>ERZ1106954.2669-NODE-2669-length-12045-cov-4.376647_pt1 | contig 12045 bp, 8 predicted proteins | sample MGYA00403678_ERZ1106954 | MGnify/ENA primary metagenome ERZ1106954 (study PRJEB35170, sample SAMEA104062445) | human gut metagenome | biome: human gut; feature: human-associated habitat; material: faeces | place: Denmark | collected 2012-08-20 ... | reverse complement strand
GCGAGCTGAGCGCCAAGGCGTTCGGCATGGTGCTGCACATGCACCGCGGCACCCCCTACATTTACGAGGGCGAGGAGCTGGGCATGACCAACGCCCATTTCACCGAGCTCGGCCAGTACCGCGACTTGGAGGCCATCAACGCCTACCGCCAGCGCGTGGAGGAGGCCAGGTGCCAGTCGCCCGAGTCCATGATGGCGGCCCTCGCGCTCATCGGACGGGACAATTCGCGCACTCCCATGCAGTGGGACGCTTCCAGGTATGCCGGCTTCACCCCGGCGGACGCGGCGACGGAGCCGTGGATCGGCGTGAATCCGAACCACGTGGAGATCAACGCGGCCGAGGAGTTCGACGATCCGGATTCCGTGTACGGCTTCTACAAGAAGCTCATCGCCATGCGCCACAACAGCGCCACCGTCGCGACGGGCGAGTGGAATCTGGTCGCTGCCGATGACGAGCAGGTATATGCCTTCACCCGCACCAGCGGCGACGATACGATTCTTGTTGTCGTCAACCTCACCGATAGATCCGCCGGTCTGCCGGGGGAAGTGGCGGAGCTGCTCGGCGATGGCGTCGCGGAATCGCAGATACTGCTCAGCACCTATGATGTTGCGCATGGCGTGAAATCGATCGCTCGCGGCGAGCTCGCTCGTTGGGAGGGAGTCGTGATTCAGCTCTAATCGACTCAAGCTGACTTCATGTTCGCGCTCGACCTTACCCTGGTTGAGTGTGGACATGAAGTCAATGTCAGGGGCGTGTCTATCTCCCAGAGTGGCGTCTTTTAATGGGGAAGTCGATGTCCGTCAAATGTGAATTGGAGAACACTGGCTGGTGCAGGGCCATCTAATTTACTTAGCTACTAACCTAACGGCAAATCTTAAAAGGCGCAGCCTCGCATGATTCTGGTGAGAGGTTTTTCGTTGTTCCGTGCTGCGGATAAGCGTCATGTTGTTGTTTGACGTTCAATTGTCATATGGGTCGTGAGACTTTCCGCGCCGAAAGTGGTTCCGAGACGTTATGGCTACGTAGATGGTACGTAGGCTCTTCTATGGCAAAAAGCGCACTGAAGCGCAACGCCGCGAGAATCGAACAGGATGGGCGTTCATGGCACCATTCGGCATACTGTTCGCCATCGTATTCATCATCCCGTGTTGCGTTTCGCCATTCGGCTTCTTCCTGGGTCGCGTATACGCGCAAACCTCCGTGCCGAACGAACTGCTGGAACATTCTGGACGTTTTTGGCCTGTCAGCGGGAGGATTCCTCCACTCGCTGGAAGAATTGGATGCTAATTGAGGAATATGGCTGTGAATGAGTCGGAAGGTTTGAATATGGAACAGTCTCGGGAGCGGTTTGCGAATGAGGTGGACGTTGCGTTAGCGCAGTCGGCCCGTCCGTTTGCGATTCACAATGCGCGCAAAGTCGATGCGCGAGGTGTTGCGGAACATTATTGGCTGGTTTCCGATGGTAGCGCGATTATTGCGACTGGGAATCGGGACGATGATTTTGCTGCGGCATGCGCAAGCGTCGGTTTGGATGCCGATGCTGATTCCGATTCGGTCAGTTCGGTTGGTTCCGGCGATTCCATGACCGGTTCGGCCGGTTTCGTGACCAACGCTGCAGGCCGCATGATGACTCCCGGTTACGTCGACATTCATGCGCACGGTTCGTGGGGGAGTTCCTTCGATGACGGTGTGCAAGGCATACGCATGGCCCGCGCAGGTCATATGATGCACGGCATCACCCGTCAGGTGCTCAGTTTGATCACCAACCCGCTCGACGTGATGTGCGCCAATCTTCAAACCGTGCGTGGCATGATGGGTGCTCGCCCTGACATTCTTGGAGCGCATTTGGAAGGTCCGTTCCTTGCGTTGTCTCGCAAAGGTGCGCATGATCCGGAATGCTTGAAAGATCCGGTTCCCGAATATGTTGATCGGCTTTTGCATGCTGCGAACGGCTGTTTGCGACAGATCACCATCGCCCCCGAACTACCGCATGGCATTGATGCGATTCGTCGTTTTGCTGCGGCTGGAGTGGTTCCTGCGGTGGGACATTGCGATGCCGATTATGCAACCGCCTGCAGAGGTTTTGATGCGGGTGCTGGCATTATGACGCACATGTTCAATGCGATGAATGGTTTGCATCATCGTGAGCCTGGTCCGATTCCGGCTGCTGTTGAGGATCCGCGCGTCACTGTTGAGTTGATTAATGATGGTTTTCATGTGCAGGATCCGATGGTGCGTTTGGGATTCGGCTTCGCTCCGCATCGCATTGCGTTTGTGACCGACGCTATGGCTGCCACCGATTGCCCGGATGGTCATTATTTGCTGGGTGCGTTGGATGTGAATGTGATTGACGGTCATGCTCGTCTTGCATCGAATGGTGCGATAGCCGGTTCCACGTTGACGTTGGAAAAGGCTGTTCAGCGTGCGGTGCTCGAATTAGGATTCACGCCTACCGACGCGGTGGAAGCCGCCACGTTGATTCCGGCCAAAGCATTCGGTTTCGATCGTGCGAACCCGGTCACCAAGCAGCCGCTCGGTCTGCTTGCCCCCGGCTATGCTGCCGACGTGCTTCTGCTCAACCCCGCCATCTGGGCCGTCGAACACGTCTGGTGCGACGCCCACTTTCTTCGTTAAGGCGCGATTGCTGAAACGTAATTGCAGGACCGGCTTCGTAACAGGATGCCGGTCCTTGCTGTATCTCGAGTTTTTGTTTTCAGTTTTGCGGGGTGAAGCTGTCGCGGGCGACGAGAGATAACGCCCGGTTTTTGCGCACTTTGTGATTCGGGCTTCCCGGATATGAACATGGCCCGCACCGGGTACGATTTTCAGCCGCTAACACAGGAAAACCGCGATTGGAAAGAGGCACGGGCCATGTCCAAGGAAATCATACAGTTCAACGGCGCCATGTTCGAGACCAGGCTCGATGCCTTGGTCAAGGCCAGGGTCGAGCGGATCGTCAACGCGATGCCCGACGCTTCAGGCGGACGAGATCGCCAACGCCGCGAGATACGAGCGTTCCGGCGGACGGAAGGCGTACCGGGCCGGCCACTACGAGCGGAGCCTGACCGCCAAGGCCGGCAGGCTCGAGCTCAAGGTGCCGAAATTGAAGGGCGCCCTGTTCGAGTCCGCGGTGATCGAACGCTACCGCAGACGCGAGGAAAGCGTAGAGGAGACGCTGATCGACATGTACCTGGCCGGCGTGTCCACCAGGCAGGTCGACGACACCGGCCAGTTGCCGTGGGGCGACCGCATGACGTCCCAGACATTGAGCGGCAAGCTCAAGCGCGCGTACGCCGAGATCGACGAATGGCGCACGAGGCCGTTGGATGACGAGTACCCATACGTGTTCGTGGACGGCGTGTGGCACAAGCGCTCCTGGGACGGAAGCGTGGAGAACGTCAGCATCCTGGTCGCCATCGGCGTCAGCAAGGATGGTCACCGCGAGGTCATCGGCGTCGCCGAGGGCATGAGGGAGGATTCCGCCAGCTGGGGCGGTTCTTTCGCGGCATGATCGAACGCGGCCTGAAGGGCGTGCGGCTCGTGGTCGGCGACCGGTGCGCGGGACTGGTCTCCACGGTGGACTCGATGCTGCCGAAGGCGAGGTACCAGCGGTGCATGGTGCACTTCTTGCGTAACGTGCTCTCCAAGGTGCCGCCCAGCCACCGCGAATGGGCGTCGGCGGCCCTGAAGGCCGTGTTCGCCATGGAGTCCCGGGAATCCGCGTTGGACAAGGCCGAGACCGTCGCCGCGGAGATGGAGGCCAGGAGGCTGAAGTCCGCCGCCAACTGCCTGCGGGAGGGGATCGGCGAGACCACGACCTACCTGCTGCCGGAGTTCCCGGACGGGCACCGCAGGCGCATCCGCACGAACAACATGATCGAACGGCCCAACCGCGAGATCAGACGTCGCACGCGCGTCGTGGGAAGCTTCCCGGACGGGAACAGCGCGCTCATGCTCGTCTGCGCGCGCATCAGGCACGTCACCGCGAACGGATGGTCGACCCGCCGCTATCTGGACATGTTCCGGCTCGATGACAACCTGCAGGTAGCGAACTGATTATCGCGCCATGGACGGCCATGATCCAAAGTGCGCAGGATTTCGGGCCTTATCGGGTCTTGTCCTCCTCTGTCAAACCCCCTACTCACATCGATGATAGCGAAATGCTGATTGTCCAGCCGAGACAAAACGAGGGTAGTGCCCGAATGTATGCGAGGGCATCCGCTCGCAGACGTTGAGCAACAAGTTCAAGAAAGTCTACGGGGAAATAGAAGAAAGGGCGGGCACTACCAACGTCCGCACCAGACAACCTCATGATAGGAGGCTGCAGACGTTTTCTGGGAAATAGCCATGCAGCCTCAACACCAGTTTGTTATCTTTACAGATGCAGATTCATTTCGGCCTCCAATATTGGAGTGGCAGAATTCCTTGAAAGCGAAAATCAAAGCTTTTTGATGATGCGCCTGAGCTTATTCATGACACGTTTGACGAGGTTCACCATACGCTTTTTGAAAGGGATGCTAACGCGCCAGTATTTACGTTCAAGGGGTTTCATATGCTTGTTGAACACGGCGAAATCCCCGGCTTTGACGGCCTCACGGAACGCTACAAAACTTTCGTTTTTCAATGTGGTGCGCATTGCGTAAACCCGCTGACGTCGTTTAGGAATTCCATCAAGAGATGGCTTGATGCGTTTGGTAGGAGTCCATTCGCCACGCTGCTGGTGGATATACAAACGCTCAGCAAGACCTTGACGACGATGGCGGAATCCACTGGACTGCGATTGATAGACTTCTGCCGCATCTGAATCATGCAGGACAAGCTCGTTCCTATACCGGTCAAACAAATCCTGAATAGCTTGATTGCGGATAATGATAACGTTACAGCCTTTGTCATCCGACACATATTTGGGAATCCATGCATCTCCGAAAGTCGCGTCAGCGGTCTCGGCAAGCACATCATCGCAATAATCACACGCATTGTATTTGAAATAGCCAAGTCCCCAGTTCGCAGTAGACAATTCAGCAATGCGCTTGACGATAGGTTCATCTTTATCTGCGCGACGCACCTCAATTGCATAATCTGAGGCACGTGTGCCTGAAGTTTTGTGACGGAAGTCCACACGTGCAATCTTGTCAAGGGGCACGCCCGACTCCCATGCTTCGGCTTGGCCAAAGAAGTCAGATTTTAGATGCCCGCATATCAAGCCGATACAATAAGGGATCCGCTTCATTAGCACGGGATCTTCACGTCGTAGAAGTCGCACAGCCTTGACAAAGCACGGAAGACCGATAAACAGGTAACGTCCTTCATGCTCACGTACTTGCTTAATGGCCTCACTGAGTTCAATCGGATAATACTTCGCTTTTGCACCCGCTTTAATTTCATCGACAGTACGTGAAATCTGGATAGTGTACATATTCTTGGGATCAGGACCATCCTTGGCGTGAATGACCGCATCTACAAGCCCATCCTGCAACATTTTTGCAGCCAGCCAACTGATCATGCCACCGGAAGTGCCTCGAGAACGCCAGCCATCCACAGACACATATCCGGCATAGGTGCTCAGGTAATAGCCTAGATGTTTGTCATACTTCACACCAGACTGTTCGCTAAATAGCTCCTCACCAAGCTTATTCTCGTCTACCGAGGACGCGAATGGGCAAACACGCTCTGCCACAGCCCAATCACAAGGCTCTCCGACAACACTAGCTCGATAACAACCATCTGCATTTTTGGCGATGCGGAATGCCGGATCAAGTACCGCACATGAACCGCATCCTACGCAGTACGTGGCTATACCACCAATCGCGTCTGCATCAGGAGAGGATATTACACGTTCGATAGTATGAAGCTCATTATTTTTGACTTCGGTCATTTATTAGCCTTTCTCTTCAATATGCCAATCATGCAAAGACACTTTGTCAGTAGATAGCACTAGATTATTATTTTCTCGCCGATGAATTGTTATGAGGCAAAAGATGATCCCCGTACCCTATTCCGTTAATATCTTATTTAACAACAGTAAGAATATTTTGAACAGGATATCGTTTAGAAATACATGTATGTGTTTCATCAGGAAAATGTCCAGCCGCAATATACATAATCAAAAACTCATTTTCAGGAACTCCGATTAAATTACGCGTCTGTCGATCAATCTGTTTTGAGAACATAGTGTTTAAAGGACACGCGGCGATCTTATTAGCTTCCATAGCCATTAGTAAGGCCATGGAGAAAAGGCCACCGTCAACAAAACCTTCATTGTGTTCACTTATTGAAAGAAAAGCTTCATTGTCTGCTGTAATCAAGAACAAAGCCGGAGGAACCTTATACCCATTAAAGCCTCCTTGTAGCTTCAACGCTTTCTCAATTACAGATTTATTCGTAATCGCGTACACACGAACCGGCTGACGGTTACAAACCGACGGTGCTTTCGTAGCTACTTCAATCACATGTTGAATCTCGGTTTCGGTAAGAGGGCTATCAGAAAATTCGCGTACTGACCTACGGCTTAGGAACAGGTTCTCAAAGGGAATGGTAGCATTTCCATCTTTCGATGAGGCTTTAACCGGAACACTTCCACCGTTAGCGGAAACAGATGCAGAAGCATCATTCCAGATGTCCGAGGGAAAAAGTGCAATCATATCATCTATGTGATAGCCAGCATTTTCATGCCTATAGCGGTATTCTTGCAATGCTGCTACAGCACTCTGATAAGCCGCACATTCAGGATAGTCAGAATCACATCGTTTCAGATCTTCTAAGGCTGAGGAAAGATTCATTAAAGCTGACTTCCCAAATCCATAGCGGAAATTACTATGGCTTAATCCTTTTTCGATTTGATGACTATAGAACGTTACCTTGGCGATGCAGTGATTGACATTATTATTGCCATCATGCGTAATGGCATTATAGAAACGTTTCAGTTGATCAAACGATTCATGTTTTAAATGCAGCCACTGTTTTCTTTCCAACAAAAAAACTGGAGTTATCTTTTTGACTTCATCTTTGATATTCATTAGAACATCCTTTCCATTCAATTCGGAGTATATGCCCATATTGTCAGCAAATTGAAATCCGGACCCTATACAATGCTGTTCAACCAGCATTCGTTAATCACACTATAAAAAGGGAACGAGACAATTTTAAATTAAGGAATACGTATTCATAGAATATACTCCACAAAGACATGTACTATTTTCTCTTGAAAATCGAACGAACTCTGTCAACAACAATATGAATATTTGCTCGCTCAAAAAGAACATGGAACAGCATTACCAACAGAACCGCCAACACAAGATTACAGAAAGCATAACCAATCCAAGTCATCAAAGTGTTCGGACGGAACGGAAGACAGAGCCATGAAGCGGCACATACCAGGATAATGACCACCAGCGTCTCCACCATTCGCCGCAATGAAGGGAGAATCGGAAGATGCGTAACATTCTTCGGAATGAAGAAAAGCAAATCAACACATCTATAGAAATTAGACAAGCAAGAGGCAACCAAAATACCCGTAAGACCAAATGAATAGCCGAGGATAATGCCTCCAACAACCAGGATACCCGCCTGAATGGTGCTCTGAATCCGCGTCTCTTTGTAGAGACCAGCTGCAATCACTAGCATTCCTTGAGGTGTCTTCAGATTATAAAGAACCCCATTGAGGACGAACAACACGGCAAAAACAATATTCACGTACTGAACATCATTAACACCTTTTGTATACACCTGGATGAATGGAAGAATCGTTGCCATCGTAACACCGTATACTATGCTCATCGACATATAATATAGGTATTCAAAGTCTTTATATGCTTTGCTGAATGCTTTCATGTCTTTCTTTACTAAGAGCTCTCCGAAGCCAGCAGATACCCCAGTAGAAAACACCGACATTATACCATTGATTCCAGCGAGCACCATATTATAGACGGAATAAACACTGACCATCTTAAGCGTAGAGAATAACGTAGTCAGCACAGCGGGAGAAGCATTTTGTACAGTCTGCACAACCTGCAGGTACAATGCACTCCAACGCTTATCCATGGCAGAATTATCTGGTGCTACTTTGTAATCAATGAACCTATAGTGTATCTTTATATAAATATATAAAATCAGACTTCTAGCAAATATAGAAATAAGAGCGACGATCCGAAGGAGTAATATGTCAACTCTCAAAGTTGATAGAATAACGACAATGAGAGTATTAAGGATTGTATAAACGATTGATGCTGTAGAGATCACATAAGTTTTTTGATCCGCTGTCAATAGAGCTCTATATTTTGCCAGAGTGAAAAATTCAAGAGCACCATTTACGCCAAGTACAAGAACTAGACAAAAAACAGTTCCTTTATCCAATACCTCTGTATGCGTTATCCAAGGATATACAAATGCAAGCAGGAAAACAAGACCAACAAAGATAAAGCCGGACTTAACATAGAAATTTCGTGCAGCAACAACAACTCTATTGATTTGTTTGTAATTATGCTCAGCTATTGGTTTATATAATGAATAAACAGCGGCACTAGATAAGCCAGCCTCTACAAGATTAAAGTAAACAATGAACTGATTGATGGATGAAATAAGACCATTAATATCTGACCCATACGCGACTAAAAGAAAACGAGGCGTGATGAACCCCGCCACCATAGTTACTATTTGAAGAAGCGCAGTTGATATCGCATTGAGAACGAATTTGCTTGTCCTTCCCAAGATGCTCACCTCTTATTTAAGCTTGATTCCGGCAAAAGTTGCGAATGCGTAGACGATATCCTTACAATTCACCTGATGCATGTGACATAACGAATACATGGAGGCTGCAGCTTTTCTTCTGTCAATATGTTCGTTGGCAATCCTCAGATAAATACCTTGAAAATGTCTCCTGACCAGAGCAATCATCTCAACTTTATCGTCTTGGACACATATATGTTCTACGAGCCTCAGCAAAAGATGCTCTTGTCTCTCAAAACGTTCAATCTGGGCTTGCTCATCATGTGGCTTGGAATTTGAGTGACTGGCAGGATGCAGGATATATGTATACAAAACTTTATTAATGTAACCGTAACGATACTTATACGCCATAGGAAGAAGAAGCTGATAATTTTGCCCGGCTCGACTCTCATCAATATGCAGCTCAGGGTAGCACTTTTTGAAAGTGGAAGTTCTAATAATATATATACCTGGACAGAACTGCACATTATTACTGACAAGTAAATCACGGAACAGATTATCATTTTCCGTAGGTATTCTTTTTAGAACACCTAAATCATTGCCATTCTCATCCACATGTATCGCCCACGCGATACCAAGATCGATACTCGGGTTTTTTTCCATGAAGTCAACTTTGACTGACAGATTATCGGAGCATAGAGTATCATCCGAGTCAGGCCAGATAAAGTACTTTCCCTTCATGTATGGGAAACCGGTATTAAGTGCAGCAGCCTGTCCGCCATTCTCTTTTACGAGATAAACGAATCGATGACCTTTTTCTTCAAAAATCTTCTTGTACTGTAGTGCAATTTTCTCTGTATCATCGGTTGAACCATCATTTATGAAAATCAGTTCATAGTTGGAGTATTCCTGATCTAACACAGATTCGAAGAAAGGAACAAGATACTTAGAAGCGTTAAAAGCTGGAGTAATAATACTAACAAGTGGTTCCATTTTTCTGCAACGCTTTCTTAAATTTGAAAGTCTGATATATAGCTATACAAATACCGAGCACCACAAGTTGACACGAATAGTAGATGGTATTACCGGTCAGGCTATACACGGCTATGAGAATGATCCAGTATACTGCAGTAAGAAGAATAACAGGTTCCAAGCCTTGGCTGTCTTTCCAGCTCGAAAAACTACGAACAAGACCAAAGGTAAGCGTGGCGAGCAAGGCAACGAATAGCAAAAGACCAGCAATACCAAGCTCAGCAAGAAGCTGTAAATAAACGTTATGGGCTTGATAGTTCCAGAGCAACCCATAATAGCGGAAACCATGAGCATTTATATAAGAATTGAATGAAAGGAAACCTCTGCCGATAAGTGGAGATGATTCAAACATTTGCATGGCATATGTCCAAATAACCTGTCTACCGCTCAGGGGATCGCCGTTATCTGCAAATAACCTGTCGAAGACGAGAGATACTTGAGGAATAAGTGAATCAGCTACCGCCAATGACATAACGAGCGCAAATGATAGACCAAGAGCTACTGAAATTTTATGTTTTTTAGAGAAAAAAAGAGCAAAAACAATAAGTCCCATTACAGGAATGAGAAACAGAGTTCTTTTACCTGTCATCATTAAAGCAGCAAAAACACCAACAATTTGGAATAACCTAGTTAGAGTAAAACCCTTAACGAATAGTTTTGCAAAAAGAACACCGAGTCCCATATTACATAAAAAAGCTGCATACCCTTTTTCATATGCTAATCCCGAAATAGCACCACCAGTGTTAACCATGACCGCAGAACGACTACTTCCAAGATCAAGAAAGCCGAAAACTGAGGCAAACAAATCGGGGACCAATAACTCCAGATACATCGAAAAGATAAATATCCAGAATAGAAATTCAAACTGTTTAATGAGACAACTGAAAAATCTACTATCAAATTTGAAGAGTGTCAATGAAAAAACAGCGAGTAAATAGGGAAAATACTTGCTATATGTTGTTTTATCATCTGTGTAAAGAAAGCTTATGCAAATAAGTAAAAAGAAAGATGCGTAAACTTTCTCTACTATAGAAGATAAGTCTGACTTCGTTTTCGACACTAAAGCGAAACAAAAAATAGCAACCGTAAGAACACATGCTAACTGTCTTGTAAGGAATATAAGCTTATTATCAGTAGAATAAACTAATATTAACAGTATAGCGGGAATAAAGTAATCCTCGATTGGAGTTGTTTTTAGCCAGATTCTTAATTTATATATCAGACTATTCATTAGAGCAAATTCCCCGAAGATAACTTAAGGCAGACTCTCTCTCACTAGAAAGCACAGATTTAGCATGCTCAAAGTCACGAATGATATCGAGATTGCAATCATCCAGAGTCGAGATAATTGAATCTGTAAGACCAGTCAGTTTTAGTAAATTCTCTGCCCTATCGTTTTTCTTGAAGTCCTTCTGTTTTGTTTCCACATACATCTTTCGATTAAAGATTACAGAAAATGCCGTGCCATGGAATGAATTCGTCACAACGTAATCTGCGTATTTGAATAAACCAAGGAATTCTTCAACAGAAGTGCTGAGATCACCTCCAAAATCTGGATTTTTGATCTTATCAATCAAATCCTGCCCAATATTAATAACTCTTTTCCCTGTTTTCTTAGCCAATTTTCTTGCAAAATCATCGATAATATTTGATTTATTCAATCGATAAATAAGAATATAATTATCGATACCGGGATCTTTTGCAAGCTTCGACCACTCGCTTGAATCCAAAAGGAAAACCGGGTCAACGTGTAATGCGCAGTCCTTTCCTGTTAATTCGCGAACAATACGGCGACCGGATTCTTCTCGGACCGAGATATGATTGAATCGATTGAGCAATCTCGTGTACTCACCCTTATACTCTTGTGGAATTTCACTAATTCCGAAAGAAGCTGCATAAGAATTAATTTTCCTTGTCTCTTCTACGAACGAAAGGAAATAGTTCTTATCAAAATTTGAGCAAGCATAATTAAATACTTGGTCACTTCCGGTAATGAATACATCATAGCGTTGATTTGCTGTAACGATGGATTTTGAGTCATATACAACAGGACTTAGTTTTGTATGACTTGCAATCAAAGAACGGAAACTTTTCATCTTTTTCCAAGATGGAATAAGATTAATCAATCCTCTAATATTCTGCTTAAACGTCTTCTGCTTAAAGCCACCAATCAGTTTATACAAATTTTCCATATGATCACAACGATAATCAATCACCTCAGTATCAAAACCAAGGTCAGATATCGCTCTCTGCAATGCGTAAGTCTGCAACGCAGCACCATAGTTGATGGCACGATGAAACGTGATGACACCAATTTTCATTTCAGATACCCTTTCAGCTGGAAACATA
>ERZ1106954.2666-NODE-2666-length-12051-cov-6.090947_pt1 | contig 12051 bp, 7 predicted proteins | sample MGYA00403678_ERZ1106954 | MGnify/ENA primary metagenome ERZ1106954 (study PRJEB35170, sample SAMEA104062445) | human gut metagenome | biome: human gut; feature: human-associated habitat; material: faeces | place: Denmark | collected 2012-08-20 ... | reverse complement strand
TGGGCCAGCCAGCTGTTTGAGCAGCCCAGGATGGACCGCGATTACTTTATGGACCTGGCGGACCGCTTCCGCAGCCCCCACATCTGGAAGTGGGAGGACAATATGTGGAAGCTCCGCCACACCCCCTACGAGGGCGACAGCGAGGTACTGTGGGGCGACCCGAGGGGGACGCACCACGAAATTTGAGCGAAAAGGCTTCCCCCTTGGGGGAAGCTGTCCGCGAAGCGGACTGATGAGGGGTGGACTTTCCGCGGCAGCCCATTTGCGGGCAATCGTGGCATACGCGCCCCTCATCCGGCCTTGCTTCGCGCGGCCACCTTCCCCCACAGGGGAAGGCTTTAGAAAGGTTCAGCTATGAGCAAAAAAATACGACTTATCGCAAGATTGGACGTCAAGGACACCAACCTTGTCAAGGGAATCCAGCTCGAGGGACTGCGCAAGCTGGGCGACCCGAATGCGTTTGCCAAAGAATATTATGAGGCAGGGATAGACGAGCTGCTCTATATCGACATCGTCGCCAGCCTGTACAACCGCAACAATTTAAGCGATATTGTGCGCAAAACAGTCGATGATGTGTATATTCCTGTCTGCGTGGGCGGCGGGCTGCGCAGCGTTGAGGATGTGCGCCACATCCTGTCGATGGGTGCGGACAAGGCGGCCGTCAACACGGCGGCCATCAAGCGCCCCGAGCTTATCACCGAGGTGGCCGAGGCGTTCGGCAGCCAGTGCATGGTGCTGTCGATTCAGGCCAAGCGCAGCCGCACCTGGCCCGGCAAGTGGGAAGCCTACTACGACAATGGCCGCGCCCACTCCGGCTATGACGTCGTCGAGTGGGCCAAGCGCGGCGTGGCGCTGGGCGCGGGCGAAATCCTGCTGACCAGCGTTGACAACGAGGGGTTAAAGCAGGGTATGGACCTTGAATTGATCGAGGCCGTGACGAAAGCCGTGAACGTGCCGGTCATCTGCGGCGGCGGTGTCGGCTGCGGCGACGACATTGTGGACGCTGCCAACGCGGGCGCGGACGCCGTGGCCTGTGCCGCTGTGCTGCATTACAAAAAAGAAACCGTGACGGAGCTGAAAGAGGACATCCGCGCGGGCGGGGTGGAGGTGCGCCAGGTATGAAGGTAACAGTGATTGACTACGGCCTGTCCAACCTGTTGAGCGTCCGCCATGCGTTTGCCCACTTTGGGGCCGAAACGCTGCTGACCAGTGACCCGGCGGACGTGCTGGCCGCGGAAAACGAGACGGCGCACCCGTAATTGCGCCCACGGCAGATCTCTCGCCAGCTTTTCCGACTTTCCCTCGTCTTTCGGATATATATTATATTTTATTTACGAAGGCCCCCGGGTCATTCCCGGAGGCCCTCCTTTATATCCAAAAACGACGCCTGTACATGGTGCAGGCGTCGTTTCTGATTTATAGTCCTTACCGCCATGTCACATCACATCTTCATGCCGGCTCTCTCTTTTGTTGACATAAGCATAGCTCTCCTTGTGCTCCTTTGATATCGTGCAGGTCATTATACGCTATTTCACGCCGTATTTCTACCCAAATGTTGTGGTGCTGCTGACAAATTTTTCATATTTTTTGTGTTTCTCCCGGTTTTCAGGTAGACAACGACAAAAACCGATGGTATACTGTCAATGATTATTGTTATGTAAATCAACCGGTGCTTCTGCACCGCTCTACCGATTCTTTTGCGAAGGCAGGGTGTTTGCGATGAAATGGATGAAACGAGGGGCCGCCGCGGTGCTGGCCGCCGCGCTGGTGCTGAGTCTGCTGGCCACCGCGCTGCTGGCCGCCAGCAAGAACTGGCTGGGCGCGGGTCTGGGCGATCTGAGCCAGTACTACGAGACGGGCAACCACGCCGATCCCGGCTACTACTCCACGGTGGACGGCGACCTGGGCGGCACGTCCTACGGCATCTACATGTTCGCCAGCAATGCCGGCACGCCGTTGAGCTTTATCCAGTGGCTGCAGGCGTTCGACGCCGGCTCCCTCTACCGCTACATGGGCGACAAGCTGTACAACGCCTACGCCTACGACGTCAACGGCAAATACGCCCCCGGCTACGGCAGCAACTTCAACGCCAACTGGCGCAGCGTGGGCGACGATTATCCGGAGGAGTTCACCCAGGCCCAGAAGGACTACTGGGAGACCCACGCCTACGCGGACCTGCTGAGCAACCTGAAGTCCGCCGTCCCCGCCTTTGATCTGAACAACTACTCCGTGGCGCTGCGCAACGTGCTGTGGAGCCGCAGCGTACACCACGGCGCCGGCGTCATCCAGGGTGCCAACAGCAGCGACGGCCGCAGCGGCGCCACCGGCGTGGTGCTTCGGGCCTTCGACAAGCTGGGCGGCTTCCAGAACCAGAGCGAGGCCCAGCTGATCCAGGCCATCTATGACGAGTGCAGCCGTCTCAGCGCCGCCCCCTCCGAGAGTGTGAAGCAGCGCATGTCCGGCGATACCGCCGACAAGTACGGCGTGTCCGGCCAGTCCATGGCCTACTTCATCGGCAGCTCCGGCGATGTGCAGCTCAGCGTCTACCGCCGTCTGCACGTCAACGAACCGGCGGACGCCCTGGTGATGCTGTACGCCAACTCCCAGGCGCCCCTGGCTGACGGCGATTACCGCGTCTCCCCCCACGGGGCCACCGATCAGGCGCTGGCCGCCGATCTGTCCGGCCTGACGGCGGCTGCCGGCGCCGCCTCCGTTCAGCTGACCTACTACGCCGGCGGCTATTACACCCTGAGCATCGGCGGGCAGCGTCTGACCGACGCGGGCGGCAAGGTGACGCTGGCCGCTCCCACTGCCGGGAACGACCAGATGTGGCAGCTGGTGGGCGACGGCACCTACTATCTGAAAAACCGCGGCACCGGCCTGCTGCTGGCGCTGAGCACCGGCTCTGTGGCCACCACCGGTGACAGCGGCGCCGCTACCCCGCTCCAGCTCTCCGCCATCGGCAGCACGTGGGGCACGGAGGGTATGTTCTATCCCAGCAGCGAGGACTCCACCACCGAGCTGGTGGCCGGCAAGTCCTCCTACCCCTTCCGCGGCGTGGTCACCAGCAGTCTGCCCATCTCCAACATCACGGTGAGGGTGGCCTCCACCGACGGCAAGACCGGCTTCACCGCCTCCAGCAGCATCAAGAGCACCGTATATTACTACGACCTGTGGAATCTGGACAGCGCCTGCGCCTTCAGTAAGCTCAGCGCGGGACAGTACACCATGACCATCACCGGCACCAACGCCGCCGGTACGGTGACGCTGGCGGAGAGCCGCTTCACCGTGGACGTCAACACCTCGCCCGATCCCGGCGATCTTGCCGACGAGAAGTACAGCGTATCCTTCCAGATCGGCGATACCATCATCGAAACGCGCGTTTACAATCTGACCGACACTTACGGCGAGCTGCCCTCCGTCAGCGAGGCCGGCTTCCAGGGCTGGTTCCGTGAGGACGGCACGGAGGTCTCCCCCAACTCCCCGGTGGCCGCCTCCAACCACACGCTGTTCGCCAAGTTCGGCGATCTCCACACCGTCACCTTCAAGGTGGACGACACCGTGGTCAGCACGGTCAGGCTGGCCAAGGGCGGCCTTATCACCGCCCCGGCCAACCCCGTCAAGGCGGCGGACAGCAGCTATACCTACAGCTTCACGCACTGGGTGGATCAGAACGGCAATATCTTCGTCGCCGACGCCACCTATATGGATGCCTCCGACCTCACCTATGTCGCCCAGTTCAACAGGACCGCCAAGCCCAGTGACAGCGGTGGCGGCGGCAGCAGCGGCGGTGGCGGCACAGGTCCCTCCGCACCCTCCGGCGGTTTCCTCACCGGTATCGCCCCCGGTACGTCCGTCAAGACCCTGAACAGCTCCGGCTACACCGTGTATGACGGCAGGGCCGAGGTAGTCTCCGGCAATGTGGGCACGGGCATGATCGCCGTCAGCGGCAGCACCAGCCTGACCATCGTGGTCACCGGCGATGTCAACGGCGACGGACGCATCACCATCACCGACGTGGTGAAGCTGCAGAACTACGTCGCCAGTGCAGGCAGCCTGCAGGAAGCCGCCATGAAGGCTGCCGACATCAACGGCGACGGACGCATCACCATCACCGATGTGGTGCAGGCTGCCCAGGTCACTGTGGGGCAGCGCACCATCTGAGTGGGAGGTAACTCATGAAAAACAGACTCCTTCGCACCGCACTGTCCCTGACAGCCGCCCTGCTGCTGATACTGACCGTGCTGCCCCGGCAGGCCCATGCCGCCGGCGCCTCGCTCACCGGCAGCGACAGCGTGCAGGCCGGCAATTCCGTCACCCTGACCCTGTCTGTGAGCAGCAAGATCTATGGCCTGACGGCAGACCTCAACTGCGGCAGCAATCTGACCTTCACCAACTACACCTGCTCTGTCAGCGGGTGGAGCATCCTGGTGAACCAGAACCATTTCAGCGTCTACGGCACCTCCAGTGCCAGCGGCGCGGTGATCACCGTCACGCTGAAGGCGGCCTCCGGCGTCTCAGCCGATACGGCTCTCAGCGCCAGCTTTGACAACATCGTGGCCTCCGACGGCGAGAAGGATATCGACATGGGCTCCGCCTCCTGGTCGGGCAAGGCCGCCACCCTCAGCGACAACTGCTCCCTGTCCGCCATCATTGCCGGCAACTTCACGCTGAACCCGGCGTTTTCCGCCAACACAACGTACTACACCGCCAAGGTGCCCTACAGCGTGGAAAAGCTGAATCTGGACTACAACCGGGCCGACAAGACCCAGACCGTCTCCATCAGCGGCACCCAGCTGGCCGTGGGGCTCAACACCGTGACCCTGAAGGTCACCGCCGCCAACGGCGCCACCCGCACCTACACCATCGAGGTCACACGGGAGCAGGACCCCAACTACAAGCCCTCCTCCGACGCCACTCTCTCCCAGCTGGGCATCGAGGGCGCGTCTCTCAGCCCCGCCTTCAGCAGCAGCGTCAAGGACTACATCGCCTACGTCCCCTTTGAGACGGAGCAGGTGACGCTCTCCGCCACCGCCAGCGACAGCAAGGCCAGCGGCGTCAGCGGCACCGGCGACATCGCCATCGACAAGGAGGGCGACAATCTGGTGACGGTCACCTGCACCGCCGAGGACAAGATCTCCAAGGAGGCGTATACCATCCACGTGGTGCGTATGCCCAAGTACACCGGCATCGTGCCCGACGTCACCGTACCGGAGCCTGACCCCGAACCGGCGCCTGAGCCGGAGCCGGAGGTCCCCATGCTTGAGATCCCCCTGAACGTCAAGCTGCCCCTGCTGGGCGAGGTCCGCACGGCGGTGGCCATCATCGGCGGCATGGTGCTGGTAGCAGGACTTCTGTTCCTGCTGGGCCTGTTCATCGGCCGCAGCATCGGCGGTGACGATGATGACGGGCCGGACGGCCCCGACGAACGGGACCACCGGCATCGGGACGAGCACCATCCCCTCCCTGCGCCGGATCGCTCCCGTCCCACGCCCCGCATCGTGCCCCGGGAGCCGCAGCCGGTAAAGAAGGCCGCGCCCAAGGCCCGGAACTGGGCGGACTTCGACATCCCGCTGGACGATGACGAGCCTGCGGCGCCTCCCGCGCCCAAGGCCGCACCCCAGCAGACCGCCGCCCCCGACCTCCCGCTGATGGAGGAGACGGTGGACCGGACGCTCAGCGATGCGCCCACCCCCGAGGACGAGGAGGATGTGCGCACCATGTCTCTGGAGGACCTGCTCAAGGACATCCGCGATATGTAAAAGTCAAAATAGGCCCCTCTGCCGATCCGACAGGGGGGCCTATTTTTTGTCTGGCTCGTCTGCTGCGCAGGGAGTTTCGGGTATTTTTTCGAATGTCGTTGACAAGGATCGGGACAGGGTGATATACTACATTCGTTAATTGAATACGATCCGGTGAAGTCGTGCGGCTGTCCGCTGCAAAGATCAGGTTTAGCTGATCAGGCGGCAGTTTAGAAGGAAATGGGAAAAACCCACCGCGAACGGCACTGTGAGCGCAAGGATGCACCGAAACAGCGAAAGCTGTGTGACGAAAGTCAGCCATTGGGCGAGAGCCTGAGAAGGTAGGCGGCAAACGAGGAGCGAAAGCTTCAGGGCGCGAGGCAGAAGAATTGCACGTCTGAGGATCAGGCACAGCGGGCGTTTTCTCCGTTTGGCACCATGGAAACCACGCTGTTTTTGCAATGCAGAAACGGCGTTTTCTTATCAAAAATGTACCGCCTATCCCTGTACAGGGATAGGCATTTCTGCTGTAGTCAAGTCGAGACGGCATCAGCCGTCTGCTTTCCATAAGGTGGAAGGGGCTTGCCGGCCCCTTCCACCTACCTCTCTTTATACAGATGTAAACAGAAAATTCACATAAAGGAGACTGAGACAATGAAGAAACGTGTGGTATCGTGGCTGCTGGTGGTGCTGATGCTCACCAGCCTGCTGCCCACCTCCGTCCTGGCGGAGATGGTGGACGCGGCGGCGAGCACAGCCGTGGAGCAGCCTCTCACCGAGGACGCGGCCGTCCCGGAGGAGCCGGAGGAACAGGAGGGATCGAAGACACCGGAAGCCCCGGAAACGCCGGAGGTTCCGGAGGATACGGAAAATACGGACGACGCGGAGCAGGAAGCTGGTCCGCAGTCTGCCGTGCAGAGCGCCGATATCATGGTGCAGGCGGCGGCCGTGACGGAGATCAGCACAGCGGCGGAATTCGCCGGCATGAGCGCCACCGGCAGCTATAAGCTGACGAAGGATATCACCGTTACAGCGCCCTATAAGAAGGCAGACTTTACAGGCACCTTTGACGGCGATAACCATACGATCACATTTACGTATGATTCCACGGGAAACGTGAATGCGGGCCTGTTTTTGCGAACGGGAAAAAACGCAGTTATTAAAAACCTTAAGGTTGAGGTTGCCCTGACATCAACGGCGGCAAGCGCAAGCTGCGGAACGGGTGGTTTGGTCGGCACCGTGTATGGCGCTACCACCATCACAAATTGCCACATCAGCGGGAACGTGCAAAACACAAACAAAGGCAGTTCATATAGGCCTGTTGGACCAGCAGCTCGAAATTGGCCTCTATCGTAGAAGCCGCCGTTCTGTGCAGCTGCCGCAGGGCACGGCTATTGGCCTTCCCGACGGGTATCCGTGCATCTTGCCCCAGCTTTTAGATGCATACACTCCCCTGCCGCGCCGCCGCATATGCGGCAGCGAAAGCAAGTACATGTCGTCTCACCTGCTTCGCCCCTCCGCGATCGCCCCCCCCATTGCGCACCGCAGTCATGTGGCGCGGCGGATGCGATTGCCGGTACTTATCTCCTTGCCGGTGGCGCATACCCTTTCCGCCGTCCGGTGCAATGCCGGAGCTGTGATCGGTGTAAAATTCCCAAATTTGCTTTTCCCCACGCCTGAAGACACCAACAAAAACGACGCCTGCACCAAACGCAGGCGTCGTTTCTTATTCACAGTTCATTTTCCCGCCTTATCCCGGCGGGCGTTGATCTTTTCCTTGTTGAACATGCAGAACGCCGTCATCAGCAGGATCCGCAGATCGAAGGCCGGCGACCAGTTCTCGATATAGTACAGGTCGAACTCGATGCGCTTGGTGATGGACGTATCGCCCCGGAAGCCGTTGACCTGCGCCCAGCCGGTGATGCCGGGCCGCACCTGGTGCTTCACCATGTAGCGAGGGATCTCCTCCTTGAACTGCTTCACAAAGAACGGCAGCTCCGGGCGGGGGCCGATAAGGCTCATGTCGCCCTTGAGCACGTTGAAAAACTGGGGCAGCTCGTCCACGGAGCACTTGCGGATCAGGGAGCCGAACCACGTCTTGCGGTCGTCCTCGTTCTTGCTCCAGCCGGTGTTCTGACTGCTGTTGACCTTCATGGAGCGGAACTTGTACATGTAAAAGGGCTTCTTGTCCTTGCCCACCCGCTCCTGCTTAAAGATGATGGGGCCGGGGGAGGACAGCTTCACGCCGACGGCCGCGATGAGCATCAGCGGCGAGGTCAGCACGATCAGCACCAGCGAGCCGATGATGTCCGCCGTCCGCTTCAGCATGGCGTTGCCCAGATTGTCCAGCGGGATGCGCCGCAGGTTGATGAGCGGCAGCCCGTTTACGATGTCCACCTGGGGATTGGAGGACATATACCTGACGTAGGACGGCACCACGGACAGCTTTGTGCCGTCCTTTTCGCAGGCGTCGATGATCTTGCCCATCCACTGCCCCTCCTCCGTGGGCAGGGCCACCACCACCTCGTCCGGCTTCTCCCGCTGGAAGATCTCCTCCAGCTGCCGGTAGGCGCCGCAGTAGGGCAGGGCGCGCCAGTCGCTCCGGTCCGCCACATAGCCCACCACCTGATAACCCAGGCTCTTATCCTGCGTCACCTTTTTCAGATAGGCCTCGGCGCTGTCCCCGTGACCCACCAGCAGCACCCGCTTCTGGTTGTAGCCCATGGCGCGGTAGTGCCGCAGCAGCAGACGTATGGCCGCCCGCTTGCCCACCAGCAGGAGCACGGACACGCCGTAGAAAAACGCCACCGACCACCGGGACGTCTCGCCCAGGCGCAGCACGAACATGGCCGCCATGACGATCAACGCCACCAGCAGCTCCAGCACCGCCACCCGTCCGGCCTCCACATGGAACCGCACGGCCCGGAAGGACTCGTACAGCCCCGCCACGGCAAAGATCAGCAGCGTCAGCGCCGCCGCCACCACGCCCAGCCAGACGTAGTAGTTGAACGGCATGCCTCTGATGCCGCGGAACAGGTCGAATCGCAGCCAGTAGGACACCAGCATGGCCAGAAAGACCGCCACTGCGTCGGTGAGCACGTTGAATTGATTGAGCAGACGTTGGTTTTCCCGTATCATATCCGTTTTCCTTTATCACCCGTCACGGACAGGTATCGTTCCATCACCTGCGGCAGCACCGTCTCCAGCGCGTACCGCTGCATCTTCTCCCGGCCTGCCTGTCCCAGCTGTGCGCGCAGCCCGGCGTCCTCCGCCAGCGTCCGCACCGCGTCGGCAAAGGCCGCCTCGTCCCCCCGCGGGAACAGCAGACCGTTCTCCGGCCCGATCAGATCGGTGTGCCCCTTCACGGCGCTGGCCACCGCCGGCAGGCCGCAGGCCATGGCCTCCATGATGTTGAAGGGCAGCCCCTCCGACCGGCTGGCGGACACGGCGATGTCCGCCGCCCCCAGCCACACCGGGATATCGTGTACCTGCCCCGGGAACTGCACCCGATCCGCCACGCCCAGCTCACCAGCCAGCGCGCGGCAGGACTCCAGCAGCTCACCGCTGCCGGGCAGCAGCAGCTTGATGTGCGGCGGCAGCTTCGTCATGGCCCGCAGCAGCATGGCCTGGTCCTTCCGTCCGGAGAATTCCGCCGGATAGAGCAGGGCGATGTCCCTCTCCGCAAGACCCAGCCTGTCCCGCATGGCCTGCCGCGTCTCCCCCGCCGCCCGGAAGCGGCTGAGGTCCACGCCCATGCCAGGGATCTCCTCCACCCGGGCCGCCGCACAGTGCTCCACTGCCCACCGGGTATCCCAGGCGTTCATGGTCAGCACCAGATCGGTCTGAGGCGCCGTCAGCAGCTCCGCCTTTGTCAGCAGCAGCTTTTTGGCCGCCGGCGTCTCGTCTGTGAACAGATACCCGTGCATCACGTTGATGATCCCGGGCCGGTCATGCATGCCCCTTGCCGCCCAGCGGGTGAAGAACGCCGCCAGCGACGTGTGGGCGATGACCAGATCGTAGTGCTCCCGCTCCATCATGCCCCGCAGCAGCTTTGCCGCCCGGAAATTGGCGGGAGAGGACATCTTCTTCTCCAGCGGCAGCACCGTGGTCACGTCGGCAAAGGGGATATCCCGCATGGCGCCGCCGCAGGCCACATGCACCTGCCAGCCCAGCTCCCGGAACCGCCGGAGGTAGGGCAGGTGGAAATTCATGATATGGGAAAATGTGGACGCCGTGATCAGCACGGATGGCATAGGCGTTCCTCCTTTGCTGTTAAGATGCCGCAGTCTGCCCCAGCATGCTGCTGAGGTACTCCGCCACATCGCTGCTGAGCTGGATGGTGCCCAGGTTGTCCCGGTTCCAGCTCTCCAGCTTCTCCTGCAGCCGGGCCGCTCCCTGCAGGAAGGCCTCGCTGTTGTCGTTATACCGCATGACCAGCCGGAAGCTGGCGTTCCAGGTGTCCGGGTCGGAGGGCGTGTAGTCCACGAACTTCTCCAGCATGGCAAAGCCCTTCTCCGCGTCGCCCAGGTTGAAATACGCCTCCGCCAGATACTTGGGCACGGAGTTGGAGTTCAGCTTCTCCAGATCGGCCATGTACCGCTGCACCCGCTCCCGCATGTCGTCGGGCAGATTCTCCTCCGCCGAGGCGTTGTATACATAGGACAGCTTGTGATCCGCCCACTCATAGGGATCCAGATCCGCCGCCTGCGCCGCTCCGTCATAGCTGCCCTGTGCGATCAGCCGAGCCGCCCACAGGTTCATCACCAGCAGCACGGCAAAGACCGCCAGGCCCAGCGCCTCTGCCCGCACCATCCAGCGGCGGGCCTTCTCCCCCGCAAAGCGCAGGGGCACCAGCTCGCCGCAGCTCAGGTTCATCACGGCCAGCGCGCCGAAGCCGAAGGGCAGGAAGTAGCCGCTGGAGAAAATGACCTCCACCGCGGCGTGAATCATCAGGAACAGCAGCAGCGCGCACAGCGCCGGTGCCATGGTCTGCTGCGTCTCCCGATCCCTGCGCCACAGCCGGATCAGTCCCACGGCGTTGGCAGCCAGCATACCCAGCCACAGCGCAAGCCCGATAACGCCCGTCTCCACCATGGTCTGCACATAGTGGTTATGGGCATACTTCGTCTCGTAGTGATAGGACTGCACGTTGTAGATGCCGTTTTCAAAGGCGCCCATGCCCAGTCCGATGACGGGGCTGCGCTTGAACAGCTTCATGGCGTCCCCGATATACACAAAGCGCTGCACCACGTTGCCCTCGGTGCGCAGGGTCTGGATACGCCCCGCAATGGCCTCCGGCAGCAGCTTATACTTCAGCTTCAGCTCCCCGGATGCCGCGCCCTCATAGCGGATAGACGTGATCTGCACCGTCTCGTCGGTGCTGATGAGGAACGTCACGGACTGGCAGCCCTCCGGCGCCGTAAACGCCGCGCCGTCCGCCGCGCCTGTATAGACCGTGGTCTTGCGGTTCATCACCGCGTCCTCCCTGGTCTGGGTCTGCACCTGCACCGTCACGGGGCCGTCGGCCTCCACCTGCAGGGTATAGTCCCCCGCGCCCAGATACGCGCCGCGGGTGATCTGCTCCCCGGCGTTCATGCGGATATCGCCGGTCCAGCTCACCGCCACCACCATCATGGCGACGGCGGCGGCCAGCACCGCCAGCAGCACGATGTTCACGGTCCTCATCCGCTGCGCCATACGCAGCGCCAGCGGGCGTCCCGCGAAAATATCCAGCGCGCACAGCGCCGCCGCGGCGGCCAGCGCCGCCAGCAGCGGCAGCACCTGTACCTTCTCTCCGGCGGCGGCATAGGCCGGCAGCACCGCCAGACTGGCCGCTGCCGTCAGCACCAGCGTCTCCACCATCAGCACAAAGGAGACCGCCCGGCGCTGTCCCCGCTCCAGCAGCAAAAACAGCAGGAATGCCGCCGCGATGGCCAGCATGGCGCCGCGGCTCACCGCCAGCAGGAACGCCGTACTGCTCAGCAGCAGGCACGACAGGTGCAGGCACCGCTCCTTCCGCGCCTCCGCCGTCACCGCCAGTCCCAGCGACAGCAATATGGCCACACCGGCACAGCCGGCGAACACATTGGGATTCTCAAAAATGGTCTTGAGCCGCTGCTCCTGCAGCAGGGAGCGCAGCGTCAGCGGCGCGCCCAGGGCGGTGGTCATGCCGTTCAGCAGCTTATACAGCACCTGGGTGGACACGGCATCGATGCTGAACAGCGCCGCCAGCGCGCCCGCCGTCTCCAGCACCGTGGCGGCACAGCGCCCGGTGCGGTGCTCCCGCGCCGGCTCCGCCGCCGTCAGCAGC
>ERZ1106954.2661-NODE-2661-length-12062-cov-4.907804_pt1 | contig 12062 bp, 14 predicted proteins | sample MGYA00403678_ERZ1106954 | MGnify/ENA primary metagenome ERZ1106954 (study PRJEB35170, sample SAMEA104062445) | human gut metagenome | biome: human gut; feature: human-associated habitat; material: faeces | place: Denmark | collected 2012-08-20 ... | reverse complement strand
TGATCCTGAACCTGATGCCCACCATGCGATCCGCCAGCTCCCACAGGAAATCATGGTCCGGCCAGTCCGCCACCGCGGCCTTGGCCGTCTCCGTACAGGCGGCCACCTCCCGGCGGCAGGCGTCCATGCCGATGACGTCCACAAACGTCACCTTGCCCTCCTGGGCGTCGGAGCCGATGGGCTTGCCGAACACGGCCTGGTCGCCCTCCACATCCAGCATATCGTCCCGGATCTGGAAACCCCGTCCGATGGCGTCGGCATATACCAGCGCCTGCGCCCGCATGGAGGCAGGCATTTCCGAGGCAATACAGCCCAGCTCCGCCGCGGCGGAGATCATCACGCCGGTCTTGAGCCGGTTCAGCACCGTCAGCCCCGCCGCGTCCCGGACATCGTACACGGTGTCCAGCACCTGACCGGCCACCATGCCGTCAGCGCCACAGGCCCGGGACAGGGTACGGACGGCCTCCAGCCGGTTCTCCGCCGACAGGCAGGGCGCCTCCGCCATCAGGCGGAAGGCCTCCGGCTGCAAAGCGTCGCCGGCCAGCACCGCCAGCGTCTCGCCGTACACCTTGTGGTTGGTGGGCTTGCCCCGCCGCAGGTCGTCGTCATCCATGCAGGGCAGATCGTCGTGGATCAGGGAGTAGTTGTGCACCAGCTCCAGCGCGCAGCCGTAGGGCAGCGCCAGATGCCAGTCGATACCGCCCAGACGGGCAAATTCCAGCGTCAGCACCGGCCGGATGCGCTTGCCGCCGGCCAGCAGGCTGTACCGGATGGATTCGTACAGCTTCTTATAGGGGGTGTCGGCGGTGAATAGGCCGGACAGGTACTCCTCGATGGCCTGCTGGTACGCCGCGTACTGTGTCTCGTAGTGCATGGTCATTCCTCCGTCAGAAAATCGCTCTCGATAGGCGCACCGTCAGGCCCCTTCATCAGCTTGACCACCTTCTGCTCCGCGCCGTCCAGCTCCTTGCGGCACTGGGCCGCCAGCTTCGTCCCCTCCTCGAATAGCGCCAGACTGTCCGTCAGCTGGGCGTCGCCCTTTTCCAGGAGCGTCACGATCTGCTCCAGCCGGGCCATATTCTCCTCAAATGTCTTTTTTGCCGCCATGTCAATCCTCCTTGTCCACCACGTCGCATCGCAGGCTGCCCTGCGCCAGCCGAACACGGATGCGCTCTCCCACCGCCGCATCGGCGGCATTCTTCAATATCGTACCGTCCCCGCTCTGTGCCACGGCATAGCCCCGCGCCAGCACCTTCAGCGGGCTGAGGGCGTCCAGCGCGGCAGCCGCCGCCGCAAAACGGCGGCTCTCTCCCTCCACACAGCTCTTGCCTGCGGCGCACAGCCGGTGGACAACGTGATCCAGATACAGCCGTCGATCCGCCAGAAAGGCGGTGGGATCCGTCAGCACCCGCTTTTTCTCCAGCGCCGCCAGACGCTCCTCCCGCCGGTGCAGGGCGTTGAGCAGGCTCTGCGCCATGCGCTCATCGCTCCCCTGCAGATACCGCAGCAGCTCCGCCATGTCCGGCACGGCAATCTCCGCCGCGTTGGAGGGCGTGGATGCCCGGCGGTCCGCCACAAAGTCGCTGATGGCCACGTCCGGCTCATGCCCCACAGCGGAGATCACCGGGATCTCCGACTCGTAGATGGCGCGGGCCACCCGCTCGTCGTTGAAGGCCCACAGATCCTCCAGAGAGCCGCCGCCCCGTCCGGTAATCAGCACGTCCGCCAGCTTATAGCGGTTGGCGTAACGGATAGCGCCCACGATCTCCGGCGGCGCCTCCACCCCCTGCACCCGCACCGGCAGCAGCAGCACCTTGGCAATGGGATACCGGCGGCGCAGAATGCGGATCATATCGTGTACCGCCGCACCCGCCGAGGAGGTGACGATGGCGATGCGCTGTGGGAATCTTGGCAGCGGCTTTTTGTGGGCGGGGTCGAACAGCCCTTCCCGGTACAGCTTCTCCTTCAGCTGCTCGAAGGCCACATACAGGTCGCCCACGCCGTCGGCGGACAGGCCGCTGCAATACAGCTGGTACGCGCCGTCCCGCGGGTAGACGCTGATGCGGCCGGAGGCGATGACCTGCATTCCGTTCTCCGGCTTGAACCGCAGCTTCATGGCCGCGCCCTTGAACATCACGCACCGCAGCGCGCTCTCGCTGTCCTTCAGCGTAAAGTAGTGGTGTCCGGAGGGATACACCTTGTAGTTGGATACCTCGCCCCGCAGCAGCAGGTCGCCGAAGGTGGGCACGGACTCCACCAGCTCCTTGACGCAGTTATTCAGTTCGGTGACGGTAAACACATGCCGTTCGTCCATGCCGTCCTCCTTCTTCCATGCGGAAAAGGCAGAGCGCAAGCTCTGCCTTTCTGTTTTACTCCTTCAGCTCGCCCCGGACGAAGCTGCCCAGAATGCCGTTGATGAATTTCACCACCTCCGGCGATTCGTAGTTCTTGGCGATCTCCACCGCCTCATTGATGGCGACGCCGGCGGGAATGTCCGCCATGTAGAGCATCTCATACATGGCCACCCGCATGATGGCGGAGGCCACCAGCGAAATGCGTTCGAACCGCCAGCCCTTGGCGTACTTCTCGATGTCGCCGTCCAGCTCCGCCGCGTGCTCCGCCACGCCGGCGACCAGGCGGCGGATATACGCCTCCTGCTTGGCGTTGGGGCGCTCCTCATAGACGGGATGCTCCTGCGCCAGCGCGGCAAAGCTCTCCGCGCTCAGCTGCAGGTCCAGAAACTCCTCCACCGGCAGGTCATTGAAGCTCAGTTCATAGGCGAGATGCATGGCGATCTCGCGGGCCGTATTGCGTGTCATAACCGTATATCCTTTTCTCTCTCAGTTCGCTGTGTTCAGTTGAAGCTGATGCCGCCCACATGGACGTTGACCGCCGTTACCGCAAAGCCGGTCATGCCCTCCAGCGCGGTGCGTACCATCTGCTGGACCTTCTTGGCCACGTCGCCGATGGCGCTGCCGTAGCGGACGACGATGAACAGGTTCACCACGATGCCCTCGCCGTCCATCTCCACCCGGACGCCCTTGGCGGACATCTTCTTGCCGCCCATCAGATCGGACACATTGGCGCTCATCATGGCGCTGACACCGTCCACCTCCGCGGCGGTGGTGGAGGCGATGGAGGCCACCACATCCTCCGAGATCTGGATGGCGCCGTCCCCCTCCTGATGGATCATGTATTCCTTATTTTCAGCCATGTTGCGTTATCTCCTTGCGCTGTCTTTCGTGATTCAGTTCAGTATACCATTTTTTGCGCCGGAATACAACACCTATTTTGCGTCATCCGTCTGTTCATCGGTCTGCGCGGCGCTGGCAGGCACCTCCGCCTCCTGGGTGCTGCCGGTCTGGGACGCGGCGGAGGCCCCCGCCTCCATGATCCGGATCTGATCCGGGGTGTAGCTGGTCTCGCTGACCACGATGTCCTTGATGCGGGCCACGTCCACCGCGTCCAGCCCATCCGGGTCGGACACCACCACGCTGATGGCGTCCTCGCCCATAAAGGCCACGCAGTCGGCGTAGCCCTTGGCCACCACCAGGCTCTCGATCTGGGACTCCGCCACGGTGTAGGCCGCCAGCACCTGCAGGGTCTGGGACGCCTCGTTCAGCACATCCTCCGCGGCGTTTTCGTCCACCTGCGCCTCCTGCAGCATGCTGATGGCGGTGTCGCGGGCCTGCTTGCGGCTGAGCCGCGCCGTGGCGAAGTAGTCGTCCCCGGCGGCGGTCACCTCCGCGTCCGTCGTCTCGCCGTTCACCAGTGCAGACTGTCCCAGCACCTTCTTGCCGCTGTTCTCCACGTTGCCGGTATAGCGCCAGTTGAGATACACCGAGGTGCCCACCAGCAGCAGTACCGCCGCCACCACCGCGCGCCGCTTCCATACCTGTTTCATGCTCCAACTCCTCCTCCATTTTTCTATGACTTCCACTTGACCACGGAGATCCTGTCGCTGCTCAGCCCCGTCAGCACGGACACCGCGTTCACCACCGCCAGCCGCACGCTGCTGCTGCCGGCGCCCTCGCAAACCACCACTGCCCCCTGATAGGTGGGATAGAGCTGCTGGGTGACCACCACCTCCTGCCGTCCGCTGCCGCGGTTGACGGTAAGCACCTGCTTTTCCTGCTTGGTCTGGCCGCCGATGCTGTCGGATAAGCTGCTGTCCTCCGCCAGACGCAGACTGGAGCCGGCACGCAGCGTCAGCATGATCCGCACGCGGCCCACACCGTCGATGGTGCCCAGCACCTCCGCCATGCGCTGCTCCGTCTCCTCCAGCGAATAGGTCTCCCCCGGCAGCTCGCTGCTGTCGCCGGAGGTCTGCGCCTTGCCGCCGGTGGGCAGCAGCATCAGCACCACCCCCAGCAGCACCACCAACGCCGCCAGCCTGTATTTTTTCAGCAGTCCCGTCCACTTCTCCAGCTTCATACGTCACCTCGCACGGGGCACCTGCCACGTCTGCCGCTCCTCGCCGATACCCAGATCGGCGGCGATGCAGGCGGCCAGTGCCTCGTCTCTCTCCACGTCCAGAGTCACCGCGCAGGGGTAGGGCACACCGGAGCGCAGCTCCGTCTCCACCTCGGCATGGCATGTCACCCCCAGCGCCGCGCCTTTGTCCGATATATATGCGGCAGTCCGCTGCTCTATGATAGCGGCCAGCTCCGCCGCGTCCGCCGCCCGGTATTCCTCCGTCAGCGCCTGGATCTCCTGGGCGTAGTCGTCGTAGGACGCGGCGAAATCCCGGAAGTCGAACCCCAGCACCGGCTGGAGGATCACCAGCATCAGCGCCACACCGCCGGTGGTGCGCACGATGGGCCGCAAGCGCCCCTTCGGCACCAGCGCGTACAGAATGGCCAGCACAAGCCCGGCTGCGATGATGGACAGCAGCCACGTCCGCAGTGCCCCGATCATGGCAGCACCGCCGATACGGAGGATGTGATGGAAATGAGCAGCAGCAGCGCACAGCTGCCGGTCATGCCCAGCATCAGGCCGAAGGCCGTGCCCAGCGCGTCGATAAGCCCTGCCAGCGGCCCCTCGGTGACGGTGCCCGCCAGAAATGCCGTCAGCTTGTACAGCAGGTACTGCACCGCCATGCTGAGGAACGGCGTCAGGCAGATGGACAGCACCGCCAGCATCCCGAAGATGCCGATGGCGCCCTTCAGCACCCCTGCCCCGGCCAACACTGTCCCCGTGGCCTCGGAGATGATGGAGCCAACCACCGGCACCGCCGTGGCGATGGCGCTGCGGGTCATCTGCACCGTCATGGCGTCCGCCGCGCCGGTGGCCGCGCCGGTCAGAGTCAGAAAGCCGGTGAACACCACCATGGACGCCGTCAGCGCCCAGGTCACAGCCTTGCTGATGCCCGCGCCGATCTTTTTCAGGCTGTGTCCCGGCACCATGGCATCGGCGGCGGCCGCCGCGATGCAGGCATACAGCAGCGGCAGCAGCAGCTTCCGGATCACCGTCAGCAGCAGGTTAGTGAAATACACCGTGGCCACCTGCTTGGCGCCGGCGGAGGCGATACCGCCGCTGGCCGCCACCGCCGCCGACAGCGTGGGCAGCAACGCCTTGGCGAACACGTCCAGCTCCTCCATGGTCTCCACCCCCAGTCCCATCATCCGCTTGAAGTCCCCGGCGGCCACCAGTGTGATGGCCAGTGCCCCCGCCATCGGTACGAACTGCGGCACGGCGGGCTGCTCCGCCGCCGCAAAAAAGCTCTCCGCCACGCTGCACAGCAGCACCACGCCCAGCAGCAGCGCCGCGCCGGAGGCCTTCTCCCGCAGGGCGTCGCCCAGATACTGCCGGGCCTCCTGCCACAGGCGGGACAGTCCCTCCGACCACGCGGTATGATCGGTGCCCTCGTCCAGCCCCTCCAGCCGGGCGGCGGCCTCCGGCGGCAGGGCATCCGTCACGCTGTCCGGTACGGACGCCGCCTGCACCGGCACCACCAGCAGCCACAGCAGCGCCGCCGCGGCCAGAAACATCCGTACCCCTCTCATAGCAGCGACCGCAGCATGTCCCACGCCGCCTGGAACAGCGGCAGCGAGACGAGGATGGCGGTGACGGCTCCCGCCGTCTCCACCAGCGACGCCATGGCCCCCTCCCCCGCGTCCTTGCAGAGGTCGGAGCCTGTCCGGCTGACGAGCGCGATGCCCACGGTCTTCACCAGCGGGGCAAACAGCTCCGTGGGCAGGCCGCCCCAGTCCGATAGCTGCGTGAAGAAGTCCCGTATCTCCCCCAGCGGCTCCGCCAGCAAAAACAGCACCGCGCCGCAGATCGCCAGTGCCAGCAGCAGCGCCATGTCCGGGTTCGTCCGCTTCAGCAGCACCGCCAGCAGCGCCCCGGTAAGGCACAGGGCGCTCAGTCGCATCACCGTCTCCATGGGCTACAGGGAAAACAGCGTCTTGACCATGTCAAACAGGTCGCTGATCTGCTGCACCAGCATCATCAGCACCACCACCAGCCCGGCCAGCGTGGTCATCAGGGCCTGCTCCTCCCGGCCGCTGCGCACCAGCAGCAGGTTCAGCACCGCCACCAGAATGCCGATGGCCGCAATTTTGAAAATCAGATCAACGTCCATGTCGTACCTCAAATCAGTAGGATCACCAACAGCCCGGCGGCGGAGAACAGCGCCGCGCCGGTGAGCCTGCGATCCCGTGTATCCTCCCGTTCCCGGCGCTCCGTCAGCTGGCGCAGCCGGCGCTGGGCGTATTGCAGCCCCGTCAGCAGGTGCGTCTCGTCGCCGGTCAGCTCCATGCTCCGCAGAATCTCCGCCGCCTCCGCGTCCGTCAGTGCGGAGAACGCATGATCCCATGCGGTTTGTAAAGATATATCCCTTCCCACTTCCCCAAGCACCTCGGCAAAGTATGTACCACAGCAGGGCCGCTGTGCCAGCTCCGTCAGCAGCGGTGTCATGGACTGCCGCTGCCAGCGGATGGCCGTCTCCATGTGCGCCAGCGCCTGTGCCAACGCCTGCACCAGCTCCCGCCGCTGCCGCAGCTGCCGGTACCGGGCGATGCAGATCCAGACGGCGCCGCAGGCGATGCAGACCGCCCCCAGCAGCTTGCCGGTCACAGCGTCTCCGTCCGGTATACCCGGTGTCCGTTCTCCACAGCGATGGTCACCAGACGCCGGAACACCTGCATCTCCAGCAGCCGGGCAAACAGCGGCTTTCGCGCCAGCTCCTCCCGGTCGGCGGCATGGATGGTAGCCAGCAGCCGCACACCGCAGTTGGCGGCGGCCAGCATGGCCCGCAGATCCTCCTCCGCCGTGATCTCGTCCACCGCAATGATCTGCGGATTGGCCGCCCGCAGCAGCATGGAGATGCCCAGCGCCTTGGGACAGCCGTCCAGCACATCGGTGTGGGCGCCCACCTCCAGCTGCGGCACGCCCCGGTACATGGCGGCCAGCTCTCCCCGCTCGTCCACCACGCCCACACGGCAGGCGGGCCGCGCCTCGCTGCCGTCTGACAGCGTGCAGATCATGTCCCGCAGCAGCGTGGTCTTGCCCACACCCGGCGGCGCCAGCAGCAGCGTACTGGGAAAGCCCTCCGGCTCCCACAGCTCCGCCAGCAGCGGCTCCGCCGCTCCCCGCACCTGCCGGCTGATGCGTACCGTCACGGAGGAGATGTCCCGCAGATTGGTATTGACGCCGTCCCGCAGGACGGCGGTGCCGCAGACACCTACCCGGAAGCCGCCGCGCCCGATGAGATAGCCCTTGCTCAGCGTCTCCGACACGGCATAGCGGGAATACCCCGTCACCATGTCGCACAGCTGCTCCAGATCAGACTGCGTGACCAGAGGCCTTGGCAGATCATCGCTGACAAGTATTTCCCCCTCACAGGTCAGCACCGTCATAGGCCGTCCCGTCCGCAGCCGGAACTCCTCCGCCTGCGCCTTGCGCCAGTCCGGCAGACGCCGCGCCAGCTGCTGCCAGCGCACCGGCAGCAGCTCCAGCGCCTGCTCATAGCGCGCGATGGCATAACTCAACTCCATGCTCTGCTCCCCCTCCTGTGTGATATTCACTTGTATGACGGCTCGTCCCCGAATATACCGCGGCGCAAAAAAAGACCTCCGCTGACAGGGCCGGATAGCCGCTGTCTGCGGAGGTCTTATGTGCGCTGCGAAGCAGCGCCGGTTTTAATGGTTCCAGATGAACTGCATCACGAGGATGGCCACAGCCCCGGCGGCGATAAACACACCGGCGATGAGCATGGCCGCCTTCAGCGCGCCGCCCATGGCGGCACGGCGCTGCTCCTGGGTGAACTGCTCCTGCCCCTCCCACGGACGGTCGCCGGTGCTCTGCGGTGCCTGAGACCGCTGCTCCTTTTTGGGCAGGCGGGGAAACAGCATGGGCGACGGCTCGATACCGCTCATATCGGCGATGGTGCGTCCGTCGTCGTCCTGATACGTCCGCTTCTTTGCCATCACTTATCGTACAGATGGCACGCCACGAAGTGGCCCGGCTCCAGCTCGCGCTGAACGGGGACCTCCTCCTTGCAGCATTCCATGCAGTTGGCGCAGCGGGTGTGGAACTTACAGCCCTTGGGCGGGTTGGCGGGAGACGGGATGCTGCCCTCCAGCACGATCCGGTTCATCTTCACCGTGGGATCGGGCACCGGAATGGCGGAGAACAGCGCCTTGGTATAGGGGTGCAGCGGGTTGCGGAAGATGTCCTCCGTGGCGCCGTACTCCACCAGATTGCCCAGATACATGACGCCCACCGTGTCGGAGATGTGCTCCACCACGGACAGGTCATGGCTGATGAACAGATACGTCAGGTTGTACTTCTCCTGGATGTCCTTCAGCAGGTTGATGATCTGCGCCTGAATGGACACGTCCAGCGCGGACACCGGCTCGTCGCAGACGATGAACTCAGGGTTCAGCGCCAGCGCCCGGGCGATGCAGATACGCTGCCGCTGGCCGCCGGAGAACTCATGAGGATAACGGTCCTTGTGGAAGGGCTGCAGACCGCAGTTGTCCATGACCTTGTCGATATAGTCGTCGAACTCCTCCTTGGGCACCAGATTGTGCTCGCGGACGGCCTCGCCGATGATCTCGCCCACCGGCATACGGGGGGACAGAGAGGAGAACGGATCCTGGAAGATGATCTGCATCTTGGTGCGCATGGTGCGCATCTCCTTGGGCGACAGGTCATAGACCTCCTGCCCGTTGAACAGTACCTGGCCGGACGTCTTCTCGTCGTACAGCCGGAGGATGGTGCGGCCGGTGGTGGTCTTGCCGCAGCCGGACTCGCCCACCAGCCCCATGGTGGTGCCGCGCTTGAGGTTGAACGTCACGCCGTCCACGGCCTTGACGTAGCCCACGGTCTTGGACACCATGCCGCCCTTGATGGGAAAATACTTCTTCAGGTGGTTGACCTGCAGAATATACTGGGGATCATACTCCACGGGGGTGAAATCATTGTCGATAGAGAGCGAGGACTTCTTCGCCGTCTTGGCGTGCTCCTGCTCCTTGACAAACTCGTCGGCGTTCTGCTTTTGGGTCTCCTTCAGCTCGCTCAGGACCTGATCGTCATTCTTACCTGCTTTCCAGAACGGCATCTTATTCACCCTCCTTTCCGTTGTCGGCGCTGCCGGTCATTTCCCGCTCCACCTGCTCCTCCAGATCAGGCCGCCTGCCGTCGTAGTAGCGGTAGCAGCTGACCTTGTGGGTGGGGGAAATGCTGACCTCACAGGGATACTCGCCGCTGCACTGTGCCACGCACATCTCGCAGCGATCCTTGAAGTAGCAGTAATCCGGCATGTTGATGGGGTTGGGCACCTTGCCGGGGATGGAGTACAGCTTCTCCACCTGACGGCCCACCACAGGCTTGGAGGCCATCAGGCCGATGGTATAGGGGTGAGCGGGGTGCGCGAAAATCTCCTGCGCCGTGCCCTGCTCCACGATGCGGCCGGCGTACATGACCACCACATAGTCCGCCATCTCGGCGATGACGCCCAGATCGTGGGTAATGAACATAATGGAGGAGTTGATTTTATCCTTCAGGTTCCGCAGCAGATCCAGGATCTGCGCCTGAATGGTCACGTCCAGCGCCGTGGTAGGCTCGTCGGCGATGATGAGCCGGGGGCTGCACGCCAGTGCCATGGCGATCATGACACGCTGGCGCATACCGCCGGACAGCTCGTGGGGGAAGTTCTTGTACACGCCCTCGCTGTTGGCGATGCCCACCATCTCCAGCAGCTTGATGGAGTGCTCCTTGATCTGCTCCTCCGTCTGGCCCTTTTCGCCGTGGAGGGCAATGACCTCATCCAGCTGGTCGCCGATGCGGAACACCGGATTCAGAGCGGTCATCGGCTCCTGGAAGATCATGGAGACGATGTTGCCCCGCAGGTGCTGCATCACAGAGTCGGGGGTCTTGGTGACGTCGTAGGCCTTATTACCCAGATTCAGGCGGATCTCGCCCTCCACCACCTGACCCTGCGGCCGCTGCAGCAGCTGCATCAGGGACAGACTGGTGACGGACTTGCCGCAGCCGGACTCACCCACCACGCCCACGGTCTTGCCGATGGGCACGGAGAAGCTGACGCCGTCCACGGACTTGACCACGCCGGTGTCGGTAAAGAAGTAGGTGTGGAGGTTGTCGAATTCCACGGCGTTGCTGGGATCGTGCATCTGAGTCAGGTACTCCGTCTCCGGCACGTTTTTCCGCTTCCGCTTCTTCTCCAGCTCGTTGGTAATCCTGCGGTTCTCCTTGGAGATACGGCGGGATTCCTTTGCGGACAGATAACCGTCGTTGTGTTTCTTAGCCATTCCGATCCTCTCCTTTCTCAGCGCTTCATCTTCGGGTCGAACGCGTCACGCAGACCGTCGCCCACGAAGTTGAAGCCCAGCACTGTCAGCATCAGGCAGATACCGGCGGGGATCCAGATGAACCAGTACTCCGTCAGAACGTAGGAGTTGGACACGTCGTTCATGATGTTGCCCCAGGAAGCGAAGGGGAACTTGACGCCCAGGCCCAGGAAGGACAGGGTCGCCTCGGTGATGATGGTGGAACCCAGGCTCATGGTGCAGTTGACGATGAGCTGCGGGATGACGTTGGGGATCAGGTGCCGGAAGATGCGGCGGGACACGCTGATGCCGCAGGCCTCGGTGGCGGTCATGAACTCCTGCTCGCGCAGAGACAGGATCTGGCCGCGGACCAGACGGGCGATGCCCGGCCAGCCCAGGAAGCCCAGGATCAGCATCAGGTACAGCATACGGATCTGCGGGTCCACACGCATGCCGTCCATGGCCGCGCCCAGAATGATGATCAGCGGCGTGGAGGGGATGCAGTAGAAGATATCCACGATACGCATGATCAGGTTGTCCACCCAGCCGCCAAAATATCCGGAAACACCGCCCAGAATGACGCCCAGAAATGCCTCGATGATTACAACGATAAAGCCGATGATCAGAGAAACACGGCCGCCGTACATCAGTCTGGTCAGCATATCCATGCCGGAGGTATCGGTGCCCAGCCAGTGCTCCTTGGAGGGAGAGGCGTATCGGTCATAGACATAGGTTTTGGTGCTCTGAAGCACCGACCAGCTGTCGGTATCGGCCTGATAGGTAATGGTATAGGTGGCCTCCTGCCCCTCGGCGTCTGTATAAACAAACTCCTCGGTGCCGCCATCAATGGCCTCCTCCAGCTTTTCCTTAAAGTCACGGCTGATCACTACGCCGTTTTCCTTACTCTGAACAACAAAGCGGCTGATATAGGCGATCACGGTGCCGCCGTCCACCACATTGCCGTCGGCGTCCAGCTCATAGGTCTTTCCGTCTGCCTCAAAGGTGTTTTCGCCATTTACATAGGCCTTCAGGGCCGCCGCCTTTACGTCGAAGCCGGGCTCTGCCTGACCGTCGGCTGCACTGACGATATCCTTGTAGGCGATGGCAATGGGTGTACCGTCCACGCTAATGGTATAGAGATCATCGCCCTCCTGCGTCAGGGTATAGGTCACATCCTTATAGTCAAAGGAGTCTTTGCCCTTCATCTGGGCCAGCAGGAACTGTGCCTGCTCCGCAGAACCAAACTTCTGCCCCTCCGCCGATACA
>ERZ1106954.2645-NODE-2645-length-12095-cov-20.714120_pt1 | contig 12095 bp, 8 predicted proteins | sample MGYA00403678_ERZ1106954 | MGnify/ENA primary metagenome ERZ1106954 (study PRJEB35170, sample SAMEA104062445) | human gut metagenome | biome: human gut; feature: human-associated habitat; material: faeces | place: Denmark | collected 2012-08-20 ... | reverse complement strand
AAGAACGAGTGCGGCTTGTCAGGCCAGTACGCCCGCTTCCAGCAGGGTTCGGAATATTCGCTGGAAGTAACCTGGAAAAGACAGCTGACAGAATCCATATCCCTTCAGCCATCGTTCCAATACATCAAAAACGACAATGGAGATTTCACGGCACTCAGTGCCCGACTCTATGTCAGTTTCTAGCAATCCATTTCGGCAAGACCAGGGTGCCCATCACCAGGAAAGGGTAATAGAAGATGGCGCGCCAGAGCATGGCGGCAAGGATGGCTACTGAGGCATCGGGCAGGAAATCGGCATAATAAAGGCGGAACATCAACTCTGCCACGCCACTTCCGCCAGGCGTAGGACTCAGAATGGAAATCATCCACATCACCCATTGGCGGCACCAAGCCACCAGCATGTTGCCCTGACAATGGAAGGCAATGAGAATAGCTACCACGATGGCGAATCTCGACAGCCACGCCAGGGAAGTATAACCCATCAGCTGCAACCAGAATCTTCCGCCCTCCAGCTTTGCCTCCTCCGAAGCCATCGTCATCTCCTCGGAAAACTTCTCTACCTTGGGCAGGAATCTGCGAAGGAAAGGAATCTTGCAGCATCCCTTCAATACCCAGCCCAGAATCTGAGGACGATGCAACAATAAGAGGTAGAGGATGGCCGTCCAGACAGCAACGATAAGGGTGCTGACGATGAAGATAACCTGCACTCCGCCCTTAATCCATTCGTTCGTAGCATCTACAGAAATCCCCACTCCATCAACCAAGCTGAACAAGAGATGCGACGGAACACAGAAATAGAGCAACACGCAACTGATGGCAAGAAAAGCCTCATCAGCCAGCAGGGCTGCAAACATGGTGAAGATACTTCTGCCCATAGAAACTCCCTCGCGATTGAGATAGACAAAAGCCAAACCACTTCCCCCCACCGCCGAAGGAGTGACGGCAGAAGTAAACTCGCAGAGCACATTGATGCGAAACGCCTCGGCTACGGATAACTTACGCTGGCAGAGATGACGGAAACGGAGGGTGAGCATCAGATTCTGGACCGCAAAGAGCAACACGCCCATTACTACCCCCAGAAAGAACCTGGGAGATAAATCTATCCTGCTCAGAACTTCCACATCAAACTCCCGAATCATCATTCCAACGATGACCACCAGTCCGATGGAAACCGCCAACCATAAATGCCATTTTTTCATATTACTCTCAAAATAAAACTATACTTTTTATATATAGTAATATAACGATTAAATGGCCAATCTATTTTGTTGTCTGTCTATTAAATATTGATATCTATCCAAAACTTCTACAGCTATATCATTCCAAGAGCGCACCAGAGTCTCCGCGGCTGCCGTATAGTTCATCCGCATCAACTCCCGAGATTGCATACTTCCGAAGAAGGTAATCATTTTTCCGATAAGAGCATATTAGAATACGATTAGAATAATGATGTTAGAATACGATTAGAGCCCTATTCCAAAATCGGAATCTCGGAATAGGGCTCAGAAACATAAAATCAAAATCTAGAATATCGGCTGACCTACGCAACCATTTGGCGCCTGCACATGAAGCAGGGCGGCGATGGTTGGCACAATATCGGTCATGAATGTCTGCCTGGTGGTTGCACCGTGCTGGATTCCACAACCCATGAAAATCAAAGGAATGTGGGTGTCGTATGGATTCCACTCACCATGATCGGTTCCCTTCATGCCGTGGGCATAGAAATTCGGCTTCAATACGATAGCCACATCACCGCTTCGCTCACGGTTGTAACCATTCACGATGCGCATCTTCACATCCTCAGGAATGCTCTCGGTCATCGTCTTCTCCATATCGCAGGCATACTGCACGCAACAGTCTTCCTTCAACACGTCCACCACGCTCTGCTTGATCTTGGCGAAATCCAACTTGTTTTTCTTGATGATGTTACGGTTGAAAAACACCTGATAGTTCATCACGGTCTTCACCAGATTGCCCACGTTAGGATACTCCTGAGCCAGGGTCTGATTCAGTTTCTCAGCCACCGCATCACCATCCCAATTACCCGCTGGAATGCGGCAGTCTTGCAGGAAACGGGCGTTGTTCATCGCTCCATGGTCGGCACTCAAGAAAACCAGATAATTTCCTTTGCCCACCTTCTCATCGAGATAAGAAAGGAAATCGGCTATCGCCTTGTCCAGACGCAGATAAGTATCCTCGGTCTCTACCGCATGAGTTCCCACCTGATGACCGATATAATCCGTGCTTGAGCAGCTTACTGCCAGCAAGTCGGTTTCATCATCTGCACCCAACTGCTCGCCGTCTATTGCCGCCTTTGCCAAATCAATCGTCAGCGAATTGCCGAAAGGAGTTTTGCGGATAATGCTGTAACCATATTTCTTATAAAGGGCTGGAAGATTGAGCGGCAGCGTAGCCTTCATGCCCTTGCGGATGCCATCCTCATACTCGTTCTCATCTTCCGTACTTTCAACGTAAGTATTCTCAGGATAGAGTGTGTTCCATTTTTCCGAGAGATAACGCTCTGGCAGATGCTGGTTGTTGAACGCGTCCACCCACTTCGGCAACTGGTTTATATAATAAGAACTGGTGATAAACTTTCCGCTCTCATCATCAAACCAGTAGGCACCGTTCGGATTATGACCTGCAGGAAGAATGGAAGCACGGTCTTTCAATGCCACTCCCACTACCTTGGCTCTGCCGTTGGATGCAATCTTCATCTCATCTCCGAGAGTCGTAACCCAGAGGTTTCTAGGCGACATCAAGCCCGCCTTGCTGTTGGAACCCACCGGCTTCACGGTTTCATCATCCGTGCAATACACCTTCTTGCCATTCTTCACAAAATTGTTTCCGGCGATTCCGTGGATAGAAGGCACACTGCCTGTATAGAGACAAGTATGACCGATGGCGGTAACCGATGGAACATACGGAATACGGGTGTTTTCACAAGAGAAGCCCTCGTTGAGCAGTCGCTTGAATCCACCTTCACCATAGCGCTTCTGATAGCGATAGAGATAATCCCATCGCATTTGGTCAACCACGATGCCCACTACCAGTTTGGGGCGCTGAACGTTAGAAACATTCACCTGTTGGGCAGCAGCAGAGCCGCATCCCAGAAATGCCAACGCAATAAAACTAAATACCTTATTCATTTCTTTCTTCAAAAATACTGTAATACTTTTTACCGCTGCAAAGGTATTTAAAGGATGTTGCCATCGTGTTACAAAGAAATGAAAGAAGAGTGAAAGCATTGCCTTTTTACAAAAAGATTTTAAAAATGGGACTGAATAAGACAAGGTAACGATATTTTTATTATATTTGCAGTATTATTGCAAAACTAACAGATTTACGATATGAAAAAACTACTCTTATCCATCGCCTTTCTGCTCCCTGGTATGGGAATGATGGCGCAGACTCAGGTAACGACTGCCAAAGGTATCCTCGAAGGAAAAGACCTCTCAGGCATCACAGTATTCAAGGGTATTCCGTTCGCTGCTCCTCCTGTAGGAAATCTCCGCTGGAAGGCTCCGCAGCCTGTACAGAAATGGCAGGGCGTTCGCGAGGCCAAGGAGTTCGGACCGAACCCGATGCAGGAACCTCTCTTCGGCGATATGAACTTCGGTACGAAGACCAACAGCGAGGATTGCCTCTACCTTAATATATGGACACCGGCAAAGACCATGAAGGAGCATCTGCCGGTACTCATTTATTTCAACGGCGGAGGACTGATGGCGGGTAGCGGAAGCGAACCTCGATATGCGGGCGATGCGATGGCACGCAAGGGCATCATCTCCATCACAGCCAACTATCGTGAGGGCATCTTCGGATTCTTCGCCCACCCACAGCTCTCTAAGGAAACATCCTACAAGGGTTCCGGCAACTATGGATTCATGGACCAGGTGGCTGCCATCCAGTGGGTAAAGGATAACATCGAGGCTTTCGGCGGCGACCCTAACCGCATCACCATCGTAGGCGAATCGGCAGGTTCCATGTCGGTCAGCGCCCTGATGGCTTCCCCTCTCTGTCAGGGACTCTTTGCCCAGGCAATGGGTTCCAGCGGTTCGGTGATGGGATTCAAGAAGGTGGCTACGCTGAAGGAGGCCGAGGAGAAAGGAGTGCAGCTTGCCCAGAAAATAGCCGAGAAGATGGGTAAGGAAACCGGAAAGAAGGTGAAAAAGAACGCAGGAATGAAGAACCTCAACGAACTTCGTGCCCTTCCTGCCGAGGAATTGATGAAGCTGGCGGAAGTAAGAGCGGTTCCTGTCTATAATATCGACGGATATTTCATGAAAGAACAGCCTGTAGAGGTATTTGCCAAGGGCGAGCAGACCAAGGTGCCTCTGCTTATCGGCGGCAACAACCAGGAGATGACTCCTGCAGCCGTATTGATGGGCAAGCAGCCTACCGTCGAGAATCTGAAGGCGGGTGCCAAGGCTACATTTGGAGAAGAGAACATCGAAGAACTCTTCCGCCTCTACGGCATCAACAGCGATAAGGATGTATTGGAGCAGCCGGGCGTGAACCTAGCTTCGGATATCTTCCTCGATTATTCTACATGGAAGTGGGGCAACATGCACAAGCTGACCGGCGGACAGCCTGTTTACCGCTACCGCTATTGCCATCCTCGTCCTGCTATGGCCATCAAGGGTAAGGTGGCTGCATTGGCTGGCGGCGTGGTAGATGCCAAGGAAGATGCGGCTCCTGCGCCACAAGACAAGGGAGCCGTTCATTCTGCCGACATCGAGTATGCAATGGGTACATTGCCAACCAACCGCGTGTTCAACTGGCAGCCGGAGGATTATATGATCAGCGACATCTTCAGCCAGTATTACGTCAATTTCGTAAAGACCGGCAATCCGAATGGTCTGGGTCTGCCGGAGTGGCCATCCACCAACGGCAAGGCAGTAGCCCCTGTGCTTCAGATAGACGTGAATACCGTCGTAAAAACTGATGCCCAGATGGAGAAGCGCTATGATTTCATAGACAAACTGTTTTGGGAGAAGAAATAATTCTCTCATTACATTGAATCAATCGGAATACAGATTTCATTGAATAAACCAGAAATAGAGATGTTTCAGAAATTCATTATCAACAGAGACGGAGTACTGAAGTTCGGGCGTGTCTACCTGCACCGTGACATGCTGTCACCCGGCGAGCAATGCACCTACGGGGGCGGTTTGTGGAAGATAGATGAAGGCAGAGGCGCCATCGTGCTCTACGGCAGAAGTTTCGACTTCGGCCCTCCCGATTTCGACTTTGTGAAACAGATAGACTGGACGGGCTTGGGCGGCACCCCTCGCCCGCTCTTCTATCTGCCTCATTGGCCTAGCGAAGAAGAGATTGTGCCAGTCATCATCAATTAAGAAAATAGTATAATATTCTATAATTTTCTGTGTAAAACTTGCGGATAACAGAATAAAACACTATTTTTGCGAAGAGAAATCCTTCTCGGGGAAAGTGCTCTCTAAGAGAAGAGATTCCGTAAATAAGTAACAATTAAAAAGCAGTATAGTATGAAAAAGAAATTAGTTTTGACAGCAGCCGTCATCGCTGCATTATCAGTTGTCTCCTGCAATGGCAAGAAGACAAATAGCCAGGGGGCTAACCAGGATAGCCTCAGTTATGCTGAAAATGATTCGCTCAATTCCAACGATGTCATTCTCGATTCCATCGCCGGCACCTACGAGGGAACTCTCCCTGCTGCCGACTGTCCGGGCATCAAGACCGTTTTGACGCTCAACGCCGACAGCACCTATCAGTACTCAGCCGACTATCTGGAGCGCAAGGATGGTCATGACGAAGCGAGCGGTATCTTCAAGGTATTGGCTAACAACGTGGTAGAAATCATCCGTCCATCGAGCGGCGAGACATCTTACTACAAGGTAAAGGATGCCAACAGCCTCATCATGACCGATTCGCTGGGCAATGAGCCTGAAGGCGCCATGGCTAAGCACTATGTACTGACTAAGAAAAGGTAAAAGAGCCTTTAAAAGGTAAAAGGGTAAAAAGAGCCCCCTAGCTTAACATTCCGCTAGGCTCTTTTTACCTTTTTACTTTTTTACCTTTTTACCCTTTTATCTTTAAAACGCCTTTTTTGCCGGTTCTCACAGCGCTATTATTACAAACCTGTTACATTCCTGCCTTTCAAGTTAAAATCAATTAAGTTTTGCACAGGAACCTTCGCTATTCCAGATATTTTTCCTAATTTTGCGCCCACGTTTCTAACAGATGAAATGATTTTAAGATTCAATGGTATATACTAAATAGATTAAGGATAAAGAAAAATGGAACATGTTTTTACTGAATCGATGTTTTTGGTGGGATTCGTGATTTTCATCGCCGCCATACTCGTATTAGACATGCTGGTCATCGACCGAAAGGCACATGTGGTGTCTATCAAGGAAGCCGGTTCATGGACGGCTGTATGGATTATTCTCGCGCTCGCCTTCGCCGTATTCATCTATTTTCATGGCGACATGGTGCACGGCATCGAGAACTTCGACGACCTGAAGCTGATAGCCTCGCGCTATGCTTCGCATCTCAAACTGGACCCGAACGACTATGAGGGGAGTCTGCAGCAATACCGGCACTATATGACCATCTCCTACATCTCGGGTTATCTGATAGAGAAAACGCTCTCGGTAGATAATCTCTTCGTGATGATGATGATTTTCACCTCGTTCGGAGTAAACAAGAAAGATTACCAGCACGTACTGAACTGGGGTATTCTGGGAGCCATCGTACTGCGCTTCGTCTTCATCTTCGCGGGTGCTGCGCTCATCAGCCGGTTCGCCTGGATATTACTCGTATTCGGAGGATTCCTGGTTTACAGCGGTGCCAAGATGTTCCTCAACAGGAACAAGAAGGAGGAAATCAATGCCCTGGAGCATCCGGTAGTGAAGTTTATGCAGAAGCGCCTGCATCTGGGTCCGCTGGTGATGACGGTGGTGTTCATCGAGTTCTGTGATCTGATTTTCGCCTTCGACAGCATCCCAGCCGTATTCTCGGTATCGCTCGACCCGTTCGTGGTGTTCTTCTCGAATATCTTCGCCATCCTGGGCTTGCGTGCCCTCTTCTTCCTGCTGGCAGCGATAGCAGACAAGTTCCGCTATCTGAAGGTGGGTGTGAGTGTGCTGCTGGTGTTCATCGGTGTGAAGATGCTCATCCACGATTTCTTCGAGATTGATGCTGTCAGTTCGCTGGTATTCATCATCCTCGTACTGCTCGTCAGCATCGGGGCTTCGGTGGTGATTCCGCAGAAACAGGAAGCGTTGGAAAATACGAAATAAGCAAACCATTCGTAAAGGAGATTATCATCAGGTAATCTCCTTCCAAGAAAACATAAAAAGGGCGATTGCTATTCCCCACACAAGGGATAAGCAATCGCCCTTATCTTTTATGAACTCAGTTCAGAAAGAAGAGCAAATGAATTGGCTTACCCTTCGGCCGCCGAACTTTGTTTCTTCACTCTTCTCTCTTCACTCAATTTACTTCCAAGGATTCTCTGTTGGGTAAGGCAGGCTAGCTGGCTGGTTGTAAGCGATATCCTTGATGCCGAGATACTTGAATACCTCGAACAAGGTCTTACCTACGTGAGAGAATGCTACGGCTCCGTGGTGTGGATAACCCTTCTGAATCAATACGTGACGATAGAAGCGGCCCATCTCGTTGATGGCGAAGATACCGATACCACCGAATGAACGGGTAGGAACATCGAGAACCTCACCCTCTGCGATGTAGCTGCGGAGGTTGCCCTCAGAATCGCACTGCAGACGGTAGAATGTGATGTCAGAAGCTGCGATATCACCCTCCAAAGTACCACGGGTGAAGTCTGGTTTACCACCATTCTCCAACAAACGGTTCTGGATGAGCTGATACTTAATCTTACGGCTAGAGCACATCTTGCACTGTGGAGTGTTACCGCAGTGGAAGCCCATGAAGGTATCAGTCAACTTATAATCATACTTGCCCTTGATGTCCTCATCATAGATATACTGAGGAACAGAGTTATTGATATCGAGCAATGTAACGGTATCGTCAGAAGCACACATACCGATGTACTCAGAGAGCGCACCATAGACATCAACCTCGCAAGCTACAGGAATGCCGCGGCTAACGAGACGGCTGTTTACATAGCAAGGCTCGAAACCGAACTGGCTTGGGAATGCAGGCCAGCACTTGTCAGCGAATGCTACATACTGGCGAGAACCCTTGTGAGCCTCTGCCCAGTCGAGCAATGTCAACTCAAACTGTGCCATTCTGCGGCTGAGGTCAGGATAGTAGCAGCCTTCGCCCATCTCCTTGGCCATATCAGCGCAAACCTCTTCGATACGTGGGTCGTTCTCGTGCTCCTTGTAAGCTACGAGAAGGTCAAGCTCTGAGTTCTCCTCAATCTCTACACCGAGTTCGTACAAGCCCTTGATAGGAGCGTTGCAAGCGAAGAAGTCCTGTGGACGTGGACCGAAGGTGATAATCTTCAAGCCCTTCAAACCGAGGATAACGCGAGCTACTGGTACGAAGTCCTGAATCATCTTAGCTACGTCCTCTGCTGTACCTACAGGATACTCAGGGATATAACCCTTCAGGTGGCGCATGCCGAGGTTGTAAGAGCAGTTGAGCATACCGCAGTAAGCGTCGCCACGACCATTGATCATGTCGCCGTCACCCTCTGCAGCTGCAACAAACATACAAGGACCATCGAAGTTCTTTGCAATCAAAGTCTCAGGAGTCTCAGGACCGAAGTTACCGAGGAATACAACCAAAGCGTTGCAGCCCTGCTCTTTCACTTCGCCCAAAGCCTTGAGCATATCTTTCTCGTTCTCAACTGTAGTCTGGCAGTTGAAGATTTCACCCTTGTACTCTTTTACGATGTTCTCACGGCGCTGAGTAGAAAGCGCGATTGGAAAACAGTCACGGCTAACGGCAATAATACCGAGCTTTACTTGTGGAATGTTGTTGCTTACCATAATTTTAGTTTATTACTTAAGTTTTTGTATAAATTGCTTATATTTATTGATTCTTTTCTAAATTTGTTTGGCTGACAATTATTCATTGTTCCGAGCACAAAGGTACAAATATATTTTGTATCACCAAGCGTTTTAAGGAATTTTTAATCCAAAAAAATGGCGCAAAACCGAAATTCTGCGCCAAATGTAACATATGATAAAGTTCTTGATACATTTCATACATGTCTCTATTATCATCTGATACCCCTTTTCTGCCTTAACATCTTCTTTAATATCTTCGCAGCGGGCGGTACCTGATGGTGTAAATCTGATTGAAGTACTCCTTCCAGGCGTTCGGCTCCTTGTCATCATCACGCACGATGCGGATGCCATAGAATCGGGTACCCGTCTCCTTGTATTCCCGGAATCTCGACAACAGCTGCTGTGGCGGATCTGGAATCAGGAAGTCGGTAATCCAAAGCACATCGGCATTCACGTAATGGAGTCCGTCGTTGTCGAGAAGGTCGAACATCTGGGTCATCATCTTCTTTGCCGATGTTCCGCCTCCGATAAATGGAAGGTGGGTTGTGGTAGGCTGCCGCCGGATGCCTCGCCCGGTATGCGCCTGTCCATCTCCGTCGGACGGAGCTGTATCTGCTTCGGCTGATTCCATCATAGTGATTCCTATTCTCTTCAGGCGCTCTGCCTTGCGCTTCGCCATCAGGTCGATGGCATGGGTACTGACGGAGAAATCTATCAGGAAGCAGTCTCGCTCCAGATCTTCTGCCGTTTCTTCCAGCAGAGAGATGAGTGTAGAGGATATCCTTTCAGGCGTGCCATACATACTGGCTGAGGTATCCAGACAGACGATCATCGGACCCTTGCGGGAGGCATGGGCAAAGCCCAGTTTGCGGGATGGTTTCGACATTTCGCTCTTATAACGGAAGGTCTGGAGTCTTCGCGTGCGATACTTATAGATAAAGAGGCCCTCCATATCTTCATCGCTGTACTGTGCCAGTTCGAGGGGGAGAAGGGAGTTGAGATCATCGCCCACGGTAATGCCCTCGATATCGCTACCCGCTGAATGCTCCATCTTCATCTCTACGCCCGATGCGATGGTGAGCCGGTCTTTGCCGTTGGCATCGGCTACTCGTCCCACCTTCGCCACAATTTCCTTGATTTCGGGATATTTGTCCTGAATCTTCACCTGGTTCAGACGGCGTTCAAACTCCGTTTCGGTCCATCCGTTCGTCATCAGTTCCCAGGCTTGTACGGCGCGCTGTTCCGAAACGCCCTTCGTCTTCATGTTGCGGGTTATCTGGTCCATCATGCGCACCAGTCCTGTTTCGAAGTTGTTCTGACGGAGCGAGATGAAGTCCTTCAACTTGTTCAATACCTGATGGTCGATGCAGACCTTCCAGTCTCTTACCAGCCTTTCCCAGTTTTCGGGTTTCGAAGCCCCGTCTCCAGTCATCAGCTTGAGGAAGAAAGGTTTATCGAACCCATCTTCAGCATGTTCCTGTTCCAGCTGGTCGAGCAAAGGGAGCCACACCTGTTCATCCATCCGCTTGAAGGGAGCCCAATCGAGCACATCATCTGCCCGATGACTCTCGGTCCAGGCACGCTGGCGCTGGAACCGCATGTGATGGACGCATTCCACGATGAATTTTCCCACGCTATCATAGAACACCTTGCTCTTAATCTTGCTGTTCACCACCTGTCGCACGAATTTCTGCACCTCTTCGCCAGTTTCTTCTATGGTTACTTTCAGGGTAAAGAGATGAATGAGATAATCCTTCAGCGGGTCTTCCTTTAAATTCCAAGGCATGGCGGTGCCTGTCGGATCAGGAACCTTCACCTGTCCCGACTTGCAGAAGTCATCCAGCATCTTCAAGTAATACTGTGCCTCCGCCAAATCCTTGTTATTCTGGTATTTCATAGGAGTAAATCCTTATTTTTTTCTCCATCAGATATTCTGCGAAGATTCTTGCAGCACTCTCTACTTTGGCTGCGCAAGGGCGAGACTTGTAATATTCTGCCGTTCTTGCCGAAGCCACATAGCTGGACTGCGCTTTCTCGTGACCCTTCAAGCCGAGGATTTCGGCACAGATGATACTACCGTTCTGCTCCTTCGATTTGGCGAGCAAATCCTGCACCACCTTATAGCATGCCGACTTGCCCTCACGGTCATCCCCCTCGGTCTGTCCGCAATCCAAGCCAACGAGCACCACGATGCCCGAAACGGCACCGCACATCATTCTCATTCTGCCTACTCCACCACCGAAGCCGGCACCAATGCGCTTCGCCATCTCATCATCAAGACCATATAAATCGGCAAAGGCAGCCACTACCGACTGGCAGCAGCCATAGCCCTGCATAAAGTTATCCACAGCCTGGTGAACACGCGCCTCCAACTCAGGAGTCAATATTTTCTGTTCATTCATCATGTTTTGATTCTTCTATATATAATAATGTAATAGGAGGCGATTAAACCTCATAGAGTTTCATCGTATCCTGACGGGTAAACGCCAGTTCCTTATAGAAATCACGGAGATAAGCCGATATTTCCGCCTTATCATCAGCAGATGCGAAGAGATTCTCACCCAACTGCTTTTCCAACGAGGTCAAGCCATCCGAAAGGTTTTCTATCTCCCCCTCGTAATCCCTTCCATCCTCCGGATTCCTGCGTACACGATGATATTTGATGTCCTCAGCAAGCGCATTCTTCATCTCCACGAGTTTGTCTGCAAAAGGAGAAAAGAGGGCACGGATCACGATGTTTCGGATAGCATCCCGCTCTTCCGGTTCCTGCCACAGACAATGGTAGATAGGCAGCAAATCGCAGCTATCCACCTCTTCCCTATCCTGCATAAAGGCAGAAGTGCGAAGCAGGCGGACGATATTCTTCCATCTTCGGTCACTCACATAGATGTTTCTGCGCTCGGCAGCCTCATCCACATTCACGGCTCTCAGAGATTTACGGATAGCTGAAATTGCATCGAGAACCTCGATTTTCACGCCAATCTTATCGATACGCTCCGTCCATTCAGCATACTCCTCAGAAGTAATCTTCAAATCAGAAAAATCTGCATTATCTGCGAAATCTGCGTGACCTAATCCCCCTGTAAAACCTGAGAAATCTGTGGAATCTGTG
>ERZ1106954.2639-NODE-2639-length-12115-cov-7.383914_pt1 | contig 12115 bp, 7 predicted proteins | sample MGYA00403678_ERZ1106954 | MGnify/ENA primary metagenome ERZ1106954 (study PRJEB35170, sample SAMEA104062445) | human gut metagenome | biome: human gut; feature: human-associated habitat; material: faeces | place: Denmark | collected 2012-08-20 ... | reverse complement strand
CCGGACCGCCGAAGTGCGGCGCGCGAAGTCGAAACCGTTCTTGACCTTTACAGTGTTTCATCTTATAATAAAAGATGAATAGTTACCCTTTTAAAGCACCCGTTAAACGGTATCAAACTCTGGGGAGGACGAAATAAAATGGATATGAAAAAACTTGCAGGCGATAAGGCTGCCACTTATGTAAAGGACGGCATGGTAGTCGGTCTGGGCACCGGCTCGACCGCTTACCACATGGTAAACGCGGTAGGCGAAATGGTCAAGAACGGTCTGAAGATTCAGGCGATCCCGACCTCCAAGGCTACCGAGGCGCAGGCGCGCGAGCTGGGCATCCCGCTGCTCACCATCGACGAGCTCGACCACGTTGACCTCGCGATCGACGGCGTAGACGAGATCGACCCGCAGTTCAACGCCATCAAGGGCGGCGGCGGCGCACTGTACCGCGAGAAGGTTGTCGCTTCCATGGCCAAGGAAGTCATCTGGATCATGGACGAGTCCAAGCTCGTCGACAAGATCGGCGCATTCCATCTGCCGGTCGAGATCGCGCAGTACGGCTCCAAGCAGGCGATGGAGCGCATGGCCGGCTACGGCTGGAACCCGGTTCTCCGCGTCCGCGACGGCAAGACCTTCGTCACCGATAACGGCAACTATATCGCAGATCTGCACCTCGGCGCAGGCTTCGACATTCAGGACGTTTACTCCAAGCTGACCGGCATGCTCGGCGTTCTGGAGCACGGCCTGTTCCTCAATATGTGCAAGCGCATGATCGTCGGCCACTCTGACGGTACGGTCGATGTCATCGAGAACCCGTCCAAGTAAGACGGGCGGCATCCCACAGCAGGAGGAATGAACATGGATTATAACGAGCGAAACGGTTCGTACAGCGACGACGAGCTGCTCAGCCGCTTTTCGCGCCCGGAGACGCCGCGCACGACCGTGCAGGACGATATCCCGGACGACCCGGCCGCGCTTCGCCGAGACCGCGGCCCGCGCCCCGGCATCCGCATGGCGAGCGGCCGCCCGATGCGCGGCATGAAAATGCAGCGCCCGGCAGGACGCAAAGGCGGCCCAAACTACCGTGCGGCGCTCTGCGGCGCAGTTCTCGCGTTCTTCGTGATCGCCCTGCTGTTCTTCGTCCTGTTTATGTCGCGCGGCGGCAAAATCAAGGAGCTGAACAGCCAGATCGACACGCTGGGTCAGGACAAGCAGTCGCTTTCCGCGCAGATCACCTCGCTCCAGCAGCAGGTCGACACCCTGACCGCGAGCATGACGAGCGCTCTGCCTGACGCGACCGTGGCAGACACCAACACTATCGCGGACCTCATTCCGCAGCTTGCAGACGGCAGCACTTATGTCGTACAGAGCTCGGCCTCGCAGCTCCGCTATATCAAGGTCCCGGAGGGCTATCTGAGCGACAAGCTCGGCGAATACCGCGACAACTCGTCGGCTTACGCCGCAGCACAGGGCGACGCGCCGATCTGCACGTATTATGTGCTGTTCACCGACCGCGTCATCGGCCTTGCTGAGGGCAACGTCGGCTTCGTCAGCATGGACAGAGCCGCGACCGGCAGCACGACCACCACGCCGGACGGCTTCTACGATTTCGTCGCATCGTTCTTCAAGTAAACAGCAAAGGCAGCTGCTTCGCATCGGCTTTCCGACGCGGCGGCTGCCTGCCTTTTTCGAATAGAAGGGAGAAAGGGGCGATTTTTTATGAGAACACCGGAGGAACAGCTGGTGGATGCCAGTCTGGAAATAGGGAAGGCGCTGCTGCTCGCCGGGGGCGAGGTAACGCGCGTCGAGGACACCATCACGCGCATCCTGCACGCCTACGGCATGCGCGAGATCGGTGTATTCACCATCACCTCGCTCATCGAGGTGACAGCCTGCACACCGGACGGCGATGAGATCGTAAAGGCGCGACGGATCGCCGGCAGCTATGCAACCGACCTCGACCGTGTGGAGCGGCTGAACGCGCTCTCGCGCGAGATCTGCGCGCAGTGTCCGCCGCCGCAGACGCTCGCCGCCCGCATCGAGGCGATCAGGCGGCCGCGTACCGAAGCGGCGTGGATCAGCTATGCCGGCGCGGTGCTGACCGCGTGCAGCTTTGCGGTGTTTTTCGGCGGCTCAGCGGCCGATATCCCCGCCGCCGCCATACTGGCCTGCCTCATCTGCTGGATGGACCGCAGAGGCTTTTACAAGAAGGCAAATCAGCTGCTGTTCTATCTGCTCTGCTCGATGCTGACCGGCTTTCTCGGCTGCGTGCTCGTCCGCATGGGCGTAGGTGTCCACCTCGATAAAATCCTCATCGGCTGCATCATGCTGACCATACCGGGCATCTCGATCACCTACGCGATGCGCGATATGCTGCTCGGCGAGAGCATTACCGGCCTGTTCCGCTTTATCGAGTCGCTGCTCATCGCCGCGACCATCGCGGGCGGCTTTCTGCTGTCCACCGTAGTGGCAGAGGGGGTGCTGGGATGAGTCAGATCATTGCAAGCATAATCGGCAGCATCGGGTTTTCCATCGTATTCGGCATCCGCCGGGCATATATGCTCCCCATCGCCGTCAACGCAGGCCTGTCCTGGGCGGTGTATCTGCTCGTGAACGGCTTTGCCGGGGACTTTGCCGCCAACATGGTCTCCGCCATGTTCTGCAGCCTTGTCGCGGCGCTGATGGCGCGGCGGCTGCGCGTGCCGACGGTCGTGCTGCAAATGCCGGCGACCGTCCCGATGATACCCGGCGGCAGCCTGTACTACACCATCTACTACGTCTTTGCGGGCGATATGCCGACCGCGAAGAGCTACTTTTTCTTCACCGCACGCGCCGTTTTCGGCATGGCGATCGGCTTTGCGGTCGTGAGCGTGCTGTTCAAGACGATCGACGCAAGAAAAGCCGCACGCTGACACGGGATTTTCAATAAAAAAGCAGGGAAACCGAGGCAACTGTCCCGGTTTCCCTGCTTTTTGCTTTATATTAGAGGTTGTGCTGGAGCTTTGCCGCCTTGAGCGTATTCTTCATCAGCATGGTGATGGTCATCGGGCCTGCACCGCCCGGGACCGGGGTCATATAGGACGCCTTGTCCATTACCTCGGGCGCAACGTCGCCGCAGACCTTGCCCTCGGCGTTGCGGTTGATGCCGACGTCGATGACGACCGCACCCTCCTTGACCATATCCGGGGTGATGAAGCCGGCCTTGCCGACGGCCGCGACCAGAATATCCGCGCGGCGGCAGACCTCAGCGAGATCCTGCGTGCGGCTGTGGCAGATGGTCACGGTGCCGTGACGGTGCAGCAGCAGCATGGCCATCGGCTTGCCGACGATATTCGAGCGGCCGACAACAACGCACTCCTTGCCCTTGGGGTCGATCTGGTACTCGTCGAGCAGCTCCATCACGCCTGCCGGGGTGCAGGGCACGAAATCGAAATTGCCGACCATGATCTTGCCGACGTTGACCGGATGGAACGCATCGACGTCCTTCCGCGGGTCGATGGCGTCGATGACGGCCTGCTCCGAGATGTGCTTCGGCACCGGCATCTGACACAGGATACCCGAGATCTGGGGGCTTTCGTTGAGCTGCGCGATCAGGCCGAGCAGCTCCTCCTGCGAGGTCTCCTCGGGCAGGGCGTACTTTTCGCTGTAAAAGCCGCACTGCTCGCAGGCGCGCTCCTTGTTGCGCACATAGATCTCGCTGGCCGGGTCGTTGCCGACGATAATGACCGCAAGGCCGGGCGTCACGCCCTTTTTCTTCAGCTCCTCGGTCTCCGCGAGGATACTGCCGCGCACCTTGGCGGACAGCGCCTTGCCGTCCATTCTTACTGCACTCATGCTGTTTCTCTCCTTATGATGATGATTATTCGCCCTTGTTTTCGTCCGTTTCGGGCACATAAAACGCCTTTGCTACCTTAATCCGGTGATACTGCCGCGCGAGCACCGCGACCGCCGCGATACAGCTGATGATAGCGAGGAGCTGCGAGACGCGGACCGAGCCGATATACAGGCTGTCCGTGCGCAGGCCCTCGATCCATGCGCGGCCGGCGCCGTACCATGCGGCATAGAGCAGCGCGATCTCGCCCTTGAACCTGCGTTTTTTCGAATAGAAATGCAGCAGGACAAAGCCGGCGAGGTTCCAGAGGGACTCATAGAGGAAGGTCGGGTGGACCATGCTCTGGCCGTCGATGGTCATGCCCCAGGGGAGGGTCGTCGGGCCGCCGTGGGCCTCGCCGTTGACGAAATTGCCCCAGCGGCCGATGCACTGGCCGATGAGCAGGCCGGGCGCACACACGTCCGCCATCGCGCCGAAGGGGATCTTCTTCTTCCGGCACCAGACGATGCCGGTCAGCAGCCCCGCGATGACGCCGCCGTAGATGGCGAGCCCGCCCTCCCAGATCTTGAGCGCGTCGATGGGGTGGTCGCGGTAGTCGCTCCACTGGAAGATGACGTAGTACAGCCGCGCGCCGATGATGGCCAGCGGGATCATCCAGATGAGAAAGTCATAGAGCGTGTCCGGCTCGATGCCGCAGCGGCGGCAGTGCCGCGCGCAGTAAAGCATTGCGAGGATGAAGCCCACGGCGATGATCACGCCGTACCAGTAAAACGTGCGGCCGAAGAGCGTGAACGACGCGCTGGGGTCAATGCTCCAGTCGCCGAGCAGGGGAAAGCTGATGGCGGCGTCACGCATCATCGTCGGCATCATCCTCGCCTCCCTTCGGGGCAACGACCGAGAGCGCCAGGCGCTCCGGCGCGAGCGTCTCGGTCAACCACTTGGCGCACTCCGCCGCCGTGATCTCGCCGAGCAGCGGGAAGGCGTCCATGTGCTCGTACCCGCCGAAGAGCCCCTCGGCCATGTCGACGCACAGATCGTCGAACCGGTCGAGCCCGCGCAGCCAGCCGCCGTATACGGCGCGGCGCGCCCGCTCGAAGGCCGGGCCGTCAAAGCCGTCACGCGCGATGCGCGCGACGGTCTCGCGCACGCGCGCGCACACGGCGTCGGGATCCTTGCTCTCGCCGCCGAGCACGGCCAGCGCGATCGGCCCGCAGTAGTCCGCGCTGCAGCCAAAGTCGTCGCCGAGCAGTCCCGCGCGGTAAAGATCGTTGTAAAACGCCGTCGCCTCACCGAAGGCGGCCTGCAGCGCGAGCTCCGCCGTGAGCGTCTGGCGCAGGCGGGCATCGCCCCTTTCCGCCGGGCGGAACTTTGCACCCAGCAGCATCTGCGGCGCGGACACCGCCAGCTCCACGCGCATGCGTGCGCTCGCGGGCGTCATGTCCTCCGGTTCCCCGTGGTCGGCGGCCGGGACGGGGGCGCGCTCCGGCTGCAGGATCTCCGCCGCGATGGCGGCCACGCGCTCGGGCGTGTCCTGACACACGGCGCACAGCACCATGTTCGACGGCGCGTAAAACGCACGGTGGCAGGCATAGAGCGTCTCGGGCGTGATCTCCGCGATGCTCTCGACCGTGCCGGCCACGGCATCGCGCGCCCCGTCGCGCGCCATCAGGCAGCGCATGAGGTTGCGCCACACGGCGCGGTCGGGGTCGTCCTCGCCCATGCGGATCTCCTGGGCGATGATGCCCTGCTCCTTGGCCACGCTCGCGTCCGTGAAGTACGGCGTCGAGACAAAGCGCAGCAGTGTGCGCAGGTTTTCCTCAAACCCGTCCGTGCAGGAAAAATAATAGGCCGTCATGTTCGTGGATGTGAAGGCGTTCGGGTCTGCGCCGTTTTCGCTCAGCGTCAGCAGCGCGTCCGACCCGTCGGGCATGTCAAAGAGCTTGTGCTCGAGATAGTGCGCCACGCCGGCGGGCGTGTCCGTCCAGGTATCGTTTACGCGAAAGCGCCGGTCCGCCCCGCCGTAGCAGGTGGCAAACACGGCGTAGCTGCGCTGAAAGTCGGGCTTACACAGCACGCGCACGCGCAGGCCGTTCGGCAGCGTCGCCGCCCAAACGTTTTCGGGTCGTTCATTCGTCATCGGCAGTCTCCTCCGTTCCCTTGAGCAGATACACACAGTCGCACACGACGCCGGCGGCAATGTCCGTCACGTCCGTGCGCGTGACCTCTTCCACGAGCGCGGCCATCTCGGCCGGGTCGATGTCCAGCCCCTGCACCGTGCGGTTGAGCCAGTACCACGCCAGCGCGTCGGGCGCGTCGGCCGTGGCGCGCAGGTCGCTGGCCACGCTGCGGATGGCGGCCTGAAGCTCACCGTCCGTAAAGTCGCCGGTGCGCACGGCGTCGAGCTGCGCCGTGATCTCGGCGAGTGCGCGCTCGTAGTTTTTCACGTCGATGCCGCTCGTCACGGTCAGCAGGCCCTTGTGCGTGCTCAGGCGCGAGCCGACGTAGTAGCACAGGCTGAGCTTCTCGCGCACGTTCAAAAAGAGCTTGGATGTGACGCAGCCGCCGTAGAGCGCGTTGAAGACAAACAGCGCCGGAATGTCCGGCTCGGCCATGCACGCGCCCAGTCGGTAGCCCACGGCAAGCTGCCCCTGCGCGACCGGGAGCGTCTCGGTCACGTAGCGCGGCTGCTCTTCGAGCGCATTCATGCGGATATCGGTGCCGATGTCCTCGTCGATCTCGCCGCGCGGCATCGTCGAGAGCACGTCTGTAAGGATGCGCGCAACGGCCTTGCCCTCGAGTGAGCCGCAGTAGAAAATTTCCACCGGGCTCGTCGAGAGCACGTCATGGTAGCGCATCGTGAGCTTGCGGTAGTGGATGCGCTCGGCGTCCGCCTCCTCGCCGAGGCGGGGCACGGCGTAGTCCTCGCAGCAGCACATGTGGGCGTACAGGCGCTCGATGGCGTAGGCGCGCTTGTTGTTCATCCCGGCGCGGATGCGCTCGAGCAGCTTCTCGCGCTCGCTGTCGACAATGTCGGGCCGCAGCAGGCCGCCGCGCGTGTTCGGGTGCAGCAGAAGGTCGGCCACATCGGCCGCGAGCCGGGGAAACACGTCCTCGCCCACCGCGCCGTCGTCGGCAAACTCGGCCTCGAAGCCCACGGCCTGGATTTCGCCGAGCTTGCGCACGCTCGGCGTGATGCTCGCGCCGTAGAGGCTTTCGAGCTCGGCCGCGATCGTCTCCAGATCGGGCAGGCGCGTGCTGCCGCGCCGCAGCACATACGGCAGTACGGCCGTGCACGCCGCCGTAGAGCGCCGCAGCTGCGTCAGCAGGTTCACGCTCAGCCACGCGGTCTTGAACTTATCCGTGCGCAGGGCGGTCAGCCACACGCCGGGGAGAATTTCCGTGCGGATGCGTTCCATAAGATACGCTCCTTTCGCCTATGGTGTGTCCATATTTTTTGAATACTTTATTATATCACGCCTCACCTATCTTGGGAATAGGGTTTCGGGCGCTTTTTGCCGATGCCGCCGCCGTCGTAGGGCGCATTGTCCACGGTCACGCCGTCGGGCCGCAGGCGGATGGTGTGCAGCAGACCGGCCCCGTCGCGCCAGCGCACGGCCGCCTCCGGCCAGCCGGCCGGCAGGTGCGGCTCGGGGTAGAGCACGCCGCCGCGCAGGTGCAGCCCCAGCAGGTCCTCCGCCGTGATGCGCAGGTACCACCCGGCCGCGCCTGTGTACCACGTCCACCCGGCCGCGCCTGCGTTGTCCCCGCCTGCGATGTCGGCCGCGAGCACGTAGGGCTCGCCCTCGTAGCGCGCGGGGTCGTGCGCCGTGGGCAGCACGGCGTGGAGAATCTCCGCGCCCTCGGCCGTGCGGCCCGTGCGCAGCAGCGCCATGGCCAGCCACAGCGCGCCGTGGGTGTACTGCCCGCCGTTTTCGCGCAGGCCCGCGCCGTAGCTGCGCACGTAGCCCGTCTCGGGCGTGCGCCGCGTGATGGGCGGGTCGAACAGCCGCACCACGTTGTGCTCCCGGTCGAAGAGATGCTCCACCGCGCTCGTGAGCGCGGTGTGCACGCGGCCGCGGTCGGCGTGCGTGTCGAGGGCGGCGAACGCCTGCGCGATCGCGTCGATGCGGCACTCATCATTCCTGGCCGAGCCGAGCGGCCGCCCGTCGTCGTAGTAGCCGCGCCGGTACCACGCGCCGTCCCACGCGTCCTCGGCCGCGCGCGTGCAGTGGTCGGCGGCGAGGCAGAGCTGTTCGGCTGCGTGCCCGCCCACGAGGGCGGCGAATTTCCGCGCCGTGACGGCGAAAAACCACGTCAGCCACACGCTCTCGCCCCGGCCCTGTGCGCCCACGCGGTCAAAGGCGTCGTTCCAGTCGCCGGTGCCGATCAGCAGCAGCCCGTGCGTGCCCACGCCGCGCGCGAGCACGCGCATGAGCGCCCGGCGGCAGTGCTCGAGCACCGTGCCGCGCTCCGTGCTCACCTCGAGCGGCTGGTACCGGTCGTGCTCGTTTTCCTCCAGCTCCTCGCCCGCGAGAAAGGGGTACTCGGCGCTTAGAATTTCCGTGTCGCCGGTCTTTTCCACGTACTCGCACACCGCCCACGGCAGCCATAGCAGGTCGTCCGAGATGCGCGTGCGCACGCCGTGTTCGGTCCCTGCGCCCTCGTGCCACCAGTGGCACACGTCCCCGGCGGCGAACTGATGCGCGCACGCGCGGCCGATCTGCTCGCGCGCAGGCGCGCTGTCGAGCAGCAGGAGGTTCACTGCGTCCTGCAGCTGGTCGCGGAAGCCGAACGCGCCGCCGTTCTGGTACAGGCTCGTGCGCGCGAGCAGCCGGCAGCACAGCGTCTGATACGCCGCCCAGCCGCCGAGATAGCGGTTCATGTCCGCGTCCGGCGTCGTCATCCACAGGCGCGACACCGCGCCCAGCCACCGCTCGCGCGTCGCGCGCAGCGCGTGCGCGGCCTCGTCCGGCTGCGTCAGGCGCAGGAGGTTGGCGCGCGTGTCGCACCCGCAGACGATCACGCCCTGCCGGTCGACGGTGCCCTCGAGCGCGAAGCAGGGGCTCAGCCCCGCGCCGGCGCGCGCGTCCATCTGCCCGCGCAGGAACGAAAACCGGTCGCACGTCCAGCCCGTGAGCGGCATGCCCGCCGCCGCGCAAAAGAGCGTCGGCGCGTCCGCGCGCACGTTCTCGGCCGTGAACAGCCCGTCGGCGTACGCCGTCACGACGGCGGGGGCGTCCGCGTCGCGCCCGGCGCAGACGAGGTCGGTGTGCCACGTGATGCGCGCGCGCCCCGCGCACTCGATGAGCAGCACGCGCGCGTCCGCGTCCTCGGGCACGAACGCCGTCACGCGCACGGACATGCCGTCCACGCTGCGCTCCCACGCCGCCCAGCCGAAGCCGTATTCCACCCGTACCTGCCCGTCGTCGTCAAAGAGCGACACTGCACCCGCGCGCGATGCCATGCACAGCGTCTCCGTGCCGCGCAGCACCCACGGGTCGCACAGCCAGCGGTTGATGCGCCCGGTGTGCGCGTTGCGGTGCCACATGTGGCCCGTGCCCGCGTCAGTGGCGAGAAAGCCGAAGCGCCCGTTGGTCAGCACCTGGCTCCACGCGCGCGGCGGCAGCCCGGTGAAAGATACCGTGCCGTCATCGTCCCAGTGCACATCGGCCCCTGTGGGCAGATACCGCCGGTCGCCCGGCGGGGGCAGCAGCGGCAGCGTGCAGCGCGTGCGCGCCATGCCGGGGCGGATGGCCGCAGCCGCCGCCACGGCGGGGAAGGCCCCCTCCGGCACGAGGTGCACGCCGCCGGGCGCATCGAGCGTGTGCGCAAGGTCGAGCGCCGCGAGCCAGCCGCGCACCTTTCCGGCCGTCGGTTGCTGGTAGTCCCCGCCGTCGGCGCTGCGCAGCGCGAGGTCGCACCCCACGCCCAGCGCGCGCAGCAGCGCCCACTGCCGCAGCACGCCGCGCTCCGCCTCCGCGCACCACACCGGCAGGTCGCCCGAGATGCCCTGCGCCCAGAGCGCGAGGCGCGCCAGCTGCTCCGGCGCTGCGTCCGCCGCCACGGCCGGGAACAGCAGGGGAGAGACCGCCGCCATGGCGTCATCGAGTTCCGCCCCCGTCATGCCGTACTGCGCCGCGAGCTCCTCCGGCAGCGCCGCCGCCATCGCGGGCGGCAGCACGAGCGCGCGCTGCGCCGCCGTGAACGCATCGTCCTCGCGCGCGCCCACGCCGAGCGCAAAGCGCACGCGCCACGGCGTGTCCGGCGCTGTGCGCACCGGCACACTCAGCTCCACGCGCCCCGCGCGCAGCCACCCCGGCACCGGCCCTTCGGCCCGCCACGTGCCCGGCCGGTCGCACGCGGCGCACAGCCACGCCTCCGGCTTCTCGCCGCGGCCGAGGTGGCGCAGCAGCAGCGCGTCGCGCCGCAGCACGCTCTGAAAGCCCAGCCGCGCGAACGCCGGGTGGTTGACATAATCCTCCAACGGTGCGAGCACGGCCTCGAACACGAACCGCACCGTGCCCTCGATCCCACGCGGGGACGAGAGCGTCAGCGCGCGCACCTCGCCGTTGGCGCGGCTGGGTACGGTGAGTGTCTGCACGGCGGTCACGTCCCCGTGCCGGGTGGTGAACTGCGCTGCGCGCACCGTGAAGCGCCACTGCGCCCTCTCGGCCGTGCCCGGCAGCAGCGGGCCGGAGAAATGCTCCGTCTCCAGCCGCACGACCGGCCCGGCGGCGGGGTCACTGCGCGTGCCGCGGCGGCAGACGCTCAGCGTGTGCCAGCGGGCGAAGCTCTGCCCGGCCTCCGATACGGCGAGGCAGTACGTGCCGTTCGAGAGCAGCGCGCAGCGCGGGGCCTCGGCGTCGATGCCCGTGCCCTCGGCCGCATAGTCCGGCAGGGCGCGGCGGCGCGTCTTTTCGGCCGGCTCCTCTGCCCGCTGCCGCAGCGCAGGCGCGCCCAGCGGCAGCCGCTCGGACAGCAAGGTCGCGTGCGCGCGCATGGCGGGGTCGGCGAAGAACCACCGCCGCACCTGGTCATTGCACAGCGCGTTGCACGCCGCCAGCAGGCTCATGCCCTGGTGGTGCGCCATCACGCAGCGCACGATCTGCCCGCCGCCGCCCGTGCGCGCGCGGGTGCAGTCGAGCGCGTCGAAAAATCCGTGCTGCCCCAGCAGCCCGAGCGCCGCGAGTTTCCGCAGGTTGCGCATCGCCGCGCGCGGCTCCACCGCCAGCGCGAGAAAGCTGCTGTACGGCGAGAGCACGAGCTCTTTGTCCATGCCCGGCTGCAGGGCCAGCGCCGCACAGCCGTGCGCCTTGTAGCGGTAGCTCAGCGCGCTGTCGAGCGCGAAGTACGCGCTCTCCGACACGCCCCACACCTGCCCAGGGCGCACGCGCCGCCGCTGCACGTAGAGGCAGAACTTTGCGCTCTCCCACAGCAGGGAGTCGCGCACCGGCGGCAGAAACAGCTCCGGCATCAGGTACTCGAACATCGACCCCGACCACGACACGCAGCCGCGGTAGTGGTCCTTCTGCACCTGCGCGCGCGACAGGGCGCGCCAGTGCTCGCGCGGCACGTCGCCCCGCGCCACGGCGAAGTACGACGTCAGCCGTGCCTCGCTTGCCAGCAGGTCGTAGTAACTCTCCGACCACTTGCCGCTGCCGGTGTCGATGCCGATGTGCATCAGCCGCCGCTGCGGGTCGTAGAGCGGGCCAAAGTCCATGCCGTCGCAGAGCTGCTGCGCCCGCGCCGCCAGCTCGTCCCGTCCCCAGCCGCGCAGGGCGTTTGCCGCCGTGAGCAGGGCGGCGGCGCAGTTGCCGCTGTCCACCGTGGACACATACAGCGGCGGCATCGGCCGCAGCGTGCACGTGTGGTACCAGTTGTAAAAATGCCCGTTCCAGCGGGGCAATTGCTCCATGGTCGTGAGCATCCGCTCCGCCAGCTCCAGCCCGCGTCCGTTGTCGATGCCCAGCGCGTGTGCGCCGAGGGCGGACACGAGCGCGAGCCCCATGTTCGTCGGCGACGTGCGGTGCGCCGTGCCAGTCGGCGGCTGGGACTGCACGTTGTCCGGCGGCAGATAGTGATCCTCGGCGGTACAGAACGTCTCAAAATACTGCCACGTCGCCTTCGCCCAGCCCAGCAGCTCGCGCTGCGCCGCGCGCGGCAGGGGCGCGGCGCCAACCGTGTTCGGCGCGCCGAGCGCTGCCAGCACGAAGGGACTGAGCACCCACACGATGCCAGCGGCCAGCCCCGTCGGGCTCGGCGTCAGGACGGCCGTGAGCAGGCCCAGCGCGC
>ERZ1106954.2638-NODE-2638-length-12116-cov-3.756902_pt1 | contig 12116 bp, 10 predicted proteins | sample MGYA00403678_ERZ1106954 | MGnify/ENA primary metagenome ERZ1106954 (study PRJEB35170, sample SAMEA104062445) | human gut metagenome | biome: human gut; feature: human-associated habitat; material: faeces | place: Denmark | collected 2012-08-20 ... | reverse complement strand
GAAGAATATGACTTTATGCTTGAGAAGACGAACTTTGAATATGCGGGCTGGAATGTAATATCAGGAATGGAAAGAGACGTGGCTCTCAAAGAAGTGCTCGAGACAGTTGTCAAGCGCCTTGAAAAGCTGTGCCGTAAAGTAGAAAAGGATGGTATACATTCTATAGAAGGCAGGGGAATACCTGTGTCAAAGATGGATTTTGAACTTGTCAGGAAGCCGCTTATTCAGGATGTAAGCCTTGACTGTACGCTTTCAGAGAAGGAATATCATAAGAGGCTTGACAAGCTTCAGGATAAGCTTCTTAAGCTCTCATATAAGCTCTACAAAAAGAAGATTCCGCTTATTATCTGTTATGAGGGATGGGATGCGGCAGGCAAAGGCGGTAACATTAAGAGAATGGTATCATGTTTTGATGCAAGGGATTATGACGTTAACCCGGTAGCTGCACCGGATTCATATGAAAAGGCAAGACAGTACCTGTGGAGATTCCAGAAGAATCTGCCTAAGACGGGACACATAGCTGTGTTTGACCGTACATGGTACGGACGTGTAATGGTAGAGCGTCTTGAAGGCTTTAATACGGAGACTGAGTGGAAGAGAGCCTACAATGAGATTAACGAATTTGAACAGGAGCTTATGGACTGGGGAGCAATTGTGGTCAAGTTCTGGCTCCAGATAGACAAAGATGAGCAGCTTGCAAGATTCAGGGAAAGAGAGAATAATCCGGCCAAGCAGTGGAAGATTACTGATGAAGACTGGCGCAACCGTGATAAATGGGATAAGTACGAAGTCGCTGTTAACGATATGATAAAATACACCTCTACCAAGGATGCGCCGTGGCATATCATTGAATCAAACAACAAGTATTACGCGCGTATAAAGGCAATAGAGACTGTTGTCGATGCAATAGAAAGCAGACTTTCTTAATGTGCATGCTTACGAATCGGTTCAAGTATTGATTCCGGAACAAACAGGTGGCCTTTGCCTGTGCCAAGGCTTATTGACGGCTTGTTGGCACCATGAAAATCAGAGCCGCCTGACGAAATCAATCCGAATTCCTTAGCAAGCCTGCGCATCTGGATCTCTTCTCCCATTGTATATGTTGAATATATACATTCCATGCCGGCAAGACCGTCTGCTTTGAGGGCAGCAAGCATGTCACGCATGACATCATTGCCGAGATGATACAGAGTTGGATGTGCAAGTATCGGCACACCTTTGGCATCGAGTATTATGCGGATTCCGTCGCCGGAACTCAGATAACGTCTGGGAACGAAGCAAGGGGCATTATCACCGACATAACGGTCAAATGCCTCTTTTTTGCTGCTCACATATCCATGTTTCATAAGATAATCTGCAAAATGTGCTCTTGTTATTACGGCATTTCCATAATCATTATCCATGTCATCAAAGGATATATCAATTCCATGCATCCTGAGCTTCCCACACATCAGGTGGTTGCGCTCATCCCTTGTAGTGCGGAGCTCTTCAAGCTTCGCGTTGAAAGCTTTATCTTTATCATTAATAAAAAGTCCCACTATATGGATTTCCTTAAAGCCTTTGTAGCTGCAGGAAAGTTCTATTCCGGGAATAAGCTCAACATTTGTACCGGCTGAAGCCAGGCGTGCATCATCTATTCCGTCAATTGTGTCATGGTCTGTAAGCGCCATTGCCGAGAGCCCTTTCCTGACAGCTTCATCTATAAGCATCTTTGGTGTAAATGTGCCATCAGAATATGTTGAGTGAACGTGTAAATCTATAGCATTCATAAATTCTATAACCTCCGTCTATATGGAACATGCCTGTATATAAGAAAATACATCAGTATTGTACATATATTTTTTAAATATGTCAAAACTGACAAAATATTATGTGTAATTTTGTATACAATTATTTGTGCGATTTTTCATATATTTATTGACCTTGCAGTTAAGAATTGGTAAAATTGTACATATGTTTTACACAACATAAATGTTTGGAGGGTTTAGGAAATGGAGGTTTTATTAGTTCTCGTAATAGTGGCAGCGTTGCTGGCACTAGGCTATGCCGCATTCAACTTCGCAAGTGTGAAGAAGATGGATGAGGGCAACACTCGTATGTCAGAGATAGCAGAGGCAATCAGGGTTGGTGCCAATGCATTCATCACATACGAGTACAAGATAATCGCAGTGGTAGTTGCAATTATTGCAGTTGCATTTGCGGTAATATTCAGTCTGCAGAGCAGCACATTTATGTGGCAGCCGTCTGTATGCTTCGTTATCGGTACGGTAATGAGTGCATGCGCAGGATGGGTTGGCATGAAGATAGCGACATATGCTAATGTCAGGGTTGCCAATGCAGCGAATAAGACAAGAAATATCGGTGAGACACTTAAGGTTGCACTTAAGGGTGGTTCGGTAATGGGACTTTGTGTCGGCGGATTTGCGCTGCTCGGTCTTTTTATTGTTTATATAGTATTCGGTATGCTGCTCGGACTGCTTGATATCACGGCACTTACAACGGGCGGACATATATTTACGCAGTGTCTTTCATGCTATGCACTCGGATGTTCAATAGTTGCAATGTTCAACCGAGTTGGCGGTGGTATCTATACTAAGGCAGCAGATATGGGTGCGGATCTTGTAGGTAAGACAGAGGCACACATTCCTGAGGATGATCCGCGTAACCCGGCAACAATAGCTGATAATGTAGGTGATAATGTAGGTGATGTTGCAGGACTTGGCTCAGACCTTCTTGAGTCATATGTTGGTGCAATCACATCATCAATAATACTTGCAGTCAGCCTGTTCCTTTCTAACATTGCTTCAAGCGGAGCTGCTTCAGAGGATATGCTCCAGAAGATGATGTATTATCCGCTTGTATTTGCTGCAATAGGACTTGTTGCATGTATACTCGGTATTGCATATGTACTTCTTAAGAAGGCAACAGATAATCCTCACAAGGATCTTAATATTTCAACATGGGCTGCTGCGGCTATAACAGTTATTGGCGGACTTGTTGTTACATATCTTATGTTTGGCAAAGCAGGTGCAGCGGATATGGCATTTGCAAAGTTTAATGCAGGATGGCTTTCACCATGGATTGCAGCAACACTCGGAGTTGTCAGTGGTGTAATCATCGGAGCTATCGCAGAATACTATACAAGCTATGATTACAAGCCTACACAGATTATTGCGCAGGCATCTAAGGAAGGTCCTGCACTTACAATCACACAGGGACTTGCAGTAGGAATGAAGTCATGTATGTATCCGCTTATCGTACTTGGTATCACAACATATGCATCTTATGCAGTATCAGGTATGTTCGGTATAGCTATGGCAGCAGTAGGAATGCTTTCATTCGTATCTGCAACTGTATCAGTTGATACATATGGTCCTATCTCAGACAATGCAGGTGGTATTGCTGAGATGTCAGAACTTGATTCAGATGTACGTAACATAACAGATAAGCTTGATTCAGTAGGTAATACTACTGCAGCAATCGGTAAGGGATTTGCAATCGGCTCGGCATCACTTGCAGCACTTTCACTTATGGTAAGTTTCCTTTATGCGTTCCAGCCGGAGGGTTCAACACTTGACCTTAACTTTACGGATCCTAAGATTCTTGCAGGTGCGCTTGTAGGTGCTGCCCTTCCTTATCTGTTCTCAGGTATGCTTATCGAGGCTGTTGCTAATGCTGCCCGTAAGATGGTAGAGGAAGTAAGAAGACAGTTCAAGGAGATTCCGGGAATACTTGAAGGCAAGGCTAAGCCTGATTATAAGACATGTATTGAGATTTCGTCACAGGGCGCTCTTAAGGAGATGAGAGTTCCTGCGATACTTTCAATCCTGTTCCCGCTTGTATGCGGTTTCCTCTTTGGACCGTATTTTGTAGGCGGACTTCTTATCGGTGCAACACTTTCTGCAATCATGCTTGCTATATTTACAGGTAATGCAGGCGGTGCCTGGGATAACGGCAAGAAGTATATTGAATCCGGTGCTATCGAAGGACAGGGCAAGGGTTCACCTGCACATGATGCAGCGGTTGTAGGTGATACAGTAGGTGATCCTCTTAAGGATACGGTAGGTCCTTCACTTGATATCCTGATTAAGATTATGTCAACAGTATCACTTGTTGCAGCAGTACTGTTCAGAGATTACAATCTTCTTGACTGGATTATGAAGATGATGTAATGAATATGTAACCAACACATACATGAGGTCTTGTAAGTTGCTATTATGCGGCTGTACAAGGCCTCTTTTTTGTGCTACAATATTACTAATAAAGTCTTGAATCGTGGGACTTATTATAGTAACCAATAATGTACAATATATGAGGTGAATAATGAAGACATTAATCAAAGGTGGAAGAGTGATTGACCCTGCAAGCGGTAAGGATGGAATATACGATATCCTTATCGAGGATGACAGGATTGCCGATGTTGCCGGAAGTATATCCGTAGAAGCGGATAAGGTTATTGATGCATCGGGATATTATGTTATGCCGGGACTTATAGATCTGCATGTGCATTTCAGGGAGCCGGGTTTTGAACATAAGGAGACTATAAGAACAGGTGCGATGGCAGCAGCCAAGGGTGGATTCACATCGGTATGTCCTATGCCTAATACGAGACCTGCAGTGGACAACGTAGATACACTTCAGTATATTATAGATAAGGCTAAGGATGTCACAAAAGTTAATATTCTTCCTATCGCAGCAATTACGGCAGGACAGGAAGGAGAATTCCTTACAGACATTGAGAAACTTCACGAAGCAGGAGCCGTGGCACTCAGCGAGGATGGAAAGTCTGTTATGAATGCACGTGTATACAGACAGGCAATGAGGCTTGCAGCTGAGGTTGGAATCCCTATTTTTGCACATTGTGAGGATAAGAATCTTGTCGCAAGAGGTGTAATGAATGCGGGTGCAAGGGCTAAGCAGCTTGGACTTTACGGAATTATGAATGCGGTTGAGGATACAATTGTTGCGAGAGATATTCTGCTTGCCAAGAATACGGGAGCACAGCTCCATCTGTGCCATTGCTCTACGGCAGACAGTGTGCGTATGGTGCAGCTTGCCAAGGAAGCAGGACTTCCTGTAACAGCAGAAGTATGTCCTCATCATTTTACACTTACAGAGGACGATGTTGACGGAACAGATTCTAACTATAAGATGAATCCTCCGGTAAGGACTAAGGCAGACAGGGATGCACTTATTCAGGGACTTGCATCGGATATAATGGATGTTATATCAACAGACCATGCACCACATCATAAGAGTGAGAAGGATCTGCCGTTTGCAGAGGCTCCGTTTGGAATAGTAGGTCTTGAGACATCAGTAGCACTTACCATGACAGAGCTTGTACATAAGGGACATATAACACCTATGCAGATGGCTGAGAAGATGAGCTATAATCCTGCAAAGGTTCTTGGAATAGATAAAGGAACACTGCTTCCGGGCAGGATTGCGGATATTACAATTATCGACCCTGACAAGGAATATGTAATTGACAGTTCCACATTTGTATCAATGGGTAAGAATCAGCCGTTTGACGGGAAGAAAGTCAAGGGTGAAGTAAGATATACACTTGTAGGCGGCGAGGTAATATACGAAGCCTAGATAATAAAACTAAAACGAGAGGTATGAAAGACCATGATTAACAAGCTTGTTGAGAAGATTCAGAAGATGGATGCACCGGTAGTTGTAGGACTTGACCCTACAATGAAGAATATTCCGGATTACATTATTAAGAAGGCTATAGAGGAGTATGGTGAGACTCTTGAGGCAGCCGCTGAGGCAGTATGGGAGTACAACAAGGGAATAGTTGATGCAATCTATGATATCGTTCCTGCCGTTAAGCCGCAGATTGCTATGTATGAGCAGTTCGGACTTGAGGGACTTAAGGCATTTAAGAAGACGGTTGATTACTGCAAGTCAAAGGACATGGTAGTAATCGGCGATGTTAAGAGAGGCGATATCGGTTCAACATCTGAGTCATATGCGATTGCACATCTTGGCAGGGTTACGGTAGGCTCTAAGAGAATTGCAGCATTTGATGAAGATTTTGCAACAGTTAATCCATATCTTGGAACAGATGGAATTAAGCCATTTGTTGATGTATGCAGGGAAGAGAAGAAAGGTATATTTGTACTTGTTAAGACATCCAATCCTTCAAGCGGCGAGTTCCAGGACAGACTTATTGACGGCAAGCCTCTCTATGAGATAGTAGGTGAGAAGGTTAATGAGTGGGGAAGCGACTGCATGGGTAATGATTACAGCTATGTAGGTGCTGTTGTCGGAGCTACATATCCTGAGCAGGGAGAGCTTCTCCGCAAGGTTATGCCTAAGGCATATATACTTGTGCCGGGTTATGGCGCACAGGGCGGTAAGGGCTCTGACCTCGCACATTTCTTTAATAAGGACGGACTTGGTGCAATCGTTAACAGTTCAAGAGGAATTATAGCTGCGTTCAAGCAGGAAAAATATGCAAAGTTTGGTGCAGAGCATTATGCAGAAGCATCAAGACAGGCAGCTCTTGATATGATTGAGGATATTAATTCAGCAAGAAAATAATAATGCAGGGGCATATTGCCCTAACCGATGAACAAACAAGGAGCAGATATGTCAGACAATTACAGAGAGAATGTAAGCATAGTAAGTCAGGAAAAGCTTGCATCAGATGTATTCAGCATGTGGATACAGACTAAGGATATTGCAAAGAATGCCAGGGCAGGCCAGTTTATATCAGTATATTCAAAGGATGGTTCAAGACTTCTGCCAAGACCTATAAGTATATGTGAGGTTGAAGGTGACAGATTGAGAATTGTGTACCGTACTGTCGGCAAGGGTACTAAGGAATTCTCAGGATACGGAGCCGGAGATACGCTCGATGTCATGGGGCCGCTTGGCAACGGATATACAAAGCTTAATAAGAAAGCTATCCTCATGGGTGGAGGAATAGGTATCCCTCCTATGCTTGAGCTTGCCAGGGAGCTTAAGAACGGTGGATATGATGTGAGTGATGCAGATATAGTACTTGGTTACAGGGATGAGCTTTTCCTTAATGAGGAGCTTGCACAGTACGGACGTGTTACTATTGCTACTGAGGACGGAAGTGCCGGAACTAAGGGCAATGTCCTTGATGCGATAAAGGCTGAAGGAATAAAAGGTGATGTCATATACGCATGCGGCCCTACACCTATGCTTCGTGCAATCAAGGCCTATGCAAAGGAGAATGGAATAGAGTGCTACCTCTCACTTGAGGAGAAGATGGCATGCGGAATCGGAGCGTGTCTTGCATGTGTGTGCAAGTCAAAGGAGATTGATGACCATTCACATGTGCATAACAAGAGAGTATGCAAAGAAGGACCTGTATTTAACGCGGAGGATGTTGAATTATGAACACAAAAGTAAATCTTGCAGGTGTTGAGCTTAAGAATCCGGTTATGACAGCATCAGGAACATTTGGCTCAGGTATGGAGTATGCACAGTTCGTAGACCTTAATAAGCTTGGCGCGGTAGTTACCAAGGGAGTTGCCAACGAGCCGTGGCCGGGCAATCCTACACCAAGAATTGCGGAGACTTACGGCGGAATGATTAATGCCGTAGGACTTCAGAATCCGGGAATAGATGTATTCTGCAAGAGAGATATACCATTTCTTAAGCAGTATGATACAAAGATTATTGTAAATGTATGCGGACGCAGTAAGGAAGACTATGTTGAGGTGGTTGAGCGTCTTGCTGATGAGCCGGTTGACATGCTTGAGATTAACATTTCCTGCCCTAACGTAAAAGAGGGCGGAATTGCATTTGGCCAGAAGGCTGAGGCAGCATATGAGATTACAAAGGCAGTCAAGGCAGTCGCAAAGCAGCCGGTAATCATGAAGCTTAGTCCCAATGTTACTGATATAACTGAGATGGCGCGTGCCGTTGAAGCGGGTGGAGCAGATGTTGTATCACTTATTAACACTCTTACAGGCATGAAGATTGACATTAACAGACGTACATTTGCAGTAGCCAATAAGACCGGCGGTCTGTCAGGCCCTGCAATAAGACCTGTTGCTGTACGCATGGTATATCAGGTAGCCAATGCAGTTAAGATTCCTATAATAGGTATGGGAGGAATAACATGTGCCGATGATGCACTCGAATTCATAATGGCAGGTGCAACGGCAGTATCAGTCGGAACAGCGAACTTCCATAATCCTAAGACAACAGAAGAGGTTGCAGCAGGAATTGAAGCTTATATGAACAAGTATAAGGTTGAAGATATTAATGAGCTTATCGGAATCGTGCGATAATGGATTACACAGATTGCAGACATTATATGAATGACAGATTCTATGAGGACAGATTCCCGGACGGGAGTGTTGTCGATGAGTGGTTTCATGATGTACATGTGCCAAAGCTTAGTGAGCTTGGCAGGCAGTATATACTTACCGATTACGGAATAAATGCTGACGGAAATATACACACGGAGCAGCTGCAGAAGCTGATAGATACAGCGGCAGATAATGGCGGAGGTGTGATTGTTGTTCCGGAAGGCACTTATCTGACGGGAGCATTGTTCTTCAGACAGGGCGTTAATCTGTATGTTAAGGCGGATGGCATGCTCAAGGGGAGCGATGATATATCGGACTACCCGTTAATTAAGACTCGCATAGAGGGCGAGAGCTGCATGTATTATGCAGCCCTGATAAATGCTGACGGAATTGACGGATTCACGATGTGCGGTGAAGGAACGATAGACGGCAGCGGTCTGAGGTCATGGAAGAGCTTCTGGCTCAGAAGAAGCTGGAATCCTGCCTGCACCAATAAGGACGAACAGAGAGCGAGGCTTGTATATATATCAGGCTGTACCAATGTTACGGTTGCAGGGCTTAGATTGCAGAATTCGCAGTTCTGGACCAATCACATTTACAAATGCAGTCATGTCAGATACATCAACTGTTCAATATTCAGCCCCAGAACGCCCGTGAAAGCGCCAAGCACTGACGCGATAGATATTGATGCATGCAGCTGTGTGCTTATAAAGGGATGCCGCATGGAGGTCAATGATGATGCCGTGGCACTCAAGGGCGGCAAGGGGCCGTGGGCGGATGAGGCACCGGAGAATGGTGCTAATCAGAATATTATTATCGAAGACTGCACATTCGGATTCTGTCATGGCTGTCTGACGTGCGGCTCTGAGTCGGTGCATAACAGAAATATCATAATGAGAAGAATCAGTGTGCAGGACGGATATAATCTTCTGTGGCTTAAGATGCGGCCTGATACGCCCCAGCGTTATGAATATATTCTGATTGAGGATGTGAGTGGCAGGACGGATAATTTTATAAATATTAATCCGTGGACGCAGTTTTTCAATCTGCAGGGACGCAGCGATGTTCCGCTTTCGTATGCTGGACACATTGTGATGAGGCAGTGTCAGTGCGAATGCATCAACGCTTATAATGTGCAGGAAGCGCCCGAACAGTATATTCTTGAGGATATCAGGCTTGAGGACAACTGTATAAAACAGCCGGAGAACCATAATCTGAGTGAAGATAATTTGAGCAATAACTTGCACACACAGGCTGAATAATGTATACTTACAAATGATTTTAGTTGACTAAACAGTGCGCAGACGCCTGTATATAAGTGGAGGATGAACGATGGGAATGAATATTGTATGTCTTGACCTTGAAGGAGTACTTGTACCGGAGATTTGGATCGCATTTGCTGAGGCAAGCGGTATTCCGGAGCTTAAGAGAACTACAAGGGATGAGCCGGATTATGATAAGCTTATGAAGTGGAGAATCGGAATCCTTAAGGAGCACGGACTCGGACTTAAGGAGATTCAGGAGACAATTGCAAAGATTGACCCTATGCCTGGTGCAAAGGAATTTCTTGATGAGCTTAGAAGCATTACACAGGTAATTATCATAAGCGATACATTTACACAGTTCGCGGGACCTCTCATGAAGAAGCTCGGCTGGCCTACAATATTCTGCAATACACTTGAGGTTGCTGACAACGGAGAGATTACAGGCTTCAAGATGAGAATTGAGAATTCAAAGCTCACAACAGTTAAGGCTCTGCAGTCAATCGGATATGACACAATTGCAAGCGGAGACAGCCACAATGACCTTGACATGATAAAGGCAAGCAAGGCAGGTTTCTTATTCAGAAGCACAGAGCAGATTAAGAAGGACAATCCTGAGCTTCCTGCATACGAGACATATGCTGAGCTTATGGATGCAATCAAGAAGGCACTGTAAAAATTACAGATAAGGTTTGTGGAAGTGCGCAGCACGGAACAATCCGGAAATATCTGTATTATGGTATGTATTTATTATATTATTAGGGACCTGAGCCGTGAGGCTCAGGTCTTTTTTGTTAAGCTTAATAATTGGGTACACAAATAAGACAGATTTATATCTGTCAAAAATCTATATTCTATTTGGGGCATTTATGCTGCTATATATAAGAAATTATGAAATCTCTTCAATGTTAACTTACGTTCAAGATGTCTATCAGTTCTTATTGGTATGATATTTCTTGCTTTTCAATGACTACGTGCGAGGTAATCATTTCTGCAAAGTTATATATTATTAAATATGTATAGTTATCAGGGAATTATTTGATAAAAAAGACTGATAAATGATCGTATATATTAGTAGTCATCATTTATCAGTCTATGAAAATGAAATATAAAAGTTTTAAGATTTTTAAGAGTTTTTTATTATTATCATCGTTTAGTAGTTAAAAAAAATTCATTGTTTTCAGGATCATACCTAAATGCCATTTGCATAGTGTCAGAATTACTTATAAATTTTCCAATGGTTGTATCAGCGGAAAAGTCATTTAACTTATTTGACACTTTTATGTATATAAATTCTTTCAATTCATCGGGTAAGTTACTGAAACATGATACAGTATTTAAATCAAGAAAATCATTCTTTGATATTTCTCTGACTCCGAAGCTTTCAATGAAAGCGTTAACTAGTTCTAAATCTTGTGGATTTATCTGAATTGCACCACCACGTTTAAATCCCGTATAATCAATGGAATTACTTGCAGATGCAGCTTCTTCTGTAACTGACTGAGCCGGAACTTCTGCAGCCGCCTCCGATGCTGCGGTAACAGCTTGAGTAGATGCCTGAGTAGCTGCGACAGTCTGTGTCACAGTGTTTTTCTCCTCGGCCTTAGTAGTTTCAGGTGCTTTTGTTGCTGACTGAGTCTGTAACTGTGTCTTTGTGGCGGTCTGTACAGTGGATTCAACGTTTGTGCCGTCTGCTGTCTGATTGGAGGCTGAACCCTGACAGGCTGTCATTGCGAACATTGTCATAGTTACAATTCCCGCAGCAATAATCTTTTTAACTCTCATGGTAATTTCCCTTCCTGCCTGTTTTTCAGGCATCACATGTTTGTACGTATACACACAGTTTCTATGTATAGCTTCATTATATATATATATATATAATTTCAAGATGTGACAATATGTGTGACAGAATAACTTAAAATTGCGACACATTGGTTGTCACACACATTATGATGTGTACTGAAAATGACAGGCTTACAACATATGGTAGATATAAGTATGCAATGCAATATTATGCTTGTGTCAAATATATTAATGGCACGAATGAGGGGGGAATTAATGATGAGCAATGGAGAGAATGGGGATTCGATATACATTGGAGCGGATTTACCGGATGAATATACAGGTTCAAAGTACACAGAAGGTCTGAAGGGAACCAATGCAAAAGCAAAAGCTAATGCATCGCAGGGAATACCGGAGCTGCTGAGTATTGCAACTGGAAGGCATTATAGAACTAATATGGCAAGTAAGCATAAGAGGGATGCTAAGTTTGGCTGGTATCGCTATGATTCAAGATTTGCTTTGCCGGTATATGATGAAAATGGCAAAGTTGAAAGATATAATGTATTTCATGCATCAATGATAATAAGGCATAGTGCAGATAGCAGATTATATCTGTATGATATTATTGACATAAAAAAAGAAACGAGCAACCCCCTCAGCTCATAGAAGCTTACCGGACAAAAAACCCATTTCTTATTTATAATATTAATGCTTTGTGATGTGACAGTCAACAGGTATTTATGAAATAATATGCATATCTGAGTGTCAAAAA
>ERZ1106954.2637-NODE-2637-length-12119-cov-3.565318_pt1 | contig 12119 bp, 7 predicted proteins | sample MGYA00403678_ERZ1106954 | MGnify/ENA primary metagenome ERZ1106954 (study PRJEB35170, sample SAMEA104062445) | human gut metagenome | biome: human gut; feature: human-associated habitat; material: faeces | place: Denmark | collected 2012-08-20 ... | reverse complement strand
TTCTTAAGCTTCTTTTGAGTATAAGATGTTGTTTTACCTGAAACAACTTTAAGTACTTTGTACTTACTCTTAGCACCACACTTTGCGCCGTAAACAATGTAACCGTCTGCATTCTTAACCTTATTCCACTTTACAGTCACGCTTTTTTTAGTAATCTTAGTGGTTTTTGCTTTTAAAAGACCAAAGTTTGAACCTTTATAATCACCGTCACCCTTAACAGGTGTACCTGTCATTACCTTTTCGGTTAATGATGAAGTCTCACTTGAAATATTATTTTGGGTAAGATAAATATAAATTAACTTGGCTGTTGCAGAATCTACACCGTAACTATTGGCAATTTTGTTTTCACCCGGTGTAAGCGGAGGTGTTGACGGTGTCGGAGTTGCCGGAGTTGATGGTGTCGACGGAGTTGAAGGTGTTGACGGAGTTGATGGTGTTGAAGGTGTTGACGGTTGACTTGGTGCAACATAATTAGGATTAGCAGTACCGCAACCGTTCAAACAAAATTGTGCGTTGTTTGAAAATTTATGTCCTTTTGCATTTACAAAATCGGCAGTTTTTGTGTCACCGCAATTTTTACATTTATAAATTGTATATCCCTGTTCGGTACAGGTCGGTGCTACAACATTTTTAATATATGAATGTCCAAGCTTTGTACCTTCTTTTGTAACAACATCCTTATGGTTACATACAGAACAAATTCTTACGCTATATTCATCTTCTGTACAAGTAGCCGGATGTACTGTCGCCTCTCCGTATTGGTGACCTGTTGGAGATTTAATATCGTTATAAAATTCTTTACCTTCACTGTTTTTGTAAAGTGTATAACCAATTTCAGTACATTTAGGTGGAACTGTTTCAACTAAAGTATATCCTGAAGGTACTGTATATGATGTGTCTACTTTTTTTTCATCGCCGCATCTGCTGCAAACGATTTTCTTTTCAGCTTCAAAATACTGATAGTTATGGCCTGTTGCCTTAATTACTTCACCGCCGGTATGCTTTCCGCACTTTGAGCATTTATATACAGCTTCTTTACCGTCTGCTGTACAGGTAGCTTCTTGTTTTTCTGTTTCTAATAAATAATTGTGCTTAAGAGCAGGAATTACATCGCCGCCTATTGTATCACCGCAGTTTTTACATTTCTTTACTTCAGTTTTACCTGCAGTTTCGCAAGTGGCATCAACCTTTGGCGAATCAACTACATAATCATGACCTGTTTTCTTTTCGCCTACTTCAGTTTTTATTCTGTGGCAAACCGAACATTCGTATATAATCTGTTCGTCCTGTGTACATGTTGCAGGTGTCGAAGATTTCTTTACATAATGGTCATCACACAAAGCCCAGTCTTTATATCCGCATTCTGAACAGGTGCGGATATGACCGTTTTTACCATCTTGTGTAATTTGTGAGTATGCGCCATAAGTATGCGGTGTTTTTGCCGGTACTATTTTCGTTTCAGCATAGTTAACATTTGCACTTGCAGTTTTTTCAACAGCAGGCTGCCATTCAAATGTTACAGTGCAATGGCCTGTTTTATCACAATCTTCATAACTATCACTGAGAACAGGTACAACTATTGTATCTCCTGCTTTATAATAGTTATCTGAAAGAAGATCTGTATTTGAATTTGTAAACTTAATGCGATATTGCTTACTGCTTTCAAGCTTAAGTTTTGCTTTTTCATAAGCACTAACGCGATTTTTAATATCGTTTGCACAATTTGCAACTTTAGCTGCAGTGTCTGATATATCGGTTACATCCTTACCGTCTTTTTGGTTAAAAGATGAATTCGGGTCACAATCATACAAATCCTGTATTGCTTTGTAATACTCATTAACTGCATCAGGAGTATACAATGTCTGGTCAAAACTTTCCAAATCTTTTGCAGCTTCATTTGCAGCTGTAACAATCGGCTTATAGTTTACAACATAAATTGTTGAACTTGACTCTTTTGAATTATTATCATAAGCAGTTGTAAAATCTACATTACTTGAATTTGTTGTCCAATAAAGTTTTTTAGCCAAAAAACCGTTTGAGATAAAAGAAGTGTCATTATCAATATTTGAATCAATATGAAGAAAACTTGCCAAATCTCTGCTGCCAATATCCGTACCGAATGAATAACATTTATTTGCATTTTCCCCTGTACTGATAAATTCAGTTAAAACCTTTGCTTCAAAACCAAATGGTGTATTATTACCGTACATATTACCGTTGAAATTTTCGTTTTGTTCAACTTTAGTTCCGCGCCAAGTATCAGCATAGAAATTTGCGCTGTGAGCCGGCGAAGTGGCATTAGATATACGCTCACTGTCATAAGGTGCAGCATAATAAATAACTCTTCTTCCGTCAATCTTATTTGTATTTTGTGCTATACACATAATCGGCATATAAGCATCAGTCGTGCCATCCCACATAAGTACAGCTGACGGATAATATGCTCTGAAATCTAAATGATTCTTTTGAAATTGCAAGCAATCAGTTGTACCAACATAAGCGCTCGGCCAATAAAGTACATTTGAAGACGGAGCGTATGACTGCTTATGAAATTTACCGTCTGATGAGCTTACTTCATTAACCTCGGCACTGTTAAGCCAAGAAACTTCACTCATGCCCGTCTTTGGTGTAAAGGTTGTTGACGGAGCTGCATGGTACTTTTTGTTTGTTTCGTCAATGTTTGAGCTTACGATCTTTGCCGTAGCCGCAGATGCAGTAACAGCTGTAAACGGAGTTACAGTCATTATCATTATAAGCGACATAAGGCATGCAATGGTTTTTTTGAATGTAAGCATAGATTATTCCTCCCACATATATAATATAGTTTTAGTATTGTTTTTATATTAACATAAGAAATCATTTTTTGCAATATTTTGTACACATTTTTTTAATATCATACTGTATTTTTATGCAAAATTTTATACAGTATTTTTACAATGTACAAAAACGACGGAATATAAACAAAAAAGTGCCACAAAAGTGGCACTTTTTATAAGTTTGTTAATTAAACAGGATGAACTTTTGATTCAAAGTCTTCATGTTTACCGTCAAGATTGTATTTTTTATCTCTTCTCTTTTGGAAGAACTTAATTGCAACCTGACCGAACTGGGCATATGAAAGAACATCTTCTTCCTGCTCATAATATTCTTTAATTTCATCCTTGAAATCATCAATTTTATCATGAATAAGGTCAGCAGGGCGGCAGGTGATAATTTCATCATCGCCTACAATCTTCTTCTGGAATTCAGGGTCAATATCACAAGGTGTTTTACCGTACTTACCGGCAACCATATCCTTAAATTCCTTGGTTACCATCTTATATCTTTCACCCATAATAACATTGAAAACAGCCTGTGTACCAACGATTTGAGATGTAGGAGTAACAAGCGGTGGGTAACCTGAATCTTCCCTTACTCTCGGAACTTCGGCAAGAACTTCATCAAGCTTATCTGCCTTGCCTGCCTGCTTAAGCTGTGATACAAGGTTGGAAAGCATACCACCCGGAACCTGATAAAGAAGGGTATTAGCATCAACACCAAGCATTTTAGGGTCAAGAAGACCTGATTTAAGATACTTTTCACGAAGCGGTGTGAAGAAATCTCTGATTTCTGAAAGAGCCTTAATATCAAGACCTGTATCATACTCAGTACCTTTAAGTGCGGCAACCATTGATTCGGTAGCCGGGTGAGAAGTACCCATAGCAAGCGGACTCATAGCAGTATCAATTACATCAACACCTGCTTCAATACCCTTAAGGTGAACCATAGAAGCAAGGCCTGAAGTATAGTGAGAGTGAAGCTGAACAGGAATATCAACTGTACTTTTAAGTGTTTTAACAAGTTCATAAGTTCCGTAAGGATTTAAAAGCCCTGCCATATCTTTAATACAGATTGAATCTGCACCGGCGTTTTCAAGTTGCTTTGCATAATTGCAATAATAATCAATATCAAAAACAGGGCCGGTGGTATATGAAATAGCAGCTTGAACATGACCGCCGTATTTCTTGGCTGCATCAATAGCTGTTTGAAGGTTACGAACATCGTTAAGAGCATCAAATATTCTTAAAATATCAATACCGTTATCAATACTCTTTTTTACAAAATAATCAACGAGTTCATCAGAATAATGGCGGTAGCCGAGCATATTCTGACCTCTGAAAAGCATTTGAAGCTTTGTGTTAGGACATTTTTTACGAATAAGACGAAGCCTATCCCAAGGGTCTTCATCAAGGAATCGAAGACAACTGTCGAAAGTTGCACCGCCCCAACATTCAAGTGAGTGGTAGCCGATTTTATCCATTTTTTCGAGGATGTCTTCAAATTCGTCAGTTCTCATACGAGTTGCAATCAAAGACTGATGAGCATCACGGAGAACTGTTTCAGTAATACCGATTTTAGCCATTTATGACACCTCTTAGTTTAATGTAATGATAACCTGGCCTGCTTCAACGCTGTCACTCTTTGAAACATTGATTGATGCAACAGTACCGTCCTGTGGAGCAACGATTTCATTTTCCATTTTCATAGCTTCAAGAATGCAAAGAACTGAACCGCTTGAAACTGAATCGCCTACTGAAACCTTAACATCAAGGATAGTACCAGGCATAGGAGCTTCAACCTTAACTGAACCTTCTGAACCCTGAGCTGCCGGTGCAGGAGCTGCGGCAGGAGCAGGTGCAGGTGCAGCAGCAGGTGCCGGAGCAGGTGCAGCAGCAGGAGCCGGTGCTGATACAGCAGCAGGAGCATTTGCACCTTCCTGAACTGTAACATTATAAGCTGTACCGTTTACGGTAATTGTATAGTTTTTCATATTTTAATCCTCCATTATTTAACAGAATGTTTTCTTGGTAAAGTATTTTCCCTTTTACCTGCAAGAATATCAAGTGCAGAAATAACTTTTGCACGGGTATCGGCAGGAGCAAAAATATCATCAACTGCGCCACAAGCTGCGGCAGTAAATGGTGAAGCAACCTTTTCAATATATTCTTTTTCAAGGTCTTGCTTGCTTTCGCCGTTTGCAAGTCTGTCATTAAATAAAAATTGAACAGCAGACTCGGTAGGAAGCGGAGAAGCAACACTCTTATCCCAAGCGAAAGTAAAGTCTGCATTTGAGCCTTTACCTGCAAGAACAATATATGCAAGGCCGACTGCATTACCTGTAATTACAGAAATTTTAGGTGTAGTTGCAGTTGCATAAGCACTTGTAAGTTTAGTAAATGCTGTAAGGCTTTGATTTTCCTTGCCCGGCTTATTAACAGTACCGTTTGCATTAACCAAAGTTACAACCGGAATTGAATAAGCATCGCAAAGCTTAACCATAGCTTCAGCCTTATAAGAACAGCAAGGGCAAATAGGTTCACCTTCAAATGCAACAAAGCCTACTGTTGTACCCATAACTGTTGCAAGAGCTGTTTTACATTTCTTTTCTGAATATCCGCCCTTAAGTTCAACTACTGAATTTGCATCTGCAATACTGTTAATAACAGCCATTGCATCATCACCGTCATTTGCAAAAGTGCTTGGTGCTTCAAATTCAAAAAGAGGAGAAGGGGCAAGGTTATTTGACGGAAGAAGCGAAGCAAGATTTTTAACCTGTGCCACTGCATCTTCAAAAGTATCGCAAAGAATATCAACAGTTCCTGCTTCATAGCTTTCTTCGGCAGTAACTTCACTTGGAGCTGTTACATAAAAATCAGCATCCTTAACCGCTACTACAACATCAGCCATATTTGCAATAAGAGCAGATGTGCCGAGGCAAGAACCTGCAACAATTGAAATTTGAGGGCATACGCCGCTCATTGATGTTGATGCTTTAACAAGATCACCGTAAGCATTCATAACTTCAAAACCTTCGGTAAGCTTAACACCATTTGAATCATACACGCCGATGACCGGGCAACCGGTTTTTAAAGCGAGTTCATAAATCTTTTTAATTTTAGCACACTGTGCAACACTTACAGCACCGCTGTCAACAGTTACATCCTGTGAAAATGCATAAACTGCACACTCATTAACTGTTCCGAAGCCGGCAACAACTTCAACTGAGCCGTCAGCTGATTTAGCATAAGCATCAATTTCAGTAAATGAACCGTCATCAAAAAGTGCTTCAAGTCTTTTAAGTGCTTTTGAGTTGTTCACTGTTTTGTCCTCCTTAAATTGTGACAGAGCATTTATGAAAAATTTAAAATATTCCAAATTTGCCTATTATAGATTTTAACACTTTGGGATAGTAATATCAATATTTTTTATAAATTTTATTATATTTTGCCGATTTTGTTAAAAAATTATTTAATATATTAGTGGCATTTGAGCATAAAATAAAAAATCAAGACTTGGACCGTGAAGCCCAAGCCTTGATTTAATGATATAAGGGAAATATTATATCTGTCTTTATTACTCGCTGAAAAGCGGAGTTGAAAGGTATCTGTCACCTGTATCAGGTAAGAGAGCAACAATTGTTTTGCCCTTATTTTCAGGCCTTTTAGCAAGTTCCTTTGCTGCCCAGAGTGCTGCGCCGCTTGAAATGCCGACAAGTACACCCTCTTGCTTAGGAAATGCCTTACCTGTTGCAAATGCATCTTCGTTTTCAACTGCGATGATTTCATCGTAAATATCTGTATTAAGAGTATCAGGAACAAAGCCTGCGCCGATACCTTGAATTTTATGAGGGCCTGCTGTACCCTTTGAAAGAACAGGTGATGTAGCCGGTTCTACTGCAACTACTTTTACATTAGGATTTTGGCTCTTAAGGTATTCACCGACACCTGAAAGTGTACCGCCTGTGCCTACACCTGCTATAAAAATATCGACTTTGCCTTCGGTATCGTTCCAAATTTCAGGGCCTGTTGTTGCCTTATGAGTTGCAGGGTTTACAGGATTGGTAAACTGGCCTGCAATAAAGCTGTTTGGAAGTTCGCTTGCAAGTTCTTCTGCCTTTGCGATAGCACCCTTCATACCCTTTGCACCGTCTGTCAAAACAAGTTCGGCGCCGTATGCTTTCATAAGGTTTCTTCTTTCAACGCTCATAGTTTCAGGCATTGTGATGATGAGTTTATATCCCTTTGCAGCAGCTACACTGGCAAGGCCGATACCTGTGTTACCGCTTGTTGGTTCAATAATAACTGAATCTGCTTTAAGCTTTCCTGTTTTTTCTGCGTCTTCAATAATTGCCTTTGCAATTCTGTCTTTAACAGAACCTGCCGGATTGAAATATTCAAGCTTTACAAGAACTGTTGCTTCAAGATTGTTTTCTTTTTCAAAATTCTGTACCTCAAGAAGTGGTGTTTTACCAACGAGGTCAAGTGCTGATTTATAAATAGCCATAATAAATAATCTCCTTAAATTTAATCAAATAATTTAGAATTTAAAATTAGTCGATTGCGGCGAAAGCTTCGTCGAGATCGTGAATAATATCGTCAATATGCTCTGTACCGATAGAAAGTCTGATTGTATTAGGCTTAATATCCTGTTCTGCAAGTTCTTCAGGGCTAAGCTGACTGTGTGTTGTGGTTGCCGGATGAATAACAAGTGATTTAACATCCGCTACATTTGCAAGAATTGAGAAAATCTTTAAGCTGTCAATAAACTTCTTAGCTTCAGCTTCTCCGCCCTTAATTTCAAATGTGAAGATAGAACCTGCACCGTTTGGAAAATACTTGTTATAAAGTTCTTTATATCTTGGGTCAATGCTTGGATGATTAACCTTTTCAACTTTAGGGTTATTAACAAGATATTCAATAACTTTCTTTGTGTTTTCAACATGGCGTTCAACACGAAGTGAAAGTGTTTCAAGACCCTGAAGAAGAAGGAATGCATTGAACGGTGAAATTGTAGCACCGGTATCACGAAGAATGATTGCACGAATGTATGTTACAAATGCTGCCGGGCCAACTGCTTCTTGGAATGAAATGCCGTGATAGCTTGGGTTAGGATCGGAAATCTGTGGGTATTTGCCACTTGCTTTCCAATCGAAATTACCGCTGTCGACGATTACACCGCCCAAAGTAGTACCGTGACCGCCGATAAACTTAGTAGCACTGTGAACTACAATATCTGCACCGTATTCAATAGGTCTTAAAAGATAAGGTGTTGCAAATGTTGAGTCAATAACAAGAGGAATATTATGTGAATGTGCAATATCTGCAAGCTTTTGAATATCAACAAGATTTGAATTTGGATTGCCGAGTGTTTCAATAAAGATTGCTTTTGTGTTATCCTGAATTGCATTTTCAAAATTAGCAAGGTCATCAGGGTCAACAAAAGTTGTTGTTACACCAAACTGTGAAAATGTATGTTCAAGATAGTTATAAGTACCGCCGTAAATTGTTTTTGCTGATACAATGTGGTCGCCTGCCTGTGCAAGAGCTTGGAAAGTATACGCAAGTGCCGCTGCACCTGAAGCTGTTGCAAGAGCGGCCACACCGCCTTCAAGAGCTGCAACTCTCTGTTCAAAAACATCTTGTGTTGAATTGGTAAGTCTGCCATAAATATTGCCTGCATCTGCAAGGCCGAATCTTGCCTGTGCGTGATCGCTGTTTTTAAATACATATGAAGTTGTTTGATAAATAGGAACTGCTCTTGAATCTGTTGCCGGGTCCGGTTCTTCCTGACCTACATGAAGTTGAAGTGTTTCAAAATGATATTTATATTCTGACATAATGTTAATTTCCTTTCGATGTTAAAATTAGTTTTTAAATTTGTAATAAGTATTAAAGCTAAAATAATTTATGATTTTACATATAACATCGAAAGCACATTCGTTGATTTTTAACATTAGCGACTGTTAATTTGCTGTAATTTTTAGTCATAACAATCTCTCCTTAAATATTTCCCTTATTACCTACGAGGTTTGTAGGTTATCTCTGTGATGTCTACACTATACAACACATTACCTATTTTGTCAATAGGTTTTTAGTATTTTTTTGAATATTTTTTCAGAAGACAGAAAAATGCCCGAAAACACAAGGTTTTTCGGGCATTTAGTTTTTTGATATTTTCAATTATTTAAGCACAAAGCCAACTTTTTTCATAACTTTATCAAGTGTGCGCTGGGATACACGCTGTGCCAAATCAGCACCTTGAGTCCATTTTTCCTGAAGATAAGCTTTATCTTTCATAAGTTCATTATAACGCTTTTGAACAGGTTCAAGCTCGGCAACAACCGCTTCACCTACTGCGGTTTTAAAATCACCGTAGCCTTTGCCGGCAAATTCACTTTCAATAGCATCAAATGTTTTGCCGGTAACTGCTGAATAAATTGACATAAGGTTATTTATTCCGTCTTTACCATCAGCATAGCGAACACTCATTTCACTGTCGGTTACAGCACTCTTAAACTTTTTCATAATAACATTAGGTTCATCTGTAAGATAAACTGTACCTTTAGGGTTAGGGTCTGACTTACTCATCTTTCTTGTCGGGTCAGCAAGGCTCATAACCTTTGCCGCAGTTTTGGTAATATACGCTTCAGGAACAGTGAATACATTACCATATATACCGTTAAAACGCTCGGCAATATCCCTCGTGATTTCAAGATGTTGCTTTTGGTCAACACCAACAGGAACAACATCTGCCTGATAAAGAAGAATATCTGCCGCCATAAGTGAAGGGTAAGTAAAAAGACCTGCATTTACATTATCCGAGTGTTGCTGTGACTTATCCTTAAACTGTGTCATTCTGCTAAGCTCACCAAATTGAGTATAGCAATTAAGTATCCAAGCAAGCTGTGAATGCTGCGGCACATGTGACTGAATAAAGAGAATGCTCTTATCAGGGTCGAGTCCGGTAGCCATAAGTAAGGCATAAAGCTGGGTAGTTTGAGTTCTGAGCTTTTGCGGGTCTTGCCTTACGGTAATTGAGTGCAAATCGGCAATGCCGAACACTGTATCAAAATCATCTTGGAAATCTTTCCAGCCACGCATTGCTCCGAGATAATTGCCCAAAGTAGGCACAGAGGTAGGTTGGATAAGTGAAAGACTTCTTTTTTTGCGTTCTTTTTTAATTTCTTCTGCCATTATTTTTCTCCGATTATCTATATAATTTAGCTACTTCGCCCAAAGCCTTAACACCGTTTATAATACCGTCATCGGTAGGGGTTGAGAAATTAAGGCGAATGTAGTGTGATTCCTGTGTATCATCCATTAAAAATGCATTACCCGGAACGACTGCAACATTTTTTTCAACTGCTTTTTTAACAAATTCAAGCATATTTACATCATCAGGCAATTTGCACCAAACAAAAAGTCCGCCTTCCGGCTTAACATATTCTACAAAATCGCCAAGATGTTCATCAATACATTCACACATAAGATTAAGCTTATTTCTGTAAATGCCCTGAATATGCTTAATATGAGCATCAACATCATAGTTTTTAAACCATTCATCAACAATCATTTGATTAAGGCAAGGCGTATGCACATCGGAAGCCTGCTTGCCTACCGTCATTTTAGCCATAACCGTTTTAGGCGAAATGCAATAAGCAACACGAAGACCAGGTGAAAGAATTTTAGAAAACGAGCCGGCATAAATAACTATTCCGTCCTCATCCATTGATTTAATAGTAGGAAGCGGAGTACCGCTGACTCTTAAATCACCGTAAGGGTTATCCTCCAAAACCATAACACCGTACTGTTTAGCAAGTGCATAAAGCTTCTTTCTCTTTTCCAAAGACATTGTAACACCCGAAGGGTTTTGGAAATTAGGAATTGTATATATAAACTTTGCATTTTTTGTAGATTTGAGTGCTTCTTCAAGCATAGCGATATTGATTCCGTCTGCTTCAACAGGCACACCTTTAAGCTTACAGCCGTAAGAACGGAAGCAATTAAGCGAACCGATAAATGACGGTTCTTCGCAAATAACGGTATCCCCTTCGTTACAAAGAACTTTGGTAGTTAAATCCATAACCTGCGTTGCACCTGAAACAATAAGCACATCGTCAAAGTCCTTGCCGATATTTTCGTGATTTTTCATCCACTTTTTAACTGTATCACGCAACGGCTGATAGCCCTCGGATACGCCGTACTGAAGTGCATCAATAGGGCGGGAATCAAGTATATCTGCCGCAATTGCCCTTACCTCTTCAACAGGGAAAGCATCCGGTGCCGGATTGCCTGCTGCAAGTGGAATAATTTTAGGGTCTGCTGTTGCTTTAAGTATTTCTCTGATAGCACTTGGCTGGAGAGAAGAAATTTTGTCGGAAAATGTATAGTCCATTGTTTTGCCTTCTTTTTATATTTAAGCAATCAACATAGAAATAAATTTTGCAAGAATTTCTGCATTGTTTGCTTTTGAATTTTCAACATATTCGCTTTTAAATTTATACAACATATCAAAATCATAGCTGTTTGATTTAATTGCATTTACAAGAGCTTCTGCATCTTCAAAAGTCGCGCTTGGCATTTCCTCTTTAAGATTAACATTTATTCCCCGTTCTTTTGAATATTCTTCATAATCGGGTACAAAGAAATAAAGCGGTTTCATCAAAACACTAGCTTCAAAAGCACAAGCCGAATAATCGGTTATTATAACATCGGCAATTTTCATCAAATCATATGTTGAAAAATCACCGCTGTAAGAAAATTTATCCTCGATCTTAATTTTAGAAAACAGAGGATGCGCACTAATTATCAAATGATAATCAGCAAGTTCGTCAAATTCAACCTTAAGCTTTTCTGCTACATAAGCATCTCTTTCACGAAAAGTAGGAAGATAAAGAACAATTTTTTTATCACTTAAAGCCGGATTTTCTGTAAAAAAGCGGGAAGCACAGCCGTTATCAGTTAATATATCGTCAACCCTCGGCAGTGAGCAAATCTTAATTTTAGAATTATCACAGCCAAACGCTTCCATATAAAACTTCGCTGTTTTTTTACTCGGTGCAAGAACATAATCATAATTTTTATGCATACACATAGCACGGCTGATTTTTTCATCCCTGCCCTCTTTTGTACCGACACTTTGAAGTCCAAACTTTTTGAGTGCGCCCAAAGCGTGCCACATTTGAATAACTTTAAGGCTCTTTTTATGATTCAAGCAAGAAACAGTAATTGAATAAGTATCAATTATTGCTACCTTTGATGTTGCAAGATAATACATATCACAGGTAGATCGGAAGAGCG
>ERZ1106954.2634-NODE-2634-length-12138-cov-4.253414_pt1 | contig 12138 bp, 12 predicted proteins | sample MGYA00403678_ERZ1106954 | MGnify/ENA primary metagenome ERZ1106954 (study PRJEB35170, sample SAMEA104062445) | human gut metagenome | biome: human gut; feature: human-associated habitat; material: faeces | place: Denmark | collected 2012-08-20 ... | reverse complement strand
GCGCGCCCGCTCCTTCAGTCACGGCTGCGCCGTGCCAGCTCCCTCGAAGAGGGAGCTCTTTGATCGAGTTATTTCCCGTCTAAGCAATAAGTTGCGCAGTACCCGTAGGGGCGCGCATTGCGCGCCCGCGTTTTGCGTAGAATTTGCTTTTTGTTCAATTATTGGTGGTTATTTTCCACCGAAGCAATCAGTCGCGCAGGCTCAGCCCGCCATCTGCTTTTGAAGGGCGAGGCAGAGCAGCCCGTCGCCGCTGGCGATCTGCGCAGAGGTCAGCGAATAGATGCCCTCGCAGCAAAGGCGCAGAACGGCCACGCGGATGAGCGAGGAGAGGAGCTGGTCGAGTCGCAGATAGCTGCTGTCGCTGCTCCGACGCAGAAGGAGCGACGGGCCGTAGATGGCGAAAATTTCGTAGCGGTAGCGGGCTTCGAGCATATCGGCGAAGCGATCCGCGAGCTGGGGCGTTCGAAAGGAGTAATACTCCATCAGGCGGTTGATCTCGTCGATATCCGCAAAGACCTGACGCACACAGGCGTCCGTGCTGCGCGGAGAGAGAAGCGCGAGAATGCGCTCGCGATCGGAATGTGTTTCTGTTCTGGCGATCAAGGGGCAGCCCTCCCTTTCGGATTGAATTCTGAGAGAGCATATGCGGCGCGGGGACGGGATAGAACCGCGAATTTGTATACAGTTTTATTGGAACTTTATGAAAAAATGCGAATTAAGAAATCTGTATGAACGTAGGCGCATTCTTACATAGTTATAGGGAAGAAAATCGTCCGCATAGCGGTTGACAAGATACTCCGTGCAGATTACAATAATCGTATACACCGGCGGGCGATTCTGTCCGTCAAGAAGCGGCCTGTTTCCTTCCCGGAGGCGGGCTGCTTTGTTGGGTATAAGGGTGAATGGAGGATTTGCATGTTCATCGTCTATTTTGCGCTGTGGGTGATTCTCAACGGCAAGTGGACTACCGAAATCGGCGTGTTCGGTCTGGTGTTCGCCGCCGTGCTGTACGGGTTTAGCTGCCGATTCATGGGGTACAGCTTCAAGAAGGATCTTCATTATCTGCGCAGGCTCCCGGCGACGTTTCGCTACGGCGCGACGCTGCTGGCGGAGATTTTCAAGGCCAACATCACGGTGATCCGGATGATCCTTGACCGGAATTTTGAGCCGAAGCCTCAGCTTGTGCATTTTGAAAGCGGTTTGGTGGAGCTGCGCCACCGCGTTGTGCTGGCCGATTCCATCACGCTGACGCCGGGCACGATCACCTGCCAGCTCGAGGGCGACCGCTATCTGGTGCACTGTCTGGATGAGGCGATGGTGGACGGGCTGGATAACGGCGTGTTCGTGGAACGGCTCTCTGAGATGGAGAAAAAGCAGAAATTCATGGCCGATTCCGTGACCGGCGAGGCCGAGCTGGACGGGGAGAAGCCCGAGGAGATTCGGGCGGCCTGCGAGGCGGCGCCCGCCGAACAAAACCCGCGGGAAGCGGCGAAGGAGGAAGAGCATGAGCATTGAAACCTGCTATGACGTGCTGACCGTCGGCTCTCTGGCGGTGCTGGTGCTGCTGGCGCTGGTGTGTCTGGTGCGCTGCATCCTCGGCCCGCGCATTTCCGACCGGGTTATGGCCGTCAACATGATCGGCACGCTGACCATCATCATGGTGGTCGTGTTCGTCGTGCATCTGGGCGAGGCATATCTGGCGGATATCGCGCTGATTTACGCGATGATCAGCTTCCTGTCCGTCGTGGTGCTGTGCAAGGTCTACACGGGCATTTACCGCGAGCGTCAGCACGAGAAGGAGCTGCTCGGCGCGAAGAACGACAACCCGGTGGAAACGCTGGCTCGGGATGAAAAGGCGGGTGAGCGGCAGTGAGCGCGATTCGGTTTGTTTTGACGGCGGCGTTCATGCTGGTCGGCCTGTTCGTCTGCTGCGTCGGCGTGTACGGCGTGTTTAAGCTCAAGTACGCCGCCAACCGCATGCACGCGGCGGCGCTCAACGATACGCTGGGCGTGAGCTTCTGTCTGGTCGGTCTGGCCATCAGCGCGCCGGACGGCTTCACCGCGCTGAAAATCCTGCTGGTGGTCGTGTTCCTGTGGCTGGCCTCCCCGGTGGCGAGCCACCTGCTCTGCCGCCTGGAGGTGGAGACGAACGAGGAGCGCGGGCAATACATGAATGTGCACGAGCAGTCTCTGGCGCAGGAACGCGAAGAGGCGGCGCGCGCGAAGGAGGAACAGGCATGACGATTGTGACGCAGATGATGCTGCTGTTTTTGATCGTGTGCGCGATTGCCGTCTGCCTGACGCGCAATCTGCTCACCAGCGTCATCATTTATATGGGCTATTCGATGATTATGTCGATCATCTGGATCACGCTTGAATCGCCGGATCTGGCGATCACGGAGGCGGCGGTCGGCGCGGGCGTTACCAGCCTGCTGTTCTTCCTGACGCTCAAGAAGATCCACGCCATCGACGCGCGCAACGAGGTGCGCCGCGCCCATGCGCAGGAAAAGCAGAACGAGCAAAACGGAGGTGCGGACAATGGCAACGCCTGAATGGTTCTCAAGGCTCAAGCGCCGCACGGCCGAGATCATCGACTTTGAAAACGACGCGCTCGAACGCGACATGGTGCGCTCGCAGGAGACACCCTCCGAGGCGCAGGAGACCGAGGAAGACGTCGCCCGCCGCCTGCGCGTGGAGCGCGAACGGCAGGAGGAAGAGGAAATCGCCGCGCGCCTGCGCGAGTGGAACAGCCGCAACGTGAGCAAGGTTTCCCGCGGCGTGTACTGCGTGCTGTGCGTGCTCATCTGCGTGACGATGATTGCGCTGCTGATGTTCACGGTGACGAACCTGCCCAGCTTCGGCAGCCCGGATCACCCGATCAACAACGAGGTTTCCGCCCGCTACATCGAAAAGGGCTTACAGGAGACCGGCGCGGTGAACATCGTCACCGGCATGATTCTGGATTACCGCGCGTTCGATACGCTGGGCGAATCCACGGTGCTCTTTACGGCGGCGATGGTCGTGCTGTTCCTGCTGCGCCTTGACCCGGAGAGCGAGAAATACAGCCAGCTCGCGCGCACGATGCGCGAGGCGCCGCATGCGGATAACTTCTACGAGCCGCGCCACGACGCCATCCTGCAGATGACCGCCAAAATTCTGACCCCGATCGTCATTCTGCTGGGCATATACGTCGTGCTGAACGGCCATCTGTCGCCGGGCGGCGGCTTCTCTGGCGGCGCGATCATGGGCGCGGGTCTGATGATCTACGTCACGGCGTTCGGCTTCAAGGATATCCGCCGGTTCTTCACCTATAAGACGTATCAGCGCGTCGTGCTCTGCTCGCTGCTCACCTACGCGGCCAGCAAGTGCTATTCGTTCTATACCGGCGCGAACGACATCCACAGCATCATCCCCCTCGGCACGCCGGGCGCGATTCTCTCCAGCGGCCTGATTCTGGTGCTGAACATCTGCGTCGGCTTCATCGTCACCTGCACGATGTACGCCTTCTACGCCGTGTTCCGGAAAGGAGAGGTGTAAGGATGCTGGACAAGCTATTCATCAATTACGAGGAGACGGTTTCCGTCATCCTGTTCTGCATCGGGTTTTCCACGATGCTGCTCAACAAAAACCTCATCAAGAAAATCATCGGCATGGACATCATGGATACGGCCGTTTACCTCTTCCTCGCCTCGCAGGGCTACATCAAGGGGCGCACGGTGCCGATCGTGGTGGACGGGATTCAATCCGTCGAGGCGTATATCAACCCGATTCCGGCCGGTCTGGTGCTGACGGGCATCGTGGTTTCCGTCAGCGTGTCGGCGCTGATGCTGGCGCTGTCCATCCGGCTGTATTACCGCTATAACACGCTGAACCTCGACGAGATCATCGCGCTTTCGGGAAAGGAGGAGGTCTAACGTGCAGTTCGTTCAGAACTTTCCTTTCTTCAGCATCCTGCTGACGCTGATGGGCGCGGTTGCCAGCTCGGTGATGAGCGGCAGGCGCGCGCGGCACACGACGCTGCTCCTGATGGCGGCGAATCTGGCGTTCACCGTGAGCGTGATGATCTACACGCTGCAAACGGGCGACAGCTACGCCTACAAGATGGGCCACTTCCCCGCGCCGTGGGGCAACGAAATCCGCGTCGGCGTGCTGGAAACGGTGTCGCTGACGGTGTTCCTGCTGGTCATGCTCTTCTCCTTTTTGGGCGGCATGCGCCGCTCGGAGAAGGATATCGAGCCGACCAAGTATAATATCTATTGTATCCTGACCGATTTGACCATGCTCTCGCTGATCGCGCTGGTTTACACCAACGACCTGTTCACCGCGTTCGTGTTCATCGAGATCAACACGCTGGCGGCCGCCGGTCTGGTGATGATGCGCCAGCATGGCCGCGCGCTGGTCGCGGGCGTTCGATACATGATGATGAACCTGCTCGGTTCGAGCCTGTTCCTCATCGGCATCGTCATCCTCTACACGATCACCGGCCATCTGCTGATGGTCAACATCCACGAGCGCATCGTCGAGCTGGCGGCGAGCGGCCAGTACCACGTGCCGCTGACGGTGGTGGTCAGCCTCATCAGCGTCGGCCTCGCGATGAAGTGCGCGCTGTTCCCGTTTGACAAGTGGCTGCCCGCCGCGTATTCCAACAGCACGCCGAGCGGCTCCGCGATGCTCTCCAGCATCGTCTCCAAGGGCTACATCTTCCTGCTGATTAAGGTGTATGTGCGCGTCATCGGCTTTGACGTGATCCGCTCGCTGGGCATCTGCGACGTGCTGTTCATCTTCGGCGCCATCGGCATGGTGGCCGGTTCGGTCAACGCCATGCGCGCCAAGACGACCCGCATGATGGTGGCGTATTCCTCCGTCGCGCAGATCGGCTACATCTTCGCCGCGCTGGGTCTGGGCAACGAGCTGGGCATGCTCTGCGCGCTCTGGCACATGCTGGCGCACTCGGCGACGAAATCCATGCTGTTCATCTCCGCGCACACGCTGGATCACGCCTCCGGCGACACGCACCTGCGCAAGGATCTTCGCGGCGGCTTCTACCGCAGCCCGCTGGCGGCGGCCGCCTTCACGCTGGGCGCGGCGAATCTGGTCGGCGTGCCGATGCTGAGCGTGTTCGTCACCAAGGTGACGATGGCGCAGGCAGCGGTGATGACCGGCGGGCGGCACACGGTCATCGCCCTGTGCGCGCTGGCGATTTCCACGCTGCTCAACGCTTATTACTTCCTGGGCACGACGATGCAGCTTTATATCCCGGATCACGAGCACCCGGAGCGCAACGGCCGCGTGAAGATCAACGTCTACGCGGCCGCAGGGCTGATCGGTTTTATGGCGCTCAACCTTACGCTTAGTTTCTGCGCGCAGGGCATTTTCGGCGCCCTGCTTGATGGCCTGACCCGATTTGCATAAGAGACGAGGAGGAAAACAACCGTGAACATTCTGCTGATTCTGGCGATCTTCTGGCCTGCGCTTGCGGGGCTGGTCATCTTCCTGACGCCCGGCTGCAAGGAAAACAAGCAGCTGCGCGGCCGCGCGGTCAACGCGGCGCTGGCGGTCGAGCTGGCGCTGACGCTTGCGATGTGCATGGGGCAGGGCACGAAAATGGTGCTGCTGAACATGACCCCGACCCTGCGGATTGAAATGAACGTGGACATGACGGGCTGCATCTTCGCCGTGCTGATGAGCACGATGTGGCTGCTTTCCAGTGTGTTTGCCCGCGAATACATGGGGCACGACGGCCACGAGCGCCTGTATCAGGTGTTCTTCATGTGCGTGCTCTCCGCGCTGATCGGCCAGTGCTACGCCGGTTCGATGGTGACGCTGTACGTGTTCTACGAGCTGATGACGCTGCTCTCCGTGCCGATGGTCGTGCATGAGCGCACGCCGCAGGCCGTCGCCGCCGGCATCAAGTACCTCGTGTACTCGATCTTCGGCGCGATGCTGGGTCTGCTGGGCATCTTCTTCTTCAGCAACTATCTGGGCACGGTGACCTTCGTGCCGGGCGGCGTGGAGACCGCGGCGAGCGCGCCGAGCGGCCTGCTGCTCATCACGTTCCTGGTCATCATCGGCTTTGGCACCAAGGCGGGCATGTTCCCGATGCACGGCTGGCTGCCGACGGCGCACCCGGTTGCGCCCGCGCCGGCTTCCGCCGTGCTCTCCGGCGTCATCACCAAGGCCGGCGTGCTGGCTGTGCTCCGCGTGATCTATTATCTGGTCGGCGCGGACGTGCTGCGCGGCACGTGGGTGCAGAAGGGCTTTATGACCCTGACGCTCATCACCGTGTTCATGGGCTCGATGCTGGCCTATCGCGAGCCGCTGATTAAAAAGCGTCTGGCGTATTCCACCGTTTCTCAGGTGAGCTATGTGCTCTTCGGTCTGGCCTGCATGGTGCCGACCGCGTTTGAGGGCGCGATGCTGCACGTGGTGGCGCACTCCGTCATCAAGGACGCGCTGTTCCTGTGCGCGGGCGCGTTCATCCACCAGACCGGCAAGACCTATGTGCGCGACCTGCGCGGCATCGGCAAGGAAATGCCGATTACGACCTGGTGCTGGACGATCGCTTCCCTCGGCCTGATCGGCATCCCGCCGACGGGCGGCTTTGTCAGCAAGTGGGAGCTGGCGACCGGCTCTTTGCAGACCGGCCTTGCGGGCTTTGACGTCATCGGCCCGGTGATTCTGATTGTGTCCGCGCTGCTGACGGCGGCGTATCTGCTGCCCGTGACGATCAACGGCTTCTTCCCCGGCAGCGACTATGATTATTCTGGGCTCACCAACAAGGAGGGCGGCAAGCTGATGACCGTGCCGATGATTCTGCTGGCCATCGGCGTGGTTGTGACCGGCGTGTTCGCCCAGCCGCTGATCAACGCGATTGCCGTGGCGGCTGCGTCGGTGCTATAAGGAGTAAGAGAAAGTCATGTTAAGCCTTGCGGTTTTTCTTCCGATTGTGTGCGGTCTGCTGCTGCTCCTGCTGGGCAGGAGGGTCAGCCACCGCGCGCGTCAGGTGCTGGTGGAGACGGTGACGGTGGTCACCTCGCTGCTGGTGCTGTTCTGTCTGCTGAACAGGCGGGGGACGGCGTATACGCCGTTCTTCCTGCTGCAAAATCTGCCCATCCGCTTTGCGATTGACGGCGTGGGCAGCGTGTTTACGGCGATTGTCGCCTTCCTCTGGCCGCTGGCCGCGCTCTACGGCTTTGAGTACATGGAGCACGAGGGCGGCGAGAACCATTTCTTCGCGCTCTACACCGTCACCTACGGCGTGACGCTGGGCATTTCCACGGCGGCCAACATCCTGACGCTGTATTTCTTCTATGAATTTCTGACGCTCTGCACGCTGCCGCTGGTCATGCACGGCACACAGAAGCCCTCCGAGCACGCGGGCTACACCTACATGCTCTATTCCTTCTTCGGCGCGGCGCTGGCGTTTATCGGCGTGATGCTGGTGCTGAACTACGGCGACGGCGGCGCGTTTACGATGGGCGGCGTGATGGCGCAGGCGGCGGCCGAGCACCCGACGATGGTGCAGCTGGGCTACCTGTGCGCGTTCCTCGGCTTCGGTGTGAAGGCGGCGGTCTTCCCGTTCCACGTATGGCTGCCGGAGGCCTCCGTCGCGCCGACCCCGGTGACGGCGCTGCTGCATGCGGTCGCCGTCGTCAAGAGCGGCGTGTTCGCGATCATCCGCGTGACGTATTTCAGCTTCGGCGCGCAGGTGCTGCGCGGCACGGCGGCGCAGAGCATCGCGCTGCTGCTGGCGAGCGTGACGATTGTTTACGGCTCGACGATGGCCGTCAAGGAGCATCACTTCAAGCGCCGTCTGGCGTATTCCACCGTGTCGAACCTGTCTTACATCGTGCTGGCGGCGAGCCTGATGACGCAGAGCGGCCTGACGGCCGCGCTGGCGCACATGCTCTTCCACGCGCTGATTAAGATCACGCTGTTCTTCTGCGCGGGCGCGGTGATGGTGAAAACCGGGCGCACGCAGATCGAGGATCTGCGCGGCCTCTCCCGCGTCATGCCGTTCACCTGCGCGGTGTATACCGTCGGCGCGATTTCGCTGATGGGCACGCCGCTGCTGCCGGGCTTTGTGAGCAAGTGGCTCATCGGCTCGGCGGCGATTGAGACGGGCACGGCGATGGGCATGGTCGGCGTGGCAGCGCTGCTGATTTCCGCCGTGCTGACGGCCATCTACCTGATGGGCCCGGCGATGTCGATGTATTTCCGCCCGCTGGAGGGCATGGAGAAGGTCGTAAACTGCGCCCCCGGCCTGCGCATGAAGCTGCCGTTTGCGGTGCTGACGGCGGCCATCGTGCTCTGCGGCCTGTTCTCCGACCCGATTATCACGCTGCTGGCGAAGCTCTCCGCCGGCGTGATGTGAAAAAGGGGGAAAACGATATGATGTTGTTGTTTCTCGTGTTTTTCCCGATGGCGGCGGCGTTTTGCAGCTACCTGATCGGTCGAAAGGATAAAAAGCTGCGCGACCATGCCGTGCAGATCTTCTGCCTGATCGAGTTCGCGGTTGCGGCCGCGGCGATGGGGCTTGTCGTTGCGGGAAAAGAGCTTTCCGCCGCGATTCCGGGCTTCTGCGGCTTCGGGCTGAGCTTTCAGCTTGACGGCTTCCGTGCGCTGTACGCGCTGGTGGCGGGCGTGATGTGGCTGATGACCTCGCTGCTTTCCGGCGATTATTTCGCGCATCACTACCGCAACCGCAACCGGTATTATTTCTTCTTCCTGCTGACGCAGGGCGCGACGGTGGGTGTGTTCCTCTCCGCGGATCTGTTCACCACGTTCATCTTCTTTGAAATTATGAGCTTCACCTCGTACACGTGGGTCGCGCACGACGAGACGCCGGGCGCGATGCGCGCGGCGGAAACGTATCTGGCGGTCGCGATCATCGGCGGCATGGTGATGCTGATGGGCCTGTTCCTGCTGTGGAACGCGGTCGGCACGCTGACGATCTCCGAGCTCTACGAGGCGGCGAAGGCCTGCCCGCGCAAGGGCACGATCTGGGCGGCGAGCATCTGCATCCTCTTCGGCTTCGGCGCGAAGGCGGGCATGTTCCCGCTGCATATCTGGCTGCCGAAGGCGCACCCGGTTGCGCCCGCGCCGGCCTCCGCGCTGCTCTCCGGCATCCTCACCAAGTCCGGCATTTTCGGCGTGATCGTCGTTTCGGCGAACATCTTCCGCGCGAGCACGGCGTGGGGCAACATGCTCCTCGTGCTCGGCCTGATTACGATGCTGGGCGGCGCGGTGCTGGCGGTGTTTTCCATCAACCTCAAGCGCACGCTCGCCTGCTCCTCGATGAGCCAGATCGGCTTCATCCTGACGGGCATCGCGATGGGCTGTCTGCTGGGCGAGGAGAACGCGCTGGCGGCGCGCGGCGCGCTGCTCTACATGGTCAACCATTCGCTCTTCAAGCTGGTGCTGTTCATGGCGGCGGGCGTGGTGTATATGAACCTGCACAAGCTGAACCTGAACGACGTGCGCGGATTCGGCCGTAAAAAGCCGATTCTGCATTTCGCGTTCCTGATGGGCGCGGTCGGCCTGATGGGCGTGCCGGGCTTCTCCGGCTACGTCTCCAAGACGCTGATTCACGAGGGCATTGTGGAATACGCCGAGCTGCTCGCGGAGGAGGGCATGGGCGCGCTGGCGCTGCTCTACCGCGGCGCGGAATGGATTTATCTGTTCTCCGGCGGCCTGACCGGCGCGTATATGATCAAGCTCTACATCTGCCTGTTCTGGGAAAAGCACCCGACGCAGCAGATTGCCTACGAGGCGAAAAAGCCGTACATGGGCAAGCTCTCCGCGCTGGCGCTCCTTCTGAGCGCGGCGATTGTGCCGGCGCTGGGGCTCACGCCGAACCTGACGATGGACAAAATCGCGGATATCGCGGGCGGCTTCCTGAACGCGGCCGCGCCCGCGCACGCGGTGCACTATTTCTCGCTGACCAACATCAAGGGCGCCTGCATCTCGCTGACAATCGGCCTGATCGTGTATCTGCTCTTCATCCGCACGAAGCTGATGAAGAAGGAGAACGGCGTGCGCGAATACATCGATCTCTGGCCGAGCTGGCTGGATATTGAGGATCGCCTCTATCGCCCGGCGATTGGCGGCCTGCTGGAGCTTGGCGGCCGGTTCGCGGGGCTGGGCAGCGAAACGACGCTGGAAACCTATGTGTATCGCCCGATGATCCGCGCGCTGACGCTGTTCTTCGCGGCGGTGTTCGGCTTCCTCGGCGGCCTGACGGACTTTGTGGCCGACCTCATCGCCCGCAAGGTGCTCTCCGCCAGAAGGAAGAAGCCGGAAAACCGCGTCGGCAACGCCGTGACCCGCGCCGTCGGCGGCGTGTTCGACGGTATGGTCGAGGGGCTGAACCAGACGGTTCTGCGCGGCCACCAGATCGAGCACCACGCGATGGCGAGAATCTCCGCCGCGTGGGACGGCGCGATGGACGCCATCAGCCAGATGAGCCACACGATGAGCTACGGCCTGCTGCTGTTCGGGCTGGGGCTGTGCGTGACGCTGCTGTATCTGATGTTCTATTGAGAATATGCCAAAAAAGCGCCGTTTTCCTTTTACGGGGAAAGCGGCGTTTTTGCGTGAAAACGGATTGACAGGAAGATTATAAGCCGTTAAAATATAATCTTGTGCAATATGAAATATTGATGATATGAACCCGTCAGAGAGAAGAGGAAGAAAATGGCGAATCCGGCTGAAAACAACGTGAAAAACGAATCTCCCGCGCAGGAGAATAAGATGGGCGTGATGCCCGTCGGCAAGCTGCTCTTTACCATGAGCCTGCCGATTATGATTTCCATGCTCGTGCAGGCGCTCTACAACGTGGTGGATTCCATGTTTGTGGCGCGCGTGAGCGAGAACGCGCTGACGGCGCTGAGCATGGCGTTCCCGATTCAGAACCTGATGATCGCGGTTTCGACGGGTCTGGGCGTCGGCCTGAACGCGGTGCTCTCCCGCGCGCTGGGCGCGAAGGACGAAAAGGGCGTGAACCGCGCGGCGACCAACGGCATCATGCTGCTGTTCATCTGCGGCCTTGTCTTCATGCTCGGCGGCGCGACGATCGTTCGCCCGTACTTTGAAATGCAGACGGACATCGCGGAAATCGTCGAGAGTGGCGTGGATTACACGACCATCGTGATGCTCGGCTCGATGGGCATTTTCATGCAGATCCTCTTTGAGCGCCTGCTGCAAAGCACCGGCCGCACGCTGCTGACGATGGTGAGCCAGGGCGTGGGCGCGATTGCCAACATCATTCTCGACCCGATCTTCATCTTCGGCCTTTTCGGCGTTCCGAAGATGGGCGTTGCGGGCGCGGCGTATGCCACCATCCTCGGCCAGTGGATCGCGGCGGCGATCGGTCTGGTGATGAACATTCGCAAAAACCCGGAGGTCTCCATCAGCATGAAGGGCTTCCACCCGCACGGCGCGACGATCCGCCGCATCCTCGCCATCGGTATTCCGTCGGTGGTGATGCAGTCCATCGGCTCGATTATGACCTTCCTGATGAACCAGATTCTCATCGCGTTCTCCGCCACGGCGGTTGCGGTGTTCGGCGTGTATTTCAAGCTCCAGAGCTTTGTGTTCATGCCGGTGTTCGGCCTGAACAACGGCACGGTGCCGATTGTGGCGTATAACTTCGGCGCGCGCAGGGGCGACCGCATGCGGCAGACGATCAAGTATTCCATCTGCGCGGCGGTGGCGATTATGATCGTGGGCATGCTGATGTTCCAGTCCATCCCGGATAAGCTGCTGCGCCTGTTCGACGCATCCGAAGAAATGCTGCGCCTCGGCGTTCCGGCGCTGCGCATCATCTCGATCAGCTTCCCGCTGGCGGGCTTCGGCATCGGCGCGGGCTCGGTGTTTCAGGCGCTGGGCTACAGCGTGTATTCCATGATTATTTCGCTGATTCGTCAGCTCGTGGTGCTCATCCCGTGCGCGTATGCCATCGGCCGGGTGACGGGCGACGTGACGGGCGTGTGGTGGGCATTCGTGATCGCGGAGCTGGTTTCGCTGACGGCCAGCGCGCTGTATCTGCGCCGCGTGAACCGCGATGTGATCCGCACCCTCTGATTTATACTAATTCTTGTTAAAATGGCTTAATCCGCGCACCATCTTTTTCGCTCT
>ERZ1106954.2632-NODE-2632-length-12143-cov-32.119375_pt1 | contig 12143 bp, 10 predicted proteins | sample MGYA00403678_ERZ1106954 | MGnify/ENA primary metagenome ERZ1106954 (study PRJEB35170, sample SAMEA104062445) | human gut metagenome | biome: human gut; feature: human-associated habitat; material: faeces | place: Denmark | collected 2012-08-20 ... | reverse complement strand
CCACGCCGTGCTGCATCAGGAAGCCTGCCAGTGCGCCGTGACCGCTGCCGTTGGTGTCAACGACTTCCGCATGGACGACTTTGCCGTCCGCAGCTTCATAAAGCTTGAACTGTTCGGTATGGCCGAAATGCTGAAAGATTTGACCGTTTTCATAGGTAACTGCAATTTTCATAATGGAATCTCCTTTGCAATTTTTGTTGGATTTTTCTGTGTTGGCTCTCTGCATCCGGCAGCAGCGGCCGCAGTGGGCTGCCTCCTGTCCTCCGCAGATGCGGTAGTTTCCCCCGGTGATGTGCAGCGGTTTCCCGTGGACAAGACACGCTGCGATCTTGCGCCGTGCGCTTTCGTAAATCTCCTGCACGGTAGAACGGGAAATATCCATTTGTGCGGCACATTGCTCGTGGGTTTGCTGCTCCAGGTCAACCAGCCGAATGACCTCGTATTCGTCCAGCGTCAGCAGGATCGGCTCGGTATTCTCGCACCCGTTGGGGCAGAAGGTATCAACTTGTGGTGCGCCACAAATCCGACGGCACCGTGGCGGTCTTGGCATGGACGCTTTCCTCCTTTGTTTTCGGTATATACCGATTATAGAACTTTGGGAAGGAAAAAGCAATATTCTTTTCAAAAGCTGCTGCAATTTCCGTCCTCATATAGATACGGACTGATATTCGGAGTCGAAAACTAAGTGTGGATTATGTTCGTATTTTCAGAATAAACTGAAAAGAGGTTGGTATCAAAATAGGATACCAACCTCTTCAAAAAAGTTTCAAATTATTTAGGAAAGACGAGCAATAAAAAGTATCCGAGAGCGTAAAGCCCGCCATAAAGCAGGCCAAATCAGCCGAGAATTAAGTTCAAATCCTTCCTAACACTCTTAAATGTCCTTGTGTATCTATGAAACACGCTTTGAAAAAGCAGGGCATAAAAACGCTGAACCCCCTGATTTCTCAGGGGTTTCAGGTGAGTGTATCTATTTTGGTCACTCAATATGGCAGCGGGAGAAGGATTCGAACCCTCACATACGGAGTCAGAGTCCGCTGTGCTACCTTTACACAATCCCGCTGTGTTCCGACGAACAAAAACTATTATACAGGTTTTCCCTTGTTTGTCAACAGTTTTTTCGCGCACTCCTCCCATTTATTTTCACATCTATTTTCCCAACCACTGCCGCAGGCGTTCCCACAGCTCCACAGCGCGGAATTTCAACACATATCCGCTGTCCGCTTCGGTGATAAGCTGCACATCGTCGCCGTCCAGCCCGGCGCGCAGCGCCGTATCCTCCAGCTCTGTGCAGGAGGCCATACACAGCGGTGGGTACACCACACACCACCAGTTCCGGCCGGCACCCTCGCCGATGATGACGCGCAGCGCCATGTACTCTCCCGCCGGCAGGGCGAAGCCGTCGTATTCCTTCCGTGGGAATTCCGTCATTTCCAGCGCCGCATGCACCGGGTAGGCTCCGCCGCAGGCATCATAAGCCGTCCTCTCCAGCTCCGGCAGTGCCGCGTTTAGATCCTCCATCGCCTCCTCCCTGTTCGATGCCTGACGCAGGATTGCCTCGGCGCGTGTCAACACCGCATCCCGCGCCAGCAGCTTCATAGTCTGGTCGTCTTCGCTGTCCGAATTGGCAATAACGTGCAGGCGGATCATCTTTTCCTGCAAGCCGTCCTGCCGGTGCAGCGATGCCGCGCCCACCAACAGCGTTACCGCCAACGCTAACAGCACCGCGATTTCGATAGGTCTCCATTTATTTATATATGTATGCATAAAAAACACCGTCCTTTGTAGATTTTCCTACATTTTGGACGGTGCTTCGTATTTTTATACCGGTCGAGCCACAAATACCCACGGCCATGTTTTTTTCAGCGCCTCCGCTGCCGCAGCAGCCGCGCTCTGATCGTCGAACAGGCCAAACACTGCGCTGCCGCTGCCGCTGAGCAGCGTACCCAGCGCGCCCTGCGCCCGAAGCGCGTCCTTGATGGTCCTCAGGCTGCTGTCCTTCGGCACCACCCGCTCAAAGCTGTTGTGCAGCTCCACCGCCACCGCATGGACATTGTTCGCCGCCACCGCGTCCTGCATATAGCGGCTGTTCCGCACCAGCACCGAACCCGGCTCATCCAGCCGCCGATACATCTCTGCCGTGGAATAGCCCTCATCGGGCTTCACCACCACGAACCAACCCGCGGCTAGCTGCGGCAGCGGCGAAACGACCTCTCCCCTGCCCGTGGCCAACTGCGTACCGCCCCGGATAAAAAACGGCACATCGCTGCCCAGCCTTGCCGCCAGCGTTTCCAGCCTGCCGTCGCTTATATCCGGCGCGTACAGTGTCCGCAGCGCCCGCAGCACCGCCGCCGCGTCGCTGCTGCCGCCGCCCAGTCCCGCCTGCACGGGAATGTGTTTCTCCAACGTGATCGTCACGCCGTCGCTTTTCGTCCCCGTTTCGGCAAAAAACGCTCGCGCTGCCTTCATGCACAGATTGTCGTCGACGTTCTCCGTCACCGGCACACTGCAAAGCAGTGTGTCGCGCCCTGTACCGCGCTCCACTGTTACGGTGTCCCACAGACTGATGCGCTGCATAACAGACATTACAGCATGATAGCCATCCGGACGTCGGCTGCCCACCTGAAGCGTCAGGTTCACCTTGGCATATGCTTTTTCCATACACTTCATGGCGGTTCCTCACAAAAAATAGTGCTGCGGCATTGCCGCAGCACTATTATAGCACACTGTACGCGACCACGCCAGCCTTACTTAACGATCTTGCGGGCCTCGATGTAGTAGCGCTTATCCTGAGCATGACCCATAGAGAAGGTCTTACGGGGCAGCACCCCGTCGGCCATAACGGTCTTGAACAGCTGCTCCTTGCCCATGGCAGGCAGCAGGAATCCCATATTGCCGGGCTTGCTGCCCAGCTCGCGGGTCACATCGTCGCCGTGGATATAGTCCACCTCGCCGCCGTTGTCCTTCAGGTACTGGTCAATAACGCCCTGTAGCGTACCCACCGCCAGCTGCACCTTGGGGTCAGGCACAGTGATAAAGTGGCTCTCGCCGTTCCACACGAACTCGATGGTGTGGCCGTCGCCCTTGCCCTCATAGGCGTTGGGATAGGCGGCGCGGAAGGCGTCCATGAACTTCTGGTGATCCACGCCGAACAGCACCCGGTGGATGGGCTCGAACTGCAGGGCATCGTCGTGGTTATTGACCACCTCCACCAGTGCGTAGCGGGCGGGAAGCGCCAGATACTCCTCGGGGGTCTTGCCCTTCTTCTGCTCCTCATAGCAGGCCTTGGCAGTAGCCAGAGAGTGGTTGCCGTCGCCCACGGCGAACAGCAGGGGCGCCACGCCGGAGACGTTGTACTTTTTCTGCATGGCTTCATCGGTGGTCAGGCCCTCCAGAGCATTGGCCACAGCATCGATCTGCTTATCGGACAGCTTAAAGCCGCGGATGTGGCCGCCGTCCTGCATCAGGTCGAAATCATACACCTTCTCCATCCCCTCGGCAGCGGCAGTCAGGGGCTCAATAACGGTCTTGTCAGGATCGTCGATCAGCAGCATCACATGGGGCAGCTCGATGGGCGCGTTGCGGCGCACCTTGGCCCGGGGCGGGATGCGATCCAGCACGGTGCCCTCGGTGGCACGGATCAGTGCGCCGGAGCCGGGGGTGAAATCGTAAGCGTCCAGGTCCACCATACCGATCAGGCCATGGCGGATCTTGCCGTCGGACTGCTGGCGCTCAATATAAATCAAGGAGTCAGTCAGCGTCTCAAACACGCCGTCCGCCAGATACTTCTTCATGGCGTTATTGATATTCTCAATGTACTCGTCCACGTTGGGTGCCTTCAGATTGGCTTCCGGCAGGATCAGGCGCAGGGTGGAGGGCGCGTCGCCCACCTTCTCTTCCACCGCCTGCCAGTACTCCGGCTCAGAGGTGAATTGGTCGCAGGCGACGACCGCCCACTTGGTCATGTCCTGGCCCTTGGGCAGCAGGATGTCGGCGGGATAAAAGCCCAGCTTGTCAAACTTCTTGTTCATGGTCTCCTCCTTTTGTATATGTACATGGTCGTGTACAAATTGTTCTGTGCTGATAATACCAAATTACCGCGGCTTTTGCAATCGCTTTTCCAATTTTATTCAGGTAATCTCAAAAATTTTTTGTGCATATCCTCCACTTCCCCGGGAAATGCTACGGTAAGCAGCAGTCTCAAACGAATGGAGGTCATGTATATATGAAAGTACTCGATCGCATCGCGCTGGCGCTGGTCATCATCGGTGCCCTGAACTGGGGTGCCGTGGGCCTGTTCCGCTTCGACTGCGTGGCCGCCATTTTCGGCGGCCAGGCCGTGGCCATCAGCCGTGTTATCTACGCACTGGTGGGCATCTCCGGGCTATGGTGCATCACCCTGCTGTTCCGTAACACGCCCACTGAAGCGTAGAGATATGAGATATGGAAAGACCGCCTCTTGGCGGTCTTTCCATATCTCCCGGATTATTTCATCATTTGCATTTTCTTTTCTATGCGCTTGCGTTCCTTCTTTCTGCGCCGCGCTTCATAGCCATCGCTGGCTGCGGCAAACACCCTCTCATACGGCTCCGGCAGCCACTCACTCATATAGCGGCAAAGCTTCTCACCGGCCGGGAATTTAATAAATCCCTTTTTGTTGCGCAGCAGATAGCTCTTGTTCCGGCACTCCTGCGGATAAGACTTTGTGGAAAAATACGCCATATCTACAGGCGTAACCGCTTTTCGCGCCGAACCCGGCCAGCGGTAGTCGATGCCGGTATATCGAATCTCCGTCTTTCTCAGCCGCACTGTCCGCATAAAGGGACACTTCCAAACGATCTCGTCCTCCGTGACCATAAGGCACCCAAAGCATCTGTACCAGAACTGACGAAGCAGTGCGTAGTACAACGACACCTCTACCAGCAGGAGAAAAGGTATCTCCCACCATGCCAACATCATTCCGGCCATTCTGTCCCGCACAAAGAGATACGGGAGCCACACCATAACAGCCAGTACCGCCAACATGAGAAAACGCCCCTCGGTCAGTAGGATGATGTGCTCGTGAAACACTTTTCGCTTTACAATATCCGCTTTTTCCGCCTTGCGTTTCATGGTGCCGCCTTTCCATCAACCTGATAAAGCCTTTTTGCTGACAGTCAAAGCATACCGCCGTTATAGCGGCGCTGGACGCGCCAAAGAATGGCGAATGACGCCGCAAGACCGACGAACAGCACCACCAGCGAAGCGGTGACCGCGCCGGGAAGTGTCCACAGAAGAGAGACAATCCCACTAAGTACCAGTGTTCCCGTAAGGGCGAAAAGTCCGGTGGAAAAGGCCCGGCCATAGGCTGCCATATCCTCCGATCTGACTCTCTCCCTGTGATATTCATGGATCAACCCCGTTTTTCCGTGGTAGATCAGGAGTCCGAACAGCAGAAAAAGGGCTGCGATGGCCCACATAAGAACAGCATAGGCAATCATAGACGTATCCTCCACAATTTGTTGCATAACTTCTACATATTTTGTGCTCTATTTTACCAATAAATGTTTTACTAATTCCTCGTTCGGGTCAGCTAAAACGGTCTGATAATTGGTATAAACTACCATTCCGGGCTTGGCGGCGGCGGGCTTCTTTACGAACTTTACCTGGGTGAAGTCAACGGGTACTTTTGTGCTGCTTTGCGCCTGGGAAAAATAGGCGGCCAGAGAGGCGGCCTCCGCGATGCTCTGTGCATCGGGTCGTCCGCCACCGGTGGACAGTATGACATGGGAGCCGTGGATCTTCTGGGTGTGGAACCACAGGTCCCACTTCTCCGCCGTCCTGGTGGTCAGGCGGTCGTTCTGCCGGTTGCTGCGGCCCACAAAAATCGGCAATCCGGCGGAGGAACGGAACTCCCGGGGCTTGCTGGGGCGCTGGAAGGGCTGCTTTTTCCCGCCCTTGGCGCGGAGATAGCCGCCGTCGGTCAGTTCGGCGCGGATGTCATTGAAATCCTGCTCGGACTCGGCCTGCGCCAGCTCCTGCAGAACACTCTCCAGGTACTCCAGTTCAGCACCGGCTCTGGTCAGCTGCTCTGTGAGGTATTTTTCCGCGGTCTTGGCTTTTGTATATTTTTTGAAGTATTTAGCGGCATTTTCCTGGGGTGAAAGGCGGATATCCAACGGAATATCTATGTCTTTGCACGCCGGATCATAGTAGTTCTGCGCCGTGAGGCGGCTCATGCCGCGCTCCATCCGATACAGATTTGCCGTGATCAATTCGCCGTAAATGCGCCACTTATCCCGGTCTTTGCTGTCCAAAAGCTCCTTTTCCTGCATGGTGATCTTGCGGCGCAGACGAGCGGCGGCATTGTTGGCCGTTTTCAGCAGGTCCTGCCCCTTCTGCTTGACACGGTCCGCCTGCTCGCGCTTGGCGTAGAAGTCATCCAACAGGGCGGAAAAGCTGCCGTACTCCTCTGCCGCTGCCGCGCTGCCGTACTGACAAACAGGCAGGTAGGTGAAGTCCATAGGCGCGCCGGAGCGTTTCAGCATAACGGGTGTAAAGTTGTTAGCATTCACAGTATCGCGCCATACGGAGAACGCGGCCCAAAGTGTCTCGGCTGTCCGCGGCGCAGGGGCATCCACGGCACCGCAGGCACGAAACGCGATCTCACGGGCCACCAGCGGTGAGATACCGTTGAAGGTGTCCACCAACCACTTATCCGCAGGCATATCCTCCCCTGCCACGGCGGCAAGACGGGAAAACATCTCCCTCTCCACTGTGAAGGGGTCAACCTTGTCAGGCGCTGCGGGGAAACGATAAAACAGGCCCGGAAGTACCTGACGGTCCGGGTTCATCTCGAAGTCGATGCGGCGCAGGCAGTCCAGGATACGGCCGTCCTTATCGGCTAAAATGAGGTTGGCGCGGCGAGGAAATGCCTCTAAAATGAGGGAAAAACGGCGGCGCTCGCCCAGCTCATCGGCGGCGAAAATGTGTATGTTTACCACACGTTCCAGCGGTATTTGTTCAATTTTTTCAATAATTCCGCCTGACAGATACTTTCGCAAAAGCATACAGAACATGGGGGGCTGGGCGGGATTGTCCCGGAGCAGCTCCGTCAGGTGCAGGCGAGGCTGCCCCCCTCCGGCGGACAGCAGGAGGCGGCGGCTGCCCCGGAGCAGCAGCACCACCTGATCGCGGGCAGGCTGCTGTATCTTCTCGATACGGCTGCCGGCGACAAGGGGCGAAAGCTCCGCCACCACAGCTTGCAGGCATACGGCATCCAGGGGCATATCAGGTCTCCTCCATCATGGCGCGGAACAGCTCCTCCGCGCGGTTTTTATCACCTTTTAAGTATAAATAGCCCATTAAACACTCCAAACCGGTGGCGGAATGGTACTGGGCCGGGGTGGCGCTGCGGGACATGGTGTGGACGTTGGCGTTGCGGCCGCGCTTGTAGACCGCCTGCTCCTCGTCCGTGAGCAGCGGGAGCACCTTCTGCATTTTTTCCGCCTGGGCGGGGGCGCAGACCAGGGCGATGGTGGCGCGGTGCAGATCCTTGCCTGTCGCTGTACCGTGGACACAAAGCCAGGTGCGGACCAGCGTTTCATAGACCGCATCACCCATATGGGCCAGGGCGATGGCGCTCATTTTACGCAGCTCATCAGGGGATAGTTTTGGGGCAAAATAGTTCAAAATGTTCCACTTCCTTTACCCCCTCAGTATGACACATTTGGTTTGTTTTGGCAAGAAAAAGTGTCGACAAGGGGGCACGTATATGATACAATTTAGGCAGCGATGCTTTACGTTTATGTTCCCTTTTTTGTACTTTGTTGATACCTTATCACATTTTCTGCGCAAGGCGCACACCAAGCTGCGTCAACAGGCGCATTTCAGGAGGTTTTTTATGCCGCATACGGAAAAACGCTATAAGAAGGGCGAGATCATCTGCCGGCCCAAGGAGATGGTGATGAGTATGTACAACATCCTCTACGGCAGCGTGGGGGTGTACTTCGACTATGGGACGCCGGAGCAGGTGGAGGTAGTGACCTTGCGGGAGGGCGACTTCTTCAACGTCATCAGCTTTTTGGAGTCGCGGCCCCGGAACACCACGGCGGTGGCGCTGGAGAACACCATCGTCAGCGAGATCACCTATGACAACTTCAGCGCGTACTTCCGGGAGAAGCCGGCGAAGATCATGAGCCTTTTGCAGCACATGAGCGCGCGGATGCGGCAGATGCAGAAGGCCTATGTGGACACCTGCCACGCGCTGGAGGTGTACGGTGACAAGGCAAAGCTGGCGGCGGAGCACGGCGAGTGGACCGACAGCCACAACCGGACGTACAACCTGCTGAAGGCCATGTTCCCGTCCATGTACCACGAGGAAGAGAAATAGATACGCATCCCCCGGCTTTTGGCCGGGGGATATTTTTTACCGTTATCCTATTTGCAGATACGGGTTGTGGAAACTGGAAAATCCGGTATACTGAGGGAGAGAGGATACGAGGCGCGCTTCGGTGCGCACGGGAGAGAAAGGAGCAAACGGATGAAGAGACGATTTCTGGCGCTGGTACTGGCAGGCTGTCTGGCTGCGGTGCTGAGCACCGCAGCGTGGGCGATGTGTCTTAATGTGGAGCTGCCAAGCGGCGAGACGATCGCGCTTGATGTGGAGTCTGGGGACAGCATCGACAACGTAAAGCAAAAGGTACAAAATGCCGCCGGGGTCTCTGTGACGGAGCAGTACCTGTACTACGGCGGGAAATTTTTAAATAATGGCCGCACGCTGGCGGACTATAACATCCAAAAGGAGAGCACCCTGCTGGTGGCTTCCGAAGCAAAAGGCACACCCAGCGGAACGCCGCTGACCGCTGCAGAGCCCTCAAAAGAATGGGTCGATATAACCGAAGAAAAGGTATTGACCGAAGGCACATATTTTCTGTGCAATAATGTGAACCTGACGCATCCGCTGGTCATTCGGGGTAACGTGACGCTGGACCTGAACGGCTTTGTGCTGAAGATAACCGGCAGCGGCAGCGTTATCCAGGTGGACAGCGGCACGCTGACGCTGGTGGACAGCCACCCCGCCGCCATACACAAATTCGTCAAGGAGGCCACCGGCCTTTGGACGCTGAACGAAAACGCGGGCACCGAGATCGTTAAGGGCGGGGTCATCACCGGCGGCACGGGGAGCACGTATAAATATAACAATGATATTGGCCAAATTGTCTATAATGATTGCGGCGGCGTGTTTGTGGCGCCGGGGGCAAGCTTTATAATGGAAGGCGGAAATATCGTGGGGTGCAGCGCCGGTAAAAGCGGCGGCGGTGTAAAGGTGACAAATGACGGTGATTTTAAGATGTCCGGCGGGACGATCAGCGGATGTACAGCCGGCGGAGGCGGCGGAATCGATAACCGCGGCACCACAACGCTGTCCGACAATGCAAAAATCAAAAGCTGCAGCGCTACCGGCACCGGGAGAGATGATCACGGCGGTGGGGTTTGCAGTTATCGCAATCTGACTGTCAGCGGTAGTATGATGATCTCCGGATGTACGGCGCAGAACAAGAAAAGCTACGCGATGTATGTTACTACCGGTTACCCTGACGCACGTTCTTCCATCGAAGGAGGAACATTTGACGGAAGTGTATGGTTAGATCATTCTAGCTCCGGGAAAATCACCGTTTCTGGGGGAACTTTTAAGAATGGCGCGAGCGGCGTATGGACAGTAACGTTTAATACGAATGGCGGTACGCCGGAACCAGAGTCACAAATCCGGGCCAATCTGCCCGCTACGAAGCCGGACGATCCGACCCGCAGCGGGTATGTCTTCGCGGGCTGGTACACAGACGAGGCGTGCACCGCGGCCTACGACTTTACCCAGCCCGTGACGGACAGCGTCACCCTGTACGCCAAGTGGGAGGCGGCGCCCCGGTACTACTACAACAGCGGCACCACCACCGATACCGACAATGCCGACGAGGACAAGAAGGGCTCCCCCAAGACCTTCGACCCAGGCGTGGGCATCTACGCCGTGAGCGTGGCACTGTCACTGACGGGAACGGCATGGATCGGCCGGAAACGGCATTGAGCAAAAAAAGAAAGCCCTTGCGGGCTTTCTTTTTTTGCGTATTCTCAGATGTGCATACAGACGTCCCAGGCGCCCCAGATGACGTTGCGGAGGTTGCCCCACTTCTCGCAGGTACCGACACGGTAGACCTTGTGGTCATCGGCGGCGATGGGCGCGGGCACGAAGCCGATGCCGTTGACTACACTGTCACACTCGATGCGGATCTCGGTGCCGTCCTGCTGCTTGACCATGACGAAGCCGTCGCCGATCTCGGTGATGGTGGCGTTCAGGTAGACGGGGACCTTCTTGAACGCCAGCATCTCGCGGAGGAAGGAGGCGTTGGCCAGGCAGGTGCCGGGGGTGGCGATCAGGTCGTCGGCGTACTCCACGATGATGGGGTGCTTGCCCTGGAGGACCATCTCATAGGCGGCCTCGCAGGAGGACTGGCCGCCGCCGAAGAAGACGATGCGGTCGCCGGCGTCCACCTGGTTCAACAGCAGCTGGGTGAAGTTGATGGTCTTGTTGAAGCCCTTGACCGGCAGGGTCTTGGGGTGGGAGCCGGTGCAGACGATGATCTCGTCGAACTCGCGGCGCAGGGTAGCGGGGGCGTTGATCTCCATGTTGAAGCGGACCTCGATGTCGTTCTTCTTCAGCTCACGCTCGTACCAGCGCAGCAGGGCCTTGTCGGCCTCCTTGAAGCTCATGGCGGAGGCGGTGATGTACAGGCCGCCCAGCTCATTGGTCTTTTCGAAGATGACGGGGGTGTGGCCGCGCTGCTTGAGCACCAGGGCGCACTCCATGCCGCCGATGCCGCCGCCGATAATGGCGACCTTCTTGGGCTTACGGGTGGGAACGATCTTGTACTTGTTGTGCTGCATGGTGCTGGGCGTCAGGGCGCAGCGGGCCAGGTGCAGAGAGTCGTCCATGGGCTGCATATTAGGCGTGCTCTTAGACTTGTTGAAGCTGAAGCAGGCGTTGTGACAGTTGATGCAGGGCTTGATGTCCTCTACGCGGTCCTCCAGGATCTTATTGACCCACTCGGGGTCCACCAGGTTCTGGCGGGCGATGCCCACGGCGTCCAGACGTCCGGCGGCGATCTCCTCGGCGGCCTTGGCGGGGTCCATCTTACCGGCGCAGACCACGGGCTTGGAGGTAAAGTTCTTGATGTGTTCCACCTCGGAGAGGTTGCAGTTCTCGGGCATATAGACCGGGGGATGGGCCCAGTACCAGGCATCGTAGGTGCCGTTGTCGCAGTCGAACATATCGTAGCCGGCATCCTCCAGGTACTTGATGGCCTTCTCGGACTCGGCCATATCGCGGCCGAACTCCACGAACTCCTCGCCGGGAACGGCGCCCTGGCCGAAGCCCTTGGTCTTGGACACCACGGAGTAACGCAGGGCCACGGGGAAGTCCTTGCCGCAGACGGCCTTGATGGCCTGGACGATCTCCACAGCGAAGCGGTAGCGGTTTTCGAAGGAGCCGCCGTACTCGTCGGTACGGTAGTTCATGTTGGCAATGGTGAACTGGTCCAGCAGATAGCCCTCATGCACCGCGTGGATCTCGACACCGTCAACGCCGGCATCCTGCAGGAGCTTGGCGGTCTTGGCAAAGGCGTCCACCATCTCGTGGATCTCCTCCACGGTCAGAGGGCGGGACTTGCACTCGGGATACCAGCGGTTGGGGGTGGCGGAGGCGGAGGCGGTGATGTAGTCCACGTTCAGGAAGGGCTTGCCCACGGCACCGAAGGCCTTGTTCTGGAGCATCTTGACCATGATCTCGTTGATAGCCATGGAACGGCCCATACCGGCGGACAGCTGAACAAACAGCTTTGAGCCGGTCTTGTGGAACTCCGGCAGCCACTCGGCCAGGTCCTTGAACATCTTTTTGTTCTGGTACAGCCAGCGGCCGCCCATGGTGTCGCGGACACACTGCATACCCGGCAGCACCAGGCCCACGTTGTTCTGGGCGCGGTTCAGGATGTGGTAGGCCGCTTCCTTGTCGAAGTGACAGGGCTCCAGCCAGCCGAACAGGGACGTACCGCCCATAGAGGGCTGCACGATGCGGTTCTTGATCTCCACGTTGCCGATCTTCCAGGGGGTAA
>ERZ1106954.2631-NODE-2631-length-12145-cov-3.376096_pt1 | contig 12145 bp, 11 predicted proteins | sample MGYA00403678_ERZ1106954 | MGnify/ENA primary metagenome ERZ1106954 (study PRJEB35170, sample SAMEA104062445) | human gut metagenome | biome: human gut; feature: human-associated habitat; material: faeces | place: Denmark | collected 2012-08-20 ... | reverse complement strand
GTAACACGCACAGTATCGTTTTCACTCACCGAGCCGAGCGTCACCGCGATGGTAAACTATCGATTCTTAATATCTTTTATTCATTATATAAAAATAAACAAAAAGATGTTGTTCTGCCTGATATTCAAAAAGTTGTTGAGAAGAATAGTGCCAATATGGGGAAGGCAAAGTATAGATTATGGAATGATAAGCACAATCCATATGCGGAAAAAGAAAAATTTTCTATTATCTACGATGGCGTAATAAAACATATAGAACCATTTAATGTAGATGCTAAAATGATGCCGGCTGTATTCGGTTTTGTATTGAATGAAATAACAGGAAAAGTAGCAGGTGTTTTTCCTGAAAATATTAATTGTTATGAGATGGTATTAGAGACGGTGATATTTAATGCACATATGGCTTATTAAAGGAGATGCAGAGTATGGGATTCGTGAATAGAGAATTAAAGGAAAATGAAAGAAGAGAATATGTTCTTAAAGAAAAAGTAAAGGATTATAAGTATAGTAATTATATAGCAAAATTTGATAGCGGAACAATAGATAATGAAAATGATGTGAGGATGTTTATATATGGAGATGCAATGAAATCATACGAAAGTCCTTTCTGGGACATGAATGATTTTCATACCAAATATGGAATATTAGATTATAAGGGAGAAGTCATATATTTTACAGCTGAAGTTTATAGTAATGATGGAAATTTGTCCTGGTATGTAAAGGAATTTTATACAGATGAAAAAATAGACGAAAAAGAAGAGTTTTTAGTAAAAGCACTAGAGGTATATAAAGCTGAAGGCTATCCTGAATTATGGAGTATTATAGATAAAGAAAATCCGGATCAAATGACTACTAATCGATATGTCAAAAGTGTAGTTGTATATTTTGAAATTTAAATAAGGGATTTGGTAATGGAGGGAAGATATAAAATGGATTTTAAAAGTATACCGGAAGTAGACGATGAGAAAGTAAAAAAATAATAGATTATTTCATGGATAAAAACTAATAGTTGTTGTTACAATGTTAGGTCTCCCTTTTTATTTTATGATGATGACATTTATTACCGGTTTTGAGGAGAAAGTCATCCAAAGATTACGATTATATCTTTATATTGGAACGAATAAAAAGTATATTTCAAATTGACATGTATTATACAAAGAACTACAATTGGGGAAAACTTGGATTTTTCCGGCACTTTGTGCCTGCGGAATGGAGATTATTATGACACACTTACAGGAAGAATTGTTTGAGCTACAGGACACGGCGTACAGGGATTTCCACAGCAGCCTTATGCCGGGAATTGATAAATCGGATATTATAGGAATAAGAACGCCGGTTTTAAGGACATTTGCAAAGAAATTCGCTAAGACGGAGGAAGCAGTCCGGTTTATGGATGAACTTCCGCATAAGTATTATGAAGAGAATAATCTTCAGATGATGCTGATTGGGCAGATTAAGGACTATGATAAATGTATCTTTGAACTTGAAAAGTTCCTTCCGTATGTTGATAATTGGGCTACCTGTGATTTTCCGGTTCCAAAATGCTTTAATAAAAATAAGAAAGATGTTCTTTTGAGGGCAAAGAAGTGGATTGCTTCAGATGCAGCGTACGTTAAGAGATACGGGATTGGCGTCATGATGCGTCTGTTTCTTGATGAAGATTTTAAGGAAGAGTACTTGCAGATTGTCGCAGATGTAAAGTCTGAGGAGTACTATGTTAATATGATGATTGCGTGGTACATGGCGACAGCACTTGCAAAGCAGTGGAATGCGGCAATTCCTTATATACAGGAACGGAGGCTTCCTGAATGGGTACATAAAAAGACGATACAGAAGGCGGTAGAGAGCTATCGCATTACACCGGAGCAGAAGGAGTATCTGAAGGGGTTCAGATAATATATACATTTCTAATGCGGATTATCCAGAAGCCATTTCCACGCAGGTACAACTTCTACATTGATGCCATCGCAGTCAAGGATGGCTTAGGCTTTAATGCACCTCCACATAAGACAATTATGTAATGATATTGTTCTATACACAAGACAAAAATACAAATGTATAATATAATGAAATCGGCATATGTTAATGCTGATTAATAACGCATTAATAATGTATTAATAATGTATGGAGGCTCGGGAATCAATATGTATTATGTACCTGACGGAACAAAAGAATGTGGATATTATGAGTGTAAGCAATGTGGCAAGAGGTTTCTTTCACTTCAGACAATTAGTAAGATTCCATGCCCTGACTGTGAGGCGGAAGTGGATTACGAGATAGGACCGGATGAGTCACTTGAAGATATAACTGATACGGCGCAGCTTATTGAAAAGATTGAGGGAGAGGAAGAGGTTGCAAAGATGGATTCACTCCTCAGCCTTGCGATTACAGGCGGAGATTACGAGTGGATATAGGAATAATGGTGATTGATTATGAGACTTGTTATACAGCGTGTTAACCATGCATCGGTTAAGGTGGATGGCAGTGTTGTGGGAAGTATCGGTAAAGGACTCCTGATACTGCTTGGTATTGCTGATGGAGATACAAAAGAAATGGCAGACAGATACATAAAGAAGCTGTCGGGATTAAGAATATTTGAAGATGAGAATGGCAAGACTAACCTTTCACTCACGGATGTTGGCGGTGAGGTTATGGTTGTGTCACAGTTTACACTGTATGCAGACTGCCGCAAGGGCAACAGGCCAAGCTTTGTAAAAGCGGGAGCGCCTGATTTTGCCAATGAAATGTATGAATATTTTAAAAAGGGCTGTGCGGATACATTTGGAAGCGTCCAATGCGGAGTATTCGGAGCTGATATGAAGGTTGAGCTTGAAAATGACGGCCCGTTTACGGTACTGTGGGACAGTGACTGGTGGTAGTGAATGTGTGCCTGCCGGAATGGAGGATTATTATGAATAAAAAGGTAAAGATTATCTCAGACAGCACTTGTGATCTTTCCAAGGAGCTTGTTCAGAGATACGATATAGACATCCTGCCGCTTCATATTCTTCTTGGAGATAAGGAATATGAGGACGGTGTGATTACGCCGGATGAGATATTTGCATGGTCAGATGACAATAAGACAACACCTAAGACATCAGCGCCTGCGATAACTGAAGCAGTGGAGCTGATGAGGCCGTATGTTGAAGAAGGAAGAGAGATTGTATGCTTTTCCATATCTGAGAGCATGTCTACATCAGGCAATGTTATGAGGCTTGCGGCAGGTGAACTTGATGCGGATGAGCTTGTGACGGTTATTGATTCGGCTAATCTTTCAACCGGAATAGGGCTTCTTGTGATAGAGGCTGCAATTATGGCTGATAAGGGCTGTAATGCATCAGAGATAAAGGCAAGGATGGAGGAACTTAAGCCATATGTGCGTGCAAGCTTTGTAGTGGATACTCTTACATATCTGTACAGAGGCGGCAGGTGCAGTGCGGTTGCGGCAATGGCAGGAAGTGTGCTTAAGCTTCACCCAAGGATAGTTGTGGAGAATGGTGCTATGGATGCGGCCAAAAAATACAGAGGAAAGCTGTCATCTGTGATAATGTCTTATACAAAGGATATGGAAGAACAGCTTAAAAATGCACGTCCTGACAGAGTATTTATAACACATTCGGGCTGTGACAGGCAGATTGTGGATAATGTACGCGGTTACCTTGAATCATTGGGGATATTTGATGAGATATTAGAGACAAGAGCAGGCGGAGTTATATCAAGCCATTGCGGACCGGGAACGCTTGGTGTGCTTTTTATAGCCGGATAGTATAGCTGAAAATAGAAGCTTAAGATATAGCCAGATAAATAAGAGACAGAAAGCTGGAGAAGATATGAGAGAATTAAGTGAAAGAACATCTGAATTTACTGACTCAGTAATAAGAAGAATGACAAGGATTGCCAACAGGTATGGTGCGGTGAATCTGTCACAGGGATTTCCTGACTTTGACCCGCCGAAGGCTATGACGGACAGGCTTGCACAGGTTGCGGGAGAAGGCCCTCACCAGTATGCACTTACATGGGGCGCGCAGAATTTCAGGGAAGCACTTGCCGATAAGTATGAGCATTTTTCAGGGATAAAGGTCGACCCGGACAGCGAGATTGTTGTCACATGCGGAAGTACGGAAGCTATGATGGCATCTATGATGTCGGTGGTTAATCCCGGAGATAAGGTAGTAATTTTTTCACCGTTTTATGAGAATTACGGGGCTGATACGATTCTGTCAGGAGCACAGCCGATATATGTACCGCTTGTTCCGCCGGCATTTGATTTTGACGCGGAGCTTCTTGAGGATGCATTCAGACAGGGTGCAAAGGCACTTATACTGTGTAATCCTTCCAATCCTTGCGGCAAGGTATTTACATATGACGAGCTTAAGATAATTGCAGATCTTGCGATAAAGTATGATGCATATGTTATCACGGATGAGGTGTATGAGCATATAGTCTATGCACCTAATAAGCATATTTACATGGCATCGCTTCCGGGCATGAGGGAGAGGACAATAGTATGTAATTCCCTTTCAAAGACATACTCAATTACAGGCTGGAGACTTGGTTATGTTATTGCCAATCCACAGGTTATTGACCGTGTCAAAAAGGTTCATGATTTCCTTACTGTCGGAGCGGCAGCACCGCTTATGGAGGCTGCGGTTACGGGACTTAAGTTCGGTGATGATTATTATGAAGGGCTTGCCGCACATTATACACATATGAAGGAGCTGTTCTGCGGCGGCCTTAAGAATCTCGGATTTACATTTACAGAGCCGCAGGGAGCATATTATGTGCTTATGGATGTGTCGGAATTCGGCGTAAAGGATGATGTTAAGTTCTGCGAATGGATGACTGAGCATGTGGGAGTGGCAGCAGTTCCCGGCTCAAGCTTCTTCAGGGAGGATGTACATAACCTTATAAGATTCCATTTTGCAAAGAAGGACGAGACGCTTAATGCGGCACTTGATAATCTTGCAACACTGAGGGCAAAGGCTGATGACTTCAAAGAGTGATGAGACGGTCAGCTACATTAAAAATGAAGAATTCACAGCCGCAAAGAATAAAGTGGTGGGTGTCATCCGTGAAAAAAGCGGAATAGGGACTCTTGGCGAGAAGACGGTGCATGCGATACTCAAGAACATGTATGAGCCTGATGATAATTATCAGGAGGTTGCCATAGAAGGCTACGTTGCAGACATCTGCAATAATGACGGAATAACAGAGATACAGACAGCTAATTTTAATAAGCTGCGGCAGAAGCTTGCAGTGTTTCTTAATCTCTATCCGGTAACGGTGGTATATCCGATTCCTTATACCAAATGGCTTTCGTGGATAGACCCGCAGACGGGAGAGACAGGGAAACGGCGCAAGGCACCTAAGAAATGGAATGCATATTACGCATTTTATGAGCTGTACAAGATAAAGGATTATCTTAAGAATCCCAATCTTAAACTTCGTATCGTGCTGATGGATATTGAGGAGTACAGGCTACTTAACGGATGGAACGAGACGAGAAAGCGCGGCTCAACAAGATATGACAGAATCCCGCTCGGAATAAGGGAGGAGACTGTCATTGAACAGCCTGAGGATTATCTGCAGTTTGTGCCTTATGAACTGGATTCGCTTGAAGGCGGCTTTGATTCGGCAGCATTTGCAAAGGCGGCACATATTGATGTGAAGACGGCAAGGCAGGTGCTCAATATACTCTATTATGTCGGAGCGGTAAGAAGGACAGGTAAAAAAGGCAATTCGTATATTTATGAAGGAGTGTCGGACTGGTGAAAAGAATAGAGGATAAGGATATCCTTCCATATAATTTTTTTGCTTACAAAGGAATATACACGGGGGCGCTTGGCAATATGCGCTACAGGATATGGCGTACGGGAGAAAAGCCGGATTTCATACTTGTGGCATGTGCATGGGCGGGGCCTATGGCGTATGCATATATTCCGGATGAGGATAAGACAACGGCTGAGTTTGAGGCTTCGGAAGAAGGCAGGCTTGCTGCGATAGAGTGGCTTAATGAAGAATATGAAAAAGGCAGTTGGGAGCCGAAGGAACATTAAGTATGTATGTCATTAAAGATGGTGCAATCAGGATATCGGTAAGAAATCTGGTTGAATTCGTGTATAACAGCGGAGATATTGATAACAGGACAGGCTCCTCGCAGGATGTTGCAAGAATGCAGGAGGGCGCCAGAATACACCGGGCGATACAGAAGAAGTCCGGTGCGGATTATGCTGCCGAGGTTCCTTTTAAGATAAATATACCGGTGCATGATTCGTATATAATAGCTCTTGAAGGCAGGGCTGATGGCGTTATATCATCTGGCGATGAAGAGAATCCCGATGTGTGCATCGATGAGATTAAGACGGTGACCGGCGATGTCGGCAGGGTTAAGGAGCCGGTATATGTGCATAAGGCGCAGGCAATGTGCTATGCATATATCTGCGCATGTGAGATGGAGCTTGAACGTATCCGCATAAGAATGACATACTGCAGTATTGAGGATGAAGCGGTTAAGTATTTTTATGAGGATTTTTCGTTTGATGAGATTGAAAAATGGTTCGACGGGCTTATAGAAGAATTCTCAAAATGGACGGATTTTGTATTTGAGGAGAGGGATAAGCGCAATGCTTCGATAAAGGGGCTTAAGTTTCCGTTTCCATACAGGCCGGGACAGAAGGAGCTTGCGGCAAGTGTGTACAGGGCATGTGCATCGGGCAGCAATCTTTATATAGAAGCTCCGACCGGAACAGGCAAGACGATATCCACGATATATCCGGCAGTTATGGCGGTCGGTGAAGGGCATGGGGACAAGATATTTTATCTTACGGCTAAGACGATAACAAGAACCGTTGCTGAACAGACATACGGAATACTGCGTGAGGGCGGGCTTCATTACAGGACTGTCACGCTCACTGCAAGGGATAAGGTGTGCATACTTGAGGAGCGCAACTGCAATCCTGATGCGTGTCCGTATGCAAAGGGACATTTTGACCGTGTAAATGATGCTGTTTATGATGTCATTACGCATGAGACGGCCATAACGCGTGACATTATCGTAAAATACGCTGCATTGCACAATGTATGCCCGTTTGAGCTGTCTCTTGATATATCGCTGTGGTGTGACGGAATTATATGTGATTACAATTATGTATTTGATCCTAATGTAAGACTGAAGCGTTTCTTTGCGGACGGAATGAGCGGCGGATATATATTTCTTGTAGATGAGGCACACAACCTTGTTGACAGGGGAAGAAGCATGTACAGTGCTGCGGTTGTGAAAGAGGATTTCCTTGAGGCACGCAAATATGTAAAGGGAATCGATAAAGGGCTTGCCTCAGCCCTCGATAAATGCAACAAAGACATGCTTGAATTTAAAAGGGAATGTGGTGATTACAATGTAATCAGCAGCGTGTCGGCATTTGCAATGCATCTTGAACGGGCATATTCGATGCTGCAGAAGTTCCTCGATAAAAACAGGCAGAATCCGCATATTGATTACAGGGAACGCCTGATGGAGATATTTCTTTCAATCAGGCATTTTCTTAATATGCATGATCTGCTGACCGATAAATATGTGATATATACGGAGCATGATCCACAGGGGCAGTTCTTTGTCAGGCTGTTCTGCGTTGACCCTTCGGATAATCTTAATTCATGTATAGAGCAGGGAATATGCGCCGTGCTGTTCTCGGCAACGCTCCTTCCGGTCAGATATTTCAAAGAAATGCTTACCGGCAAGGCTGACGATATGGCGGTATACGCAAAATCTTCATTTGATACCGATATGCGCCGGATAATTGTAGGGCGTGATGTGAGCAGCAGATATTCAAGACGCGGTGATGCTGAGTACAGAAAAATTGCGGAATATATATTTGCAGTTACAGACGCGAAACGCGGTAATTATATGGTGTTCTTTCCATCATACGGCTTTATGCAGTCGGTACTTAAGGTTATATATGATATGACTGACGAGGGCTGCTTCCCTGATGAATTTGAACAAAGCATAATGTGTCAGGATTCATCAATGAACGAGGAGGGGCGTGAGAACTTCCTGAAGGCATTTGACAACGGAGCCGGTGATGCCGTGACAGGCTTCTGCGTTATGGGCGGCATATTCTCGGAGGGAATAGACCTGAAGAACGAGCAGCTTATAGGCGCAGTAATAGTCGGCGCGGGACTTCCGATGGTATGTACAGAGCAGAAGCTCTTGCAGGAGTATTTTGACGATTCCGGCAAAAACGGTTTCGACTATGCATATGTATATCCCGGCATGAATAAGGTCATGCAGGCAGCGGGACGCGTCATCCGCACAGAAGAAGACAGAGGAGTCATAGCCCTGCTCGACGAACGCTTCCTGTACAGAGAATACCGTGACATATTCCCAAGAGAATGGAACAATTACATTGCTGTCCGCAAAGAGCAGGCAGCGCAGACACTTCGTGAATTCTGGGAGAGCGTATGAGTTTCCCCACAATAGCCCATTGCATTAAGTCATATACAATGATAAGATATAATTATCTGTGTATTAATGAGGTAGATATGATTAATGAAGTTGTTTCGGTTAAGATGCCGGTAAAAGAAAAAATCAGAATACTTAAGAATCATTTTGAACCGGAGAATGCTACCGGGAGAGAAGCGAGGCTTTCACTTGTTACAGGCATTCATGGTGATGAACTTGACGGACAGTATGTGTGTTATGAAGTAATAAGACAGATTAAGGCACATCCTGAACTGCTTACGGGAACGGTTGACGTGTATCCGTGCATTAACCCTCTCGGAATGGACATGGGAGCGAGAGGAATTCCGATGTTTGACCTTGATATGAACAGGGTATTTCCGGGAGATAATAATGGTGCAATGGCTGAATATGTTGCGGCAGAGGTTGTCAATGACATAATAGGAAGTGATCTGTGCATTGATGTACATTCAAGTAACGTATACATAAAAGAGGCACCGCAGGTACGACTTAATGAAGACTGTGCGGACAAGCTTCTTCCGTATGCCAAGATTATGAATGCGGATTTTGTATGGGTATATTCATCAATTACGGTACGTGAGGCAACACTTGCATACAGCCTTAACAAGCTTGGTGTTCCGACACTTGTAACAGAGATGGGAGTCGGATTAAGAATAAATAATGCATATTGCAGACAACTCATAGACGGAATATTTAATATAATGATAGAGCTCGGAATATGGCAGGGAGAAAGACCGGCGGTTAAGGAGCCTATAATGTCAACAGAAGGACAGGTGGATTTTATACATGCTGAGCATGCCGGACTCTTTGTATCAGCTCTCGGTGAGCAGATGGGACACATTAAAAAAGGAGAACGGATAGGTGATATAATAAGTCCTGTTGATGGAGAGATTCTTCAGGAGATAATATCGCCGGCTGACGGAATTGTATTTTCGTTAAGAGAGAATCCGGTCATTTACAAAGGAACACTTCTTGCACGTGTATATGCAGTGCGTTAGGCATATGCATATCTGTATGGGAGAAAGTTAAGATGAAGAGCAGAGGCGTTTGGGATTATTATGCATAAAGAAGTTTTGTTTTCGGTAGAGGGACTTTACCGTGAAGATAATGAGATAACAGGATACAGATTCGGGCATGGAGAGAAGGCTGCATGTATAATAGGGGCAATGAGAGGCAATGAGCTTCAGCAGCTTTATATATGCTCGCAGCTTATCAGGACACTTAAGACGCTTGAGGAGCATGGTGCCATATCACATAATAAGGAGATACTTGTTGTTCCTACAGTTAATATGTACGGAATTAATGTTGAAAAGCGTTTCTGGCCGATTGATAATGTTGATATCAACAGATGCTTTCCGGGTGACATGAACGCGGATTCTCCAAAGAGGATAGCAAAGGCATTATTTGACAGTGTACAGGGTTACAGCTACGGCATACAGTTTGCATCATTTTATATGCCGGGAGATTTTATCCCCCATGTAAGAATGATGGAGACAGGCTTTCAGAGTCCAAGTCTTGCCAATCTGTTTGGATTACAGTATGTTGTAACGCGTAAGCCGAAGCCTATGGACACGGTCACACTCAATTACAGCTGGCAGATGAATGGCACGAATGCATTTTCGATATATACCAATGCAACGGACACAGTTGATGAGAAGTCAGCAAGACAGGCTGTGTCAGCTGTGCTTCGATTCCTTACAAGAATGGGAATTGTCAAATATAACAATCACAGCGGTTATATAGCAAGCGTGATAGAGGAGCATGAGCTTATGCCTGTCAAGTCTGATACGGCAGGTTTTTATAAAAGGCTCAAGGAACCGGGGGATCCGGTGTATCACGGAGATGTGATTGCACAGGTAACGGATCCGTACGAGGGAGAGGTAATCAGAGAGATAACGTCGCCTACGGACGGAATTATATTCTTTGCACATACGGCACCGATGGTAATGGAGAATGCAGTCATATACAAAATTATCAGAAGGATGCACGAATAATTGTTAAAAGAATTAAGCATTTTCATAATATAAAAATTATTTGCGGCTTGAGAAATAGCCGCAATAATGATAAAATTAAAGCTTATTAAAGAACTATGGAGGTCTACCGATGAGTAGCGTAAGAAGAGTTTATGTTGAAAAGAAGGCACCATATGCCGTCAAAGCCAAGGAACTCGCTGATGAGATAAGGGGTTATCTTGGAGTTGAAACTGTAACAGACGTAAGAGTACTGATTCGTTATGATATTGAGAATCTGTCAGATGATACTTACAATAAGGCACTTACAACTGTATTTTCAGAGCCGCCTGTAGATAATGTATATGAGATGACATTTGAGTCGGGCGCAGATGATTTTATCTATTCCGTAGAGTTCCTTCCGGGACAGTTTGACCAGAGAGCGGATTCGGCAGAACAGTGTGTTAAGTTCTTTAATGCGGAAGAAAAGCCTGTAATCAAGTCTGCTACAACATATGTAATCAGTGGTAAGCTTACAGATGAGCAGAAGGAACAGATTATGGGACTCTGTATCAACCCTGTAGATTCACGTAAGGCAGATGAGGCAGTCCCTGAGACTCTTATCACTAAGTTTGCAGTACCGGCAGATGTCAAGGTGTTTGACGGATTCAAGGATATGCCTGAGGGTGAGCTTAAGAAGCTTTATGATTCACTCGGACTTGCAATGACATTCAAGGATTTCCTTCATATACAGAATTATTTTCATGATGAGGAACACAGAGATCCTACTATGACGGAGATTCGTGTATTGGATACATACTGGTCAGATCACTGCCGTCATACAACATTTTCAACAGAACTCACAGACGTTACTTTTAAGGACGGCTATTACAGAAAGCCTATGGAGGCTACATATAATCAGTATCTTGCTGACCGTGCACAGATTTTCAAGGGACGTAAGGATAAGTTCGTATGTCTTATGGATCTTGCACTTATGGCAATGCGTAAGCTTAAGGCAGAGGGTAAGCTCGCAGACCAGGAGGAATCAGACGAGATTAATGCATGCAGTATCGTGGTACCTGTAGACGTAGACGGTAAAGAAGAGGAATGGCTGATCAACTTCAAGAATGAGACACATAACCATCCTACTGAGATTGAGCCGTTCGGTGGTGCTGCAACATGCCTTGGCGGTGCAATCCGTGACCCATTGTCGGGACGTACATATGTATATCAGGCTATGCGTGTTACAGGTTCAGGCGACCCAACACTTCCTTTTGAAAAGACAATGAAAGGTAAGCTTCCGTCAAGAAAGATTACAACAGGTGCGGCACAGGGTTATAGCTCATACGGCAACCAAATCGGACTTGCAACAGGTCAAGTTACAGAGCTTTACGATATGGGTTATGCAGCAAAAAGACTTGAAATCGGTGCAGTTATCGGTGCGTCACCAAAGGAAAATGTTGTTCGTGGCGTTCCAAGTGAAGGCGATATTATAGTTCTCCTCGGCGGTAGAACAGGTCGTGACGGCTGTGGCGGTGCAACAGGTTCTTCAAAGGCACATACGCTCGAATCAATTGAAACTTGTGGTGCTGAGGTTCAGAAGGGTAATCCTCCGACAGAACGCAAGATTCAAAGACTTTTCAGAAATGAAAAAGCCGCTAAGATGATTAAGCGTTGCAATGACTTCGGTGCAGGCGGTGTTTGTGTTGCTATTGGTGAGC
>ERZ1106954.2629-NODE-2629-length-12152-cov-4.754981_pt1 | contig 12152 bp, 6 predicted proteins | sample MGYA00403678_ERZ1106954 | MGnify/ENA primary metagenome ERZ1106954 (study PRJEB35170, sample SAMEA104062445) | human gut metagenome | biome: human gut; feature: human-associated habitat; material: faeces | place: Denmark | collected 2012-08-20 ... | reverse complement strand
TGCGGAAGAACAACTTCATTTCACCAAAGATGACATCGTAGTCGGCGACCTTGACGGTTCGGGCGACATTTCTCCTTCAGATGTTTATATTGCCGGTGATGTTGTATCCGGTAGCATTGACTTTAACTTTGCTGCAAGAACGGCTGAAGAATAAGTCTTAATTAAACTATTAACAACTGCGTCTTCGGGTATTATTAAGCCCGAAGATGCAGCAAAATAAACACAAAAGGAGGAATTCAAAGATGAAATTATCAAAGCGGATCTTTGCGGTTGTACTTGCGTCTATACTTGCGCTCTCTGTATTTGCCGTTTCCGCTTCGGCAGTTGATGGTGCTATGAATTTTCAGGTTAAGGCAGATTCAAGCACATATCAGGTCGGCGACACTGTAACTGTTAATGTTTATATCAGTGACAATTACAATGCAACCTGCCTTCGTTTCCCTGTTCTTTACAACTCAGATGTATTTGAGTTGCCCACCGGCGGAAACATTAAGCTGACTGCTTATGGTGATTGCCTTACTTATAAGGGCTCACTTGAGGCAAATACAAGCAATGACGGCTCATATATCCCCGCAGAGTATGATTCATCGGCTTATGGCGCAATTCTTGTTCAGTGGACTGCTTCGGTTTCGTCAACTAACATCGGTTGCTTCAGAAGTGAATCAGCCGTTAAGTGCTTCTCTTTCCAGCTCAAGGTTAAATCATCCGCAGGCGGAAAAGCAGGAACTGTATTCATTCCTTCAGAGTCTGATCTTTTCTACAATCAGGCTGTAATTGATGTTACCAATGCAACAACAATTTGCAGAGTTAACACCTCTCTTACATTCAATCCTCTCAACATCACTGTTGATAAGGGTGAGACTGACGGAATAACAACCTATCCCGGCTCTGATGTAATCATTGATTATGATAATAAAGTAATCAAAAACTGGTCGGAAGGTATCACAAGCGCAAACATTAAATCAAACGTTATGCCCACAGGTAACGCAACACTTACCTATATGCCTTCAGAGGGTGAATCCGGAACATGGGGTACCGGCGCCAAAGTTAAAGTTTGGTCTAACGGACTTCTTGTTGACGAATACACAATCCTCATTTACGGTGATGTTAACGGCGATGCAATAGTTGACGCTTCGGACGTTGCTATTATTGAAGACATAGCGGCAGGCTATTCAGACCCGCAGGAGGGTGTGTTCGCTACTGCAGGCGACCTTGATCAGTCGGGCGACGTAGACGTATCCGATTCATTCGTTCTCAACGATGCATTGGGCGGATATTCCGACCTTGATCAAACAATGTAAATCCCTATGATTTCTTTAACGGAATAAGTTTTTTCCGTTTATGAAATAAAATTTTTTAGGAGGAATTACTTTAATGAAAACTGTAAAAAAGGTTCTCAGTGTTGTTCTTGCAATCACTATGGTTCTGAGTGCAGTTGTTATAGCTGCTTCAGCATATGCTGCAGTTACAACCGAGAGAAACTACTGGTCATTAAAGGCTGAGGTTTATGACGCCACAGACGGTGCCGCTCAGGAGGCTATTGACTCCGGTCTTGAAGATACCGCAGGCGCAACAACTTCACCTGTAACGACAAAACAGCAGGCTGACCTTAAAGCCTATGATAATGTCACTTCGCGCACATTCTATAATTCAAATGACACTATCTATGTTAAACCCGGTCAGGTAGTATGGGTAACAGTTCACCTTAAAACAACTGAAGACAACCATCCTTCGGTTATTCAGGGTCAGTATTACTACTCAACCAACATCTTCACCGCAACTACAATCAGAGGCGGTAACGGTGCTGCCAAATACAGCACAACAGGTAAATGGTCTGAGTATGTAAGCACTAAGGACTGTGCATCATGGGCATTGCTCACCAAGAACAACAGAAAGAAGTATATCGGTACTGTTGTTGATGCGAACGAATTCCATGTTTACAACTTTGCTACAACAGCTAACAGAGGTTTGGTATCGAATATCTTCTATGCACTTGATGAAGATCTCTTTGCAATGCCTATCTATGTTAAACCCACAGCAACAGTTGGTTCTACCGGCAAAATCTTTATCCCCAACAATGCTCCGTCTCTCTTTGTAGACAGTAACCCCGAAGGTGATCCTAACATTGCAAACTCTGCAAAAGTTAAGGTTAAGGGTGCAGAGTATCAGATAGTTGACGGCGCAACACTTAACTTTGTTGTAGGCGAAAAGCCCGGCGAAGTTGATTACACAGCTCTTAACGCAGCTATCGCTAAGTATGAGGCTCTTAATGAGACTGATTACACAGCAGACACATGGGCAGTAGCTGCAGCTAAATATGCTGAAGCTAAAGCAGCTCTTTCTTCAACAGATCAGGCAACTGTAACAGCAGCAGCCGAAGCTCTTGAAGCAGCTATTGATGCTCTTAAAAAGCCTCTTGATTTCTCCGGTCTTGCAGCAGCAATCCATGCAGCAGAGAGCAAGACTCTTTCAGATTACACAACATCAACTGCAAACGCAGTTACAGCCGCTCTCGAAAAAGCAATCGAGGTAGGCAAATCAGCTACAACACAGCCTGAAATTGACAAAGCGGCAGCTGATCTTAACGCAGCAGTTGCAGCCCTCAAGGCAAAAGCTAACATTTCAACTCTTAAAGCAGCTATCGCAGAGGCAAATGCTAAGGTAGAAGCTAACTACACAGCAGATTCTTGGAAAGTTCTCTCCGATGCAGTTGCAGCAGGTCAGGCAATCGTTGACAAAGCCGATGAAACATCTGACCAGGCAGCAGTAGACGTTGCAGCAAATGCAATCTATGCAGCTATTAACAACCTTGTTCCCAACGGTGCTGATTATTCGGCAGTTGAGGCAGCAAAGGCTAAGGTTCCCGCAGACCTTTCAATCTACACAGACGCTTCTGTTAAGGCTCTTAACGACGCTTTGGCAGCAGTTGTAGAAGGACTTCCCGCAAGCCGTCAGTCAGAGGTTGACAAGATGGCAGCTGATATTGAAGCGGCTATCACAGGTCTTAAAGAGAAAGACGCTGATTATTCGGCAGTTGACGCAGCAAAGGCTAAGGTTCCCACAGACCTTTCAATCTACACAGATGCTTCTGTTAAGGCTCTTAACGATGCTTTGGCAGCAGTTGTAGAAGGCAAAAAGGCAAGCGAGCAGGCAGTAGTTGACGGCTGGGCAGCAGCTATCGAAGCAGCTATCACAGGTCTTAAAGAGAAAGACGCTGATTATTCGGCAGTTGACGCCGCAAAGGCTAAGATCCCCGCAGATCTTTCAATCTACACAGACGAGACCGTTAAGGCTCTTAACGATGCAGTAGCAGCAGTTGTAGAAGGCAAAAAGGTAAGCGAGCAGGCAGTAGTTGACGGCTGGGCAGCAGCTATTGAATCAGCAATTTCAGGCCTTCGCGTTAAATCTGCAAGCCTTGAAGCGCTCAAAGCAGCAATCGCAGAGGCAGAGGCTCTTAACAGCGCTCTCTACACTCCCGAATCATTTGCAGCTGTTACAACAGCTCTTGCAAATGCAAAGCAGGTAAGAGATTCCGCTCCCGAAATCACAGATCAGGTCAGAGTTGACCAGGCAACCGCAGCACTTAAAAATGCTATAGCATTGCTTGTTCCCGCAGGTGCAGATTTCTCGGCACTTAAATCAGCTCTTGACGAAGCTAAGACACTCACAGCTTCTCACTACACAGCAGACTCATGGAAAGCTTACTCCGATGCAGTAGCAGCAGGTCAGGCTATCTATGACAACGCAGAACAGTACACAGTTGCTGATCAGGCTACTATCGATGCAGCAGCTAAGGCTATCACAGACGCTAAGGCAGCTCTTGTTGAGGCAGCAGCAGATTACAGCGCAGTAACAGAGCAGCAGACAATCGCAGCATCTAAGAAACAGTCTGATTACACAGCTGAATCTTGGGCAAACCTTCAGACCGCTCTCAATGCAGTTGTTAACGGCCTCAAGGCTAAAGACCAGGCTAAGGTTGATAAGTTCGCAGCAGACATCAAAGCAGCTATCGGTGCTCTTGAATATGTTGATGCTAACTACGACATGATCAACAATCAGAAGACCATCATCGCAGGTCTTACCGAGACAGATTACACCAAGGCTTCTTGGGCAGCTCTTCAGGCAGAGCTTGCTAAGGTTGTTGAAGGCAAGAAGATTGACGAGCAGGATCTCGTTGATGAATGGGCTGACAACATCCGTGCAGCAAGACTTGCTCTTGTTAAGGCTCCCGCAGCTGATTACACAGACGTTAACGCAGCAGTTGCAGAGTTTGAGAAGCTTGATTCTTCACTCTACACAGCAGCATCTGTTAAGAAGGTAGAAGACGCTATCGCAGCAGTTGATTACACTCTTAACGAAAACTTCCAGTCAACAGTTGACGCTTATGCAGACGCTATCAACGCAGCTATTGACGCTCTTGAACTCAAACCCGCACCCGGTGCAGGTGATTACACAGCAGTTGACGCTGCAATCGCAAAGTTCAACGCAATCGCAGACAAGTCTGTTTATACAGACGCTTCTGTTAAGGCAGTAGAAGACGCTATCGCAGCAGTTGTTCGCGGCCTTGACGAAACACATCAGGCAGAGATCGACGCTATGGCTAAGGCTATTAATGACGCTATCGGCGCTCTTGAGCTTAAACCCGTTGTTGCTGCCGGCGACTACAAAGCAGTAGACGCAGCTATTGCAAGAGCTAACACCTATAACGCAGCTGAGTACACAGCAGAGTCATGGGCAAGAGTTGACGCAGCTATCAAAGCAGTTGTTCGCGGTCTTGATGAAACACATCAGGCAGAGATCGACGCTATGGCAGCAGCTATCATCAACGCTCTTGATGCTCTTGAGAAGATTCCCGCTTCTACAGGCAGAGTAGTTAGTGTTGAGTACACACCCAGCGCATTCACTCTTAACACTTACAACTTCAAAGTAACAGGCAGAGCAATTGCTATCCGTCTCCTTGTTGCTTCTGATACAACAAGCACAATCACACTTTACAGAAATAATCCGGCTATCACCGTTACTTCTTACAACTCCAACGGCGAAGTAGTTTCTGACCTCGCTAAGGATATTGCATACGAAGTATGGTCAATCAACAAGTCATTTGTTCCCAACGATTACTATGTAATCGCAAGAGATAACACAGGTTGGGAAATGGTAACTGACTCAACTCAGCTCTTCAGAGTAGTTCTTAAGGCTGACGATAAGGATGTTAAATCAATTACTCCTGCAGCTTCAACTGTTAAGGCCGGCGAGAAGTTCGACGTTACAGTAGTAACAGGTGCAGACGTAATTAAGGTTAGAACACGCGTTGACGGCGTAGTTATGTGCACATTCGATGTATTTAGCTATGGTACAATCGGCGAGAATTCAAACACCTTCAACATCTTCGCTAAGGTTTACTCTAAGGGTGAACACACCATCACTGTTGATGTTAAGACAGCTAACGGTTGGGAGACTGTTGACACAATTTCTGCAACAGTTATAGGCGAATAATTAAAGTAATTTCCTAACTAAACTCCGGGGGTCACGGGTCATTCCTGTGACCCCTTTTTACTAAGACGAGAGGTGCAAACAGATATGCTTAAAAAAATATTTGCAGTTTTTCTCACAATTTTAACAGTATTTATTTCTGTGTCGTCTGTCGGTTTTGCACAGGCAGAGTACACGGCGGATATTTCTTTTTCTTTAAAAGAAAACAGCGGGGGAGAAGTGCCGGAGATTATATATGTTTACCCCGGTGAAAGCGTTACGGCATTTTTAAATCTTAAAACTTCAGACGGCTTTTTTGCAGGACCTTTTGCTTCGCAGATTTTTTATTCGGCAAACGGTTTTGAAAAAGCGGATATAACATTGAATACAAGCGGCAGATTTTATTCCTGCTGCAAAACATATACTAATTTAAGCCCATTTAACAATATTTCACAGTCGGCAAAAGATAGGCTCTATCCTGCCGAATGGAATGATGAACAAAAGCAAAAATATGAATTTTTTAATCTTAACATGATACCTACGGCGGCCGACTGCACGTCTGCCCCCGGTGACTTAGACGAAGATCTTTTAACGCTTGATTTGACGTTTAGCAAAAAACTTTCGGTCGGCTCAAGGTATGAGGTATTTATTGCAGAGAACAGCCTGCGAACCGAAAAGAATCCGACGGGCGGCACATATCTTTCCTGCTACAAAAACAGCGGTGATCTTTCGGGCGAAAGATATGATTACGGTGACGATATAACCGTCAATGTCAACAAAGCAAAGCTTTGCTTCGAGATAACAAATGTCGGCGATGTAAATTCGGACGGCAGAATTTCGGCCGCCGACGCTCTCACTGTGCTGCAATTTTCGGCCGGACTTGTTTCTTTAAACGAAGATGCAAAAGAAAAGTCGGACGTAAACCGAGACGGCAGAATTAACGCCGCCGACGCTCTTTCGATTTTGCAAATATCTGCCGGATTGACAAGGATAAACGATTTATTAAATAAATAACGGATGTGTGCCTTATAATGGAAAATTTAGTTCTCAGAAATACACCTAAAATTGCAGATTCTTTTGTGTTTGAGACTTGCAACAGTACGGACGGTTTCGACTGCTACAAAATATCTGCCAAAGATAAAAAAATAGTTATAAGCGGCAACAACAATGTCGCAAAAGCCATGGGCTATTACAGATATTTAAAAGAATACTGCAACGTTCTTTTAACAAGCGGAGATTTTGATATTTCTTATATCAAAACAGCACCTTTACCGAAGGAGGAAATTGCCTGCACCGTTCCGCAAAAAATCCGTATGGCAATGACTTATGAAAGAGCCGCCTGCCAAAGCGAGGCGTGGGGCTTTGACCGTTGGGAGAAAGAGCTGGATTTTATGGCAATGAACGGTGTGAATACGCCTGTTATAATTGCCGGCTGCGACGGTGTTCTTTTTAAAGCACTTTTGGAGCTTAGAATAAAAGAAGAAAATGCGCTTGAGTTTATAAGCGGTTCATCGTTCTTTCCGCGTCAGCTCACGGGCAATGTTTTTGGATATTTGCCGCTCGGAAGTGCGGATTATTTCGATAAAAAAATAAACATCGGTTTCAGAGCAACGGAGCGCGCCAAAGAGCTTGGCATGAGCCCGGTGCATCAGGGCTATATTCCTACCGTGCCTTTTACATTCCGCAAAAACTATTCAAAGGCAGACCTTATCAAAATGCCTGTATGGAATCAGTTTGCGCCGTCTATGACTCTTGACCCGTCCGATACGGTTCATATAGATTTGTTTATTAAAACTTTTCTTAACAAGCAAAAAGAGCTTTTGGGTGAGGTTCATAATTATATTTACGACCCGCTGTATGACGTCGATTTTAAGGGATATAACAGCTATGTTGATAAAATGACAGGTGAATATCTTTCTCTCATAAAAGATTTTGACCCCGAGGCAACATGGTTTGCACACTGCGAGTCACTGCCCAATATAAATGTAAAGCTTGATTCCCTGGTGCTCATTGACGAGAACGGCTCTGCATATGATAATTCCTTGGGCTTTGCCGGCAATGATTTTGTTGTCGGTTACAGGGGCAACATATACGGCAGAACGGTGATTTGCGGAGATATGGAGACTCTCGCAGAAAATCCGTATTCCGCGGCACTGAAAAAATACCCGAACGCGGCAGGTACCGGTCTGTTTTTTGACTGTGACTATGAAAACCAAATGTTTTACTCTTTGGCGTGCAAAATGCTGACGGAATCGGGCAGTGCTTCGCTCAAGGATTTCACAAGGCAATATTCGCTTTCACGCTACGGAACAGACGAATATGCAGAGGATTTGCTGTCTCTTCAAAAGCTTTGCTATTGCCGTGGCAGTGCTTTAAATCAGGCTTCGGCACTTTGTGCAAGACCCTGCACCGAGATTGAGCACACCGCTCCGCACGATACCTTTGAAAGACCGTATGACAATAAAGAATTGTTTGCCCTTGCGAAAAAAATGATTTATTCCGGCAGCAAAAAGAACGATAATCTGCGAAAAGATTTGCAAAATATTTTGCGCCAGGTGCTCAGCAATCTTTTAAGACCGCTTTATTTGCAGGCTACCGAGTGCTTCTTCAGGCAGCAGGTGCAGGCATATGAAAAAACAAGCAACGCGTTTATGGAGATTGTCGGTGACATAGACAGGCTCCTCAAAACCGTTAAAGATACAAATATATTCACGCATATGGAGTGTGCAAGGCAGCTCGGCGACGCAAAAGCTTTGAGACAAAACCTTGAAATAAACTTCTTGATGTATCACACCGTTTGGGGGCCGTTCAAAAACTCGCAGATATATGATATATCGTGGCGTGAGTGGGGCGGAATGACAAATGACCTTTATGCAAAGCGTTGGTATTTATACTTTAGAATGATGGCTTCTTATTTTGAAAAGCCAAAGAAGTTTAAAGATATGTCCAAACGCAAGGTATATGACCGAAACCGCTATGCCGAAACACTTTTGGGCAAAAGGCTTGAATATATCGAGAACGAATGGGTCAAAGATTATATTCCAAGACCGGACGGTATAGGTGAAGAGGATGTTATAGAAGTTGCAAAAGAACTTGCAGAAAAATATGACTCTGTTATAAATGAATTTTAAAAACACGGTCTGTCACTTTATTGAAGCGGCAGACCGTGCTTTTTATGTGTTGTCCTTACTTATGGGTTTTCTTATCATCAGGCTTGTGATTGCTTTTATATTAAACGGAATAAGCGGATAAAGATAGCTTTTGCCCGCGACCGTGTCGGTTATGGCTATGACCAAAATAACTGTCGCAAGTGCCGCCGCAAAGCCCCAAACGCCGAATATCGCGGTTAAAATGAGTATAAATACTCTCGAAAGCTTAAAGGCATAGCCGAGCTCAAAGCTTGGCTGCGCGAAGTTTGCAATGGCAACAAATGCCATAAACAAAACGACCTCTGCAGAAAAAAGCTTTGCCGATATTGCAAGCTCGCCGAGCACCAACGCGCCTATAATGCTAAGGGAATTGCTCAAAGAATTCGGAGTGTTCAGCGATGCGAGCTTCAGCGCGTCTATCACAAGCTCAATTATCAAAAGCTGCGCTATGACGGGTATGCTGTACGGCTCTTTAATTGTTATAAAAGACAGCCATCCGGGGGCAATGTCGGGGTTTGTTATAAACAGATACCAAAGCGGCGTCAAAAGCATTGCCAGGGCAAAAATAATGCCTCTTACCATTCTCAAATAAGTGCCAACAACGGGCGGAAAATAAAAATCGTTAGTATCCTGAATAAATGCAAAAAAGCTGCTCGGCACTATCATTGCGGCGGGGGAGTTGTCAACAAGAATAATGATGTCGCCCTCATAAATGCAGGCGGTTGCCGCGTCCGGGCGCTCTGTGTAACGAACTTTTGGAAAAGGGTTGTACCTTTGCTTTTTTACAAGGCACTCCGCAAGACTTTCCTGCCCCATTGCAAGCGAATTTACGTCTATTTCGGATAGCTTTTTTTGCAGCCTTTTAAGAAGCTTTTTATCCACCTTGTTTTCAAGGTAGCACAAAACAACATCGGTGCGCGATTTAACGCCTACCTGGTGTATCTCCATGATGAGGTTTCGGTCTCTTATGCGCCGCCTTATAAGGGCTGTGTTAAATATGAGCGTCTCAACAAATCCCTCATGCGAGCCTCTTAAAACTTTGTCGTTATCGGGCTCCTCAACGTTTCTGACGGGGTAGGTTCTGGCGTCTATCAGTATTCCGTTTTCAAAGCCCTCTACAATCAATCCGATTGCACCTGAAAAAACAAATGTCGCAAAAGTTTCAACCTCGCCGTGGACATCAACCTCAACATACGGTATAAATTTATTGGCAAAATCGCGCGTATCTTTGCAAGCGTCTATTTCTTCGTCTGTCAGCTTCATTATAAAAGCCATGATTTTTTCAAGCAGTGCGTCCTTTGCAAAGCCGTCTATAAAATACATTTTTGCATTATGCGAAGCGAGTTTTATATCTCTTGCAACAAGGTCAAAGTTTTCGTTAACCCTGAAATAATCGTCCAGCATTTTGACATTTTCTTTATATGAGGATTTAAAAGGAATTTTATTTGTCATAATTCAGACCCTTTTTGCAAAATTTTTATTATTATTTGCTCAAAGGGTCGGATTATTCTACCTGTATTCGTTATAAAGGTTGACTATTGCGTTCCATGTCAGCGGACCTACCTGACCGGTTACGGGAATATCATATCTTCTTTGAATTTCTCTTACTGCGGCGGCTGTTTCGGGTCCGTATATTCCGTCAACGGTAACGCTCGGAACTGACGGGTCGTTTTGCGAAATTGTTCTTAAAAGCACCTGAATCTGAGTGACGGCGTTGCCTGTTGCACCGGTTGTTATAAAATAACCGGGGTAATAGAGCGAGGAGTAGCTTTTATATTCATCCGGCAGAGAGTTCAATATACCTATGTAGGCGTTTTGTATCATATTCCATGTGTTTCTGCCTACTATTCCGTCGGGGGTCAGACCGTAGAGCCTTTGAAAAGTGAGCACAGCGTTATATGTTTCTTTCCCAAAGATACGGTCTACCGCAATTTCGGGTACGCGCGGGTTGAATTTGCCTATAAAATTGAGATAATACTGCATTGAGCCGACTTCATAGCCTCTGTCGCCTCGCTGCAAAACTTTTGAGAACTGCTTTTGATCCTCGCTTATTGTTATTCCTTCGGAATAAAGCTCTGAAAGACGTTTTATTCCGTTATAAATATATTTGATTTTATACCATGTTGTCCTGCCGACTATGCCGTCCTGAGTCAGATTAAATATTTTTTGAAAAGTTTTGACCGCAGCTTGCGTTTGTGACTCAAATACGCCCATTGAAACGCTGATTTTTGGTATCGCAGGGTAGTTGGACGATATTCTGTTAAGCTGGCGCTGAATAATCGTCACGTCTTCACCTGCGCTGCCAAGGCGCAGCGGTGTGCCGGGGTATGACGGTATATTGCCCTTTATGGGCGCATTATATACAATGTTTATATCGTCGCCGTAATATCTTTGCAGTATCTGATACGGCGTGAGCCCGCGATTTGCGAGCGTTACCGTTCCCCACTGAGAAAGGCCTGCACAGGTGACCGTTGTGCCGTTGCAATACTGCGTGAAATACGGCTGTACCTGTCCCTGCTTCACGACATAGTTATTAAACAGTTCGTCAACGAGTTCGCTTACGTTTTGAAATACATCGTGCCCCGGTTTATACGCTTGGTCGTATTGAGTTGAGTTTGTGATGTCAAAATCATAACCCTGCGCGCGGTAGTGCTCGGTATAAATTCTGTTGAGGGCAAATGTTGTTTGTGCATATATGTTGGCTCTGAGCGCATTCTCCGGCCAGGTGGGATAAATTTCGCTCGAAGCAACATTTTTTATATATTCGGGGAACGGAACTCTGATATTTTCGGCGTTTGATCTCGGTGTACCGAGGTGAACTGTTATATATTCAGGAACGATAGGTGCCGCCATTGCTCATGCCTCCTCTCACTCTGTAAAACGGCTCGATTTCATAAACCGTGTTAGGCGTCGGCTCCTGACCTGTTCTGACAAGCGGAACAAGATTCACCGCTTGGATTGATTCAATCCCCGGGAATACGGGAACATTTATAAATTTTGCATTCACAAAATCAGGGTGTTCTATGGTGGTGGTGTAGACTGCAAACGGCATTACACCGCCGCTGTCGGGGCCTTGAGATAAATTAAACTCAGGTGCGAGCAAAACAATGTTGTCAACTATTCCGCTGCTGTCGGTCAGACCTTCAAACATTTCTCTTGTTCCGTCATTCAATTCAAGCGAGACGGTAACTTTCGCATTTGAAATGGGAAAAGACCGATTTGCCGCGGCTACTTGTACTCTGAGCGTACCCTTTTGTTTGTTGTTTTTCAAAAAGTCTTCGTAGTTGTCAAATTTTCCAATGTTGTCAACCGTCGGCAGGGTCGTTTCAATTGTGGCGTCTTGCGGCACTGTGACGGCTTGATTGTCGGAATTTTGTGCGCTGCCGGTCTCATTCGTTTCGGCCGCCGCGGCAGCAGCAGAAACCGCCTCGCGCTCAAAAGGCTCGGCCTGCATGGCGGCTGCCGGGTAAACGGCGGCGTTTTGCTTTGAAAATTCAAGCAGTTCTTTTTTATATTTTTCTATTATTTTTTCTA
>ERZ1106954.2616-NODE-2616-length-12195-cov-13.899753_pt1 | contig 12195 bp, 9 predicted proteins | sample MGYA00403678_ERZ1106954 | MGnify/ENA primary metagenome ERZ1106954 (study PRJEB35170, sample SAMEA104062445) | human gut metagenome | biome: human gut; feature: human-associated habitat; material: faeces | place: Denmark | collected 2012-08-20 ... | reverse complement strand
CCCAGCCAAAACAAAAAAGCCATTCCTTACGGAATGACTTTTTGTTTTGGTGGAGTAGCCCCATCAAAATCCGAACTCAGCGCCGATTCGATCTCGTCAAGCGAAATTGTCTGCGTCCCATGTTGATAGTTGTAGGTCAAGACCAGTTTATCATCGAACACATACACGGCGTTTACAAATGTATCAATCAGGCGTTTCTGAAACTCACGGTTTGCTGGATCGCCATGACGGAACTGCTCAAACCATGCCGTCATCTGTTCGCGGGTCAGCTTTGGCTTTTGCAGTTCGGCAGTCTGGATATTCGCAAGGATTTCTTCTTTTCGTGCTTCCAGCTCATCAAGCCGCTGTTTGGTGGACGGCGTGAAAATGCCCTGCTCGATTGCTTTCAGAATGTTTCCAATGGAGGACTCGGTTTCCGCAAGCTGTGAGCGAAGCGCAGGGGTTGTTATGTCTTCCTGCTCCTGCATAACAAGAATTGCATCGATGAGCCTGTTAATCTTCTCTTCATCCATGACGCGCTGCATGGTCAGGCGGACAACAACACGTTCAATCCAGTCTTTGCGAACAGCCTTCTTGTCGCAATCCTTCAGGCGCTTCGCTCCGCTGCATTTGTAATAATAGTGCATAGCGCCGGTATGGCTCTTGCCGCTTTCACCAACCATCATGCGCTCACATTTACCGCAGAACAGCTTCGTTGTCAGCAGATAGTCCTCTTTTGCTTTTGCCATTGCGGGAGCATGGCGGTTCTTCTCCATGCGTTCCTGCACACGGTTGAACAGGTCTTCCGGAACGATAGCAGGAACGCCGCCCTCAATTACAACATCCTGATAGCGATACTCGCCAATGTATTTGCGGTTTTTCAGAAGAGAGCTGAAACTATTGATATTGAAGGGCTGTCCCCTTTTCGTTTTAAGTCCGCGGGCATTGAAATCCTCAACAATAGAACGAACCGATTTGCCATCAGCATACTTTTCAAATATCTCAACCACTAATGGTGCAGTCACGGGATCGATCACAAGCTTCTGTGCTTTCTTGTCCAACAGATAGCCGAGCGGAACGCCACCGCCGTTGTTTTTTCCTTTCAATGCATTCTCTTTCTGCCCACGATGGATCTTCTCTGATAACTCAGCAGAATAGAACTCAGCATAGCCCTCCAGCATTGCTTCCAGAATAATACCCTCCGGGCCTTCGGAGATATGCTCTTTCGCAGAAATAACCTTTACGCCGTTCTTTTTCAGAATGTGCTTGTAGTGAGCGCTGTCGTAACGGTCGCGGGAAAAGCGGTCGAGCTTCCATACAAGCACAATCTCGAACAGCTCTTTTGCACTGTCCTTGATCATGTGCTGGAACTCGGGTCGATCTGCTGTTTTTGCAGATAATGCCCGGTCAATATACGTTCCAACAATGGTCATGTTGTTGCGTTCAGCATATTCCCTGCACTCGCGGAGCTGACCTTCAATGGATTCCTCGCGCTGGCTATCAGAGGAATAGCGGGCGTAGATAACAGCGTTCATTCTTCATCACCCTCGTTGTCTTCGCCACTTTCCAGCGCAAGCTCTGTCAATTCACGCAGCTTACTTTGCAGGATGGCTTTATCAGGCAGATGTAATGTGTAATCTGCGACCATTGTCGGAGACATAGACCTGCTGAGCGCGTATTCGACTACGGTATCATCCTTGCCGGTACAGAGGACTAAACCAACGCTCGGATTTTCATTTGGTTTCTTTACATCACGGTCAAGTGCTTCCAAATAAAAATTGAGCTGTCCTAGATGTTCAGGTCGAAAGGTATCAATTTTCAATTCGATTGCAACAAGGCAGGACAATGCACGGTTATAGAACAGCAGATCAATGAAGAAATCCGTGTTGCCAACTTGAACGCGGTATTCTTCGCCAACAAAAGTGAAATCATGTCCAAACTCTAAAATGAAATCTTTCAGATGCGAGACAATCTGACGCCGCAAATCCTTTTCCTTGTACGGTTCTTCAAGGTCAAGAAATTCAAACACATAGGAATCACGCAAAGCCGCAAGTCCGCCGTTCCCAGCAAGCAAATCCTTATGTTTTTCGTGAGAGATCATCGTCCGCTCATACAGCATACTGCCGATCTGACGATCCAATTCACGTTTTGTGTAACGGTTTGCAATGCACAGGCGAAGGTAGAACTCACGCGCTTCATCGGTTTTACAGCCAGTCATAATCAGCAGATTGCTTGTCCATGGAATTTCTCTCACCAGTGGTGAGAGTTTTTCGTTGTCACAATAAGTCTCATAAAACTGCTTCATACGCCAGATGTTCTGCGCAGAAAATCCCTTTGTCCCCGGATAATGCGCTTGCAGAAATTCGGAAAAATCTGCAACCACGCTTTTTCCCCAGCCGCCATCCTTCACTCTACCGCTGACATAAGAACCGATTTCCCAGTACATCTGAATAAGCTCTGCATTAACCGCTTTCATGGCGCGGCTGCGGGCGTTGTCGATGATATGGATGACTTCATCGAACCGTCCCGGATTATGGGTTAATTCTTTGCTCATGTCTTCGCCTCCCCAAGCATTTTCAGCATTGCTTCTTTCAGCTTTTCGTTCATCGGTGATTCCGGATCGAAGCACATCTCAACAAACTTCCTCAGTTCAGGATTGTTCGCGTCAACCGGAGGTTTTGCCTCATACAGCTTGCCATGCGGATCATCGCAGCGGGCAAAAATATAGTCCATTGAAACGTCAAAATAGTCCGCATACTTGCGCAGAAGCTCAACAGTCGGCGTTGCCTGACCGTTTTCATAGCGGTTGATGCTGGACTGCGTAGAGCCGATCACGTCGGCAAATTTTGATTGGGATAAGCCAATTCCTTCCCGCAATGCGCGAAGACGCATACCCAGTTGTTTCATGCTGTTCAACCTCCAATTCGGGTTAAGTACAGTATAATCAAAATCCGAGCAGATGTCAACCCGGATTTTGAAACTCTTGTGTGAACAGTAGGGACTCGCAACAATCTAAAATTTATTTTTCGGTTTTAAGCTTAGAAATTATAAACAACAAGTACTTTATACACCACGCAAAGAATACAACACCAATTATTAGTGCTGCAATTTCGATCTCAACAAAGATGTCTTCCGCTTTTGAGGGAATGTCTAAAAAGACTAATGAAAACGCAACAATAATCGTGATGATATTTGCAATCATTCCCACGAAGGCTGACCGATAGAGATTGTCTAAATAGCTGTTATTCCATAATCGTTCAATGCGCTCTTTGTCAATCACAGAAATCAGAATGCTAATCCCTGTAAATAAAAAGCCTCCTATTATCGCGGACATAGATATTGCATTATAATGAAAATCCGGAGCCAATTCTTCAAACTTGCTTATATCGAAGAAAGCGCTTTTAAATAATATGATAGATACTCCAATTGACAATACTAATACTAAACCTATCCATATCCAGTTTTTTAGCTTTGTCATTTATTCCACCACCAATTCAGGTTAACTTCGACAATATCTCAAAAGCTCTGTCCTATATAAATCGTATGTATTTACGAGTGCATCTTTGAAATCATCAAGTGTCAACAAACCTTCGTCCTCTCTACCAAGGACGACTGTTTTTGTAAAGTTATATTGCAGCAAATCATATGTCTGCGATTTTTCGTTATAATCCTTTGCGTTTGCAGTCAGCCCTTGCAGGTTATCACCAAATTTAATTTTTATTGCGGCGATCATTTCGGCGAGTTTTGAACTAGAAGTAAATATGTTCTTATTGCGGCGACCTACCAATTTGTATGTCGCAGTTTTTGTACGTACATTTCGAATCGCATCAAAATTTTCAATATCCAGCCCGATGTCGCTTAGAATTTGATCTTCAGGTACAGCTACCGTAACAGATACCTTGCTGATAATATGCTTCCGAACTAATACTTGTAGAATATCATCAGTCATGATTGCTGCAAGGTGGGCAGAAGTATTTTCTCCTGGTTTAAGCGTTTGATCAAACAGGTTGCGGACAGCTGAAATTTTGGGAGCCCCGTTAATTCCAATGTAGCTCACAATTCCGCTCTCAAAATCAATAAGGCAGAAAGTATAAAGCTCCAGCAGCTGACTTTCGCGCATTGGTACATTTTCTGTTTCCAATGTTGTTCGATCTCGCAGAGCAACAGTGTTAGAAGGATTTTGCTGACCGATCTTTAAGAAAGCTCTATGCTCTTCAAAGGATATTGCTTCAATGACATAGTGTCCATTTGAAGCCGTGATATTAATTGCTTTATGATTATCGGAAAGTACCTGCATTTTTTCGTTATATATTTCCCTAAAGCAGTCTTCGATTTCGCTGTTGTTTAATTGTGTTACCCGGACAGTGCGCGTTCTCGGAAGCAGTGTTTGTTTTTCCAGTGATAGACGATAAAACGATACTTTTCTTGTTTTGCTCACCATAGTGTTTTCGCATCCTTTTCTCTATTATGTAATATCAAATCCGCCTTCAAGAATAAATCTTCTCAACATTTGGTCAATCTTCATGTTGATCTGGAATTTCTTGATAGGCTTACCCTCTATCATTTCAAGGACGGTTTTCGCCTTTTCCGTATCCACAGTTGCCTTCAATGTGTCAAATTTACCAAACTCATTGATATTGGCTTCCGTGATTTTCGACTGCATAAAGCTACGCAGTATCGTTTCATCAACTCCGATGGCGGTAGCAAAACGGTGGATCTGGTCATTTTTGGCACTGGTCATATATTCTGTAATGTAATCACGGAGCGTTCTTCCTTCGTCAACTACCACATCACCGTTCTGGACATCATGGAGGAAGATGTTTGCGTATTTTTGTTCCTCTTGTGTGAGCGTTGCAAACGACTTGTGAAGTTCATCCAGCACAGCGGCAGTTTCTGTGCCATCCTGCAACGCCTTAATGTACTTTTTGAACCGGGAGTTCATATAGTTGGCATCAATTACACCAGTATTGATTTCCGTCAGGTAGGAGTCGATTTCATACGGCACATCTTCAACACCGGTCCCTCCGCTACCACCAGAGAATAATTCCTTATAACGCAAAGCAAGAATCAAGTAGGTGGTTTCATCGAGGTGCAGATTTATGATCACTTTTCTGCCAACGTTCTTAAATTCATAGGACAGCTTATTCCAAGTGAAGCCCTGTATCTTAGCAGCCTCGAGATAGCTGTTAAGCTGCTTGAATAATTTAGCAAATTGTCCGCGCTCCGTATGATCAACCGGAAGTTTTTCGAAGTTCTCAATTCCAGCAGAACGGAAGATGCTCCCAATATCATCGTACAACGCATTCATTTTTTTGAGGTTGTGTTCCAGCTTGTCGGCAAATAGGCCAAGAGGTCTATCACCGGAATACAGCTTGAACGCTTCTTCAATGTTTCTTTGCATTGTATACGGTTTACGATAATAACGAATCGTGCCAAAGGGCTTCTCCGGACCATAGAGACGATTGGTACGTGAGAATGCCTGAATCAACTTTTCGTAAACCAAAATCTTATCCAAATATAGCGTGTTGATCCATTTGGAGTCAAAACCAGTCAGCATCTGATCGACAACGATCAGTAGATCAATTTGCTGGTCGGAAGTATGTTCAATTCCTTTGTACTGTTCTTTGTGCGCCAGACGATAGGAAATGTCCTTTTTGAAGGTTGCATAAGTTGCCATTTGGAACTCCATACTGTATCTGGTATTGTAATCTTTGATGATTTCAACAATGCCCTCTTCTTTAAAGAGCCCATTACCATTGTTATCAATACTGGGGTCAAACAAAGCGGTAATCTTCAGATTGCCCTTTGCTTTAAACAGTTTATAATACTGGATTGCCTCTGGAATGCTACTGGTAGCAAAAATCGCATGAAACTTGCTGTCGTGGCTTAGGGTTGTCCAGTTTTTCAAAATATCATCAACTACGGCACACTGATGTTCTTCGCGTTCGTACTGAGAAACAGGCAGATAATCTTCAATGCCTTTCAAATAGCTACCATCTGCCTGAACATATCCAGCCATCGGCACTTTTGTGTGATCCATATAATGCAGATAGACTTTTTTCTTTTTAGGGTCTGCCCACGCTTCTGCCTCAGTAGTTGCCTTAGCTCTTTCAAGTGCAACCGCTTTCCGAAGATCACGATCTTTGTATGTTGGCACCATGTATGGATCAAAGCCCAGAACATTCTTGTCCCGGATGCCGTCTGCAATGCTGTACCGGTGCAGCTCATTGCCGAATACATCCGAAGTGGTGCTCATTTTCTTCTGATTTTCATCGTGAATTGGTGTGCCGGTAAAGCCAAAAAACATGGCGTTTGGGAAAGTTGCTTTGATAGTACGCAGCATTTCGCCAAATACATCGCGATGAGCTTCATCAATGATAAATACAACCCGCTTGTTCTGGATCAGTTCGATGTCGTGCGCATTGAAGCCATTTTCTTCTTCCACACGGCTCATTTTCTGAATAGATGTGACAATCAACGTGTTTGCGGGATCATCGCTCCGCAGTTTTGCTACGAGAATATCCGTGTTTTCTGTAGCTTGCACAGAGTCTGTATCGTCGGCAAACCCGCGATAGTCCAACAGGGACTGCGTGCCAAGTTCAACTCTGTCCATCAGGAATACAACCTTGTCAGCATCCTTGGAAGCTGCAATCAACTGAGCCGATTTGAAGCTGGTCAGTGTTTTTCCGGAACCGGTGGTGTGCCAGATGTAGCCGCCCATCTGATCCCTATCAGCCCATCGGCGCATAGCAACGCGGCTGGTAATACGAGAAGTCGCATAATACTGATAGCTGCGCATAACCTTCAAAATACCGTCGGTATCATCGGCAACGGTATAGAAGCCGATCAGCTGGTGCGCCATAGGGATGGAAAGCAGATACTGTGCAATGTCCTTCCAGTTGTTCAACGGCTCATTGTTGGCATCTGCCCAGTGAAAGTAAAAATCTTTGTTGAACTTTCCGTCCGGACCGGGATTTGAAAAATAGACTGTTTCATCCGGCTGCATAGCAATAAAAATCTGCACAAGAGCAAACAATCCAGAGAAAACTCCCTCATGTGCATATTTTTCAATCTGGTTGTAGGCTTGGCTGACATCCACACCGCTGCGCTTCAGTTCGCAGTGAATCAGCGGCATACCGTTGATCAACAGCATAAAGTCACCCCGGCGGTTGGGCAGAACAGAGTTCCTTGCCTTGAATACCGGCTGTTCGGCAATCTGATAGCGGCTCTGACCGGCGGCAATTTCCTGACGGTCATAGATTTTCAGACTGACTTCTTTCCCGAAGTGCAGTTCATCTGCGGGATTGTCGCGTTTGACAGCAACGGTTTTACCATTGATAAAACCGTTGAGTTTCAGCGGCGTGCGCAGACGGGTAATCTGGTCAAGAATCTGCTGCATTTCGCCGTCGGTCAGCGGAACATCGTTCAGCCGGTCCACATCCCGGTTGTTCTCAAAGAGAATATGCTTCCAGTTTTGGATCAAGTCTTCTTCCGTTTTATAGCGCAGAATTTCCGGCTCCCAGCCATATTTTTCTGTCAGTAAATTAATGAGCGCCGTTTCAAATGCGGCTTCCTGTTCAAATACCATAGCTTGCCTCCGGTATCAGACAAACATTTTTTCAAGCAGTGCTTTTTTGATGCTTTGGAGCTTTTCCAACTCACGCTGATGAAGGGTGATAAGGTGGTCGAGGACTGAAAAGAACGCTGAAATGCTTTCCTGCTCGACACGGGAAGGAAAACATACTGGACCTTTTAAGGCGTTTTCAGCAGATACTTTCATATCGTTCTTTGCGCCCTTATTGACCAATGGATGCATATAGTTATTCATTCGAGAGTGTTGCTCAAAATACACTTGAATGAAGTTCGAAAAAGTATTTTCCTTCGGATGATAAACGGCATACAAAGTTGAAACAATGCCCGGTTTTCCTTTGTTTGTCTTGATTATTCCATACGGATTAGAGTTAAGAGGTGACTTTGTGTATACCACATCACCAGTCTGAACAACACCGTAATTTAATACTGATGCCCCGGCGAAAGAACGACCTTGAAACTCAATTTGATTAACTATTCCGTAGTCACCTGAAACGGACAAAACATCAGACCTACCATATATGTTGCCAGTGTTCTTTTCGGTGGAAACAGTAAGGTAATCTTCTAACTTACGCTGTTCCCAAGGGTCAGTAAATCCCTTAAAGCGAATTTCAGGGTAACTGCTGCCATTTTGCGGGAACATCTTTTCGAGCATCGATTTTTTGACATTCGTCAACTTTTCAAACTTACGCTGATGAAGGGCGATAAGGTTGTCGAGCTGCTGAAAGAAAGCACCAATTATCTTTTGTTCATCTTCTGATGGGATTGCGATTTCAAGATTTGCAACTTGTTCTAAAGACAAGTTTGGCTGCGCACCGATAGTTGGGTTTTTCTTGATGAAATCAGCAACTGCTTTACCTTTCAAATATGTTTTCACATAATCCAAGCAACCATCTTTAAGGCGAATTATGGCTAAAGCTTGGTTTGTGTTTGCTGGCAAAATGCTTGATTTTACTGATGTCACACGTCCAAGAGTTCCAGCAATCGAGAATAAAATATCGTTTTCTTTTAACTGAGAACGATGTAAATATCCATTATGCTCATCAAGTGATATTTTTTGAGTTATTGTAATATTACCCGATGACTCATCAATACTCTCAATCTTTACAAAGTTCACAACGCCTGTATTACTTTTGTCAAATGGAGTAGTCCCCTTTGTTATCAGGGAAGCCATTCCTCCCAGCTTACGCTGTTCCCAATCATTATCAAAGCCGTAAAAACGAATAGAGGGCATTTCGGTTTTACTCATTTGCATCACCCTTCAACAGAGCTTTGAACTCTGCCAATCCCTTCATGTCGTATTCATTACCTGTCAGTTCATCGATCATGGAAGAAAGCGCTTCCTCGGATTTCTGAATCTGCTCATCCAATTCCAAATAGGTCACGGCATACTTATCCGCCAACGCCTGTACCGATTTTTCCAGTGTGTCAATGATCGCATCCGGCATGGCACGGAGAGATGCGCACAGCGGAACAATCCATTTCAGGCGCAGGAGGTCAAGAACTTGCTCATCGCTCAGCCCTTCAATGGTTTCTTTGGTTTTCATGTGGAGCGCATAGGATTTTTCTTTGACATCCTTTTTGACGGCTTTTTCTTCCGTCATCAGCTTATCAGCACAGACCATCTTCGCCTCAAAGGAATCTTCCGGGAAGGAATATGCCTCGCGCAGCGTTTTCATATAAGCCGCGACTTTGCCCTTGGTATACGGGGCATTTCCATCTACAAACGCCCAGTTCACTTCCTTGTGCTCAAAAATATATTTCAGTTTTGCTGCCTTTCCGGCTTTGGCATCTATCAATGCAGCATATCCCTGCAAACCAAGCAATTCCGGGGAAGAGATATCTGCATAGATTTCCGCAAGTTTTGCTGCAAACTCTTTGGGGACAAATGCAGTATTGTCATCATTCAGAAACTCTCCGCGATCACCCTCGTCAATGGAATCTATGATCTCCGTCAGTTCAGCGGCAATTTCATCCAATCCAGCTTCTTTTGCCTTGAGTGCATCATAATCTTCCCGAAGAAGTGTAGTCTGCACCAAATCAAAGGGAATGACATGGCCTACCCAGCCGTTCTGTACTTCTTCTTCCTTATCGTCTTTCTTTTTGATGACCATATTCGGGTCGACCTGCTTTGTGGCAGCAAAATCTTCCGTCTGGATAATTTCAAGATCGGTGGAAATTATATTCCACTTGTCATCCAACAGTTGATACGCCTGATACTTGTCGATCAGGGGAAGCGGTGCAACACGGCCAAAGATATTCTGCGTAATAGTATCCTCAGCCTTGGAGACATTCAGATCCATCATTTTTCCGATCAGTTCGCCGTCCAGATATGTATCAAAATCTGCGAACGCTGACTGATGTGCTGCAACGAACGCTTGTACATCGGCACTGCCTTCGATAGCTTCTTTGATGTTTTCAACTGCCAATCTTGAATACGGGGTTTTATCGGCGGCAAACAGAACACTTCTCAGCTGAGGGAACGCAGTCCAATACTGTTCCAGAAGATCAATTTCATGGTTGGGTATGCCGCCGAACATGGTGGCGTAAATATCCCAAGTTTCTGTCGCTTCGGAAGAATCGATATAACGGGGAATATTCAGGTTATATCCATTGCGGCGAATCTCTTCCTTGGAAACCAGTCTGGCAAATTTTTCAATACTTTCAGGGCGGGCGGCAATAGCGTCCACAATTCTCTTGATGTCCGATGCCATTAGTTTGTTGGTCTTACCAACTTTGGTGAATCCCTTGGAAGCGTCAATAAAAAGCACATCAGAAGCTTCACGTTTTTGCCGTAAAACCATAATGATGGTGGGAATACCCGTGCCATAGAAAATATTTGCGGGCAGTCCGATAATTGCTTCGATGTTGTTATTTTCGATCAGATTTCGGCGAATACGTCCCTCGCCTTCACCCAGTCCATCAGCGCCTCCAACAGCATCACCACGGAACAGAACACCATGAGGGAGGACGATGGTCATAATACCGTCTGGTTTTACATGGTACAGGTCATGAAGCAGGAAGGCATAGTCAGCTTTTCCTTTTGGTGCCATGCCATAGCGATAGCGGGGTTCGGTTTCCTTGTGAGACGGATCCCAGTGCTGTGAATACGGTGGGTTGGAAACTACAGCATCCAGATACAACGGGTTATACGTCTGAGTGACATCATCGTACATAGGCCAGTCCTGCTCCAATGTATCGCCACAGCGAGTGAAGATATTGGCTGGATTGATGCCGCGCATAACAAGATTCATACGGGTCAGATTGTATGTGTTTTCCTTCAGCTCCTGCGCATAGTACATGATGCCGTCTTTATTCTTCAGGTACTTGGTAGCACTCTTGCCTATGGTAATCAAAAGAGAGCCAGAACCGCTCGTAGGATCATATATTTCGATTTTCTCACGATCCTTCAAGTGGTTTGCGACAATCTCAGACATAAGCTGAGACACTTCATGAGGCGTATAAAACTCACCGGCCTTCTTCCCAGCATTTGCAGCAAAGTTGCTGATCAAATATTCGTAAATAAAGCCTAAAACGTCATAGTCCTGCCTGCCATCGGTAGGAATATCCTTGATCAGCTGAATCAAGTCGCGGATAGCTTTGGTTTGATTGCTGGTGCTGTCACCAAGTTTGCTCAGACCAGTTTCCAGTGTATTAAAAATTTTGCTGAACACCTTTTTCTGCGTATCACTGATCAAGCGATTGAATGCAGAAAGAGCAGTTCTCACATTGTCAACAGTAAAGCTATTTCCCTTATCCAGCCATGTCGAGAAAAGATTATCATAGGCGATAAAATAGCCAAGGTGTTGCTGACAATAATCAACAAGTTCCTCGTTGTTCTCATGTACATGTTCCTGAAGGTCAGCTTCTTCATATCCGTCCTTTTTTAGAAAATCTACTTCTTTGTCAGAGAGAAACTTATAGAAGATGAAACCAAGAATGTAGTCTTTATATTCGTTAGCCTCGATCTTGGATCGCATTTTGTTTGCGGATTCCCAGATTTTATTGGCAAGCTGTTGTTTGTTCATAATTGTTGCTCCTTTGTAGAACTCTGCTATAATCTGTCGAATCGACAATTTGGGTAGATTCGTGACAAGGGGTCAGTGCGCCCATTCGCACCCGCGAAATGGAATAGACCCCATTATTTCGAGTTAGAGTCGCTGATATAATCTGCGGCTCATTTTTCGTTTTCGGCGGGCTTCTTGATATACTTGCCGTTCTTGATTCTCGCGTCCGCTGGCTTCTCTGCGTCCTCTGGAATCCCCCAGACCGAGCCAATGCGGATAGCACCGGGGACGCGCCCCTCGCCGCACAAAATCTGAATACGGCGGGTGGAGATACCCCAGCGTTCGGCGGTTTGCGCGATAGATAAATACTTCATGGGCGATACTCCTGTTGCAGTTCAGTTCTGCGTCTGCTTATAAAATCACAGTATAATTATAATCGCCAAAGCGAATAAAAGCAAGGGCTTTTCGGAAAAGTTCAGGAAGTATTTTCAACTCAAAAATCAAGGGTTTGGGGCTTCCCCAAAAATCAAAATGGGCGTATCGGCTGCAAAGCTGAACCGCTCATTTTCCGGTGTGTACGGACACCGGATGTGCTTGCTACTCTCTCAAATCTCATATC
>ERZ1106954.2605-NODE-2605-length-12241-cov-6.698178_pt1 | contig 12241 bp, 8 predicted proteins | sample MGYA00403678_ERZ1106954 | MGnify/ENA primary metagenome ERZ1106954 (study PRJEB35170, sample SAMEA104062445) | human gut metagenome | biome: human gut; feature: human-associated habitat; material: faeces | place: Denmark | collected 2012-08-20 ... | reverse complement strand
AAAAGCTCCCCGCCAGCCTGAACGGCATCCGTCCCATGCTCATCTACCCGCTGGGCGGCATCCTCATCGTGGGCGCGGTCATGTGCGGTATCAACCCCATCATGGGCATGATCAACACCGCCATGACCAACTGGCTGAACGCCATGGGCGGCACCTCCAAGGTCCTGCTGGGCGCTATCGTGGCCGGCATCGGTGCCGCTACGACCGCCACTGTGGCCTTCGGTGCGTCTGCCGTGAACACTGGCAAGGACTTCGACGCGGCGATGTCGCAGATCTCCGCAACGATGGGTATGACATCCGACGACATTGCGAACAATGTCGAGGTGACGATCGGCGGGGCCGTCGTCAATGCCGGCGATACTTTTGACGCTCTACGCGAAGAAGCGATGCAGATGGGAGCGGAGACGAACTTCTCCGCCACCCAGGCTGCAGAAGGCCTGAACATCCTGGCGATGTCCGGCTTCGATGCAGGGAGCTCGATGGAGATGATCGAGGACGTCCTTCATCTGGCCGCAGCTGGCGGGATGGAGATGGCTGACTCGGCTGCATACATCGCCGGCTCCATGAAGGGCTTCAACGATGAGACGAAGGACTCGGCGTACTATGCCGACCTTATGGCGAAGGGTGCGACCCTTGCGAACACGTCCGTCGCACAGCTCGGCGAAGCTATGTCCGGCGGCGCGGCTACGGCTGCGGCATACAGCCAGGACGCGGACAGCATGACGATCTCCCTCTTGCGACTCGCAGAGCAGGGTGAGGTCGGAAGTGCTGCATCGACAGCCCTCGCGGCAGCGATGAAGAACCTCTTCACGCCAACAGACCAGGCAGCAGCCGCACTGGAAGAGCTCGGCGTCGCTGCATACGATAGCGAAGGTAATGCGAGAGACTTCAACAACGTCGTGGACGAGCTGAACGCTGAAGAGTACGGCGTGGCCTTCCGCAAGGGCAGCGACGCGGCCGCCGCCGTGGATGCCGCCTTTGACGAGCTGAAGGCGGACGGCACCATGCAGGCCCTGGCCGACAAGTACGATCTGGCCCTGGCCGAGTGAAACCGCAAAATCTGACGGAATGGGTGTGTTGTTGTGTCTGTGATCCTTGGGCGCCTTTCCGGCGCGTTCCTGCTCAACTGTGAGCTGTTTGCCCTGACCCTGCTGTTTGCGCTGCCGCTGGGGCTTGTGGTGGCCTTTGGCTCCATGAGCCGCTGCAAGGTGCTGTCCGGCGCGGTCAAGACCTTTGTGTGGGTCATCCGCGGCACGCCGCTCATGCTGCAGATCATCGTCATCTATCTGGGCCCCGGCCTGCTGGGCATGGCGAACCCCTGGCCCTCCGGCTCCGGCGGCCGCATGGTGGCGGCGGTGGTGGCCTTTGCCATCAACTATGCCTGCTATTTCTCCGAGATCTACCGCGGCGGCATCGAGGCAGTGCCCAAGGGCCAGACCGAGGCCGGGCAGGTGCTGGGCATGACCAAGCCCCAGATCTTCTTCAAGGTGACGCTGCTGCAGGTGATCAAGCGCATCCTGCCGCCCATGGGCAACGAGATCATCACCCTGGTCAAGGACACCTCGCTGGCCAACACCATCGCCAACAAGGAGATCATCATGATGGCCAAGGAGTACAGCGCAAAGGGCCTGATCTGGCCGCTGTTCTCCACGGCGCTGTTCTTCCTTGTGTTCGTAGGCGCGCTCACCCTGCTGTTCAACTGGGCTGAAAAGAAGCTGGATTATTTCCGCTGCTGAGGAGGTTTTTAAAATATGGCATTACTGGAAGCCTCCGGCATTGGCAAAAATTTCGGAGATACAAAGGTCTTAAAGGATATTTCTCTTACTTTGGAGCAGGGCGAGGCGCTGGCCATCATCGGCTCGTCCGGCTCCGGCAAGACCACCCTGCTGCGCTGCCTGAACTTTCTGGAGCGGCCGGACACCGGCTGCATCCGGGTGAACGGCGAGACCATGTGGGACGCCGCCGACCCCGCCACCCAGCGGGAAAGCGAGATCCGCAAAAAGCGGCTGCACTTCGGGCTGGTGTTCCAGAACTTCAACCTCTTCCCGCAGTATACCGCCTTGCAGAACGTGATGCTGGCAGGGGAGCTGCTGGCAAAGGAGCGCCTGGACTACCGCGCCAACAAAAAGGCGGTGCACGCTCAGCTGGAACAGCAGGCGCGGGAACTGCTGGCGCAGATGGGGCTTTCGGAGCGGGCAGACCACTACCCGCACCAGCTTTCCGGCGGGCAGCAGCAGCGGGTAGCCATTGCCCGGGCGCTGGCGCTGCACCCGGACATCCTCTGCTTTGACGAGCCCACCAGCGCCCTTGACCCGGAACTGACCGGCGAGGTGCTGCGAGTGCTGCGGGAACTGGCTGACCGCAAGACCACCATGATCATCGTGACCCACGAGATGCACTTTGCCCGGGATGTGGCCGACCGCATCCTGTTTATGGACGGCGGCGTGGTGGTGGAAGAGGGCCCTGCAAAGCAGCTGATCGACCACCCACGCGAACAGCGCACCCGGCAGTTCCTGGCACACTACGCGGAATGAGCAAAATCACCAATTCTTTACGCAAAAAAATGGAAATGTTGATGCAAACCAAGTCTTGTAAAACCGGCGCTGCTCCGCTATAATACCATTCATGAATCCTTACAACGTCCTGCCGCTTTTCCGGCAGGGCGTTTTTCACGGCAAAAATGCGAACATCCATCTTTTTTGTGTGGGCAGGAGGTATATTTCCATGACCAAAGATATGACGCAGGGCAGCCCGCTGAAGCTGCTGCTTGCCTTTGCTGTGCCGCTGATGCTGGGCAGTCTGTTCCAGCAGTTCTACAATCTGGCCGATACCATCATTGTGGGCCGGTTTGTGGGCGTGGAAGCGCTGGCGGCGGTAGGCAGCGTGGGTGGCCTGAACTATCTGGTGCTGGGCTTTGTCAACGGCATTGCCTGCGGCTTTTCCATTCCCATCTCATGGACCTTCGGTGCCCACGACCACCACGAGATGCGCCGCTACACCGCCAATACCGTGTGGCTGTCCATCGCCTTTGCCACGGTGCTCACCATTGTTACGGTGGCTATGACCCGACTGGTGCTGGTGTGGACGAACACCCCAGCTGACATCATCGATCTTGCGGATGTGTATATCCGCACCATCTTTGCGGGCATCCCCTTCACCCTGCTTTATAATGTGACCAGCGCCCTGATGCGTGCACTGGGCGACAGTAAGCGCCCGCTGTATTTCCTGCTGGTGGCCAGCGTGCTGAACATCGGGCTGGACCTTGCCTGCATCATCCTGTTCAACATGGGCGTGTTCGGCGCCGCCTTTGCCACTGTGTTCAGTCAGGCTGTGGCGGGCATCGGCAGCCTTATTTACATCATGCGCCACTACCCGGAACTGCGCTGGAATAAGGAAGAAGGGCGCATCAGCGCACCGCACTGCGCAAAGCTTTGCGCCATGGGTCTCCCCATGGGTCTGCAGTGCAGCATTACCGCCATTGGCAGCGTGGTGCTGCAGGGCGCGGTGAACGGTCTGGGCAGCGATATCGTGGCCGCGCAGACCGCCGGCGGCAAGGCTGCGCAGTTCCTCAGCGTGCCGCTGGAGAGCATCGGCACCGCCATGACAACCTACACCAGCCAGAATATGGGCGCAAAGGATCTGGGCCGCGTGAACCGCGGCGTGAACACCGCACTGGGCATCGGCTGCGTGTACAGCGTAGCCTCCTTCCTCATCCTGCGCGTGCTGGACAAGCCCCTGATCGGCCTGTTTTTGGACGCAGGCGAGACCGCCATTATGGCCAATGCGCAGGACTTCATCTTCTGGAACAGTGTGTTCTACATCCCGCTGGCAGTGCTTATCATCTACCGCTACACCATTCAGGGTCTGGGGCACTCCGGTCTTGCCATGTTTGCCGGTGTGGCTGAAATGATCGCCCGCGCCATGGTGGGCTTCTGGTTCGTGCCGCTGTGGGGCTACTTTGCCGCCTGCATCGCAAGCCCGGTGGCATGGTTCTTTGCCTGCTTCTTCCTGATCCCGGCCTATTTTGTGGTGTTCCGTAAACTGCAAAAGGAAAAGCAGCAGGAAGCCGCCGCAAAGGCGCAGTAAGGGTTCATAAAAAGTGCTTTTTCTTTTCGCCCTTTCATGCTATAATAACAAGTAAACACGGCTTTGCCGTAACAGGGCAGGGCAGGGATGACCCCGCACTGCCGGGGCAATGCCCGCAATTGCGGCGGGCGGGAAATACAAAAAGAGAGGCGAATCGAGATGTTGGATATGATCAAATGCAGCACCGGCGGTGCGTACTATGCGCGCGGAGAGTGGGTGCCCGCAGATGGCAATGCACCCGCTGCACTGGCAGCAAAGGGCTTTGATGCCGCTACCGTTGCCACGGCTAAGACCGGTACTATGGCCTACAATATTATGCAGGCACACAACACCAGCGGCGATGCCGAGAACCTGAAGATCAAGTTTGATGCCATGGCAAGCCATGACATCACCTTTGTGGGCATCATCCAGACCGCCCGTGCGTCCGGGCTGGAAAAGTTCCCCATCCCTTATGTGCTTACCAACTGCCACAACAGCCTGTGTGCTGTGGGCGGCACCATCAACGAGGACGACCACCGCTTTGGCCTGTCCGCTGCCAAAAAGTACGGCGGCATCTTTGTGCCCCCGCACATGGCAGTCATCCACCAGTATATGCGCGAGCGCTTTGCGGGCTGCGGTAAAATGATCCTTGGCTCGGACTCCCACACCCGCTACGGTGCACTGGGCACCATGGCCATCGGTGAAGGCGGCGGCGAGCTGGCAAAGCAGCTGCTGGGCCGCACCTACGATGTTGCCCGCCCGGGCGTGGTGGCTATCTACCTGACCGGCAGTCTGCCGGCGGGCTGCGGCCCCCACGATGTAGCCATTGCCCTTGTGGGCAAGCTGTTCAAGAGCGGCTACGTCAAGAACAAGGTCATGGAGTTTGTTGGCCCCGGCATTGCCTCCCTGCGGCAGGATACCCGCAACGCCATTGATGCCATGACCACCGAGACCACCTGCCTGTCCTCCATCTGGGAGACCGACGAAGTCACCCAGCGTTTTCTGGCAGTGCACGGCCGTGCAGCAGACTATAAAAAGCTGGCACCGGCTGACCTCGCCTACTACGATGGCGTGGTGGAGGTGGATCTTTCTGCCATCCGTCCCATGATCGCCCTGCCCATGCACCCCTCCAACGCCTTTACCATCGAGGAGCTGAACGCAAACCTGAAGGACATCCTCCACGCCTGCGAGCAGGATGTGCAGAAGCTGATCGGCCGCAAGGACGTGCAGCTGGATCTGTGCAGCAAGATCGAAAACGGCAAGCTGCGTGTGGATCAGGGCGTTATTGCAGGCTGCGCAGGCGGCCTGTACGACAGCATCTACGAGGCTGCTTCCATCCTCAAGGGTCACACCGGCGGCTGCGGCGACTACGCCCTGAGCGTTTACCCCGGCAGCCAGCCCATCATGATGGAGCTGGTGCGCACCGGCGTCATCGGCGAGTTGATGGCCAGCGGTGCTACCATCCGCACCGCCTTCTGCGGCCCCTGCTTCGGTGCAGGCGATGTGCCCGCAAACGGCGCACTGTCTATCCGTCACACCACCCGCAACTTCCCCAGCCGCGAGGGCTCCAAGCCCGGCAGCGGCCAGCTGGCCGGTGTGGCACTGATGGATGCCCGCAGCATTGCAGCCACCACCGCAAACGGCGGCATCCTGACCCCCGCCACCGACATTGATTACGATCCCACCGTGCCGGAGTACCAGTACGATGCCTCCAGCTACGACACCCGCGTGTATCAGGGCTTCGGCAAGGGCGATTACGATGCTCTGCTCAAGTTCGGCCCCAACATCAAGGACTGGCCGGAGATCGCACCGCTGGGCGACAACCTGCTGCTGAAGGTGGCATCCTATATCACCGACCCCGTCACCACCACCGACGAGCTGATCCCCTCCGGCGAGACGTCCTCTTACCGCTCTAATCCCTTGGGTCTGGCTGAGTTCACCCTCAGCCGCAAGGACCCGGAGTATGTGGGCCGCGCCAAGGCTGTGCAGGCCGAGGAAGCTGCCCGCCGCGCCGGTGCAGGGGACGCCGCCCTGCTGGCAAAGGTAAACGCCGTGCCCGGCTGCGAGCAGCTGAGCTGGAACGATATCCAGATCGCTTCCACCATCTTTGCGGTCAAGCCCGGTGACGGCTCTGCCCGCGAGCAGGCTGCCAGCTGCCAGCGTGTGCTGGGTGCCGGTGCCAATATCGTTACCGAGTACGCCACCAAGCGTTACCGCTCCAACCTGATCAACTGGGGTATGCTGCCCCTGCAGCTGGCAGGTGCCACCCCCTTTGGTCTGGGGGACTATGTGCTCATCCCCAATGTGCGGGAAGCACTCAAGGGCGATTTGCAGAGCATCAAGGCCTATGTTTTGGGCGATACCGTCAAGGAGTTTGAGCTGTATATGGCTCCGCTCACCACCGACGAGCGCCAGATCCTGGCTGACGGCTGCCTGATCAATTTCTATAAGCACTAAGGAAGTAACCCGCTATGTCCTGTGACCTGCATATCCATTCTACCTGCTCCGACGGTGCTGTGCCCATTGAGCGGCTGGCACCCATCGCTGCCCGCACCGGGCTGCACGCCATCGCCCTTTCGGACCACGATACTCTGCTCAGCGCCCAGTACGCCTATGCCCACACCGGGCAGGACGGAGTAGAGCTGATTCCCGCCGTGGAGCTGACCGGTTACGACTTTGAGCGGCAGCATCGGGTGCACTTGCTGTGCTACTACCCGGACGTGGACTGCCCGGCGCTACAGGAGCACTGCGCCATCATGAAGGAGCGCCGCAACGCCTGCGCTTTGCAGAGCGCAAAGGAGCTGGAACAGCTGTACCCGCAGTTTACCACCGACCTTGCGTGGGAGACCACCAAGGCCAGCGGGGTACTGTTCAAAAGCGGGCTGATGCAGGCGCTGGAACTGCTGGGCCTGACCGATGGCAGCATCTACGGCGAGACCTACCACAAGCTGTTCGGGTGGAACCCCCGGGGCATCGTGCTGCACTCGCCGGAGTATCTGCCGGTGCGTCAGGTGCTGGCTACCGCTAAAGCCAGTGGCGGCGCGGTGGTGTTTGCCCACCCCACGGTGTATAAAAGTATGCCCCTGCTGCGCGAACTGGCGGCAGAGGGCGCGGTGGACGGCATAGAGGTGTACCACCCCAGCAACAGCCCGGAGGACAGCGCCGAGTGCCTTGCACTGTGCAAGCAGTACGGCCTTGTGGCTACTGCGGGCACGGATTTCCATGGCCGCAACCACAAGCACCCGCACCCCATCGGTACCTGTACCGCACCGGACGAAGCCGCAGCGCAGCTGCGCGCCATCGCTGAAAAACGTAAAAGAGAGAGGACGTAAAGACCATGAGCAAGGAATTTTCCTTCCCGAACAAGGGCACCTGCTCCAAGCAGACCAACTTTGTACTGAACGATGACCACACCATTGCATCCATCGAGGTCATCGGCGGCTGCAACGGCAACCTGAAGGGTATTTGCCAGCTGCTTACCGGCATGAAGGCAGAGGACGCCATTGCCCGTCTGGACGGCACGCTGTGCGGTTTCCGCAGCACCAGCTGCCCGGACCAGATCGCCAAGAACCTGAAAAAGGCACTGGAACAGATGAACTAAACCCACCGGAGAGCCGCTGCACAGAACCTTGTGCGGCGGCTCTCTTTTTGTATGAGAAGGTTTGCTTACAACAATGCTGGGCAGCCCGCGGGCTGCCCGGCATTGCACTTTTGAGGGAGTGTTTTAAATGATTTTGCGCTGCGCTTTATGTCACAATTTGTACGCAATTCCAGCAAATGAAGGAGGATGTAAAAAATCTATACACAGGGCAAAGTTTGTTTGTTGTTCCTGTTCACTTTGCGGGGTATACTGTTGCCATAGAGAGCAGCACGATGAAGGCTGTGAAACGAAAATATGAAAGCAGGGAGGCTTTTTTATGTACTATTCCAGTGGCAACTACGAAGCTTTTGCACACCCCAAAAAGCCGGAGGGCGTGGATCATAAATCCGCTTATATCATCGGCTCCGGTCTGGCTGCGCTGACCGCTGCCTGCTATCTGGTGCGCGACGGCCAGATGAAGGGCGAGCACGTCCATGTGTTTGAAAAGAACGCACTGGCCGGCGGCGCCTGCGATGGCTACAAGTACGATATCGGCTATGTGATGCGCGGCGGCCGCGAGATGGACAACCACTTCGAGGTCATGTGGGATATGCTGCACTCCATCCCCTCTCTGGAGACCGAGGGTGCCAGCGTGCTGGACGAGTATTACTGGCTGAACAAGGAGGACCCCAACTTCTCCTTGTGCCGTGCCACTGTCAACCGCGGCGAGGATGCCCACACCGATGGCAAGTTCGGCCTGTCCGATAAGGGCGCCATGGAGATCATGAAGCTGTTCTTCACCCCGGACGAGCAGCTGCAGGATAAAAAGATCACCGATTTCTTCGATGACGAGGTGCTCAACTCCAACTTCTGGATGTATTGGCGCACCATGTTCGCCTTCGAGAACTGGCACAGCGCACTGGAGATGAAGCTGTACCTCAAGCGCTATATCCACCACATCGGCGGTCTGCCGGACTTTACCGCTCTGCGCTTTACCCGCTATAATCAGTACGAGTCCATCATCCTGCCCATGGTGCGCTATCTGGAAGGCTTTGGCGTGCAGTTCCACTACAACACCAAGGTCACGGATGTGAAGTTTGATATCCAGAAGGGCCGTAAGCTGGCAAGCTCTGTCACCGTGGAGCACGAGGGCGAGACCACCAACATCGACCTGACCGAGAACGATCTGCTGTTCATCACCAACGGCGGCTGCGTGGAAAGCTGCACCGTGGGTGCACAGGATAAGGCCACCGGCTTCGACCCCACCATCCAGCCCGGCAACGGCTGGGATCTGTGGAAGAAAATCGCCGCACAGGATCCCTCCTTCGGTCACCCGGAAAAGTTCTGCTCTGAGCCGGAGCTGAGCAACTGGGAGAGCGCCACCATCACCACGCTGGACGACAAGATCCCTCAGTATATCCGCAAGATCTGCAAGCGCGACCCCTTCAGCGGCCATACCGTCACCGGCGGCATCGTTACCGTCAAAGACTCCAGCTGGCTGCTCAGCTGGACGCTGAACCGTCAGCAGCAGTTCAAGGATCAGCCCAAGAACCAGCTGTGCGTCTGGGTGTACGGCCTGTTCAGCAATAAGCCCGGCGATTACGTCAAGAAGCCCATGCGCGACTGCACTGGTCGCGAGATCTGCATGGAGTGGCTGTACCACATCGGTGTGCCCGAGGATCAGATCGCTGAGCTGGCAGAGCACAGTGCCAACACCGTGCCTGTGATGATGCCCTATATCGACGCCTTCTTCATGCCCCGCGCCATGGGTGACCGTCCCGATGTTGTGCCCGAGGGCGCTGTGAACTTCGCCTTCCTTGGCCAGTTTGCCGAGACCGCCCGCGACACCATCTTTACCACCGAGTACTCCATGCGCACCGGTATGGAGGCTGTGTACACCCTGCTGAACATTGACCGCGGCGTGCCCGAGGTCTGGGGCAGCACCTACGATGTGCGCGCCCTGATCGATGCCACCGTAAAGCTGCGCGATGGCAAGAAGATCACCGACATGGATCTGCCGCTGATCCCGCGTCTAGCTCTGAAGGAAGCCCTGAAGAAGATCGAGGGTACCGACCTTGAGAAGTTCCTCAAGGAGTATAACGCAATCTGATATTTCCCTCTCCTCCGATAGACCCAGCAACGGGTCAACATCCCCCTAAAAAAGACCTCTCCGCTGCTCTGCGACAGGGCACGGGGAGGTCTTTTTTGTATGGAATTTGTGTAAAAATGGTACAATGTGTGTTAAAATAAAGCGGAACGTGAAAATAATTTGTGCCAAAAGAATGATTTTGGCTTGTTTGCGGCGGCGTTCTGTGCTATGCTAGAGCTATTGAAAGGGCAGGAGGGAAGAGCCTGCCCCAAATGCGATACGCCAAAAATAAAAGGAGGTCGTTTTCCTGTGAAACAACTTATTTCCCGTCGCAGCTTTTTAAAGGCTGCTGGTGTGACCGCTGCCGCTGCATCCATGGCCATCGGCGCACCTGCCGCATCGGCCTGCTGGTTTGGTGATAAGTCTGACGTCACCATCCTGTACACCAACGATGTCCATACCTACATCGACAAGCAGAGCCCCAAGCTGACCTACGCCGCCATTGCCGACCTGAAGCAGAGCTATCAGAACGCCGGTAAGGACGTGCTGCTGGTGGATGCCGGCGACCATGTGCAGGGCACCGCCTACGGCTCCATGGACGAGGGTGCTTCCATCATCAAGCTGATGAACGCTGCCGGTTACGATGTCGCCACCCCAGGCAACCACGAGTTTGACTACGGCATGGACCGTGCCAAGGCCATCATGAAGGAAGCCGACTTCCCGTACCTGTCCTGTAACTGGGTAGACCTGCGCACTACGCTGCGGGTGCTGCCCTCCGTCAAGGTGTTCGTGCGCGGCGGCAGACGCATTGCCTTTGTGGGCGTGACCACCCCCGAGACCTTTACCAAGTCCACCCCAGCCTACTTTATGGATAAGGCGCAGCGCAAGTACATCTACGATATTCAGGGCGGCGAGGACGGCAAAAAACTCTACGATGCCGTGCAGAAGGCCATTGATAAGGCAAAGCTTCTGGCTGATGTGGTCATCGGTCTGGGCCATCTGGGCGTAGACCCCTCTTCCTCTCCGTGGACCAGTGAGGAAGTCATTGCCCACACCAGCGGTTTCGATGCCTTTATCGACGGCCACTCCCATACCGTAATGGAGAACAAGCAGGTGCAGGATGCTTCCGGCAAGGCTGTCACCCTGACCCAAACCGGCTCTTACTTTGCCAACGTTGGCGAGATGACCATCGCTGCGGACGGCACCATCACCACCAAGCTCATCCCCACTCACGAAGGCATGGACGCAGGCATCGCCGCCATGCAGACCGGCTGGGTGAATACCGTGGACGATATGCTGGGCGAGAAGATCGCTGTGGGCGACAGCGATTTCTACGTCTCTGACCCCGCCACCGGCAAGCGCCGCATCCGCTCTGCCGAGACCAACCTCGGCGACTTTGTGGCTGACGGCATCTACACCTACTTCAACGAGGTGGAAAAGCTGCACTGTGACGTGGCCATCATGAATGGCGGCGGCATCCGCGCCGACGTGCCCGCAGGCGACTGGACCTTCAAGACCTGCAAGCAGGTCAGCCCCTTTGGCAACGTGGCCTGCCTGATGTCGGTCACCGGCAAGCAGATCCAGGACGCTTTGGAGTTTGCAGCCCGCTTTGCAGGCGAGGACGGCAAGGAGAACGGCGGCTTCCTGCAGGTGGCTGGTGCTACCTACGAGATCCACACCGATATCCCCAACACCGTGCAGACCGACGAGAAGAACGTCTGGATCGGCAGCGCCACCGGCACTCCGCGCGTACAGAACGTGAAGATCTACGATAAGGCCTCCGGCAGCTATCTGCCGCTGGACCCGGGCGCTACTTACGCACTGGCCGGCATGAACTACACTCTGCGCAATCTGGGCGACGGCTTTGCCATGTTTGACGGCGCAGAGCTGATCAAGGACTATGTGTCCGAGGATTATCTGGTGATGTCTACCTACGCTATGATCTTTGACGGCGCAGATGCTGCGGGTCTGCCGCACCTGTCCAGCGCCAACAGCCCGCTGGCCGCTTACCCCGGCTACCTGCTCAACTATGAGCAGCCCTACGGCGCAGGCCGCATCACCATTCTGTAAAAGAAAGCCCTATCGGGGCAGGTCAACTGTATAGCAAAAAACCGGACAGTCTGCGGGCTGCCCGGTTTTTGGTGTGTGCGGGGAAACTCCCTCAGTCAAAGCCTGACGGCTTTGCCAGCTCCCTCTGGGAGGGAGCCTCTGGCGAAACCAGGAACTTTCCCACCATGCCAAAGGCCCCATCCCCGAGGGGGCTGTCTGCGCAGCAGACTGGGGGAGTTTTCCCGGCAAGGGTGACTCTTCAAAAGTCTCCTATGACCCACAGGGGTTTTGAAGAGTCATGAACAAAAAGCAAAGAAAACTGCGTTTTCAGGCCATGACTCTTCATCTTGAAGAGTGAGCTTTCAAACATAGATACGCTTCTTTTTCGTCACTCTTCAAAAATCCAAAGTAGTAATAGAGTTATGACTCTTCAAGTTTTGAAGAGTCACGGCCTTGCG
>ERZ1106954.2590-NODE-2590-length-12283-cov-3.035247_pt1 | contig 12283 bp, 6 predicted proteins | sample MGYA00403678_ERZ1106954 | MGnify/ENA primary metagenome ERZ1106954 (study PRJEB35170, sample SAMEA104062445) | human gut metagenome | biome: human gut; feature: human-associated habitat; material: faeces | place: Denmark | collected 2012-08-20 ... | reverse complement strand
TCTAAGGTGGAGATCGAGCCGCTGTTCAAGGATTATGTGGACTTTGAGACCTTCTCCAAGAGCGACTTCCGCGCCGTGAAGGTCAAGGCCTGCGAAGCGGTGAAGAAGTCCAAGAAGCTGCTTCAGTTTACGCTGGACGACGGCACCGGCACCGACCGCACCATTCTCAGCGGCATTCATGCCTATTACGAACCGGAGGAGCTGGTGGGCAAGACCTGCATCGCCATCGTCAACCTGCCGCCCCGTCCCATGATGGGCATCGAGTCCTGTGGGATGCTGATCTCCGCCGTCCATCAGGAAGAGGGCGAGGAAAAGCTCCACCTGCTCATGGTGGACGATCACATCCCCGCTGGAGCCAAGCTGTACTAAGGCCAATCAACAACATCCCTGCGGAGCTGCTTCCGCAGGGATGTTGTTTTAGCCTGGAAAATGCTATTGCCCTTATTCCCCTGAAAAAACGTATATGCCTTTGTTTTTCAACTCTTTATCGAAATATAAAAAGACCGCTCTTCCAGCTGTATGGAAAAGCGGTGTCTTTTTATCACAATTTCGAACCCCATCAGGCTTCCACGTTGGATTTCGTGGGCAGCGCACGCTGCACATTACCGCTGCGCAGGCAACGGGTACACACGTTCATCCGCTTCGGCTGACCATTCACCAGAACGCGCACATTCTGCACGTTGGGAGCCCAAACGCGATTGCTCTTGCGGTTCGAGTGGCTGACGTTGTGGCCGCTCATCGCGCCCTTTTCGCACACTTCGCAAAACTTGCCCATCATTACACCTCCTAACGGGATGTTTGGATTCATAACAGCTTGACTATTTTAGCACGCTTTTTCCCATTTGGCAAGGAAAATTTCCGTTTTCCCGACATTTTCCCTGAAAATGTTGTGTGAAGCCGTCTCCGGGTGATACAATAGACCCGGAAAAGAAAGAAAAGGAGAACGCTCATGGCCTTTGCCCATCTGCATCTGCATACCGAATACAGCCTGCTGGACGGCGCCAACCGCATCGGCCCGCTGGTCAGCCGCCTGAAAGAACTGGGCTTTACCCACGCCGCCATCACCGACCACGGCGTGATGTACGGCGCGGTGGATTTTTATAACGCCTGTCGGGACGCGGGCATTACCCCCGTAATTGGGTGCGAAATGTATATCTGCCCGGACCGGTTTGAAAAGAACGGCGCGGCCCGGGAATACAGCCATATGATCCTCCTGTGCGAAAACAACACAGGCTATCAGAACCTCATCAAGCTGGTCAGCGCCGGTTTTACCGAGGGCTTCTATTATAAGCCACGCATTGACTACGAACTGCTGAAGCAGCACACCGAGGGCCTGATCTGCCTGTCCGCCTGTCTGAGCGGCGACCTGCCCAAAATGCTGCTGGAGGGCCGCTACGACGACGCGAAGGCTTACGCCCTGCAAATGCAGGAGCTTTTCGGCAAGGATCATTACTACATCGAGCTGATGGATCACGGCATCCCCGAGGAAAAAACCGTGCTGCCCCGGCTGGTGCGCGTCGCGCAGGAGACGGGCCTTCCCATGGTGGTCACCAACGACTGCCACTACCTGAACCGAGAAGATTCAAAGGCGCAGGAGGTGCTTCTGTGCATCCAGACCGGCAAGACCCTGCAGGACGAAACCCGGATGCGCATGAACACCGAGGAGCTCTATGTCAAGAGCGAAGCGGAAATGCGGGCCGTGTTCCCCAACTTCCCCGAGGCCATTGAAAACAGCCAGAAGATCGCCGAGCGCTGCCATGTGACCTTCGATTTCGGCCACCTGCACCTGCCCCATTACCCCATCGACACCGGCGAAACCGCCGAGGAAATGCTCCGCCGCCTGTGCGGCGAGGGGCTGAAGGCCCTGTACCCGGACGAATGGGACGACCCGGCCTCCGAGCCCTGCCAGCGGCTGGAATATGAGCTTTCCGTCATCTCCCACATGGGCTATGTGGACTACTTTCTCATCGTATGGGACTTCATCAACTATGCCAAGAGCCACGGCATCATGGTAGGGCCAGGCCGTGGCAGCGGCGCAGGCAGCATCGTGGCCTACACCCTGCGCATCACCATGCTGGATCCCCTGAAATACAGTCTGCTGTTCGAGCGTTTTCTGAACCCGGAGCGGGTCAGTATGCCCGATCTGGACATTGACTTCTGCTACGAACGCCGTCAGGAGGTCATCGACTATGTGGCCCGGAAGTACGGCAGCGACCACGTCAGCCAGATCATCACCTTCGGAACGATGAGCGCCCGCGCCGTCGTGCGCGACGTCGGCCGCGTGCTGGGCTATCCGTATGCCGAGGTGGACGCGGTCTCCAAGTCGATTCCCTTTGAGCTGAACATGACGCTGGCGCGCGCGCTGGAAATCTCGCCGGAGCTGAAAAAGAACTATCAGGAGGATGCGCGCGTCAAGCGGCTGATCGACACCAGCCGCGCGCTCGAGGGTCTGCCCCGCCATGCCTCCACCCACGCGGCGGGCGTGCTCATCACCGACAAGCCCGTCACCGATTATGTGCCGCTCCAGCGCAACGACGAGGTCATCACCACCCAGTTCCCGATGGGCACCATCGAAAAGCTCGGCCTGCTCAAGATGGATTTCCTCGGTTTGCGCACGCTGACCGTCATCCGCGACGCGCTCGACCTCATGCGCGACGCGGGCGTGGATATGAAGGCCGAGGATATCCCGCTGGACGATCAGGCCGTGTACGATATGATCTCCGAGGGCGAGACGGACGGCGTGTTCCAGCTCGAATCCGGCGGCATGCGCAGCTTCCTCTCCAACATGAAGCCGCAGAATTTCGAAGATATCATCGCCGCCATTTCGCTCTATCGCCCCGGCCCGATGGATTCCATCCCCCGCTATATCGAGGGCAAAAACAACCCCGGTGCGATTCACTACCTGCATCCCAAGCTCAAGCCGATTCTCGACGTCACCTATGGCTGCATGGTCTATCAGGAGCAGGTCATGCAGATCGTGCGCGATCTTGCGGGCTATTCGTATGGCCGAAGCGACCTCGTGCGGCGCGCCATGGCAAAAAAGAAGCACGACGTCATGGCCAAGGAGCGCGAAATCTTCATCCACGGTCTGGAGGAGGACGGACAGATCGTCGTGCCGGGCTGTGTGCGCAACGGCGTGAGCGCCGAAATTGCCAGCCAGCTTTTCGACGAGATGACGGCCTTCGCCTCCTATGCCTTCAACAAATCCCACGCGGCGGCCTACGGCGTTGTCGCCGTGCGCACCGGCTGGCTCAAGCGCCATTACCCGGTGCAGTTCTTCGCCGCCCTGCTCAACTCCGTCTCCTCCGACAGCGGAAAGGTCGCGGCGTATTCGCAGTATTGCCGCAAGCACGGAATTCCGCTTCTCCCGCCGGATATCAACCAGAGTGTGCGCAAGTTCTCCGTCGGCCGGAACGCGCAGGGCGTGAGCGGCATCCGTTTCGGCCTCGGCGCGATCAAATCCTGCGGCGACAAGGCGATTGATTCCATTATCGCCCAGCGGCGCAAGGGCGGCCCGTATAAGGACATCTTCGATTTCTGCCAGCGAATGGATTCCGAGCAGGTCAACAAGCGCGTCGTCGAATCGCTGATTCTCTCCGGCGCGATGGATTGCACCGGCGCAAAGCGCACCCAGCTCATGGCCGTGTATGAAAGCGCGCTGGACGGCGCGGCAAAGAGCCGCCGCAGCAACGTGGTCGGGCAGATGTCCCTCTTCGGCGACGGCCTGCTCGAAGAGGTGAAGCCCACGCTGCCCGACATCCCCGAATACAACCTCCGCACGATGCTCAGCCTCGAAAAAAACGTGACCGGGCTTTACATTTCCGGCCATCCGCTGGGCGATTATTCCAAAGCCCTGTCCGCACTGGATATGAACACCGCGCGCCTGACCGAGCTGCTGGAATCGCCGGATCACGGCCTTTCCTTCGACGGTCAGCGCGTCCGCATGGGCGGCATGCTCACCGAAGTGCGGCAGAAAGCCACCAAGGCGGGCAACCTGATGGGGTTCGCCACGCTTGAGGATCTGACCGGCACCATCGAAGCGCTGGTCTTTCCGCGGGTGCTCGAGCGCGTTTCCACCGAGCTGATGCCCGATACGGCCGTGGTGCTGAGCGGCCGCCTCTCCATCCGCGAGGAGGAGGAGCCGAAGCTGATGCTCGACACCGTCGAGCCGCTCTATACCGATGCGGAGCTCGACCAGATGAGCGAAAACGGCGCGCTCTCCCCCGCCGTCAAGCAGCTTTTACCGGGCAATACGCTCTATCTGCGCCTGCCCAGTGACAGCGCCATCGGCATGGTTCAGCCGATATTGCAGCGTTTTTCGGGTCGGAAGCCCGTTGTGCTCTACATCGAAAGCACGGGCGCAAAGCTGCGCGCCCCGCAGAATCTCTTCGTTTCGCCCACGCAGGAATTGGTGGATACCCTTTCGGATATGCTGGGCGCGAAGAATGTCGTGTTGAAATAAACAAAAAGCAGGAGTTGTTCAGCAGCTCCTGCTTTTTTCGCAACGTTGTAGGGGCGCGCATTGCGCGTCCGTTATCGGAATTTGTGCAAAATTCCGGTGCTCATTTACTGTATTTCCTTATTTCTCGTAGGTCAGCGTCGGCGCGTTCTTATCGAGCTTCGTCACATATACGACGTAATCCCGCACAAAGCCATGCGTCTTGCCGGAGACCGTCACAACCTCGTACCACGTTTCTTCCTTCACGCCCGCGTACTTGGCGAGAATCTGCAACTCCATGCCGTTGCCGAGCTGGCGAACCACCGTCGCGTTGGCCAGCGGCTCTTCGCGAACGTTCGCGGCGCGGTTCGTCGTCGCCTTGCCGATGACCTCGCGATCCTGCAAATCCTCCGCTGCGGCGGCCGTCGAAGCGCTTGAGCCCGTCGTGCTCGCGCCCTTGTCCAGCGTCACCACGTAATCGCGCAGATAACCGACCTTCTCGCCGTTCTGCGCCTGCGCCTTATACCAGACGTTGCCCTTTTTGTCCGTCGTCTGCTCGTAAATGTTGACCTTTGTGCCCTTTTTGAGCTGCACAAGCACCTTGCCGCCCATTGTCTGGCGCAGATTGGCCGCGCGGTTCGTCTTCGCCGTCGCGATCACTTCCTGATTCGCGCTCGTCTCGGTCGAATCTGCCGTCTCCTCTCCGCCCGTCTCGCTTTCCTCCGCTGTGTCGCTCGGGGTCGGGGCGGAAATCTTCTGCTTCGTCGTGATGACGTAATCGCGCATCCAGCCCTCGTCCTTGCTGTCGTCCACGGTCAGATAATACCAGAGCTTGCCGGTGGAATCCGTTTTCGCCTCGTGAATGGTGACGCTTTCGCCCTTTTTGATGGTCTTTTTCACCTTCGCGTTGGCGACCGCATCCGCGCGCAGCTTGGCGTCGCGGTTCACTGTTCCCGTCCCGATTTCGGCCACAGGCGTCGGGCTCGGCTTCGGCGTGGGGCTGGGGGTCGGGCTCGGCGACGGCGTCGGGGTAGCCGTCGGTTCCGGCGTCGGGGTCGGCGTGTTGGTCAGGATAATCGGCAGCGGCGTCGCCGTCACATCCGGCGTGGCCGTCGGCTCAGCCGTCGCAATCACCGGCGCGGGCGTTTCGCTATCCAAATCGCCCGTTTCGTCGTATCCCGTGTCGTCCGGCACGGGGTCGTTCGCGTCCTCGCCGCCCATGTCGGGGGTCGCAAAGCCCGCGCTCCAATCGCTGTCGGGCGTGGTGTACGTATCGCCGCCGCTTACGGTCGGCTCGTCCGTCGCGTCGCCCACCGGGCCGAAGACAATCGGCGCAGGGTTCGTCGTCTGCTCCGGAATCGTGTTTACGGATTCGCTCGGCTTCACGCCGTCGTCCGCGTTTCGCTTGTTGGTAATGACCGCGCGCACGACAACCAGCGCAATCAAAATCACGACCAGCAGCACAATCACGCCGCCGAGGATTTTCACCGTCCCGCCCGCGCTTCCACCGCCCTTTCTTGCGCCCTTTTTCACGCTTGAAGCGGCGTATTCGTCCTCATAGTCGTCGGCGTAATCGTCGTCATATTCGTCGCCGTCCATATCCTGATAGGGGCTGCTGCGCTTCGGCTGGTCAAAGTCGCCGTCATCATAATCGCGGTTTCTGGCCATCGTAAAACCCTCCTTAACCCCGCCCGTTTCGGCATGGGGATAACTCATTCATGGTATACGCCCATTATAAAGTTTTTGTCACAGAGTTGCAAGCATTTTTAACTTTTTCGTCAATTTTTGACACGCTTGGGCGGGCTTGGCGCGCTTTTCGGCATACAAAAACCCCGTTCCCCTCCGCATCTGCGGAAAAGAACGGGGCTTTGATTGTTTTTACCGCTCAGGCGGCGCAGCCGAAATTACTCGGCGGCCAGCTTCTTGTAGGTCTCGAGACGACGCTTCGCGTCTTCCTCGTTGATCTTGTAAGCTTCCTCAGCCTTGGCCGGGAACAGCTTCGCCAGAGAGGCGTAGCGAACCTCGCCGCGGATGAAGTCCTGATAGTTTTCGGTCGGATCCTTGCTGTCCACGATCAGCGGATTCTTGCCCTGCTCGGCGAGCTCCGGATTGTAGCGGTACAGCGGCCAGTAACCGCAGGCCACAGCGCGCTTGATTTCCATCTGCGCGTGCGCCATGTTGATGCCGTGGTTGATGCACGGCGCGTAGGCGATGATCAGGGACGGGCCATGGTAAGCCTCGGCCTCGTTCATGGCCTTCAGGAGCTGAGCCGGGTTCGCGCTCATGGCGACGGTCGCAACGTACACGTAGCCATAAGACATCGCCATCATGCCCAGATCCTTCTTGCGGGTCTTCTTGCCGGAGGCAGCGAACTTCGCAATGGAGCCGGTCGGGGTGGACTTGGAAGCCTGTCCGCCGGTGTTGGAGTACACCTCGGTGTCCAGAACGAGCACGTTGACGTCCTCGCCCTGCGCCAGCACGTGGTCAACTCCGCCGTAGCCGATGTCGTAAGCCCAGCCGTCGCCGCCGAAGATCCACTGGCTCTTCTTGATCATCATGTCCTTCATGGACGCGATTTCCTTGCAGAGGTCGCTGTCGCAGCCTTCAACAAGCGCAGCCAGCTTCGCGGAAGCAGCCTTGCTCGCCTCGCCGTCGTTCATCGCGGCCAGCCAAGCCTCGCAGGTCTCCTTCGCTTCGCCCTCAACCTGACCGGCCAGCTCGGTGACGAGCTCAGCCAGCTTGGCGCGGCGCTGCGTGGTCGCCAGGTTCATGCCGAAGCCGAACTCAGCGTTGTCCTCGAACAGGGAGTTCGCCCAAGCCGGGCCCTGACCCTTTTCGTTCTTGGTGTACGGAACGGTCGGAGCGCTGCCGCCATAGATGGAGGAGCAGCCCGTCGCGTTGGCAACCATCATGCGGTCGCCGAAGAGCTGGGTAACGAGCTTGACGTACGGGGTCTCGCCGCAGCCAGCGCAGGCGCCGGAGAACTCGAACAGGGGCTTTTTGAACTGGCTGTCCTTGACGGTCTTCAGGTTCAGCTCGCCCTTGTACTCAGGCAGCGTCTGGGCGTATTCCCAGTTGGCTTCCTGCGCAGCCTGGGAGGCCAGGGGCTTCATGACCAGCGCCTTCTCCTTGGCCGGGCAGACGCCCACGCAGTTTTCGCAGCCGGTGCAGTCCAGCGGAGAAACCTGCATACGGTACTGATAGCCCTTGAACTTCGGGCCCATCGCCGGCTTCGTCGCAAACGTTTCCGGCGCGTTCTTCATCTCTTCCTCGCTTACAAGGTAAGGACGGATCGCAGCGTGCGGGCAAACGATCGCGCAGTTGCCGCACTGTACGCACGCATCGGGATTCCACTTCGGAACCGCAACGGCGATGCCGCGCTTTTCGAACTTGGTGGTGCCGGTGGGCACGCTGCCGTCCACGGAGAACGCGGACACGGGCAGCTTGTCGCCTTCCTGCGCGAGAATCGGGGAAACGACGGTGTTGAAGTACTCGGTGGCCTCAACCTTCACGGGCTCCGCGCCGGTGGTGGCGTTCAGCCAGGCTTCGGGAACCTTGACTTCCTTCAGGCCGCTGATGGCTACGTCGATGGCGTCCCAGTTCATCTTGACGATCGCGTCGCCCTTCTTGCCGTAGGACTTCTTGGCGTAGGCCTTCATGTATTCGTCGGCCTTCTCGTAGGGGATGATGTCGGCCAGCTTGAAGAACGCGGCCTGCATGATGGTGTTGATGCGGTTGCCCATGCCAACCTTCGCGGCCAGATCGATCGCGTCGATGGCGTAGAACTTGATGTGCTTCTTGGCGAGCTGCTGCTTCATGGAAGCCGGCAGGTTCGCGTCAAGCTCCTCGTCGCTCCACTGGCAGTTGAGCAGGAACGTGCCGCCATCCTTCAGGGTGGAGAGCATGTCGTACTGCGTCACATACGCCGGGTTGTGGCAGGCGGTGAAGTCCGCCGCGTCGATCTGATACGGAGACTGGATCGGCGTCTTGCCGAAGCGCAGGTGAGAAACCGTCAGACCGCCGGACTTCTTGGAGTCGTAAGCGAAGTACGCCTGCGCGTACATATCGGTGTGGTCGCCGATGATCTTGATGGAGTTCTTGTTCGCGCCGACGGTGCCGTCAGAGCCAAGGCCATAGAACTTGCAGCTGATCGCACCGGCCGGAGCGGCGTTGAAGATCTCGCCGGTCGGCAGGCTGGTGTTGGTCACATCGTCCACAATGCCGACGGTGAAGTGGTTCTTCGGCGCGTCGAGCTTGAGGTTGTCAAACACAGCCTTAACGTGGGTCGGCGTGAACTCCTTGGAGCCCAGGCCGTAACGGCCGCCGACGACCTCGATCTTGCGGCCTTCCTCGACGAGGGCGGTGCAGACGTCGAGGTAAAGCGGCTCGCCCAGGGAGCCGGACTCCTTGGTGCGGTCGAGCACGGCGATGCGCTTGCAGGTCGCCGGGATGGCGTCCACGAAGCGCTTGGTGCAGAACGGACGATACAGGTGAACGCTCACCAGACCGACCTTCTCGCCCATCTCGTTGAGCTTGTTGATAGCCTCGGTCGCAACGTCGCAGCCGGAGCCCATCGCCACGATGACGTACTCCGCATCCGGAGCGCCGACGTAGTCAAACGGCTTGTGCGGGCGGCCGGTGATCTTGCCGACCTCGTCCATGACCTCTTCCACAATCGCCGGAACGGCGTTGTAGTACTTGTTGCCAGCCTCGCGGCCCTGGAAGTAGATATCCGGGCTCTGCGCAGTGCCGCCAAGGGTCGGGTGATCCGGATTCAGCGCGCGGGCGCGGAACTCGGCAACCTTCTCGGTCGGGAGCAGCTTGGCCATGTCCTCATAAGCGATCTCGTCGATCTTCTGAATCTCGTGAGAGGTACGGAAGCCGTCGAAGAAGTGCAGGAACGGCACGGAGCTCTTCAGCGTGGCAACATGGGCGACGAGCGCCATGTCCTCCGCCTCCTGAACGGAGTTGGAAGCCAGCATCGCAAAGCCGGTCTGGCGGCAGGCCATCACGTCGGAGTGGTCGCCGAAGATAGACAGCGCGTGGTAAGCCAGCGCACGGGCGCTCACATGGAAGACGCAGGGCAGCAGCTCGCCGGCGATCTTGTACATGTTCGGGATCATCAGCAGCAGGCCCTGGGACGCGGTGAACGTCGTGGTGAGCGCGCCGGCCTTCAGAGAGCCGTGCACGGCACCGGCGGCGCCGGCTTCGGACTGCATCTCCGCGATGCGGACCGTCTGACCAAAGAGATTCTTGCGATCGTGCGCAGCCCAGTCATCCGCAACTTCCGCCATCGGGGAAGACGGGGTGATCGGGTAGATCGCTGCCACTTCGCTGAACGCATAAGCGACGTGGCTGACAGCAGTATTGCCGTCAACGGTCATTTTGGTTGCCATTAGTGTTCCCTCCTGTGTTGTGCTTGTGAATTTTGAAAGCCGTCTGTCCGGTTTGCTCATGAACAAACAGACGGGGGTTTCCAATCGTATCTATTATAGAGAGTTGACAAAAGGTTGTCAACCTTGGGGCGGTTTTTGGGAGACTGCTTTTTTCCGGGAAAACCGGCCCGATGAGGGAAAATCAATCCTCCGGTTCCTGAATCGCCCGCTGTGCGGCGGCACGAGCTTCCTCAAAGCCGTAGCCCCGGCGTGCCATGGCCATCAGCAGCTTCTGCATGGCCTTGCGGGGATCGGATTCCCGCTCGTAGCGCCTCAGCAGCTTTCGAGCCAGCACCAGCGCCGCGTCGTCCGCTTCTTCTGCGTCCAGCGATTCCAGAGCCTGCTGGATCAGGGCGGCCGCATATTCCATGGCGAAGGCCTCGTCGTTGAGAAAATGTTCTTTTTCCAGCTTGTAGAGCACCATTTCGATGGTCTCGGGCAGATAAAATTTGTCCCGCAGCTTTTTCTGAATCTCACCGGAGCTGCGCGCCCGCTGGGCCAGCAGGCTGACCGCCAGATTCAGCGCTTCGGGATACTGCCGGGGCAGGAGCCACTGGGCCAGTTCGTCCCGCTGAAGCGCTTGGTCTTCCGCAAATTCCCGTTCTATCAGCAGGGCGCGGCTGACGAAAATTTTTTCTTCCCCGTTCAGGGTAACGACTGCCCCTTTTTTGGAGCGCTCCACGGCGGTGATGAGATCGTCAGGCATGGGCGGGTTCCTCCTGAAAGAAAAGGCGGATCAGCTCACGGTTGACCACGGCCAGATGGCCCTGCCGCTGCTCACTGACGCCGCTGTTCAGGCAGACGAAGCCGCTGCCCTCCTCGTCGAAAAACACGCCGTTCACCGCACCGTAGGCAAAGCCCTGATGCCCCCAAAGGGGCCTTTTTACGATGGTGGGGTCGTCCAGCTTGAGCAGCCCCATACCGTGGCGGAGACAGACCTCCTGCCGGGGCCACGGCACGGTGGGATGCTGCATCAGAGACAGACATTCCGGGGAAAGAAAGCCGTCATGGCCGTTCCACGCGACCAACGCCAGCTTAGCCAGCGCTTCCGCCGTCAGAAAGAGACTACCAGAAGCCAGCAGATAATGACGCTCCGGGTCGGCTTCGGTCAGGGGAGCGGCGGCGGAGATACGTTTTTCCGCGTCGAAGCAGCGCTCCCGGGGCAGGACGCGCCAGCTGTCCGCCACGGGTTTTTCTTTCAGAGCGCTGAGATCGAAGGTGGCGCTGACCCCCAAGGGCTGAAACAGATGCTCCTGCGCCAGCTGCTCAAAGCTTTGATGAAAGCGTTTTTCCAGCAGACAGCCGATCAGCCCGGCAGCAAAATTGCTGTATCGGAATTGAAGACCAGGCAGGGATGCTGAGTAAGAGGCAGGATTGCGAAGCAAATTCATCAGCGGGACGGGCTGTTGAAAGGACGCGAAATAGGCCGGGCTGTCCACGATACTGGAGGTGTGATTCAGCAGCATCCCCAGCGTAATAGGTGCTTCCGGGTAATGGGGATTCTGAACGGACTCGCCCAGAAAGGCGGAAAGCTCCTCGCAGACGTTCAGCTTGCCCAGCGTTTGCAGCCGGAACACCAGCAGCGCCGTTACCATTTTGGCGATGGAAGCGGTGCGGAAGATGGTCTCGGCTGTGACAGGCTGGGTGTCTGGCTCCATGCGGGCGTTCCCGGCAGTGAAGCATTCGGTCAGCCGACCCTTTTCAAAACGCTGGATGCACGCGCCTACGGCGTGCTGCGCTTTCAGCAGTCGGCAGAGCCGGGCGTTTTCTTTTTCTGTACCGCCCTGCACGGAGGAAATGGGGGAACGAAGACCCAAAAAGGGCAGGGCCAGTTGATAGAGCGTATTTTTCAGGTTTCCGGCGGGCATGGTTCCGTCTCCTTTGCGTGGGTTGATGGGGAAGAGAAGGACGGGCCGGAAAGCCAGCCCACATACAGGGAAAGGGTCGCGCTGCACAGCGCAGTATGCAGGTGCAGGAAAAACGACGCGGGGAAGGCAGCGCAGAGCGCCAGCCCTGTCAGATCAAGAATAAGGGGCAGAAGCCAGAAGAAACGGCCGCGCCCTTTCAGCGGAGCAAGGGACGCAAAACCGGCAGCAAGCCCCAGCAGAAGCACGAGACCATACCAGAGAGGCGCATTCAGCAGGAACCAGCGGGCGGTCAGCAAAAGGGCAGACAGCAGGGAAAGCCAGAGCTTCCGCCGCTTTTTGCCATAGCAGCCCCACAGCAGCCAACCGGCGGCGATGACGCAGAAGACCAGACTCAGCCATTGGGAAGCCCGCAGGGAACCCACGTACAGGCTGTCCTGCCGCAGCTGCTCGATGATGAACCGCCCGCTGCCGTAGATCAGCAGATACCAGGCCAGCAGATTGCCCGGACGGTTCTGCCGTTTGCGCATCCCCCACAGAGCCAG
>ERZ1106954.2581-NODE-2581-length-12311-cov-23.089426_pt1 | contig 12311 bp, 14 predicted proteins | sample MGYA00403678_ERZ1106954 | MGnify/ENA primary metagenome ERZ1106954 (study PRJEB35170, sample SAMEA104062445) | human gut metagenome | biome: human gut; feature: human-associated habitat; material: faeces | place: Denmark | collected 2012-08-20 ... | reverse complement strand
GCAGCTTCACATCGGTGGGGAAGCCTGCGCCGCCCAGACCGACCAGACCGCACTCACGCACAGCCTTGAGGAAGCTGGCCTTATCGGTCACTTCCGGTGCCTTGACAGCCGGGTCCACGGTCTGTTTGCCATCGGTCTTGATAACGACAGAGTCGCACATGCGGCCATTGGACAGACGGAAGGGCTCCACCGCGGCAACCGTGCCGGAGACGCTGGAGTGGATGTTTGCAGAGACGAAGCCGCCAGCCTCGCCGATCTTAGTGCCAACGAATACCTCGTCGCCCTTTTTGACCAGAGCTTTGGCGGGAGCGCCGATATGCTGGCTCATGAGGATGCGTACCTGCGCGGGCAGAGGCATCGGGACCGGTTTGCTTGCAGCAGTTGCCTTGTCATGCGGCGTATGCGCGCCAAGCGCCGCACGTTTCAGCTTGTTCAACATGGATTTCAAATCCCCCATTCTGCTTGAATTGCCATCCCCTCGCCCATGCAGGCGCACTGGTACAGGGACAGCAGCTGCTTAACACACTTATTGTATCATTTTGGCGTGGGAAGTCAACGACAATGGCACAAAAATGATGCATTTTCCTGAACTTTCTTTTCATTTTTTCGTGGTTATATACAACTAACCACCGTATTTTTCTTCCTGCATCCGGTGTTTGCCTTTGTATGCGGATTATGCTATACTAAGGGCAAGCAAAAACTGCGGAACGTCCCCCGCTCCGCGCCAGACTTACCAAGGAGGCTTGAAACGATGAAGGTTCTCAAAGCACTGCTCGCCGTCCTCACTGCTCTGGCGGTGGCCCTGACCGCCGCGCTGCTGTTCATTCAGGATAAGAACGCACCCCGTTATATCCAGATCTACGAGAACGAGCAGTAACCCCGCGTCCTGCACAAAAACATCCCCCAGCCTGAGCGGCACACCGCTGCCCGGGCTGGGGGATTTGTGGTTTTTTTGCCGGGTCGGCAGATGTTGACAGACACAGAAAAGGCGCTGGCCGGAGCCAGCGCCTTTTTGTTATGCTTTAAAGTTTGGTTTTTTGCTTAGCCTTTGGTGGTGGTGTCAGGGGCAGGAGTCTCAACAGACTTCGCTACCACCACGATGTACTCCGTATCACCGATCTTGACGGTACCGGCACCAAGCTCCAATGCATCCACATTACCCAGAACAGCCGGCTTGCCAACATGCTGAACATGATTCATGATCTGATTTGCCATCCACGAAATTTTATCTTCTTCGGTAGTAATTGGGCTCTGGGGTTTGTAGTTCTCAACATAGCTGACAAAATAAGCCGTATCCTTGAGGTCTTTCTCAGTAAAACCGGCAGCTGTAAGGACCGCGTTGTTAACCAAAAGATCCTTTATACCCGTTTCTTTGGCGTTCTCGGCATTCCCTGCACTTGTTGCCAGTGCGACTGCCAGATTATCCATATCACCGGTATGCTTGGCACCGATCTGCATCTGATCTAAGCTATCGACCAGCATATTTGCCAATTCACTTGCTGTACTGGTGCTGCCCTTACTGCCAGCACCGCAGCCCACCATGGACAGGGCCAGAACAGCTGCCAGTGCGGCGGCTGCCAGTTTCTTAAACAATTTCATGGTTGTATTCCTCCTAAAAAGCGATTCATTCAGGCTTCGTTCTTATCGTTACTCATTTTCACCAGTAATCTGCGTCACAGGGTCTTTCATCAGCATCAGGAGGTACTCCGTACCACCGATTTTACCGTTTGCAAGGCCGTACCCCTTTGGCTTATACTGGGACAGCCCGCTCTCCAGACTACTGCCAAGTGCCTCAACTTTATTATCATTATAGAAGTTGCTGGTGAAGGTGGACTTGACCAGCACAAACCGATAATTTTGGGCGTTTGTAATACCCGCATTCTCAATGACCTTTGAGTTAGTTACCAGTTCAAGGACCGGCTTACCCTTGTTTGCTTCTTCTTCAGAAGCCTTGTTTGCTTCACGAATCAGATTTTCTGCCAGTGTATCCAGCTCATCCTTGTGTTCAGCCGTAATGTTGCTATAGCCCATTTTGATCTGGTCAGCCAGATAATCCTTGACTGCACCTGTAATGTCGCCGCTGCCCGTGCCGCCTGCACCGCAGCCCACCATAGACAGGGCCAGAACAGCTGCCAGAGCGGCTGCTGCCAGTTTCTTGAACAGTTTCATTTTGCATTTCCTCCTGAATATCAGAGTTTTTTCACACGCCCAAGTGGAACCCCTCCGGCTTGGATGAGTTAAGTTTACCCCCCCCCCGTACCCTTTTGTCAATTCGCGGATGCCACAAAAAATGACATGTATTTTTTGCAGTCCCGCGTGATAGCCAACCAGAGTGGTTTTTTGTTTTTTCATGGCATACAAAAAACACCGCCGGGTCTCCCTCAGCGGTGTTTTCAGAATTCTTATTTATTTCTGGGCCCTTGCAGCAGGATAATATATTCGGTATAATGTCGTGTATTTTTTGCAGTAAAGCGCACCATTGAAAACGCGGCAGCGCCCTGCCGGAGGGAAAGCCCGGCAGGGCGCTTTTTCATGGGAGAACTTTTATGCGGAAAGCAAATGCGGAGAAGATCAGGGTCATCATTCGCCGGTCGGCTGTGCAGAAGCAGTCTCAGCCTTGACATAGACGATAGCCATGTATTTGGTGCCGTCCACTTCTTTTACCGAGACACCCACATAGTTTGCACTGTAGTCCAGAATGCCTGCCAGCATGGTGGTGCGCTCACTGGCAGTCAGGGGCTGGAGAGCGCAGACGTTGCGCTTCGGGCCAGAAGTCGTGGTGGGAGTGGGATAGACCACATTCAGCGTCGTCATGGCAAACAGCTTTGCATTGGTCTCTTTGTTGCGGTTGGATGCTTCCGTAGAAGAAATGGCGGGCTTCGTCACCTTCTGTGCGATATAAGTGTCCAGATATTCTTCAGCGATACCGGACAGCTCTTCGCTGTAAGTAGGCATCTTGACCTGATTTTCCCTGCAGGCAGAAGCCAGCAGATAGTAGACGCCTTTCTCGTTTTCGTCGGTAGGTTTGGGGGCATCCGGGGCGGTCGCATCACTCCAGCTGCATCCGGCCAGCATGGTCAGAGCCATTACTCCCAGCAAAACAGCCGACATCATTTTTTTGAACAGTTTCATCGCATTTTCCTCCTATCTGATCAGACAGCGGCCTTATCTGCACGAACAAAGATGGTGCAGGTATACTTCGTGCCGTTCACATCCACCACAGCAATGCCCATGTAGTTGGCACGGTTCGGGGAGGTCAGCGCAGTTTTCAGGGTGCTGTAATAGTTTTTGTAGGAATCCTCTGCGGTGGGTTCCGTATATTTGCCCGCAGAAGCGGTGCAGTAGATCACATTATCCAACGTGGTCACGCTGCTGAGTCGGGTCAGAGCCGCATTCTGTGCGTTCTGCTTTGCAGTATAGTTGGTGACAGCCTGTGCCTTTGCGTAATCTGCCGCGATCTCGCTCAGCTCTTTGTTGTAGGCCAGTTCCACATCAAAGTTGAAGTTTTCCAGTGCTTTCTGATACTCGTTGTACACGGCCAATGCATCCACATCCGTCGGTACTTCCGGTGCCTTCGGGGCATTGGTGCCGCTGCATCCGGCCAGCATTCCTACTGCCAGCACACCGGCCAGCAAGGCAGTCATCAGGCGCTTGAACAATTTCATAACAAAATTCTCTTTCCATCGTTGAATGTTTCAGAGCGGATGTTCTCCGACTCCCTTCCTGCTTTTATTGTACCCTCCCCCGGAGATTTTTCCATGGAAGAACTTTAGTTTGATCTGCTCTTTTTTCACAGTTTTTCAGTGAAAAATATCTTTTCTTTTTTGGCACCTGCACTTTCTTTTCGGATACTTTTTTGAATGCATTTTTGTACTCAAATCCCTGATTTTTTCAACAAAAAAACACCGCCGGGTCTCCCTCAGCGGTGTTTTTAAGCAAAATATTCCTTTTAGTAATCTTTTTCGCAGCCCAGCAGGTATTTCATGTGCTCAAAGGTGCGGTCATGCCCAAGGTCGCGCACCATTTTCAGCAGCTCTTCCAGCAGGGCGCGGGTCTCCGGGTGGAGCAGGTAGTGGGTCTTGCTGCGCTCGTAGTATTCCCACGGGGAAGCATCGGTGTACCTGTCGCCCAGATAGATCTGGCTGGCAGCCACGCGGTCGCACACCATTTCGCACACATAGCGCAGGGGCATCTTCATGCCGGCAAGGCCCGCCTTCCGGGTGCTGTAGTCGATCCAGTATTCCAGATGGTGCTTGTTGCGGCCCTTGTGGTGCAGCCACGCGGAGGAGTAGCCCCGCGCCGCGCGCTCAGCCTCGTTGGGGCTGTGGTCGCCCTGATAGTAGATGCACCCCGGGATGAACTCGGTGGGGCTGTACTTGCTCAGGTCGTGGGCAAGGCCCTGCTCGTAGAGCCCGCAGGCAAAGCAGTATTTCATCACCAGCAGCTTGTGCCGGGTGATGGTCTCAAAATGGCCTTTGATGTTCATTGGTGTTCCTCCGCTTCTGCAAAGGCTTCCCCCAGTCGGGGGAAGCTGTCACCGCAGGTGACTGATGAGGGTGTGTTTTCAGCGCTCTCCATTCTGCGCCCTCATCCGCTTCACTTCGTTCAGCACCTTCCCCCGTCCGGGGGAAGGCTTTATGCTCCCCGATAGCGCACCGTGATCCTTCCCTCTTTCAGGCCGCGCAGGTCGTCGCTCTCAGAAAAATCTTCCCGGTCGCGGGTGAGGTTCGGGTTATAATAGGGATCGTCCAGAATGTTTTCCTTCCCGTGCACGGTGTAGAGCCGCTGCTGCTCGGCGGCAAAGCGGGCCGCCTTCACGGGGTCTTTTTCGTCCCCGCCGCGGCTCTTGCTCTCGTAGTGGGTCAGCTGCGCGTAGGGCGTCCAGGCAATGCGGTAGCCCGCATCCCGCACCCGCAGGCAGAAGTCCACGTCGTTGAAGGCCACGGCGAAGGCTTCGTCCAGACCGTGCACTTCGTCCCACACACTGGTCTTCACCAGCAGGCAGGCACCGGTCACGGCGGAAAAGTCCTGCACAGTGGCGGCACGGAACATGTAGCCGCTGCCGCCCGCCTTGCGGTACTTGTGGCTGTGGCCCGCGTAACCGCCAAGGCCGGTCACGACGCCTGCATGCTGCAGGGTCTCATCCGGGTAGAGCAGCTCTGCGCCGCAGATGGCCGCCCCGCCGGGGTGGGCGCACTGCCGCAGAAGCTCGGTGAGCCAGTCGGCATTGCGCACTTCCACGTCGTTGTTCAGCAGCAGCAGATAATCCCCGCTGGCGTACCTGCGGCCAAAGTTGTTGATGGCCGAGAAGTTGAAGCCCTTCTGCGGCCAGACGACCACCTGCAGGCCGTCGTAGCGCTGCTTTGCCTGCTCATAATAGGAAAAGGTGGCCGGGTCGGTGGAGTTGTTCTCGATGACGATGACCTCGAAGTTCTCCCAGCTGGTCTTTGCCCAGAGGCTGTGCAGGCACTTTTCCAGATCATCGGTGTGGTCTTTATTGGGGATAAGGATGCTCACCTTCGGGTCGCCCACGATGTCCCACTTCACCCGGTAGGTGCTGGGATACAGACCATCTTCCACGGTGCCGGTGCGGCCGGTGCGGGCCAGATGGTCGGCCAGCGCCTTTTTGGCTGCTGCCGCCACATAGGGCTTGGCCTCCGTACCGCCGGAGGTGGAACCAGCATGCACCCGCCAGTAGTACAGCACCTGCGGCACATGGGCGGCCCCGCCGGTCTTTTCCAGCAGCCGCAGGAACAGGTCATGGTCCTGACTGCCGTCGCATTCCGGGCGCTCGCCGCCCAGCTGCTCCCACAGCGCTTTTTGAAACACCGCCAGATGGCAGATGTAGTTGCAGCACAGCAGATAATCCGGCGCATAGTCTGGCTTGAAGTGGGCCACGATGGGCCGCTGGATGCTTTTGGAGAAAAGCGCTTCGTCGCTGTAGAGGAAGCCGTCCGGCTTGCCCTGCGCCCGCAGCTGCAGAATGGCTTTGCCCATGGTGTACATCGCGTGGGGCGCAAGGATATCGTCATGGTCGGCAAGGGCCAGATATTCGCCGTCGGCCAACGCGGCAGCCGCGTTGGTGTTGGCTGCAATGCCCCTGTTTTCGACTTTTTTGTATACGATGCGTTGATATTTCGTCTGATATTCCTCAACGATACGTTTTACATCGGCATGTTCCGCGTCGGAAGCATCGGCAAGGCAGAGCTGGCCGTTTGGGGCCGTCTGGTTCACGAAGGAATCCAGAAATTCCCGCAGATATTTTTCCGGCGTATTATACAGCGGGGTGAGAATGCTGATAGTGGGCAGGCCACAGGTCTCTGCCGTCTTTCCGGTCATTTCTTCCCTTTGGGCTTCCAGCACCTTTTTGGCGGGCAGATAGCGGGCCCTTTTGCCAAAGCAGCGGCGCTTGACAAAGCCTGCACCGCGTTTGAGCATGGTGGGCAGGCCCTCGTCTTTGGTCAGCTGCACGGCATAGCCCGCCAGCTCTTTGGCACGTTTCAATCGCAGATTCATGGTTTATGCCTCGCCGCGCTGCGTTGCTTTGTAGGCCGCGCAGACCGTCGCGGTATCTCCGTTCATTTTCAGGTGTCCATGGCTCAGCCAGGCCACCTTGGTGCACATGCGCTCGATCTGCTCGATGGAGTGGGACACCAGAATGACCGTGGTACCGCCCGCCATCAGCTCCTGCATGCGCTTTTCGCATTTTTGCTGGAACAAGAAGTCGCCCACCGAGAGCACCTCATCCGCGATGAGGATATCGGGCTTGGTGATGGTGGCAATGGCAAAGCCGATACGCGCCACCATGCCGGAGGAGTAGTTTTTCAGCGGCACATCCAGAAAATTTTCCAGCTCGCTGAATTCCACGATCTCGTCAAATTTTTCGTCCAGATACTTGGGCGAGAAGCCCAGCACCGTGCCGTTGAGGTAGATGTTCTCGCGGGCGGTCAGGTCCATATCAAAGCCCGCACCCAGCTCGATAAGCGGGGCGATGGTGCCGTTGACGGTCACTTTGCCCTTGCTGGGCTTGTACACACCTGCAATGGTCTTGAGCAGGGTGGATTTGCCCGAGCCGTTCAATCCCACAAGGCCGTAGAAATCGCCGGGCATGATGTCCAGACTCACGTCCTTGAGGGCATAGAACTCATCGTACTGCAGGCGGCCCTGCACCATGGCGAGGAAGTATTCTTTTAAGCTCTCATGTTTTTCTTTTGAGAGGTTGAAGCACATGGAAACATTGTCCACTTTGATGATCGGTTCCATTGTTCTCCCTCCTTTAAATATGCAGAACGAAGCGGTCCTGCGTTTTGCGGAACACGCCTACGCCCACCAGCATGGACAGCAGCGCGCAGATGCCGCACACCGCGAACATGTTGAAGTCCAGCGGGATGCCCCACATCACAGTACGGCGGAAGCCCGTGATATACCAGTACATGGGGTTCAGCTTGATGATCTGCTGCATGTTGAAGCCGCCGATGGAAAAGGTCATCTGGGTGGGGTCGTAGAAGATGGCGGAGAAGTACAGCAGGGCGGTGATGAACACGCTCCAGATGTGCATGATGTCCCGGAAGAACACCGTTGCCGCCGCAAGGAACAGGCCCACGCCCAGACTGAAGAAGAACAGCGTCGCCAGCGGGTAGATGGCTTCAATGAGGGTCAGGTGGAAAGGTGCCCCGGTGAAGATCATCACCAGCAGCAGCGCCACAAAGCTGAACACGCAGTTCACCATGGCAAAGCAGCACTTTTCCAGCGGGAAGATATACTTGGGGATATACACCTTTTTCAGCAAAGGTGCCGCGCTGAGCACGCTGCTCATGCTGGTGGAAGTAGCCTCGTTGAAGAAGTTGAACAGCAGCTGGCCGCACATCAGGAAGACGGCAAAGTTGTCGATGCCGCTGCCGCGCATGTCCATCAGACTGCTGAACACCGCCCAATACACAAGGCACATGAGCAGCGGGTTCAGTACGCTCCACACCACGCCCAGCACGCTGCGGCGGTATTTGAGCTTGAAGTCACGGCTGACGAGGTTCCACAGCAGATAGCGGTAGCGCCAGAAGCCGTTCCACATTGCTTTGAGTTTTGCCACGGGCGATCACCACTTTTCAAAATATTCAAACTTCTGGGCAGCAAAGGGCTCGTGCAGCTTGTCCTTTGCGCTGGTTTTGTGCTCACAGCCGCAGTCCGGCCACTGCACGTTCACGGTGGGGTCGTCGTAGGGGATGCCGCCTTCGCTGGTGGGGTCGTAGACATCGGTGCACTTGTAGCAGAACTCTGCCACATCGCTCAGCACGAGGAAGCCGTGGGCAAAACCCTCCGGGATATAGAACATCTTCTTGTTCTCCTCGGACAGGGTCACGCCCACCCACTTGCCGAAGGTGGCGCTGTTGGGGCGGCAGTCCACAGCCACATCGAACACTTCGCCCTTGGTCACACGCACCAGCTTGCCCTGGGTGTGGTTCTTCTGGAAGTGCAGGCCGCGCAGCACGCCGCGGGTGGAGCGGCTCTGGTTGTCCTGCACGAATTCCTTATCAATGCCGGCTTCGGCAAACTGGTCCTTCTGGTAGGTCTCCATAAAATAGCCGCGGTCATCGCCGAACACCTGCGGCTCAATGACCACGACGCCGGGGATCTCGGTCTGAGTAAACGTAAACTTGCCCATATTTTTGTACCTCTCTTTTTTGTGAAGCATTTTATTTTATCTGGAAAAGTCTGGTTTTGTGCAGGCTTTTGCGCTTATTTGCCATGGCGGGATGCACTGCGGGCGCGGCGTTTTTTGCGCTTTGCCAGCAGCCGCACGATGAAAAAGGTCACGGCCGCCGCTGCCACGGTGGACCCCAGCGAGATGCCCAGCAGCCAGAGCGCCCGGCCCTTGGGCTGCACGGCTTTGGCGGCTTCCAGCTCGGTGCCGGTGCTGGCTTCCAGCAGCTCGGTCAGGCCGGAAATTTCCGCTTTCACCCGCACGCTGGTGCTCTCCTGCTTTGTGCCGCCCCGGATGGTGTACACCGCGTACACCTCCGGCTCGGTGCCCAGCAGATAGGTTTCGGGCAGTTCCAGCGAGACGGTCACATCTTTTGCGGACAAGCCGTCGGCCAGCAGCAGCCGCACACCGGGGTCGGAGACAGTGACCGTGCCAAGGCTCTCGCCGCCGCCTGTCACCGGCAGCTGCGCCGTCACGCCCTGGGCGGGCAGATTGGTGTAGCCGGTAAAGGTGCTGAACGCGTAGTCCAGCAGGGTGCGCACGTCGTTGTATTTATCGGTGCTCAGCTCGCTCTGCATGGTCACGCAGATCAGGCGCACGCCGTCCTGTTCGGCAAGGCAGGCGTAGCTGTAGCGGGCCGTGTTGGTGTAGCCAATTTTGGACCCCAGAATGGACGAAATGTGGTACCGGCTGGAGCCGATGCGCATTTTGTCCTGCTGGGAGAAGTAGCGGGTCACGGGCTGGACGTTGGTGGGCTGCATGGTGTACATCTCGCTGCGGGTGAACACATCTTCAAAGCCCGGCTGCTCCAGCGCCCAGCGCAGGATCTGCGCCATGTCGTAGCAGCTGGTGTAGTGGTCCTCATCGCTGATGCCGTGGGGGTTCGCAAAGTGGGTGTGGGCAAGGCCCAGTTCCTCCACCTGCTCGTTCATCTTTGCCACGCCGCCTTCGATGGTGCCGCCGCCGAAATATTCCGCCAGCAAGTTCGCGCCGTCGTTGGCGCTGGCCATCTGGGTGGCATAAAGGGCATCAACCAGCGGCACTTCTTCCCCTTCCCGCAGGGCGATATGGCTGGAGTCCGTGCCCGCCAGCGAGTAGACGTCCTCGTGGGTCACGGTCAGCTTTACGTTGTCCCAGTTTCCCTGGGCCTTTTCACAGGCAAGGCCCAGCGTCATCACCTTGGTGATGGACGCCGGGTGCAGTTCTTCGTTCATATTCTGCTGGGCCAGCACAAGGCCGGTGTCAGCATCCACGATGCAGTAGGCGCGGGTGGCGCTGAGGGCGGGCCCGGCCGCCGAAGCGCCCGGCAGGCACACGCAAAGCACAAGCAGCACAGCGCAAAGCGCCGCTGTCAGTTTTTTCATCTGGTTTTTCTCCGTCGCAAGTTTTTCTGCCCGTCGTACCGCACCGGCAAAGCATCAAAGTCAGTATACCACATTTTGAGCCCGCTGAAAAGACATTCACGCGCCCCTTTGCCCCAGCAGCACCGGCTGCAGCTGGCGGCCCTGCAGGGCCGCTTCCAGCGCGGCGGGCAAGCTGGAAAAGTCTGCCTTCAGGCTGCTGGGCTTCTGGATGGGGTCATCCTGCCCGTAGGGCACGAAGAAATAGTGCTTGCGCTGGAACAGCCGGGCAAGATTCTCACCCGATGCGCCCAGCCCGTCGTTGGTGGAAATGCCCACCACCACCGGGCACCCCACCCGCAAAAGGCTCTTGGCTGCCAGCGTCACCGGTGTATCCGAAAGGCCCGCCGCCAGCCGCGCCAGCGTGGCCCCGGTGCAGGGCGCGATGACCAGCGCCCGTGCCAGCCGCTGCGGGCCCAGCGGCTCCACAGCCTGCAAAGTGTCCCGAACGGCGTGGCCGGTCAGCGCTTCCAGCCGGTCTTTCCAGTGTTTCCCGGTGCCAAAGCGGGTGTCCTGCCCCGCCGCAAAGCTCATGATGGGTAAAAGCTCCCAGCCCTGCCGGGTCAGCGTTTCTGCTGCCGCCAGTGCCGCGTCCAGTGTGCAGAAGCTGCCGCACACCGCAAACGCGATGGTCCCCCGTTTTTGTGTGTTCATGCTCGTTCCTCCCGCTCCCGCAAAATGGTCAGCACCGTGTGGGCCACGGCTTCGCCCGCGGTCTCCGGCGCACAGACCGCCGGCAGGCTCAGCGCATGGATGACCTTATGCCCCAGCCGCCGGGCCGCGTCAAAGTCGGTGCCGCCGGGCTTCGACGCCAGATCGACGATCAGGCTGCCGGGCCGCAGCGCCGCCAGAACCGGGGCCGTCAGCACCCGGGCCGGGACGGTGTTCACCACCGTGTCAAAGGCCGGGGCCAGTGCATCCAACCGGGAAAGCGCGGCCCCCCGCAGACCAAAGCTCTCGGCCACCGCCCGCTGTTCCGCGCGGCGGGCGCAGACGGTGACGTTCATGCCCAGCGCCGCCAGCCGCACCCCCAGCGCCTGCCCCACCGGCCCAAAGCCCAGCAGCAGAAGGTTCTCGCCCCACAGGGTGCGGGTGCGCTCGCGCAGCAAAATGCCGATGCAGCCCTCGGCAGTGGGGATGGCATTGTAGACGGTCAGCTCCGGCCGGGCAAAGTAGTCGATGAGCTCCACGCCCGCTTCCCGCGCGATGACCTTTGCCTGCACGGAAAGCCTGCCGCCCAGCGCCAGTGCCCCGGGCTTTGCGGCCCGCAGCAGTTCCGCCAGCGGGGTGCGGCTCTCGTCCAGCGGGAGCGGCAGCAGGATGTAATCTGCCAGCGCCACCTGCTCGGCCCCGCTCACCGCATAGCCCGCCCGTTCCAGCGCCCGGCCTGCCGCCGCCTGCCGGGCGTCGCTGCCCACCACCGCAAACCGTTTTCCCGCTTTCATACTGCCATCCTCCCCGCTGTGTTGTGGGCCATCCTATGCAACGGATGATTTTTGCGTGACAACAAAAAAGGACTGCCATGCGTAGTGCACAGCAGTCCCTTTGAAAAAATATTTTTACGGAATGCGCCGCCCTGACATTCGGCACATCTTTATTTTACGAACTTCGCCACGGCGCGGGCCACGATGCCGCCCAGAATGCCGGAGACGAGGAACTCGGCCACGCCCTGCACGCCGACCAGCAGCACCACGAACATGAAGGGGTTCGCAGCGCCCTTGACGGAAACGAGGTTCTGCACATAGTCGCAGCCGTAGAAGGCCAGCACGATGTAGCCCATGAAGAACAGGGTGTTCAGGGCCGGGGCGCACATGGCGCTGACGATGTAGCTCCAGGTGCCGGGCTTGTCAAAGCGCTTGATGGCGTTGAAGATCAGGCCCACGCACAGGCCCATCAGCACGCGCATGCCCACGCACAGGATGAAGGTGTTGACCGGGCTCACCTGGAACAGGGCACCCGTCATGGCCGAAGCACCGGTGATGGCGTCATAGAAGCTCACCGCGCCGAACACAGCGCCCAGCAGCGCGCCCACGGCCGGGCCCATGGTGATGGCACCCACCGCGATGGGAAGGGTGAGAAAGCTCATGTACAGCGGGCCCACCGGCACACTGCCGAGGCCGACCAGTTTCATGACCAGTTCAATGGCGACAAGCAGCGCCACGCGGGTAAGAGTCTTGGTGTTTTTCATAATTCAATTTTCCTCCTGCTGCCGT
>ERZ1106954.2566-NODE-2566-length-12370-cov-14.675761_pt1 | contig 12370 bp, 9 predicted proteins | sample MGYA00403678_ERZ1106954 | MGnify/ENA primary metagenome ERZ1106954 (study PRJEB35170, sample SAMEA104062445) | human gut metagenome | biome: human gut; feature: human-associated habitat; material: faeces | place: Denmark | collected 2012-08-20 ... | reverse complement strand
AGGTTCTTCCTGTTTCTCCGCCGGCTTCTGTGCAGGTGCCGGTGTGGGTGCGGGATCAGGTTTATCCTCCGGCACAGGCGCGGGTATTGCCGGCTCTTTCGGTGCAGCGGGCGGTGCCGTTTCAACAGCTGTAGGCTGCTTTTCTGCGGCTTTATCCGCATTCTCCGCACCCGCCCGCTCAGGAGCGACGCTGCTCTCGGATGTATCGCCTCCATCTTCTGTTTGCGGCAGCAGAGATTCGGCCACCGTGCGCTCCTCTTCGTTCTGCTCGGCCTGACTTGCTGCATAGGCAGAGACCTTGGTGTTGGACTCAGACGAATCCGAGACCGGTGCCGGCTGGACTGCGCAGCCTAACAGACACACGGCACTCAAAATAAGTGAAACTAAACGCATTCTTTTTCTCCTCATGGGCGTTCTCTCCTTTACGTAAATATCGCAGCACTGTTTAATGTGCTTTGAAGATATTTACGACTGGAGCCTCGCCTTTTTCAACACTATGTACTGTTGTTTGGGTTTTGCGGCGATTGCATTTGCCGCTCGGGCGCGAAACGCTGCTCTGCCTACCACATATAAAACACCCTCTTCCTGTATGCGAAAGACCGCCGAGTTACCACCCGGCGGTCTTTACAATTTTGACTGTACCAAGTATAGCACATGGTGATTTACGGTGAAATCGCAAAACAGTGCCAATCCATTGCCATACCCTGCCGATACCGTGTCAGATCAGACATGCTGCTTGATAATTCGGGTGATGATCCCCAGTGCAACGCCGTGTTCCTCATCCAGGTGGGTAACGGCAAAGCTGACATCATCCTTTCGTCCGGGTCTGCGCCGATCATAGCAGGAATGTGCTATGGCATTGGCACCGTTGCTAAGGCGGATATACACAACGCCCTTATGGATATGGGTGACCTTCCCGGCATATTTGCCCTGAATACGGCATTTCTGGAGATTGTCATTCTTGCTGTTGCCGGATACGCTTTTGATGTCGGCTTTAATTCTGATGTGCTCCGGCTCTGTGCGGTCAATCTCCAGCACGCGTACCAGAGTCTTGTCGCCCACAGCATAGCGGTCATGAGCATCGCCGATCCAGTCCCACGAAAGATCGCGAGCCAGAATGGATGTCTCCACGCCAAACACTTCGACCCGGACGACCTGCTCCGCCACGGCGATCACACGGGCTTCTACCACGCGTCCGTCATAGATACGATACTGTCCGTCACTGTCCTTACCGAAATAGTAGATCTGCTGCTTCTTCAGCATGGCGTCCTTTCGGCTGGCAACAACGGTTCGGCTTTTGGCGTCGATGCCCTTGACCATAAGATCCACCTCTGCGCCCAGCATCTTATTGAGGATCTTCTGGTGTCGGAGGATCATCTCATTATAGTCAGCACCGTACATATCTGCTGGGAAGTCCAGCACCATCTCCTTCAAGGGGATCACAATGCGGAATCCCTTGTAGTCCACAATGGCAATGGTTTTCCCCGCCTCCGTTCTTTCAATGCCGCTCAGCATACCGGAGAGCATGCGCCGGGTGCGGTAGGCATTGTGGATCTCGTGCCAGATAATGTCCTCCATCTGCGCCTGCGTTTCCGCTTCGCCCCGGGCATCCAAAGTCAAAATATCTCTCTGTTGGACAGCGGCAGGGGCAGGTTCAGCAGAGGCGGCAGCATCCTCAGTAGGCGGCGTAGCCTGCTTCTCCACCTCTACCGTCTTTTTTGCAGCGGTTCGTTTGCGGACAGTGCGCTTCGGCTTTTCAGAGGGCTGGGGATCCTCCGGCACAGTCACCACTTCCGCAGGCTCAGCGAGAACACTCTCTGTAGGTACAGTATCCTCCACAACAGGATCGGCTGCGGTTTCCGGCAAACACTCTTCTGTCACCGGCTGTTCTGCCGCTTCCTCGGGGACGACGGGAAGTGCCGGTGCTTCCGGCATCACGGCAAGTTCTTCTGTTTTCTTTCTCGGCATATTACTTTCCTCCTTAGCTCACATTTTGGTTGACATGATGGAATCCTTATCGGTTTTTACAAACTCACTGCGCCTGTTCGGCACCTTCTTTGACTTAATAGGCTGCTCTGTTTGTTTCGGTGCGGGCGAAAACACAGGGCTTTTACGCCATTCCGGGATATGGGCGGAGGCCTTGCAGTCCCGCAGTTTCTTTGCCTCGTAGTGATTGGTATAGTCGTACTTATCTACCTGCAGCACCTTGTTGCCGCGTGCGATAACCAGCGCGCGGTTTACCGGCAGGCGCAGCACCTCATCCATAGTCAGTAGCTTGCGCTTGCCCACGCCGCTGGTTTCGCGGAACTCCGGCGTGTAGTTGCTGATACGCCATGTACCCAACTGCTTGGCCTTGCTGGAGACATGGACGCTGACCTCCCCGGTGCGGTCACTGAGGAATTTGGCAGTCAGCTCATCGGTGCAGCCCAGTGCAAGCTGATAGTCGCAGCAGCCCAATATCTCCTGCCATTGGTTGTAGGGATACCGGTTCTGCAAGCCCGCCAGATTCTGAAACACGCAGCTCATGCTGACGCCCCGCGAGCGGATCACACTGATCTTCCGGCTCAAGTCTGGAATAACGCCGCAGGCTGTCAACTCTTCGCCCAGCACATGAACGGGGACTGGCAGCCTGCGGTCGGCACAGTTTTTATCCGCGTAACGGATCAGCTTGATAAACGCGAAGGACAGAAACAGGGACGTGAGAAAATCAAAGGTACTGTCCTGATCGGATGTGATACAGAAATAGGCACAGGGCTGCTTGCCCGGCAGCTCCATGTCAATTTCATCATGGCTGGTGATCTGGCAGATGGGCCGATTCTGAAACACCTGCAAGCGGCTGCCCAGCCCGATGATAACGCCGCTGCGCACCGTATCTGAGGATTGGCTGAACAGCGCATAGGGCGCTCTGGCAGGATGGCTGGCAGGCAGCATGGAAAAAAGGTTGTCCAGTTCTTTCTCCGCGTTCAGCACCAACAGCTTGTAGACCTCTCCGATATTCCGGCTCTCCGATGGATAGCCCAGCGCCACATATAGTACCAACGCTTTCAGCAGGTTCATCTCGGCAGCGTTCCAGAAATGGTCGCCCTTTTCGCTGCCGGTATTCCTGATGATAATGTCGCAGAAGATCTGCGCCATCAGCTCATCACCCTCAATCTCCGCTAGGCAGTTCCATGAATCAGAGTTCTCCGGCTGGATCAGGTTGAACACCTTTACCACGTAGCCCTTGCTGCGCAGATATTCGCTGGTCTTTTCGTAAAGCTCCGATTTCGGGTCGGTGATGATCAAGGACTCCTTGTGGCCGTTGTGGGCCTCGGACGCGCTTTGCAAAATGCGATTGATGCAGTAGGCTCGCGTTTTCATGGAGCCGCTGGCGCCGAACACGGCGATATTGCCGTTAAGCCGGGAGTTTTCGGGAATACACACCACCTGATTGTCCAGCTTGCCCAGTATGACGCCGCTGTGTTTGCGGATATCGGACACCAGATCAAGGACGCCCTTCATCTCCGCTTTCTCCATGAAACCAGCCGTTCCGTAGGTGCCTTTGTTGGAGTAGGTCAGGTTGCGCTCCGCGTCATACTCCCCAACATCGGAATAGCCCATGCGCATCACCATGACGATCAGCAGGCCCAGCAGCAACAGGCAAAGCCCCACGCCGATAATGCCGCTCTTACTGAACAGTGCTTCGCGGCAAGCGGAGAAGGACAGCACCGGCGCGGCCGGGGAGCTTCCGTCGCCTGGCGTTCCGCCCGCGTCCTTCCACTGTTGATAGTTCCGGACGAATTGCGATAGATAGCCGCCGCCAAACAGCAGCCCTGATAGAAATAGCGGGAGTGCGAATAGCAGAGTTCGCAGTTTCTTTTTTTCTACGGAAAAAACCTCCTCTCGAACGCAGCAAAGTCAATGGCCTGCACAACAGCCCTGTCGCCGCAGTAGCGGCGCAGCACTTCGGCCTGATGGTCGAAGCAGATCAGGATGCCATAGCGGTCTTGAAGTCGCAGTGCCGTATCGAACCGCCTGATCCGCGGCAGGTCACAGTCATAGGCAAACAGCACCGGCGCACCATCCGGCGTCATGGCGTCATTCTCCACTGTTTCACTCAGCTGCCGGGGCTCCAGATCAAGGAGCAGCAGCTCACGCAGGTCATTGTCCAACTCTTCATCACAGAGGAGGCGCAGCAGCACCTCTCCATGATGGTCGTTGGTCAAGAAGCAGAACCGCTCATAGCTGCCATCCAGAACGAAATAGTTTTTGCCACCCTGATCAGTCAGCAGCTCATAGGCCAGTTCCATGCTATCACCCAGCAGGAGACCCCGCACCGCATCCGGGTGATACTGGTGCGGCATTCGTTCACGGCACAGCACCGTCTGCATGAGTGCCTTTGTCCGCATCTCAGCTTTATAGCTCCATTTCATCAGCGCGTTGCCCATGTTGTAAACCACGTGGATATGCTGCGGTGTCAGCAAAACGCCCACGGACCGGGCACCACGGATTTTAACAAAGGTTGTCCCCATCTCCTTGATCTCACGGGATGAGTAGAAGGCAGGGGTGCAGATGCTACCAGTCGCTGTTTCGCCGGGGCAGAATACGCCGGGTTTTTCATCGCGGAAGATACTAACGTTGGCGTTACGCATGGTGATCAATGTCTGAGAGACACGGTGGAGTCGAAGCCTCTGCTCCGGCTCACTCCTGATGTGGTTGGTGGCACAGGCTCCGGACAGGTAGAAAGAAAACCTCTCCGGGTTGTGCTCCAGCAGCAGCTTTTTCGCCGCGGCGGTGAGCCGGTATCCACGCAGTCCGTTCTTATAGTAGGACAGCAAAAGCCGCTGACGCTTCAGCGACTTGACCACGTTCTCTTTGTAGCTGGTGCCACCGGCGAGCCTGCTCAGTTGGCTGGCCGGCAGCTCACCGGACAGGGCGACCAGCGCCAATAGCTGATAGGCTTGTGATAGGCTACCGGGAGCTTTCTGTGGTAGGGTACTCATACTGACCACCTCCTTCTGGTGTGCAGTACCCAGACTGCCATGACCACGGTATTTTTTGCCCGCACCGGTCATGTGAAAATGCCCGGAAATACAGGCTTTGCCGTACCATCGTCATGTGTACTGTTTTTGACACGGTCGAAACACTATAAATCGGATATAGATCTGAGCCGATTCTCGCGGTCCGAAAGCCAGCCCTGAAAACGCTCCTTATCCATCACCGACACGCGGGTACAGTCACCGTCGCCGATCTCCGTCGTGTTATAGGCATCGCACAGCAGACCTGTATCATCCTCCATAACGAAAGTGGCAATCACATCCAAAAGCTGCTTGAGCTCCAGATTGTCATAGTCACGCACCCGGTTGGGCGACAACTCGCGGCTGTAGATATGAGAAAAGCAGACAACACAGTGCCGGAACTTGGGCAGCGTGTGTGTCTGCGCATACTTACTAAGCGTGTAGTAGATGGGGTCTGTCAGATACTCGCAGCTATGCTTCTTGCTCTTCTTAGGCAGTAGGCAGGGGAGCGTGATTTCCAGTATGCCATCTTTCTCTATAACAGAGATGCCCTGCATGACACCAGCCGATGTCAGATACTCGGCTTTTCGGATGGTGGTCGTCTCATAGATCAGGTGCCGCAGCCGGCAGGCAATGACCTCACCCCGCAGTGCGGCCTCGGTGGACAGCATTTCATAGTTATCTGAATGCCGCTGGATATTCGTGTTGTCCATAGCGTAGAGCGTGTTGGACAGGCGGGTGATCTCATTCAAAATGCTCTCTATCCGCTGCGAGAGGGTGGCTCTGTCCACAAGGTTCCTCCTTCCTGAAGTACTGTACGCAGCCCTGCTCATCCACCATGCAGTAGGCGGCGATATGAGGGATGTGCAGGTGCTGCATTTGGTCTTCTTCCTCAATGATAACGAGCCGTTGCCCGGAATCATCTTCCGCGGCCAGCGCGTGCTGCAGCAACGCTTCCTTACCCGGGCCTACATAGACGACCTCATATACCTCGCCATCGGCGAAGAATACCAGCTTTGCCGGCATATTGTCAGGGCTGTGATACTCCACCTTTTCGATAAAGTCCAGCAGCACCCATAGTGCCGCTGTCAGTTCTCTGTCCTCGCGGCAGTCAGGGACATCTCCGTAGCAATCCCGGTCAGTGTTATAAAATATCCGCTGCTGCTTGACCAGATAGCGCAGCAGGTTTTCAATCACGCCCTCCTTGCCCGGATACAGGCGTAGAAGCTGGTCACGGCGCATGCAGTGATAGACGGTTATGTTCCGCAGCAGCTCTGCGGCCTCCTGTCCATAGATCTGTTCTCTGTTTCTCATAGGCGGCATCACCTCCGTAATGCGTATTAACTCCGTATTAAATGCGTATTGATTTTGTAATGCGTGTTATCTCCGTATAAACGCCGTATTAGGCTTCCGGTCGCTTCATGCGGCGCAGCAGGTCAAGCAGCTCGCGGCGGTCTGTGGTAATAAGGTCGCGTTCCAGTGGGCTGGCTTTGATTTCCACCGTGATATTGTTGTTATTGCTGCTGATCAGGCCATTGCCCCGCTCAAAGTGGGTGATCTCCATGACCTCCGCTTCGGAGAGGTGCAATACCTGCTGAACGCGCTGGGCTTCCTCGTCCTCCAGATTCAAGATGACTTTCGTGCGGCAGTTGTTGATGATGCCCTTGCCGTACTTGCCGTTGTCCAGGGAGAAGAAGTCGTTCAGATCCTGCGTCGCGCAAATGCCGCTGCCGGAATAGGCGCGGATGGTCTTGAAGATCTCCAGCACCATTTCAGCCGCCAGACGGTTACCGATGCCGAAGGTGCCGGAGCCGCCGCCGATGAGCTGCCAGCATTCGTCGATGAAGATGGCCTTTTCCTCCGTGCGGTTGGCTTTGGCTTTATCCCACACGAAATCCAGAGCTACGAACATCCCGATAGGCAGCAGATCGCCGCTGAGTTCCGAGATGTCCAGCACCGTGAACTTGTTGTCCAGATTCACATTGGTCTGCTGGTTGAAGGTGCTGGCCGAGCCGTGTACAAAGCGGTTGATGATGTTGGAAAGGCGTTTGGTATCGCTTTCCTCCCGCAGAACGTCGTAGAGGTCGCCCAGCACAGGCATCTGGCGGTAAACGTTGGGGTTATCCGGATCACTGAGAGAAGCGTTATCATGGGTGATACCTTTCCGTGCGTAGGTACGAATCAGGGCATCGTCCAAAAGCTGTTTTTCCTCATAGGACATATCGGGGATCAGCAGGGCAAAGAAGATATGAAGCCGCTGAATTTTTGCTGCCAGCTCAGAGCGTTCGATACCGGGGCCATCCAGCGTTTCCTCCACGGACTTGTCTATCTTGCGTATCTCCAGCACGTTGATGCAGCTTTTGGAGGCGGGGGAGATACTGATAAACTCGCCGCCCGTATTGACACAGGCACGATGGAACTCATGACCCTTCAGGGGTGCCAGCATGAAAACCTGTATGCCCTTGCGCCGCATACGGAGCGCCATCAGCAGGATCAGGAAGGTCTTGCCCGCGCCGCTGGTGCCGCATACAGCAATGTTGGCGTTCTTATAGACCTTGGAATCAAAGATGTCGATGATGACCGGAGAGTTGTTGTACTTGTTCAGGCCGAACAGGATGCCGTTTTCATCACTCAGCTCATAGGACGTGAAGGGATAGCAGCTTGCCACGCCGGTGGTCAGCGCATTGCGCTTGGAGCGTTCAAAGAGGTGCTTCTCCATGCTGACCAGCGGCAGCGACGATAGAAACGCCTGCTCCTCATGAAAGGCGCAGCTGCACACGTCCATATCTCGGGACACGAGCAGTTTTTTCAGTTCATTGACCTTCCATTCCAGTTCATCCACTGTGGGAGCTGTCACTGCGATCAGCAGATTCAGGTAATAAAAGTCCTCGTTGTTGCGCAGCCCTTCCTTCAGGAAGTAGCCGCTTCGGATAGCACCATCCAGATCATCAAAGTCCGTGTTGGTATCGCTGGCGTCCTTGATCTTACTGCGATTGATACGAAGCTGCTGTCCCAGCCGCTGTACCATGCGGGCTTTCGGCTGGCGGCTGATGAACATATCCAGGTCAATGCCATCCCCGGCGTTGACAATGAGAGACAGCCAGCCGGCCGGCACCTGCGCCTTATAGCCGGTAGAGGGCACCAGCAGATAGGCGTAGTAGAGTCCGTCAATACAGATATGCCGCCCGTTGGTGAAGTCGATGGTGTCAGGGGCGAAAAACTCCGTACAGGGAATGGCGTCGATCTCAGATTCCAGTCCTTTCTCCTGATACTGGGCAACGATCCGGCGAACTCGATCCGGCAGCGACGTGGTGGTGTTGCGGCACAGCAAATGGTAGAGGGTATCGACCGTAAATTCATCATCGTTTTCCGGGATCAGCACCTCATTGCCGCATTGCTTGAGATAATTGACTGCGGTGCGGGCTGCCGTTTGCAGGGAGGCAATGGCCTCCGCTTCCTCGTTATCCCGTTTCCGGCCTGCCCATGCCTCATATTCAAATACCATGAAGAACCGGCGCGAGGTGGCTTCCCGTGCACCGATCCGGTCAATGAGCGTCAGGTAGTCCTGCTGCAGCAGGCGACAGTTTTCATCGGTTTCCTGCGCCATCTCCTGCTGCACGATCTCTCTGTGCCGGTTCAGGTCGGCACGCTTGGCAATGACCTTGATCTGCATTTTGACCGGGCTGATCTTCAGAAACGAAATAAACGAATAGATGATGTTTCGCTGCTCTCTGGCACTGCGCAGCAGGAAGTTGATAGGTATAACTTCGACAATCTTCAGGTAACGGTGATCCCGTGTGTAGATGATGCCGTTTTCGATCTTCTCCACAGGCAGGTATTCCGCCACCGGATTGATGTACTTGGGCGCGTCGTCACCGCTCTTAGCTTTTCGCTTCTTGCGTTTTTTCCGCTTGTCCTGTTCCTCTTCATTGCGTGTAATAACACGGCGGTTGCAGAGATATTTCAGAACAAGAAAGATAAATGACGAGAGGCTTTCGCCGTTGATGCCAACCAGCGCGATGATGCCAAGAGGCAGCGCGGTCAGGCACAGAATGATGATTTTAGCAGTCAATGTCAGGGCGGACACCGAGAACACCGGTATGCCGATAGCCAGCACGATAACCAGTGCCTCGGCTGTATTGCGGAGCTTCAGCAGTCCGCCGAAAAAAGTCCCGCCTTCAATAAAATTGGGCGGGATGATATAGGTGTCATATTCATTTGGTTTACTCACATTTAGTTCTCCTTCCTACCCTATGATCCAGAAAGGCCCACCAGCACCGGCACGGCCGCTGGCTTCATTCAGGATGATAGCCAGATCCCATGCCTGTTGGCTTCGGGTATAGTTGGCAGGGTCGGCCACCAGTATCTTTCCGTTCTCCACACCGCGCAGCACGATGAAGTGTCCTGAGCTGGTGAAATGACCTTTCAGCATGATTGCCACCACCAGCTTGCCTTGAGAGAGCGCATCCACAATGCGCTGCCCTTCTGTTTTCCCGCAGCCCTGTACCGGAAGCCCCCACGCTTTGGCAGCACCGGGGATCAGCGAATGGTAGGAACCGCTTCTACTGCACCAGTAACCGTTTTCATAGGCCCAACGTGCCATCTCAACGGGATCGACCGTCTCGTTGGTCAGAGAAGATACCACCATTGCCATACAGGTAGGCCCGCAGCCGTAGGTGCCGATGTCGTCGGTGCCGTAGGGCTTGCTCGCGTACCGCTTGTCCAACTGATTATAGTAGACCACCTGCGTCGCGCCATCCGAGAAACGAATGTCGCCCAGAGATACAAGGCCGGCGGACTCGGCAGGCAGCAAGCCCTGCATCATACCATCGCCCAGGAATACGCTCAGGTTCTGGGCGTAGTTTTCCGCCAGTCCCTTTTGTTCATCCGACAGAGCGAATATCTTATCCTCAAAATAGGCCTCTCCGTTGTAGACGATGGTATATATCTTCCATATCTCTGTTACTTCCGTTTCCGTCACCGTGACCTTACCGGTTTTGGGATCCGTATTCGTTTCCGTTACCGTAGTCGTGCGAGACTCCTCCGTGCTCGTGAAGGTATAGAGGGCGTCCTTGGCCTTACGGATCACATCCTCCATATCCTTGAGGGAGATAGATGCGTAGTCCTGATTTTTGGCGGCACAGTACATGGCAATGAAGCGGTTGGCATTGTAGGCCGGGGAGCTTTCGTATGGATTGATGATCTCCTTCTGGTCGGCACCGGAAGCGGTAAAATCCGTGTCAATCCGGGCGCGAACATCCTCCTGCCCTTCCTCCAGCAAGTCGCTGATCGCCTGCGAGATCTGATTGATGTTCTCCACAATGGCGGCGTTGTCGTTGAGGATCGGTGTGTCTGGACTTCCTTCAACCCCTGCCTTGGTCAACCCGCCGAAGATCAGGGAAGGCAGCAGCATGATGAACAAGACGGGAAGCACCAGCACCCCGGCAATGATGGCAGCAACCGCCTTGCGATGTGTCCAGAGTGCCGCTGCCGCCGCGCCGTAAGGGCCTGCGGCAGCGGTGCCTTTTGCCGCGCCGCTTACCGCTTTTCCGGTTTTGATGGCGCCGCGCACAGCGCCGGCAGCGTGTGCGCTGATTTCAGCGGCTTCGTTCAGACCGCTGCGTTCTTGCTGGGTCATATCAGGTCTTGTCCTTTCTGCGAGGCGGGTCAGGCAGACGCCGGATCAGGCTCTCACGATAGGAAATGCCGCCATCCGGATTCTGATAGGGCTTTTTCTCCACTACGTCCTGTGCGTACTGCCTATACCATTTTGCGCCGTCCACAGTGGTGACGGTGGTGTATTCCCGTTTTGGCTCCATATACTGTTCAGTGCTGTACATGGCAAAGGCACGACCGTCAGGTTCTTCCTCAGAGGTCTCCGTGCCGGTGATATGCCCACCGCCGATCTCCACATTGGAGAAGTTCGGAATATCCGCCGCGCCTTCACCAAGAGCCGTATAGCCCATATAGGACATGAGAGCGTCCGCCGCCATATTGCCGGACATGACATCCCCAGATCCCGCGCCGCCGGTGGCAATACGGCTGATAACGTTATTGGCAATATCGCCGCCCTTGGTCATAGAGGCACGGAACGCCATGCCGCCAACGCCGCCGCTGCCTGTGCCGGTGGCGTTTCGGTATGCGCCGTTATAGAAGCTGCGATTGGCAACACCGGCCAGACCACCTTGCAGGAAGGTGTTGCTGTCACCGCCACTGCCACCGGTGCTTCCGGCTCGCCCTGCATTACCGCCTCGACCGCGTCCGGCGACGCCACGGGCGGCAGCGATGCTCCGCGCGGCCAGCATCGCTTCTGCCAGCATAGAGCCACCTGTATGGCCCACATTGATGCCAAGGCCCTGCATGAAACTGTCGATCTTCTGTGAGATCTTCAAAAATGCCACTGCGCACAGAAACCAGACGAACAGGTTTCCGGCCACGCCTTCTTTACCGGAAGCTGAGACCTGAGACTGCACATCCGATTCCGTCAGAGCAAAGGCAGGGATTGTGAGCGTACATATAACCAGTACGGACAACACGATCCCTGTGATGTATTTCGTTTTTTGATTCATGATCGTCTCCTATAGGGATAAGGGGTTTGCCAGGAAGGTTCCCACCATGGTGATGAACAGGCGTAGGCACCATGCGTTCATCAGCAGTAGAAATATCTGGCCGCCGAACATCCGGCACCACGCCTTGAAGATGTTGGAGGTAGCCTGCGCCGCGCCCGTAGCAAAAGCCACCGGTGCCGTGAATACCAGAACGCCCAGCAGCACATAACGCTCCGCCGCCTCAAATAGCAGCTTGATATAGTTCCACGCCAATATGAGGACGAGGATCAGGGCGATTAGAGCCACCGCGCCGTTGGCGCAGACCCCAAGGATGGTAAGTATGACCGAATTGAAGTCGGCAAAGTTCAGTGTGGGCAGCTCAGACGACATGATCCACGCGTAGGGTGTCCCGCCGATTTTCAGTATCAGCTCCACGATTTCATCTGCGAAATAGGCCAGCAGGATAAACAGCACGGAGCGGATCGTCAGCTTTACCGGGTCTTCTGCCTCTACGCCTGCTATAAGGCCGTAGTTCTTGAATAGCTGCCAGATCAGGTTCAGCAGGATCATGCCGATAGCCAGTGCCACGAAGATGTTGTACATCGTCTCCGCGGCAGGGAAGTAGCGCAGGAAGGTGGTCATGTCGCAGCCCAGAGCCCCCAGTACAGAGGTGTTGATAAGGTCAAGACCGTACATGACCTGTTCCGCGATCCATTCTACAATGCCATCTAATATGCCCATAGCACCTCTCCTTTCTCAGCCGGACAGCTTGGCGTTATCCGTTCCATCTGCCATCTGCGAAGAAGGGCGTCACATAGGACATGA
>ERZ1106954.2550-NODE-2550-length-12411-cov-4.348414_pt1 | contig 12411 bp, 10 predicted proteins | sample MGYA00403678_ERZ1106954 | MGnify/ENA primary metagenome ERZ1106954 (study PRJEB35170, sample SAMEA104062445) | human gut metagenome | biome: human gut; feature: human-associated habitat; material: faeces | place: Denmark | collected 2012-08-20 ... | reverse complement strand
TGGGAGTCGGTGCAAAGCCGCACCCCGACTATTCCCTTGCGGACTGGGTGCTGGGACATTTCAAGAAGGATCAGGCTGAAATCCTGGAAGCCGGAATGGACAACGCAGTAACCTGTGTGGAGCTTATCGTTGACGGAAAGATCAACGAGGCAATGAACAAATTCAACTCCTGAGGAAACAACGATGGATCTCTTTTATAACGCCGCGGGGCTTATTCCCGAGTTCCAGCGCCTCAGCAAGTACCTCGACGAAAAACAGAAGCTGCCTGCCCTTGTGACAGGCGTTTCGCATATACACAAGGCGCATTTCATCGGCGCTCTTCTGCGTAAGGAAGCGCTGCGCCCGGTGCTCACCATCGCAGAAAACGAAGCGGAAGCGCAGCGTCTGTGCACCGACATAAATTCAATGTATGGCGCGGGGACTGCGCTGCTCTATCCCGCAAAGGAGCTTCTGCTGGGGGATTACGAAGCGGCTTCCCGGGAGTATGAGCACAAGCGTATTTTCGCGCTCTCAGCCATGCTCAACGGGGAATGCAGCACCGTTATATGCTCTCCGGAAGCGGCGGCGCAGCTGACCATTCCCCCTGACGTGCTGAAGGCGCGCACCATTACGCTCTCGCAGGACATGGATATTCCGCTGGACGACCTGACGGCGGGGCTTATTGCCGCTGGTTATTCCCGGTGCGACCTTATCGAGGGACCGGGGCAGTTTTCCGTCCGCGGTGGAATAGTTGACATATTCCCGCCCAGCAGTGCAGCGCCGTGCCGTCTTGAATTATGGGGAGATACCATCGACAGCCTGACCTATTTCGATCTTGAGACCCAGCGCAGGACTGAGCCCATAGAAAGCATACGAATTTCTCCGGCAGCCGAGGTGCTTTTTACATCCTCTGAGGAACTGTGCGGGCGTATCGAAGCGCTTGCGAAAAAGCTCCGCGGCAGAAACGCAGCGGAAATGCGCGAGCGCCTGGAGCAGGACTGCCAGAAGCTGCGCGGTGGCATTTCCCTCAGCACTGTTGACAGGTTCTTTCCGCTGTGTTACAATAAGGAAGCGACGATATTCGACTATGCGAACGCGCTTTTCGTCTGCGAGAATACCACGGTGCGCGAGAATTACCGCGCCATCGCGGCTCAGCATGCCGAGGACCTGCGCATACAAACCGAAGAAAAGCGCATCTGCCGCGGGCTTGACAGGTTCATGCTGACTAAGAATGAGCTCTATTCCGAAATAGACGAGCGCGTCTGCGCGTATTTCGATACGTTCATTCGCGGGCGCGACATGCAGCTTGGTCTGCTTCTGGACCTGCAGGGCGCTATCCAGACTTCTCCCTGGAGCGGTGAACTCGCGGTGCTGCAGACGGAACTGCAGAATTACCTTGATATGGGCTTTTCCTGCGTGATTTTCTCAGGTACTGAAAAAGGAGCGCATACGCTTGCAAGCGACCTGCAGGACGAGGGCTTCAAGGCCGACCTTGCCGCCGACCCCAAAAAGCCCGTCAAGGGCAGAGTCATCGTTATCCCAGGAACTCTCGGCGCTGGTATCGAATACAGCACTATAAAGTTCGCGGTGTTTACGCATACTGCGGTGCATGCGAACCGCAAGCGTCCTCCGAAGAAAAAGCCGGGTGAGGAGATACGTTCCCTTTCGGATATCTCCATCGGCGACCTGGTGGTGCATTATTCCCACGGTATCGGCATTTTCGACGGCGTTCACAAGATAGAGACCGACGGCGTTGCCAAGGACTACATCAAAATACGCTATGCCGGCGCGGACGTGCTGCATATTCCCGTCACACAGCTTGACCTTGTGTCGCGGTATATCGGCGCGGGCGACGTGAATACCGTGAAGCTGAACAAGCTGAATTCCGACCAGTGGCAGAAGTCAAAGGCGAAGGCAAAGGCTGCCGCAAAGGAAATGGCAAGCGAGCTTATCGAGCTTTATTCCCGCAGAATGAAGAGTAAGGGTTATGAATTCCCTCCCGACGACTCGCTGCAGGAGGATTTTGAAGCGCATTTCAACTATATCGAAACTAATTCCCAGCTGCGGTGCATCGACGAGATAAAGGCAGATATGATGAAGCCGGTGCCGATGGAGCGCCTGCTGTGCGGTGATGTTGGCTTCGGCAAGACTGAAGTCGCGCTGCGTGCGGCATTCAAGTGCGCGGAAGCAGGGAAGCAGTGCGCGGTGTTAGTACCGACGACGGTGCTTGCATGGCAGCATTTCCAGACATTCTGTAACCGAATGGAAGGCTTCCCTATAAATATCGCGCTGCTGTCAAGGCACAAGACCCCGGCTGAACAGCGCGAAATACTGCGCCGGCTTAAAGCGGGCAGCATAGATATCATAATAGGCACACACCGTATAATCCAGGAAGATATCAAGTTCAAGGACCTGGGGCTTGTCATAATCGACGAGGAACAGCGCTTCGGCGTTGCACATAAAGAGAAGTTCAAGGAGATGTTCAGCGGAGTTGACGTGCTGACTTTATCTGCAACGCCTATCCCGAGGACCCTCAACATGGCGATGAGCGGAATACGCGACATGAGCGTTATCGACGAACCACCCCAGGACAGACAGCCGATAACCACCTATGTTATGGAACACGACTGGGGCGTGATAATGCAGGCTATCGAAAAGGAACTGCGGCGCAGCGGTCAGGTGTACTATATCCACAACCGCATAGACTCGATATACAGCTGCGCGGAGAAAATACGTTCGCTTATCCCGGAAGCGCGGGTAGGCGTTGCACACGGCAAAATGTCCGAGGAACAGATGCTGGAGATTTGGCGCCATCTTCTTGACGGAAGCCTTGACGTGCTTGTCTGCACCACGATAATAGAAACCGGCGTTGACGTCCCGAATGTGAACACGCTCATCATCGAAAATTCCGACTACATGGGGCTTGCACAGCTTCACCAGCTGAGAGGCCGCGTCGGAAGAACGAACAAGCGCGCATATGCGTATTTCACGTTCCAGCGCGGAAAGGTGCTTTCCGAGATCTCGCAGAAGCGCCTTGACGCGATACGTGAGTTCACACAGTTCGGCAGCGGTTTCAGGATAGCGATGCGCGACCTGGAGATAAGGGGCGCGGGAAGCATTCTCGGCTCAAGTCAGTCGGGTCACCTTGCGAACGTGGGATACGACATGTACCTGCAGCTGCTGGACGAGGCAGTCCGCGAGGAGCGCGGTGAAAAGGACGTACACAAGGAAGAGTGCCTGGTGGATATAAAGATAGACGCGTTCATACCGGAGGATTATATTTCCAACCAGGCGCAGCGCGTTGACTGTTACCGTAAGATTGCGCGAATTCAGACTGAAGAGGACAGCGTCGATGTCACCGACGAGCTTATCGACAGATATGGAGACCCGCCAAAATCGGTGCTCGGGCTTATTGAAGTCGCGCGCCTGCGCAATATGGCAAGCGCCGCTGATATCGTTGAAATCACCCAGATGAACAACGACCTGCTGTTCTATCTCGGAAAATTCGACATGAAGAAGATAGCTGCAGTATCCAAGCTGTGCGGAAAGCGAATGCTGCTTGAAACCGCAGACCGCGGGCATATCCGCGTCACCCTCGACAAGAATGAAAAGCCGCTGGACGCCATGCGTTCAGTGATAAACACGATGAACGAGGCATAAAGATATCCCGGAGCGTTCCGACGCCCCGGGATGATTTTATTTCTTTGTGAAATCAGTTTTGTTAAGCGTATCGGTTATTTCAGGCACATTCTTTACGCAGAAATCCACCATTACGCTGGCGACCTTTGCGGCAGTTTCGATGGAAACCGACTGCCCGGATTTGTTCCATTCAAGGAACAGATTAAGAAAACCACCGTTGATGAACGCCGACATCAGCATTACGTATTTTTCCTCTGAAGTTATCGTGAAATGTCCGAGTATCTTGCCTGCGGAAGCTTTCAGTACGTTTTTCATTCTTGAAACGAGCACCCCGCGGAAATCGCTCTTCATCAGATGGAAGTAAAAGCCGTACTGCTCCGTGATAAGTTTGCTCAACTCCAGGAACAGCGTATATGTGCTGTTAACCAGCGAACCGCTGTCAAAATGGGAAATTATCGCGGTTACAGCGTCAACGATTTCAGACTCGGTTTCGTCGAGAATATCCGTAATGTTATTATAATGCGTATAGAATGTTCTGCGGTTTACATTGGCAAGGGTGGTCAGTTCGCTTATTGTGATAGATGAGATGTCCTTGCTTTCCATTATCTTGAAAAGCGCGGCGCGTATCGCCTTTTTTGTTCTTATAACTCTCTTATCCGAGTTGTTTCGTGTTGTAACTGCCATGATATCCAGCCTTTCTGCACAAAGTGTGCTTTTATTCACATGTGTATATTATAACCGACTTATCTCACAATGTCAACTCATTTTGACTATTATCGTTATATCAGGCTATTTAAATTTGAAATATCTGTTAATCAATTATGACATAACTGTAAAATTACCGTTTTGACAATAGATAACGCTTGACGGCATTGCTTGAGTGTGGTATAATTAATAAAAAACCTTACGAATTTCGTAGCTGAAAGGGCGATGAGAGATGGCGCTTATCATCATAACCGACGACGAGCCGATGAACTTACGCATGACTGAGTTCCTGCTGTGCAAGAACGGTTATGACAATATCATAAAGGCTCGGTCCGGTGAAGAATGCCTGTCGTTTGCCCCGGAGGCCGACCTTATTCTCATGGACGTCATGATGCCCACGATGGATGGACTGCAGACATTCCACAGACTGCGCGAGACGGGACTTGACACTCCAGTGGTGTTTCTTACGTCCTCGGAGGACGAAGAGACTCTGACCGAGATAGAAGCGACAGGCTCTGATATGGTCTCAAAGCCATTCTCGCCTGAGGAGCTGATAGCGTCGGTAAGAAAAGCGCTTGGAGAAGAATAAAAAAACATTCGGGGGAGATTACGTGGTTCCCCTGTTTTTTTGTATTATTGCACCAAATCTTTTCAAACCCCCTTGACAAATTAGGCAGAATGTATTAAAATCATAGATGATATAAACGTTTACACAGGCGTTTTGATTATTCTATTTTCTAAGGAGAACACAAACATGGCTTACATATTAGGCGTTGACATCGGCACATCCGGCACAAAGACGGTGCTTTTTTCAGAGGACGGCACACCTGTTGCTTCAGCTACCTATGAATACCCGCTTTACACACCGCAGAACGGTTATGCAGAGCAGGAACCCCTTGACTGGTGGAACGCTTCCGTCAACGGTATCAAGGACGTCATCACTGAAAGCAAGGTAAGCCCTGACGATATCAAGGGCGTTGGTCTTTCAGGACAGATGCACGGTCTTGTAATGCTGGACGCTGATAACCAGCCTATCCGCAAGTCAATTATCTGGTGCGACCAGCGCACCGCCAAGGAAGTCGTTGAGATCACCGACAAGGTCGGCGCTGACAGAATGATCGAGATCACCGCAAATCCAGCTATCACTGGCTTCACGGCTGCAAAGATCATGTGGGTCAAGAACAATGAACCCCAGAATTACGAAAAGTGCAGACATATCCTGCTGCCCAAGGATTACATCAGATTTATGCTCACCGGCGAGTATGCCACCGAGGTTTCCGACGCCAGCGGAATGCAGCTGCTCGATATCCCGAACCGCTGCTGGTCCGATGAAGTCCTGAACAAGCTGGGCATTGACAAGTCCCTGCTTGCAAAGGTTTATGAGTCCCCGGAGATCACCGGTACCATTACTAAGAAAGTTGCTGAACTCACCGGTTTAAAGGCAGGAACTCCTGTTGTGGGCGGCGCAGGCGATAATGCCGCAGCTGCAGTAGGAACAGGTGTTGTCGAGGATGGAAAGGCGTTCACGACTATTGGTTCTTCCGGAGTTGTTTTTGCGCATACTTCCAATATTTCCATTGACAAGAAGGGAAGAGTACACACATTCTGCTGCGCAGTTCCCGGCTGCTGGCATGTAATGGGCGTTACACAGTCCGCAGGTCTTTCGCTGAAATGGTTCAGGGACAATTTTGCCTGGTCCGAAATGGAAACTGCTCTTTCTATGGGCGTTGACCCGTATTACCTCATGGATAAGGAAGCCGGAAGCGTGCCCATCGGCGCAAACAGGCTTCTCTATATGCCTTATCTCAATGGTGAGAGAACTCCTCACCTCGACCCGAATGCACGCGGCGTGTTCTTCGGACTTTCCACCATGCACAAGAAGAAAGAGATGCTCCGCGCGGTAATGGAGGGCGTTTCCTATTCCCTGCGCGACTGCGTTGAAGTTATGCGCGAAATGGACATCAACGTGAGCGACATGATGGCGTGCGGCGGTGGTGGAACATCACCCCTGTGGCGCCAGATGCTGGCCGACCTTTACGGCTGCCAGGTCAAGACCACACAGAACAAGGAAGGTCCCGCGCTTGGCGTTGCGCTCCTTGCAGCTGTCGGCGCAGGAATTTACAAGAGCGTTCCCGAGGCGTGCCGCGCAGTCATCAAGCCTGAGAAGATACAGGAGCCTATCGCTGAAAACACCGCCGAGTATGAAAAGGTCTATGAGATGTATCGTAAGCTTTATCCGGCAATGAAGCAGTGCTTTGCTGAACTTGCGCAGATGTGATTTTTGAGTAATATTGAGTGCCCTCTGAGTGGTGACATTTGGAGGGCACTTTCAGAATGCGTTCGTATTTCCGGAGGATAATATGTTTTGTGAAGAATGTGGAAGACAGCTCAGACCGCAGGCATTATTCTGCCCAAAGTGCGGTCATAAGGTAAGTGCGCGTGAAGCCCCCGAAGCGGCACCAGCATCTGAACAGCCCCAGTCCGCTGCACCGATTCCAGAAGTTCAGCAAGAACCGCAGGCGGTTAATGAGCCGATCGTTATGCCTGTTGAAGAACATGTTTCAGCGCCCGTCGGGGAACCCGCGCCGCTTCCAGAACCTGAAGCCGTTTCTGAGCCTGTTTCAGAAGCTTTCCCCGAGCCGGTTCAGGAACCAGAACCCGAGCCCGAGATGATTACCGCGCCCGTTGAGGAACCCGCGCCGCTTCCCGAACCAGAAGCAGTTCCTGAACCTGTCGCGGAAGCTGCCTCAGAGCCTGTCCATGAACCTGAGCGCAAGCCGGAAAGGGAACCCGAGCCGGAAGAGGAGTTCACCTCTACAGCAGCTGCATTTTCATCATTTGAACTGGAAGAAATCCAGCGCGCGATGAAAAAGAAGCTTGCCCCCGAGCCGCCATTGTTTTTTGACAAGGAAAAGCTGGCTGCGGAATTGTACAATAACCTGTACGACAATCTCTATGAAAACCTGAAAGAAACTGTAAAACGCGAAGTACTCAGGGAACTTGAGGAGGAACGTAAGGAAAGCACCGGCAAAAAAGGCGGCTTTTTCAAGAAACGCTGATAATCACTGCCCCTGCGGAAACGCGGGGGCGATTGACAGAATGGAGGAAAAAATGTACACACCTAACGAACACAGATATGAAAAAATGGTATATAACCGCTGCGGAAACAGCGGACTGAAGCTTCCGGCAGTTTCGTTCGGAATCTGGCAGAATTTCAGCTACAAGGATAATTTTGAAAATATGGAGCAGATGATACACACGGCTTTTGACCTGGGTATCACTTACTTTGACGCTGCGAATAATTACGGCAACCCGTACAATGGTTCTGCTGAGGAGAATTTCGGCAGGATACTTGACCGCGGGCTGCGCGCATACCGCGACGAACTGATAATCGCGACAAAAGCGGGCTATGAAATGTGGGACGGCCCCTATGGCGACAGAAACGGCTCCAGAAAGTACCTGACTGCTTCCCTCGACCAGTCTCTGAAACGCATGAAGCTTGACTATGTGGATATTTATTACCACCACGTTTTTGACCCGAACACACCGCTTGAGGAAACCGCGCTGGCTCTTGATAACGCAGTCAGACAGGGAAAGGCGCTGTATGTGGGCATTTCCAACTACAACAAGCAGCAGACCGCAGAGATAATGTCGATTTTCAGGGAACTCCACACTCCGTTTGTGATAAATCAGCCTAGCTACTCTATGTTCAACCGCTGGATAGAAACAGATGGACTGAGGGATTTTGCTGCAGAAAACGGCGTGGGACTTGCGGTGTTCCAGCCGCTTTTCCAGGGACTTCTTACAGACCGCTATCTCAATGGTATCCCCGGGGACTCCAGGGTATCCAAGGGGTGCGTATGGATAAAGAATGATATTAATGAGGAAAAGCTCGCAAAAGTCCGCAAACTCAATGAGATCGCGGCAAATCGCGGGCAGAAGCTTTCTCAGATGGCGATATCATGGGCGCTTCGCGGGGGAAAGGTGACTACTGTGCTCATAGGCGCTTCAAAGCCCAGTCAGATAACCGAGAACGCAGCCGCAGTGGAACATCTTGATTTCACGCCGGACGAACTTTCCGCAATAGAAGCCGTTATTTCAGAATAATTTCGCATATTTGTTACAAGTAATTAAAAAACTACTTGCAAATATCGATGTCTTGTGCTATAATATAAAGGATAATAAGCGGCAGATGCGGCTGTGAATAAATGTCTGTATGGTCGCGCCCCACGGTAATTACCGCCAGGCAGGCTGAATGTACAGGACATATCCGCAGAGCCGCGCCGGATAAATAGGCGCAGCGCCGGTGTACGAAGGAGTTTCCCTCCAAGCTGGTAAAAGACGCTTTCCGGCTTTAAGAAGTGAACCGAAAGGAAGTTGATTATGGCTAAGATCGCAGTTCTGGGTTACGGTACAGTTGGCTCAGGAACAGTTGAGGTTTTCTATAAGAATAAGGAAAGCCTTGAAAAGAAGGCTGGACAGGAGATGGATATCAAGTATATTCTTGATATCCGTGATTTCAACGACAGTCCCTACAAGGAGAAGTTTGTCAAGGATTTCAATGTTATTCTGAATGACCCTGAGGTTACGGTCGTAGCTGAGGTTATCGGTGGTCTTAAACCCGCATATGATTTTGTAAAGTCTGCTCTAGAGGCTGGCAAGAGCGTTGTTACATCTAACAAGGAACTTGTTGCAGCTAAGGGCGCGGAGCTTCTCGCTATCGCAAAGGAAAAGAATGTTAATTTCTTCTTTGAAGCGAGCGTTGGCGGTGGAATTCCGATAATCAAGCCGCTGCATGCGTGCCTTTCCGCTAATGAGATCGACGAGATCGCAGGTATTCTCAACGGAACCACTAACTTCATTCTCACAAAGATGATCCGTGACGGCATGGATTTCGAAAAGGCACTCAAGATCGCTCAGGACCTGGGCTATGCAGAGCGTAATCCTTCCGCTGACGTTGACGGTCACGACGCATGCCGCAAGATCTGCATTCTTGCTTCTCTTGCTTTTGGTAAGCATGTTTACCCTGACAGCGTTCACACCGAGGGTATCACCAAGATAACACTGGAAGACGTGGACTACTGCGACAGCGCCGATTGCAAGATCAAGCTTATCGGCTGCGCAAAGCGCGAGGAAGCCGGCAAGATCTCCATTGGTGTTTTCCCCGCAGTAATCAAGGACGAGAGCCAGCTGGCTGGCGTAAACGATGTTTTCAACGCTATACTTGTCCGCGGTGACGCTACAGGCGACGTTGTGTTCTATGGCAAGGGCGCCGGCAAGCTTCCTACTGCGAGCGCGGTAGTTGCCGACATCGTATCTGCCGTAAAGCATTCCGGCACCAGCAAGTCCCTTACATGGGCTGACAGCGACCAGAATTTCATCAAGGATTTCAGCGATTTCTCCTGCGCAAATTACATCAGACTTTCTTCCAAGAATGTGGAAGTCACCAAGGCAGTTATCAAGGCGCTTTTCGGCGAAGTCACATATCTTTCCAGGAAGAATCAGCCTGAGAATGAGCTTGCATTCACGACCGGCGTAATGACCGAGAAGGACACCCTTAACGCAATCAAGAAGGTTTCTGATGGCGCAGAGCTCCTCGGCAGAATTCGCGTACTGGATTATTGATACAGCATTGCTGACATATTGCAGCGGGTCGGCGTGCGGCTGACCTGACTGCGGCAGCCGGCTTTTCGGCTGTACTGATAAATTCGGAGGATTAGAAGATAATAATGGAAGCAGAAACCCCTAAGTACAAACGTGTGCTGCTCAAGCTGAGCGGTGAGGCTCTTTCCGGCGATAAGGGCAGCGGACTGGATATTCCCACCATTGAGAATATTTGCCGCAGCATAAAGAAGTGCGTTGACGTCGGCGCCGAGATAGGTATTGTTGTCGGCGGCGGTAATTTCTGGCGCGGAAGAAGTTCCGAGGGAATGGACAGGGCGCGTGCGGATCATATCGGCATGCTGGCAACAGCTATGAACGCTCTTGCCGTTGCTGATGTCCTTGAAAAGCAGGGCTGCCAGGTCAGAGTGCAGACTGCGATCACCATGCAGCAGGTCGCTGAGCCCTTCATCCTCGGCAAGGCTATACGTCATCTTGAAAAGGGCAGAGTTGTGATCTTCGGCTGCGGAACCGGAAACCCGTTCTTCTCCACGGACAGCGCGGCTTCACTGCGCGCCGCTGAGCTGAATGCAGATATTCTGCTCAAGGCGACTATGGTTGATGGTATCTACGACAAGGATCCCAAGAAGTTCCCCGACGCTGTGAAGTACGACGTGATTACGCATCACGACATTCTCGTAAAGAAGCTTCAGGTAATGGACAGCGCAGCAGCAGCCATCTGCACCGAGAATAACATTCCGATAATCGTATTTGATCTTAACCGTCCCGACAATATCTATGACGCTGTCATGGGCAAGACTGTCGGAACGCTCGTTACAAAGCATAAGCCGCAATAATATTTCAGAGAGGTGCCAAAATGAAAGAAATACTCGACACAGCCAAGGAAAAGATGGGAAAGTGCGTGAACGCGCTTGAAAGCGAGCTTGCAACTATCCGCGCAGGCCGCGCTAATCCCGGAGTACTCGACAGGATCACTGTTGACTATTATGGCTGTCCCACTCCCGTGAACCAGATGGCTTCCATTTCCGTTTCCGAGGCAAGAATTCTTGTTGTTCAGCCGTTTGACGCTTCCACACTCAAGTCCATTGAAAAGGCTATCCAGGCAAGCGACCTCGGTATCAACCCCACAAATGACGGTCGTGTTCTGCGTATCGCTTTCCCGCAGCTGACAGAGGACCGCAGAAAGGAACTCTGCAAGCAGGTCAGCAAGATCTGCGAGGAGAGCAAGGTCGCAGTTCGTAACGTACGCCGCGACGCTCTTGACAAGCTCAAGGCAAAGAAGAAGAACAGCGAGATCACAGAGGACGACCTCAAGGACGCAGAAAAGAACATTCAGAAGATCACCGATAAGTTCATCGAAAATATTGACGCAGTAGGCGCTGATAAGGACAAGGAGATCATGTCTATCTGATGGCAGAGTTGTCAGTACCACAGCACGTCGGCATAATTATGGACGGGAACGGCAGGTGGGCGAAAAAGCGCGCACTACCACGGAATTTCGGACATAAACAGGGTGCTGCTGTCTTTAAAAAGACTATCAACTGGGCGCGGGAACTCGGCATAAAGTGCGTGACTTTCTATGCGTTTTCCACCGAGAACTGGAAGCGACCGGTTGATGAGATCGACGGAATTATGAACCTGCTCCGGCAGTATATCAAGGATATACGTGCTGCGGCGCGGGAAAACATACGTTTTATCTTTCTCGGCGATATTACTGCACTGCCTGAGGACATCACTGCGGAACTACTGGATATACAGGCTTCTACGGTGAATAACGACGGCTTTATTGCGGGGGTTGCGCTGAACTATGGCGGCAGGGACGAAATAACCAGGGCAGCCAGGATATTAGCGCAGCAGACGGCTTGTGGGGAAATAACACCGGAAAGCATAAACGAGCAGTCAATAGAAAAACTGCTTTACACGGCGGAAATGCCTCCGCTTGATCTGATAATCAGACCCAGCGGGGAGCAGCGTTTGTCGAATTTCCTTATCTGGCAGGCGGCGTATGCGGAATTTGTTTTCATGGACGTCCTCTGGCCCGATTTCACAAAAAAACATCTGGAATATGCGATCAGCGAATACAACGAGCGCGACCGGCGCTTTGGCGGAGTGTAGTTTCAGAGGAAGGATTGCTTATGCGCACGAGGCTGATTTCTGCTGGTGTTGGTATTATTATTGGTGTGGCGATTTTATTTCTTGACAATATTTTCGTGTATTGTGCAGGGATATGTTTCTTGTCATCAGTTGCAGTTTGGGAACTTACGCGCGCTATAAAGTGCGATAAATTCAAGTTGCTGCGTTGGGCAAGCATTGTTATGGGCGCGGTTTTCCCGATAGCGATTATTCTTCTGTGGGTAAATTTTCTTATCCTGCCGCTTGCCATGGCATATATCATTGTGATGGCGCTTATCATGCTTAAGAACCACAAGGAAGTCAGCTTTGAAAAGGTTCTCGCGTGTGGTGCGG
>ERZ1106954.2540-NODE-2540-length-12429-cov-13.953693_pt1 | contig 12429 bp, 11 predicted proteins | sample MGYA00403678_ERZ1106954 | MGnify/ENA primary metagenome ERZ1106954 (study PRJEB35170, sample SAMEA104062445) | human gut metagenome | biome: human gut; feature: human-associated habitat; material: faeces | place: Denmark | collected 2012-08-20 ... | reverse complement strand
GGGCAAAGCCCATCTGATTGCGCTTTTCCGTGCCGCCGAAGATCACGTCCTCCATTTTGGCGCCCCGGAGCTGGCGGCTGTTCTGCTCGCCCATGACCCACAGGATGGCGTCGGAGATGTTGGACTTGCCGGACCCGTTGGGCCCCACGATGGCGGTAATGTCTGCGCCGAAATTCAGGACCGTTTTATCGGGAAAGCTCTTGAAGCCTTGGATTTCCAGCTGTTTTAAGTACACGTTTGTTTCACTCCTTCTGCATATCCCGGATGATGCGGTCGATCCGGCGGGCTGTATCGATGAAATCCTGCTCCGTGTAGCCCTTGGTGGTCATGGCCGCCGTTCCAATGCGGACGCCGGAGGTCTGCTGGGGGGACCGGGTGTCGTTGGGGACGCAATTCTTGTTCAGGGTGATGTGATGGCGGTCCAGCTCCTCCTGAACGGCCTTGCCGGTCAGGCCCGTGTCCGTCAGGTCCAGCAGGAACAGGTGGTTGTCCGTTCCCCCGGTGACCACCTTATAGCCCATCTGGAGGAACGCATCGCACATGGCCTTGCAGTTGCGGACCACCGCGTGGATGTAGCGCTTGAAATCCTCGGTGCAGGCCTCCTCGGCGGTGACGGCCTTCCCGGCCACCACGTGCTGCAATGCGCCGCCCTGGACTCCGGGAAAAACGGCGCTGTCCACCTGCTTGGCAAGCTCCGGCCGGCAGAAGATCAGGCCGCCCCGTGTGCCCCGCAGGGTCTTGTGGGTGGTGGTGGTAATGATGTCCGCCAGGCCGAAGGGGGAGGGATGGTCCCCGGCCGCCACCAGCCCGGCAATGTGGGCCATATCCACCATGAAGTATGCGCCGACTTCCTGTGCAGCAGCTGCAAAGGCCCCGAAGTCGATGATACGGCTATAAGCGGATGCGCCGGCCAGAATCAGTTGCGGCCTGTACGCGGATGCTTTTCTTCGCATGTCGTCGTAGTCGATGAAGCCCCTGTCGTCCACACCGTAGAACACCATGTTGTACAGCTTGCCGCTGAAATTCACCGGGGAACCGTGGGTCAGGTGGCCGCCGTTGTTCAGGCTCATGGCCAGGATGGTATCCCCCGGCTTCAGCACGCTCATGTAGGCGGCGAGGTTGGCGGAGGAGCCGCTGTGGGGCTGGACATTGACGTGATAATCCGTCCCGAATACCTTCTGCCACATGCCGCAGCAGTATTCCTCCAGCTCGTCCACGCAGCCGCAGCCACCGTAGTACCGGCCCCGGTTGCCGGAGCGATGCCCGGCGGGATAGCCCTCTGAATACTTGTTGGTCAGGCAGGAGCCCACGGCCCGCATGACGTTCTCGCTGACAAAGTTTTCGCTGGCGATCAGCTCGATGTTGGCGTTCTGCCGGGCCTGCTCGGCTGCAATGATCTCAAAAACCTTGGATTCCATGGGGGTTCCTCTTTCTTTTTGTGGGGGCTGCGGGCTGTAAGGCCCGCTGCCCGGGTTTGATGTGCATATAGAATCAGCTTATGATACCACAAAACCCTGGATTTTTCAAGAAAAATCACCGGAATACATTTGCGGGAAGGGGACTGCGGGCAAAAAAATCCGGGAGGGCGCTTCCTTGCGAAGCGCCCTCCCGGGGCAGTTTGCTTCAGTTCCGCGAGCATTTCTCCGCGTCGATGGCCAGCACCACCATCAGGGCGTACAGCGCGTCGCCGGGGTCCGCCACGTCGATGGTGTAGGTATCCGTCCAATGGAACAGCTCCTTGCTGATGGAGGCCACCTGGCGGGGGCCGTCCTGAATGGTGTAGTCCCACTCCATAAAACTGCCGTCCACGGTCCAGCCGCAGAAGTCCAGGGAAAACGACGGTCGAAAAAGAGTAAACTCCTTGCGGATCTCTCCTACGCAGCGGTCGCCGACGTACAGCTCAAACTTGGGCAGGAACGTCAGCACCCGCTGCTGCACCGTGGCGATGTGCTCCCCCTGGGGGTTCAGAATATGCAGGCAATGACCCCAGGAGAGCTTTCCCTCCACGGTATAGGCCACGCTGCCGTCCTCATGGTAGATGTCGTAGCTGTCGAACCACGAGAAAAACCGCTGCTTGAAATACAGCTTCATAGGCGCACCTCCCTTTCCGTTCAGTATACCGTATCCCGGGGCCCCTGACAAGGGAAAATCACCCTTTACAAAATAGAAAATATGTTCTATAATGAAAGCAGTATATGGGAAGGGAGGGCTGCGTCATGCGCGCACGGCCCATCAGCTGCTGCTTTTCCGGCCACCGTCCGGCCAAGCTCCCCTGGGGGGAGGACGAGGACGATCCCCGCTGCCGGGCGCTGAAGGCCCGGCTGCGGGACGCGCTGGACGCCGCCTATGAGGCGGGCTATCGCCACTTTATCTGCGGCATGGCCCAGGGCTGCGACCTGTATTTCTGCGAGCTGGCCCTGGCTCTGCGGCAGCGGCACGGGGACGTCAGCGTGGAGGCGGCTATTCCGTGCCCCACCCAGGCTGACGGCTGGCCCCGGCCCCAGCAGGAGCGCTATCGCCGCCTGGTGGCGGCCTGCGACTATGAGACACTGGTGCAGTCGTCCTACAGTCCCGGCTGCATGCAGCGGCGCAACCGCTACATGGTGGACCACGCGTCCATGCTGCTGGCCGTTCACGACGGGCAGCCCGGCGGCACGCAGCGCACGATGGAATACGCCATGCGCCGGGGGCTGCAAATTGTGGATATTCCCCCGGTGATGGAGACATAACCCCAGCCCCTGCCGCATAGGCTTGTCTCAAAGAGGTGAACGCTTTGAAACAGGTGATCTTGCGGCGGGGACTGGCGCTGCTGCTGGCCGCGGCGGCACTGGGCGCGGTGCTGGCAGGCGGCGGGGCCGACTCCGCCGCCGCACTGTGGCAGTCCGTGTCCCGCCGCCCCAATGTATCCCGTGGACTGCTGCGGTGGGAGCTGGGGGACATTCTGGGGCTGGACGGTCTGTCCGCCCCCACGGTGCTGGCCCTGGGCCAGTCGCCGGTGCTGCTGGCGGGCCGGACCCTGGCTGTCCGGGATGCGGCTCCCCAGCCGGAGGACCCGGACCAGCCGGCTCCGCCGGAGGCCCCCGCACCCGCTCCGCCGGAGAAACAGGATCCCCAGCCTGGGGCAGACAACGGCGTCCCGGCCCAGACGGTGGACCCCCGCTCCACCGACGGCTACAGCATCATCAACGGGGTGTACATCAAGAACAAGTCCAGCCGCACCCTGGACCCGGCGGTGCTGGGGGACCGCCAGTTCGTGGCCTGTCCCCGGCAGGGGCCTCAGGTGCTCATTGTCCACAGCCACGCCAGCGAGGCATACACCATGCCGCCGGGCCGGGAGTATGTGCCCTCCGGCACCTTCCGCACGGCGGACTGCTCCTGCAACATGGTGCGGGTGGGAGATGAGCTGGCGGCGGCTCTGTCGGCCTACGGCATCTCCGTGGTCCACGACCGGACCCTCCACGACGGCCAGTCCTACAACGACGCCTATGAAAACAGCCTGGCGTCGATCCGGAGTTATCTGGCCAAGTACCCCACCATCGTCTATGTGCTGGACCTGCACCGGGACGCGGTGCAGGATGCCAACGGCACCCAGTATAAGCTGGTGACGGCGGAGGACCCCTCTGCCGCCCAGGTGAGCCTGATCATGGGCGTGGCCCACGACGGCTGGCAGGATAATCTGCGCCTGGCCATCGCCGTGCAGGAGAAGCTGGAGACCCAGTCGCCCACCCTGATGCGGCCCATCACCCTGCTGAACTACCGCTATAACCAGTTCGCCGCTCCCGGCAGTCTGCTGGTGGAGGTAGGGGCCGCCGGGAACTCCCTGGAGGAGGCCCTGCAGGCAGCCCGCCTGTTCGGCAGGGGCTTCGCCGAGACGATCCTGGGGCAGTGAGAGAATACAATGCATAAAAAATGTCCCGCACTCAGGCACATCTGTGCCGGAGTGCGGGACATTTTTACAGCACCTTGGACAAAAAGCTCTGCAGCCGGGGACTCTGAGGGTTTTCAAACAGGGCGCCGGGGCGGTTTTCCTCCATGATGACGCCCTGATCCATAAACAGCACCCGGCTGGCCACCTCCCGGGCAAAGCCCATCTCATGGGTGACCACCACCATGGTCATGCCGCTCTGGGCCAGCTCCTTCATCACATCCAGCACCTCGCCTACCATTTCCGGGTCCAGGGCGGAGGTTGGCTCGTCAAACAGCAGCACCTCCGGCTCCATACACAGGGCACGGACGATGGCGATGCGCTGCTTCTGTCCGCCGGAAAGGCGGGAGGGGTACTCCCCTGCCCGGTCCGCCAGGCCCACCCGCTCCAGCAGGGCCATGGCCCGGGCCTCCGCCGTCTGCTGGGACTCCTTTTTCAGCAGCATAGGAGCCATGGTCAGGTTTTTCAGCACCGTCATGTGGGGAAACAGGTTGAACTGCTGGAACACCATGCCCATTTTCATCCGCTGCCGGTCCAGGTCCGTCCGGGGGTCCGTCAGGTCCACGCCGTCCAGGAGGATTTTCCCGCTGTCCGGGGTCTCCAGCCGGTTCAGACACCGCAGAAAGGTGGATTTTCCGCTGCCGGAGGGGCCGATGATGCACACCACGTCCCCCTTCTCGATGTCGGTGGAGATGCCGTCCAGCACGGTGACGCCGCCGAAGCTCTTATGCAGATCCTTAACGCTGATCACTTCTGCGCAGCCTCCTTTCCAGCAGCCCCAGCAGCTGCGTCATGCCGATGACCAGCAGCAGATACACCACCGCCACCAGCAGCAGGGGATTGAAGGCGTCGTAGGTGTTGTTGCGGATCAGGTTCCCGGCCCGGGTCAGGTCCTGGACCGCCACATAGCCCGCCACGGCGGTCTCCTTCAGCAGGGCGATCATCTCGTTGCCGATGGCCGGAAGAATGTTCTTCATGGCCTGGGGCAGCACAATGTGCCAGGCGGCTTGCAGCCGGGACAGGCCCAGGCTGCGTCCGGCCTCCATCTGTCCCGGATCCACGGCGGCAATGCCGCTGCGCATCAGCTCCGCCACATATGCGCCGGAGTTGATGCCGAAGGTGACAATGCCCACCACCAGCCCGTCGGAGGACTTCAGGATCAGAAAGTAGAAGATCAGCAGCTGCACCACCACCGGAATGCCCCGGATCACCGTGGTATACACGTCGCACAGCCAGCACAGAGGCCGCAGCAGGCGGCTGCCCTGGCCGCAGTATTTGATCATGGCCACCAGGGTGCCGATGGTCACGCCGATGACCAGAGCGCACAGCGTGATGACCAGCGTGTTTTTCAGCCCATCCACCAGCAGGAGATAACGCTGCTTTTCGATGAAGGTGGCCTCCAGCTGGGCCAGCCAGCGGGCAAAAAACTGACCGATTTGCTGAAAAATACTCATCAGCTCAGGGGAGACACGTACACGGTGTCGTACTCCTGGAAAAGCTTCTCCACGGTGCCGTCCTGAAGCAGCTCCTGAAGGGCGGTGTTCACCTGGTCCACCAGACTGCTGCCCTTGGCGAAGGCAAAGGCATAGGGCTCACTGGTCATGGCCTCATCCAGCACAGTGAGGCTCTGGTCCGCGGCCATCCTGGCGGCTGCCTCGTTGTCCACCACCCAGGCATCGGCCTTGCCGCTGGTCAGGGCAGCCTGGGCGTCGTTGTTGGAGGCGAAGGACAGAACGGAATAGCCGTTGTCCATGCAGTATTCCTCGGCGGTGGTACCGGTCTGAACGGCGATGGTCTTGCCCGCCAGATCCGCCTTGCCCTGAATATCGCTGCCGGGGTTCACCACGATGACCTGGTTGGCCAGGAAGTACGGGTTGCTGAAGTCGCAGTTCTTCTGGCGGTCCGGAGTGATGGTAATGCCCGCCGCACCTACGTCATAGCGTTCGGCCTGGATGCCGGGGATGATGGAATCGAAGTCCACCTGCTCCCACACCAGTTCCATGCCCAGCTTGTCGGCAATGGCCTGCATCAGTGCGGGCTCGATACCCACGATCTGGCTGCCATCCAGGAACTCAAAGGGCGGGAAGTCCGGGCTGGTGGCCACCACCAGCTGCTTCTTTTCGCCGTCTGCCCCGGCGTTTGCATCGGTACCGCTTTTGCTGCCGCAGGCAGCCATAGTCAGCATCATCGCCGCGCCCAAAAACAGGCACAGGAATTTGGTAAAATATTTCATATTCATTCTCCGTTTCTTTTGTTTTATGTGGTGGATCGATTCAAAGTGCACCCCACGGTCGTCGTCGGAGAACGGTATACATAGCCATATAAACTCCCTTTCCGTGAATAAAAATCGAAAATCAAATGCGATTACGGATAAAGATACTATCACATCATTTCGGCCATGTCAAGCATTATCTGGATAAAAATACAAAAAATCGCCCCATACGCATTTTTATGCGTATGGGGCGCGTGTCACGCCTGGGGATTGGGGATGGTGACGGGGATGCCGTTGACCTCCACGCCGTCGTCGGCGGGGATGAGGATGAAGCGCCGCCCGTCGATGATCCGGGTCTCCACCATATAGCTGTACTCCGGCGGCACGGTGATCTTCACCTCCGGGGTGGCGATCTGGAATTTTCCGGCCTCGATGATGTTCCGGGGGTTCAGGGCGGCGTCCTGGCCGTACTGCCTGCGGCAGGCCTCCTGGAAGGCCTCCGCCTTTTCCTCCGGTACACCGCTGCCGGTAAGCACGTCACCTACCTCCCGGACAGACAGGGTCAGCGGCTCCGGGTCCCGGCTGTCCTTATGCTCCTGGATGCGGCCCCGCAGCTGCTCGTGGACCGCCTGCACCACGTCGTAGCTGCAATCCTTCTCCAGCGTCTCCGTCAGAGCGGAGGTGAACACATTCTGCTGCTCCTGAGGCGACATGGGGGCATTCTGGATACAGAATACCGCGTCGATGACCTCCTGGTGCAGCTGAGCAGTGTCCTTGCTGTAAAACAGGGCGTTGTAGATATTGGCGGACCGGTCGTCAAAGGCCGGGAACAGGAACCCCAGGGCCGGGGGCAGGGCAATGTGTCCGGTGGAGCTGCCCCGGAACTCCTTGTCCTGGTCGCTGTACTGCAAAGCCAGGGTGGGGTCCTTCACCGGGCAGATGGCGCACACGAAATACCGGAACACCGTGTCCGACCCGTCGGGCACCTCCTGATCGTCCCGGCTGCGGTGAGGCACGTCGTAGGTGTCGGCGGCCAGGAGGATAAGATAGCTGCTCTCGCCCATGTCGATGGCGTCGATGATCCGGCGGTACAGGCTTTCCCGGGCATTGGGGTCCTGGAGCTCCGTCTGCCGCAGGGTCTGCAGCAGCCGGTGCTCATCGCTGTCCGCCACCTGCCGGGTGGAGAACTCAATGTCGATCAGGTTCCGGCCCAGGGTGCCGGACAGACTCTTTTTCAGCAGATTCAGGTACATCTCCTGCTCCTCCTGGGACAGCAGCCCCAGGGGGGCGTCTACATAGGAGATGATCTGGCGGCTGCTGCTGACATAGCAGCCGTATACCTTGCTGATGGCGGTGCGGTCCGGCTTGAACCGCCGCCGCAGCTCGTTTAGCTCCCTCTGATTCATGACGGTATCCTCCCACGGCGCAAAGTTTTTCCCATCATAGCACGAATCTGCCGGCCGGGCAAGGAAAAATCCGGCCTTGAACAACGCCGCCGCATCTGCCATAATAGAGGAAAACGAAGCAAAGCAGGTTTTCGCGTATGGAGATGAACAACAAGGAGACTCGCCGGGTGGTCATCGGCATCACCGCCCATGTGGACGCGGGAAAGACCACCCTGGCCGAGGCCATGCTCTACCGCACCGGTCAGCTGCGGAAGCTGGGCCGGGTGGACCACGGCAGTGCTGCCATGGACAGCCATCTGCTGGAGCGGGAGCGGGGCATTACCATTTTTCTCAGCCAGGCGGAGCTGCCCCTGGGGGACATGGAGGTGACGCTGCTGGACACCCCGGGCCATGTGGACTTTTCCGCCGAGATGGAGCGGACCCTGTCGGTGCTGGACTATGCCATCCTGGTCATCAGCGGCGTGGACGGGGTCCAGGCCCACACCCGCACCCTGTGGCGGCTGCTGGAGCTGTACCGGGTGCCCACGTTTCTGTTCGTGACGAAAATGGACTTCGGCCGCCGCGACCGGGACTGCCTGATGGAGAGCCTTCGCCATGAACTGGGGGAGGGGTGCGTCGACTTCACTCCCGCCGCCCGGGACCGGCGGATGGAGCAGCTGGCCACCTGCCGGGAGGACGCTCTGGAGGCGTATCTGGATACCGGCATGGTGCCGGAGGAGCTGGTGCGGCAGCTGGTGCGGCAGCGACTGGTGTTTCCCTGCTGGTTCGGCTCGGGACTGAAGCTGGAGGGCATCGACGAATTTCTGGAGGGTCTGGCCCGGTATGTGGAGCCTCCGGCCTATCCCGCCGCCTTCTCCGCCCGGGTGTTCAAAATCAGCCACGACGCCCAGGGCAAGCGTCTGACCCACCTGAAGGTCACCGGCGGGACCCTGCGGGTCCGGGATGCCATTTCCTACGGCGGCCGCCAGGAAAAGGCCGCCCAGCTGCGGATCTACACCGGAGGCCGGTTCCGGCCTGTGGACCAGGTTCCTGCCGGCGGCATATGCGCCGTCCAGGGGCTCACGGCTACCTGGGGCGGCCAGGGTCTGGGGGAGCGTGAGGAGACGGTGCGCCCGGTGCTGGAGCCGGTGATGCGCTATCGGATGGCCCTGCCGCCGGACTGCGACAGCCGGGTGCTGCTGCCTCAGCTGCGCCAGCTGGAGGAGGAGGACCCCCAGCTGCGCTTTACGGCCCGGGACGGCGAGCTTCACGTCTCCCTGATGGGCCGCGTCCAGGCGGAGATCCTCAGGAGCCTGGTGGCCCAGCGCTTCGGCGTGGAGGTGGAGCTGGACCGGGGCCGGGTCCTATACAAGGAGACCATCGACGCCCCGGTGGAGGGCGTGGGCCACTACGAGCCCCTGCGCCACTATGCGGAGGTCCACCTGCTGCTGGAGCCCCTGCCCCAGGGCAGCGGCCTGGTGCTGGCCACCCGCTGTCCCGAGGACGACCTGGACCGGAGCTGGCAGCGGCTGATCATGACCCATTTGCAGGAAAAGACCCACCTGGGAGTCCTGACCGGCTCCCCTGTTACGGATATGAAGATCACGCTGATGTCCGGCCGGGCCCACATCAAGCATACCGAAGGCGGCGACTTCCGCCAGGCCACCTATCGGGCGGTGCGCCAGGGGCTGATGCAGGCCCGGAGCCGCCTGCTGGAGCCGTACTACGCCTTCCGGCTGGAGGTGCCGCCGGAGCAGCTGGGCCGGGCCATCAGCGATGTGCGCCTGCGCAGCGGCAGCTTCGATGCTCCGGAGGAGGCCGGGGACATGACCCTGCTGCGGGGCCGGGTCCCGGTGACGGAGTTCGACGATTACGCCCAGGAGGTGGCCTCCTATACCGGCGGCCGGGGCCGCCTGTCCCTGGAGCCGGCGGGGTACGGACCCTGCCACAACCCCGACGCCGTGATCGCCGCCGCGGACTACGATCCGGAGGCGGACCTGGAAAACACCCCCGACTCCGTGTTCTGCGCCCACGGCGGCGGGTTCCCCGTGAAGTGGAACAGGGTGGCGGAATACATGCATCTGCCCGGCTGTCTGGAAAAGCCCCGGGATGAGGAAGCCCCGGCCCGCCGCCGGTGCATCCGGCTGGACGATGCGGAGCTGGAGGCCATCATGGCCCGGGAGTTCGGCCCCGTCCGCCGCCCCCTGTACCGGGCTCCGGAAAAGCGGGAAACGCTGCCGGACACCGGCCTGCGGGAGATCGGCCAGCGGTACTATGTGGTGGACGGGTACAACGTCATCTTCGACTGGGACGAGCTCCACGCCCTGGCGGACCGGGACCTGTCCGCCGCCCGGGAGCGGCTGATGGACACCCTCTGCGGCTGGGCCGCCTTTACCCGCACCCAGGTGGTTCTGGTGTTCGACGGCTACAAGGTCCCCGGCAGCCTGGGGGAGAAGCTCGACTATCGCGGCATCCATGTGGTGTACACCAAGGAGCGGGAGACCGGCGACATGTACATCGAGCGGTTTTTGCAGCAGGTGGGGAAAAACGACCACGTCCGGGTGGTGACCTCCGACGGGCTGATCCAGCTGTCGGCGGTGCGGACGGGGGTCATGCGCATGTCCTCGGCGGAGTTTGGCCGCCAGGTGGCGGAGGCGTCGGACCAGATCCAGGCGTTTATCGCCCGGATGCACCAGTCCGGCGGCAGCACCATCGGCCAGCGGATGAAGTCCGCCGGGAAGTGACCTCTTGCGCAGCCAGACCGCCCCGTGCTATAATAAAGACACATATATCCCGAACGAGGAGGACGCTCCCTATGATCTATACCGACTTTCACGGCGAAAAGCTGTCCCTGCTGGGCTTCGGCACCATGCGTCTGCCGCTGGTTCCCGGCGGCACCCCGGCGGACATCGACGAAAAGACCACGGCGGACATGGTCCGCTATGCCATGGAGCATGGCGTCAACTATTTCGACACCGCCTATCCCTATCACGGCGGCATGTCCGAGCGGGTCATGGGCCGTGTGCTGAAGGACTACGACCGCGGCAGCTTCTATCTGGCCACCAAATACCCCGGTCACCAGCTCAGCAGCCACTACGATCCCGCTGCCATTTTCGAGGAGCAGCTGGAAAAGTGCGGCGTGGACTACTTTGACTTCTACCTGCTGCATAACGTGTACGAAAAGTCCATCGAGACGTATACGGACCCCCGCTGGGGCATCATCGGCTATTTCCTGGAGCAGAAGAAAAAGGGCCGCATCCGCCATCTGGGCTTCTCCACCCACGGCGGCCTGGAGCTGATGGAGCGCTTCCTGTCTCAGCATGGCAAGGACATGGAGTTCTGCCAGATCCAGCTGAACTATCTGGACTGGACCATGCAGGACGCCAAGGCCAAGTGCGAGCTGCTGCGCCGCTATAACATTCCCATCTGGGTCATGGAGCCCATCCGCGGCGGCCGTCTGGCGTCCCTGACGCCGGAGGATGAGGCGCGGCTTCGCGCCCTGCACCCGGAGGAGTCCGTCGCCGCCTGGGCCTTCCGCTTCCTCCAGGGGGTGGAGGGGGTCCAGATGATCCTCAGCGGCATGACCACCCCGGAGCAGATGCAGGACAACGTCCGCACCTTTGCCGAGCGCCGCCCCCTGACGGAGCAGGAGGAAAAGGTTCTGCTGGACATCGCCAAGGGCATGTACGGCGCGGTGCCCTGCACCGGCTGCCGCTACTGCTGCGACGGCTGTCCCATGGGACTGAATATTCCCATGCTGCTGCAGGTGTATAACGAGATGAAGTTCTCTCCCTGCACCAACGTGGGTATGCGGGTGGAGGCTCTGCCCGAGGACAAGCGCCCCGCCGCCTGCGTGGGCTGCGGCCAGTGCACCCGGGCCTGTCCCCAGAACATCGACATTCCCACCGTTCTGAGGGATCTGGACGAGGAGCTGAAGAAGATCCCCACCTGGGCGGAGATCTGCCGCCAGCGCGAAGAGGCTGCCCGCCGGGCCCGGGAAGCCAGATAACATGGCCCGGATCATTGACATCACCGATTTCTCCGCGCCGGAGCTGGATATCTACGCCCGTCTGACGGAAAACCAGCTGGTGAACCGGGCGGACCCGGATAACGCCCTGTTTGTGGCGGAAAGTCCTCTGGTCATCGGCCGGGCTCTGGACGCCGGGTGCACGCCGGTGTCGTTCCTGATGGAGCGCAAGCATATCACCGGCAAGGGCGCGGAGGTGCTGGCCCGCTGTCCGGCGGATATTCCGGTGTATGCGGCGGAGCTGCCGGTGCTGACCCAGCTGACGGGCTTTCACCTGACCCGGGGGATGCTGTGCGCCATGCGGCGGCCCCGGCTGCCCTCTGTGGAGGAGGTCTGTGCCGGAGCCCGGCGCATCGCTGTGCTGGAGAACGTCATGAACCCCACCAACATCGGGGCCATCTTCCGTTCCGCCGCCGCTCTGAATGTGGACGCGGTGCTGCTGACCGCTGCCGGCAGCGACCCGCTGTATCGCCGGGCCGCCCGGGTCAGCATGGGCAACGTGTTCCTGGTGCCCTGGACGTATCTGCCGGAGGGGGAGAGCTGGCCGGACCTGCTCCGCGATCTGGGCTTCAGAACCGTGGCCCTGGCCCTGCGGGAGGACTCCCTGGCCCTGAATGATCCCCGCCTGCTGGCGGAGCCGAAGCTGGCCATGGTCCTGGGCACCGAAGGCGACGGCCTGGCCTCCTCCACCATCGCCTCCTGCGACTACACGGTGAAGATCCCCATGTCCCACGGGGTGGACTCCCTGAATGTGGCCGCTGCCAGCGCCGTGGCCTTCTATCAGCTGGCCCTGCTGAACGGATAAATGCGCCGCCTGAACAGACTGTCAAAAAAGCAGGCTTGCCTCCGCCTTCGGAAAGGAAGATAGTTACGAAAGAAA
>ERZ1106954.2537-NODE-2537-length-12440-cov-4.712071_pt1 | contig 12440 bp, 11 predicted proteins | sample MGYA00403678_ERZ1106954 | MGnify/ENA primary metagenome ERZ1106954 (study PRJEB35170, sample SAMEA104062445) | human gut metagenome | biome: human gut; feature: human-associated habitat; material: faeces | place: Denmark | collected 2012-08-20 ... | reverse complement strand
TGTGTATGACTTGCAGGGTGAAGTACCATCGTTTTGGATGCAGCAACATGTGTCGCAATATTTGCTAATTTCAAGTTATCCATAAAACGTACTGCAGCATCACGTCCACCAGTCAGTTCAAAGGAAATAACACCACAGGTTCTTCCCTCATCCATATATTTTTGTGCTAGTTCATGATATTTATCATCAGGAAGTCCGGCATAAATAACATGAGATACTTTTTCATGAGCATCTAAGAATTCAGCGACTTTCTGAGCATTTTCACAATGACGTTCTACACGCAAAGGCAGAGTTTCTAATCCAAGATTTAATAAGAAACAGTTTTCAGGGGATGGAATGGAACCAAGGTCACGCATCAGCTGTGTTGTGGCTTTTGTGATATAAGCTTTCTTTCCAAATTGTTTTGTATAAACGACACCATGGTAAGATTCATCAGGTTCAGTAAGACCATGATATTTGTGCCCATAAGCGTCCCAGTCAAAGTTTCCGCTGTCAATGATCGCACCACCAACTTGAACAGCGTGTCCATCCATATATTTTGTTGTTGAATGTGTGACGATGTCAGCACCCCATTCAAAAGGACGACAGTTGATCGGTGTTGCAAAAGTATTGTCAACGATCAATGGAACTTCATGTTCATGGGCAACCTTTGCAAATTTCTCAATATCAAGAATGACAAGTGCAGGGTTTGCAATTGTCTCTGCAAATAAAACTTTGGTATTTGGTTTAAATGCAGCGGCAATTTCTTCAGCACTTGCATCAGTATCAACGAATGTACAGTCAATTCCAAGTTTCTTTAATGTAACACCCAGAAGGTTAAATGTTCCACCATAGATCGTAGAAGCTGCAACAACATGATCTCCAGCCTCACAGATATTAAAGATCGCATAGAAGTTTGCAGCCTGTCCAGAAGAAGTAAGAAGTCCTGCAACACCTCCTTCAAGATCAGCGATTTTGGCAGCCACAGCATCGTTTGTAGGATTCTGAAGACGTGTATAGAAATATCCTTCTGCTTTCAGATCAAATAACTGTCCCATTTCATCGGTTGTATCATATTTGAAAGTAGTACTCTGATAAATAGGGAGTGCACATGGTTCTCCTTTCTTAGGAGTGTAACCAGAATGAAGACATTTTGTTTCTAAATCATAATGACTCATAATCATAATTCCTTTCTGTTATAAAAAATATGTATTAAATTATACCCGCAATTCCTAAAGAAAACAAGGGGAATAGAATTCAGACAATTTACTGAATTAACTAAAAAAAATGAAAATTCGAGATTTTTTGTATAAAAGAAAAATAACTTGACAAAAAAATTATTTTTATCACACAAACCAACAAAAACATTGAAAAACTTAACGAAGTTCTTAAGATAATTTGTTGTTTTATTTTTAACGATGTGCTAAAATAATAGTGTTATTTTTAATACTGAAAGGAGTTTCAACATGATTTATTCACATGAAGTAGAACAAATGTGTACAGTAGCTCAGGGTGTAAACCATGGAGCTGCCCCAATTCCTGAAGAAGCAAAATGGGTAAAAGCGAAAGATGTAACAGACATCTCAGGATTAACACATGGTATTGGTTGGTGTGCACCTCAGCAGGGAGGATGTAAATTAACTCTTAACGTTAAAGAAGGTATCATCCAGGAAGCATTAGTAGAAACAATCGGATGTTCAGGAATGACACATTCAGCTGCTATGGCATCTGAAATCTTACCAGGAAGAACAATCTTAGAAGCATTAAATACAGACTTAGTTTGTGATGCTATTAATACAGCAATGAGAGAATTATTCTTACAGATCGTATACGGAAGAACTCAGAGTGCATTCTCTGAAGAAGGACTTCCAATCGGTGCTGGTCTTGAAGACTTAGGAAAAGGATTAAGATCTCAGGTTGGTACAATGTACGGAACACTTAAGAAAGGTCCTCGTTACCTTGAAATGGCTGAAGGATACGTTACAGGTATCGCTCTTGACGCTGATGATGAAATCATTGGATACCAGTTTGTTAACTTTGGTAGAATGATGGACTTCATCAAAGCTGGAGACGATGCTCAGACAGCACTTGACAAGGCCAAAGGTCAGTACGGACGCGTTGATGACGCTGTTAAGATTATTGACCCAAGAAAGGAATAGGAGGTAGCGAATAATGGCTTTATTTGAATCATATGAAAGAAGAGAAAAACAGATTCTTGCTGTTTTAAAAGAGTATGGAATCAATTCTATCGAAGAAGCTGCTGAAATTACAAAAGCTGCTGGATTAGATGTTTATGCTCAGGTTGAAGGAATTCAGCCAATCTGTTTCGAAAATGCAAAATGGGCTTACACAGTAGGTGCTGCTATCGCGATCAAAAAAGGTTGCAGAAGAGCTGCAGACGCTGCTGCTGCTATCGGTGAAGGTCTTCAGGCATTCTGTATTCCGGGATCTGTTGCAGATACCCGTAAGGTAGGTTTAGGACATGGTAACTTAGGTAAGATGCTCCTTGAGGAAGATACTGAATGTTTCGCATTCCTTGCAGGACATGAATCCTTCGCAGCAGCCGAAGGAGCAATCGGTATTGCAGAGAAGGCTAACAAGGTTCGTCAGAAACCGTTACGTGTTATCTTAAATGGTCTTGGAAAAGACGCAGCACAGATCATTGCAAGAATTAACGGATTTACTTTTGTTGAAACTGAATATGATCCTTACACCAATACCGTTAAGGAAGTATTCCGTAAGTCTTATTCTGAAGGACTTCGTGCAAAGGTTAACTGCTATGGCGCAAACGATGTCTGCGAAGGTGTAGCAATCATGCACAAGGAAGGTGTTGACGTTTCCATTACCGGTAACTCCACCAATCCGACCAGATTCCAGCATCCTGTAGCTGGTACCTACAAGAAGGAATGTATTGAACAGGGTAAGAAATACTTCTCCGTAGCATCCGGTGGTGGTACAGGCCGTACCCTTCATCCGGACAACATGGCTGCAGGTCCTGCTTCCTACGGTATGACTGATACCATGGGCAGAATGCACTCTGATGCTCAGTTCGCAGGTTCTTCTTCCGTTCCTGCTCACGTTGAGATGATGGGTCTTATCGGCATGGGCAACAACCCTATGGTTGGTGCTACTGTTGCTTGCGCTGTTGCTGTTGAAGAGGCTATGAAGGCGTAAAATGCGCATTTAAAGCTGATTTAATGCACTTAACGTAAAGTAAAATATAAATGCAAGTCAGTTGGAGAAATTCTCTGCCTGACTTGCATTTTTTATTTTTCTTGACTTATCTGCCTGTACAGTGTATAATAACTTTCAATAAATAATATAAAAGGTGAAATTATGCAAAATCGTTATGCAGGTGATATCGGAGATTTTGGAAAATTGGGATTGCTTCGCATGCTTTATGCAGCAGGGTTCTCGGTCGGTGTAAACTGGTATCTTAATCCAAATCTTACTTCAAAGGAATTGAATAATAAAGACGGGAAATTTGTAGATTATTCTCAATATAAGAATTGTGATGAACAGTTATATTCAGAACTGAAAAAGATCATAAGCTGTGGGCAGCGTAATGTATCGTCACTTGAAAATAATAATATTCTTCAGGCTAAGTTTTACTCAGCTCCACTTGATTTTTCCGATAAAAATAAATCAGAACGTTTTGATTTCCGCAGTGATTGGCATGAGAACGCATTAAAAACGCTTTTAGGCATTGATGTCGTGTTTGTTGATCCTGATAATGGCATGATCGTAAGATCTGCTGCAGGCACGCCCAGAGCCAATAAATATGTTGAACCAAGCGAACTGACAGATTATTATTCTCAAGGTGCCAGTGTGATATATTATCAGCATAAGGCTCGGTACAATGATACTTTTTATATAAATCGGCATAAGGAATTGCTTTCACATGAAATGTTATCCGATGCAGCAGGGCTTTGCATTAAATTTATACCTATTTCGCAAAGATATTATTTCTTTATTATTCAGCCAAGACATAGTGAAATGATTCAAAATCAAATAAATATGATGATGTCATCTGAATGGAGAAAATGCTTTGCTCTTTTGAAGTGATTGCACTCCAACAAAAAAGCACCCGCAAAGCAGGTGCTTATAATCATATCATATTCTTAATACGGCAGCTCAGCTGCGCCGTACATAAATGCAAGAGTTTTTGATATCTCCACAGGATCGCTTATTGGAACTGGCTGCCAGTAGTTATGGTCGCCGCCATATACGTAAAATGGCGTGAACTCTTCGTCCTGGGATATGTAGTTGCCGTTTTCATCAAATGTGAAAGTCTCGGTAAGAATAACCGTTCTGTTCTCGGGGAGACGGTTTCCGCCGTAGCAGAAGTTGCCAAGAGAATAGATGATGTCCACTCCGTTGTACTCTTCCATCGGACGAAGTACATGAGGGTGAGAACCGACTATAAGGTCAACGCCCATATCGGCATACTTATGGCAAAGCTCAACGAGCCAGTCGTCAGGAACGTGCTCTTTTTCTGTGCCGCCGTGGAAATACATTATCTGAATGTCGCTGTTTTCCTTGACTTCCTCTATTACAGGAGTTATAAGCTGGTCATAATAGGGACTGAACAACCCTGTGCAGATTATTCCGAACTTAACACCGTCTTTTTCAACATACACGGGATTTTGCAGATCACCCCATGTGATGCCTGCTGCGTCCAGCGCTTCCTGAGTATCCTTATAGCCCTCTGCACCGTAATCTGTGGTGTGATTGTTGGCGATAGTCACAATGTCTATCTGACCTGCTTTCAGAATATCGGTGTATGATGTGGGCGACCTGAACCAGAATGCGGTTCCGCTCTTTTTTGACTTGCTCAGGTTTCTGTCTGACAGTACAAATTCATTGTTTGCAATGACAAAATCACTGTTGCTGTAGTATGGGACAGCCTTCTCAAAGAAATATGACGAGTCGCATTTCTCGGCATATTTTGCAAATGTATCAGTGCGGGTATCGCCTGCATTGGTGGACAGCAGGCAGTCGCCCAAGAATGTGAATGAGATAGATGAGCTTTCTGTCAGGGAAAGCTCCTTGTCTGATGAAGGAGTGACCTCAGTTGCAGCGGTCTCCTCAACGGGGTATTCTTCTGCCGAGATGGTAGCTCCGTTTGTGCCGGATTCTTCTGTTCCGTTGTTATAAAGACGGGAACATCCGAAAATCAGCACGGCTGAAACGGCAGATAAGCCCAGCACAGTTCTGATTATTTTCAAATGACGCATCTCCGATCATTTTGTTCTTTTTATGTGGCTCTTTCTTTTTTATGCCATGTTAAGGAAAATGTATATACATACTCTTCCTCTTTATATTATAATAGTCTGATAGTTAAAAATCAAGTTAAAAAATGGTTACATTTCGGCGAAATCGCCTGTTTGCTGTTAAATTTCCTTGACAAATCTCACCGCTGTGGTATAATATTTGAGTAATGACGTTATGAATGTATGATGCAGTCGGAGGAGAAATATGTCAAGCAATGTTACTTATAAGTATATCAGACAAAATCCCGATATACACACATATATAAAGAATGCCGATGCGGCGGTCAAGGCTCAGGGCTATACCGAACATTCCTTTGCTCACGTTGAAAAGGCTGCGGATACGGTAAAAATGATCCTTGAGGGTCTTGGCTATGATGAACGCAAGGTGGAGCTTGGAATGATAGCCGCATATCTTCACGATATCGGCAATGTTATAAATCGCATTGACCACGCTCAGAGCGGAGCTGTCATGGCTTTCCGTCTGCTTGATAATCTTAATATGCCTGCCGAGGAAATATGCGATATCATATCCGCTATCGGCAATCATGACGAGGGCACTGCTCAGCCTTTAAATGCGATCACGGCAGCTCTTATAATCGCTGACAAGACAGATGTTCGCCGCAGCAGGGTGCGCAATATCGAATGTCTGGCGCAGGATATCCACGACAGGGTGAATTTTGCGGTAGAAAAGTCCGAGATTTATTTTAATGAAGATAAAACCGAGCTTATACTTGACCTTACCATTGACAAGCGTATTTCTTCGGTAATGGAGTACTTTGAAATTTTTATGCAGAGAATGATACTTTGCAAAAAATCCGCCGAATTTCTGGGAGTTGAGTTCCATATCAGAGCAAACGGCTCGGATCTGGTGTGACGCATGGCATTTGCGTGAAGGGAGAACGTATTTTATGCAGGTTATACCTTTTGCAGGGTTAAGTTTATATCAGATGTTCCTGATGTTCTGCTTCTGGAGCTTTATAGGCTGGTGCATCGAGGTAATCGACATGACCTATGAAACAGGAGAGTATCAGAACAGAGGCTTCCTGAATATGCCCATATGCCCCATTGAGGGACTGGGCGTTGTTATGGTCACGGTATTTTTCAGACCCATAGCCAACACGATAGTTCCGCTTTTTGTGGCCTCGACCATTCTTTGCACCGCTTTTGAGCTGTTTGTGGGCTGGGGAATGGAAAAGTTGTTCCACGCCAGATGGTGGGACTATTCTAATATGAAATTCAACTACAAGGGTTATATATGCCTGAGAAATTCCATGCTTTTCGGCGCAGGCTGCGTTGTGGTCATAAGATACGTTCAGCCGCTGGTCCTCAAAGCAATAAATGCAATGCCTGTGAAGCTTGGAATGAGCATTGTCATAATAATGTCAGTGCTTATCCTGCTCGATACTATAGCGTCTCTGATGGCTGTGAGAAAGCTCCAGAATAAGATAAAACGTCTTGATGAGCTTTCAAAGCTGATGCTTTCAGTTTCCGTCAAAACAGGCATGAAGCTTGCTTCCGGCACTCTGAAAGTAAAGAGCAATGTGGATAAGATAATCGACGCTAAGGACAATGTTGTTGAGAAAATGACAGATGTGAAAGATAACGTTGTGGAAAAGGTCGCTGATGTGAAGGACAATGTTGTTGAAAAGATGCAGGATATGAATGAGTACAATCTTGAAAAGCTTAGAAGTGAGTATGAGCGCCTCATATCCGAAAAGGACACCGCAACAGAACGTCTGCTGATGGCGTTCCCCAAATTTCATTCTCACAATTACTCCGAATCTCTCCAGCTGCTCAGAGATAAGATGCTTTACAAGGGACACAGGCACAGCAGTGATGAAACTGAAAATCAGCCTGAAATGATAGAGGAATCCAAGGAAGAAAGCAAGGTCTGACAGCATTTTTCGTTGAAAACCACTAAATATCTGTGATGTTCATCAAAAATTCATTGCTTTTTGTGTTGACTTTGCTTAATAAGTGTGGTATAATGTTCAATAGTAAGCAACCTTTAAGTTGATCCCGTGAGATCGACAAGGCAGCTTGAATGTGAATATTTGCGTCTGCACTGTGAAGTGTATAGCTTGTGGTGCGCCGTTTTATATGAATTTTCAAAACTGTCTGTCGTACTGCGGCGGGCAGTTTTTTTATGGAAAGGCGTGAGGGTATGATTCAGAAAGCAGTTATTCTTGACGAAAAATCCATGAATCGTGCTGTTGCACGTATTTCCTGCGAGATCATCGAGCGCAATAAGGGCGCTGAGGATCTTTGCTTTATTGGAATAATGTCACGGGGCGTGTTTATCGCTCAGCGCATTGCAGAAAGGCTTCATGAAACAGAGGGCTTGGATATCCCCATCGGTACTATTGATATCACCGCTTACCGTGATGATATCAGAGCTGATGAGGATAAGTCCTCTGTTTCTTTTGATGTAAGGGACAAAAAGGTCGTTCTCGTGGATGATGTTATCTTTACGGGAAGAAGCTGCCGTGCGGCTATTGATGCCGTTATGAGCAGGGGACGGCCTAAGTGCATTCAGCTTGCTGTGCTTGTTGACAGAGGCCACAGGGAGCTCCCCATACGTCCCGACTATGTAGGAAAAAATGTCCCCACTTCAAGGGACGAGACCGTCAGGGTCATGGTCAAAGAGGCTGACGGCTGCGACAAGGTTATAATCCTTGAGCAGGAAAGCACTATGAAAGGAATCGGCGAATGAAAACACTGTATAAAAACGTTACGGTTTACAGCGAAAATGACAGCTATAAGGCGGATATCCTTGTTGACGGAACAGATATTGCAGATGTAGGTGCAGATCTTAACTGTGATGCAGACCTTATTTACGACTGCACAGGTCTTGCAGCGCTTCCCGCCCTGTGCGATATCCATGTTCATTTCAGGGATCCCGGACAGACTTATAAGGAAGATGTTATCACAGGCTGTGCTGCTGCGGCGGCAGGCGGATTTACGGCAGTGTGCTGTATGCCCAACACAAAGCCTGTGTGCGACAGCGTTGAGACTGCCCGTTACATTATGGATAAGGCAGCGCCTACAGGCGTTAAGGTATATCCTGTGTGTGCCGTAACAAATGGCATGAATGGCGAAGAGCTTGCCGACCAGGACGAGTATGCAAAGGCAGGCATAAAGATGATATCCGATGACGGCAGACCTGTGGAGAATGCCGAATTTATGAGAAAAGCTCTTGAAAAGAGCAAGGAAAGCGGACTGCTTGTTGCTTCCCACTGCGAAGATCTGGCGATAATAAACGGCGGCATCATGCACAAGGGCGAGATATCCGAAAAGCTTGGCGTAAAGGGCATGGACAGGGCTTCCGAGGACAGTATTACCGCAAGAGAGATCGCTCTTGCCGATTCCTGCGGAGCAAGAATACACATCTGTCACGTTTCCACCAAGGGCAGCATAGGCATTATCCGTGATGCTAAGAAGCGTGGAATAAAGGTCACCTGCGAGACCGCTCCCCATTATATGATGTTTACACATGAAAAGCTTCTTGCAAGGGACGCTGATTACAGAATGAATCCCCCTCTCCGTGAGGAAGAGGACAGAAGAGCTGTGCTGGAGGGCGTTCTTGACGGAACCGTTGACTGCATCGTCACCGACCATGCGCCTCACTCTCCCGAGGAAAAGGCTGATTTCGAAAAGGCTCCCAACGGCATCGTAGGTCTTGAAACTTCCTTTGCGGCAACTCTTACCGCACTTTATCATACTGGCAAGGTGCCTATGACAAAGATAGTAACGCTTATGTCCGCAGAGCCGAGAAGGCTCATCGGCGTTAAGGAAGCTGTCATCGAAAAGGGCGCTCCCGCTGAATTTATAATCGCAGACCTTGACAAGGAGTGGACTGTCGATCCCGACAAGTTCAAATCAAAGTCACGCAATACAGTTTTCAAAGGCGAAAAGCTCAGAGGAAAGGTGCTTATCACCGTGTCTCAGGGCAAGGTCATATATGAATATCCGTCCGCAGTTAAAAGGAGTGATAGAATGTCATTTGACAGACTGATCGAAAAGATCATTGAAACACAGAACCCTACCGTTGTAGGTCTTGACCCCAAGCTGGAATACATTCCCGAATATATCAAGGAAAAGTGCGCTGCAAAGCACGGTGCAGGTCTCAAGGCAGCAGCTGCCGCTCTTTATAAGTTCAACAAGGGCATTATTGATGCAGTGTGCGATATCGTTCCTGCTGTAAAGCCCCAGGCAGCTTATTATGAGATGTACGGCTATTATGGAGTAAAGGCTCTGTACAAGACTATCAAGTATGCTCAGTCCAAGGGTATGTACGTTATCGTGGACGGCAAGAGAAACGATATCGGCGCTACTATGGACGCTTATTCCGCTGCATATCTGGGTTCTACTGAGGTTTACGGCGAAAGAATTGCTCCTTTCGGTGCTGACGCTCTCACTGTAAACGGATATCTCGGCACAGACGGGATCGAGCCTGCTCTCAAAACAGGCGGAAGCATTTTCGTTCTCGTAAAGACCTCCAACAAGTCCTCCGGCGAGCTTCAGGACAGACGCCTCTGCGATGGCAAGACCATTTACGAGACAATGGGCGATATGTGCGAGAAGTGGGGAGAAAAGTACATGGGCAGCTACGGATACTCCGCAGTAGGTGCGGTTGTGGGTGCAACATATCCCGCAATGCTGGCTGAAATGCGTGAAAAGCTTCCTCACACATTTTTCTTAGTTCCAGGCTACGGCGCTCAGGGCGGCGGAGCAGAGGGCGTTGCAAAGGGCTTTGATGAAAACGGCCTTGGCGCAATAGTAAACTCTTCCCGTGCAATAATGTGCGCATACAAGAAGGAAGGCTGCGATGAACACGATTATGCAGGTGCTGCAAGACGTGAGGCTTTGAGAATGAAGGAGGATATCACCTCTCACATTCCTGCAATCAAGGCTCCTTCCCAGGACAAGTGATATAACCCGTCAACTGTCGGGCAGTCTGACTTACTGCCCGGCGAAGCGGTAAACTATAAAATTTTAGGAGGATAACAAATGTCTTTATTCAATATGGGAGACAAGGCTTATGTTATGCTTGCAAACGGACGTATTTTCGAGGGATATTCCTTTGGTGCCAAGGGAACTTCTGTCGGAGAGATCGTATTTGCAACGGGTATGACCGGATATGAAGAAACCTTATCCGATCCCAGCTACTTCGGCCAGATCGTTACACAGACATTTCCCCTTATCGGAAACTACGGCGTTAACGACCATGACTATGAGTCCAAAGGCTCATGCGTCAGCGGATATATCGTAAGAGAGTGGTGCAACTCACCCTCCAATTTCAGATGTGAGGGTAATGTCGATGAATTCCTCAAGAAGCACAATATCATCGGTATCCACTCCATCGACACCAGATGCCTTACAAGAATTATCCGTGAAAGCGGTGTTATGAACGGCGTTATCACCACCGAAAACGTATATGAGATGAAGGACGAGCTTATGGCTCAGATTCAGGCTTTCTCCATAAAGAATGCTGTTAAGTCCGTAACCGTTAAGGAAAAGGAAGTCTTTAAGGCTGAGGATCCCAAGTACGATGTTGTCCTCTATGACTTCGGCTACAAGTTCAATATCAGAAGAGAGCTTGTAAAGCGTGGCTGTAATGTTACAGTCGTTCCCTCATGGACTACCGCTGAGGAGATCGTTGAGATGCACCCCGATGGAATAATGCTTTCAAACGGCCCCGGCGACCCCACTGAGAATACAGATGTTATTGAGAACCTGAAAAAGCTCAAGGAATGTCAGATACCCATTTTCGGAATCTGCCTCGGTCATCAGCTCATGGCTCTTGCCAACGGCGCAAAGACCGAAAAGCTCAAGTACGGTCACAGAGGTGCAAACCAGCCTGTTATTGATATCGCACTTGACAGGACATTCGTTACCTCCCAGAACCACGGCTATGCAGTGGTAAGCGACAGCCTTGATCCCGCTGTTGGCGAGGTTTCCCACAAGAATGCGAACGATCAGACCTGCGAGGGTGTAAGATACAAGAACTTCCCATGCTTTACCGTGCAGTTCCACCCCGAAGCCTGCGGAGGTCCTCAGGATACCGCATATCTGTTCGACGAATTTATTGATATGATCAAATCCTCAAAGGAGGCTAAGTAAGATGTCGCTTCGCAGTGATATAAAAAAGGTCCTTGTAATCGGCTCAGGTCCTATCATCATCGGTCAGGCAGCCGAGTTTGACTACGCAGGCACACAGGCCTGCCGTGCCCTCAAGCAGGAGGGTCTGGAGGTAGTCCTCATCAACTCCAACCCTGCTACCATCATGACCGATAAGGCAATGGCAGACAAGGTTTACATCGAACCCCTTACACTTGACGTTGTAAAGAAGATAATCGAAATAGAAAAGCCCGACAGCATTCTTTCCACTCTCGGCGGTCAGACAGGTCTTACCCTTTCCATGCAGCTTGCTGAGTGCGGATTCCTTGCAGAGCACAATGTAAAGCTCCTGGGCGCAAATCCCGAAACTATCCACAAGGCAGAGGACAGACAGGCTTTCAAGGACACTATGGAAAAAATAGGCGAGCCTGTTATCCCTTCAAAGGTAGTTGAGACAGTTGAGGACGCTGTTGACTTTGCAAAGGTCATTCACTATCCCGTTATCGTCCGTCCCGCATTCACACTGGGCGGCACAGGCGGCGGTATCGCAAATAACGAGGAAGAGCTTATTGATATCGCAACAAACGGACTGAGACTTTCTCCTATCACCCAGATACTTGTTGAAAAGTGCATAAGCGGCTGGAAGGAGATCGAATTCGAGGTTATCCGTGACACCAAGGGCTTCCAGTTCAGCAGTTACAAACAAAAACTCAATAAAACGCAGTGTGTGGGAAATTCTAAATATTTCATCTGTTTTTGATATTTCTTACCCATATAGATTGGAAACATCAGTTGTCCTGCTTGATACTGTAAACGATCTTGTAATGTGGAGCAATAGTTATTCTACCAAAATCGGCGCAAATGACAATATTTTTACAGCAAAAAGCTACGCACAAGCTAACGAAGAATTAGAAAAAATTAAATTGTATTCACAAACCGTTGTTACACCATCTGCAACTCAAAATATTATACTAAGATTTTTTCGGTGTGCTATTATATCTAATAAAGTTATTTTTAATTTAGATAAAAAAGTTATTAGAAAAGAGGTGTAACAATGAATAGTAAAAT
>ERZ1106954.2531-NODE-2531-length-12466-cov-5.910241_pt1 | contig 12466 bp, 16 predicted proteins | sample MGYA00403678_ERZ1106954 | MGnify/ENA primary metagenome ERZ1106954 (study PRJEB35170, sample SAMEA104062445) | human gut metagenome | biome: human gut; feature: human-associated habitat; material: faeces | place: Denmark | collected 2012-08-20 ... | reverse complement strand
CAGAACAGGAAAACACGCAGGCTGCCGACCATGGGACATGACGGCGGCCATGTTGACTTGTCAAAATTAGACAAAACAAGAAGCGAAAAATTGTGCGCATTTAATGCTTGACTTTTGTATTTTCTGGCTTTGCCGCAGGAAATGTTGCTTTTTGCGGCTGCGTGTGGTACAATTAATATTCAAAGATCAGCACAAACGATAACAAAACGTATTTTTCCGGGCGGCTATCACCGCCTGTATAGTTTTCAGGAGGTCAGACCATGCAAAAACTGGAAAAACAGTATCACATCCACTGCGTGGAGGGCGACGTGGGCCGCTATGTGATCCTGCCCGGCGATCCGGGCCGCTGCGAGAAGATCGCCGCGCTGTTTGACGATGCGCATTTCGTGTCCAGCAACCGGGAGTACACCGTTTACACCGGCACGCTGCTGGGGGAGAAGGTCTCCGTCTGCTCCACCGGTATCGGCGGGCCGTCTGCGTCCATCGCCATGGAGGAGCTGCACAACATCGGCGCGGACACGTTCATCCGCGTGGGCACCTGCGGCGGCATAGATCTGGATGTCCGCAGCGGCGACGTGGTGGTGGCCACCGGCGCCATCCGCTTTGAGCACACCAGCCGGGAGTACGCGCCCATCGAGTACCCGGCGGTGGCTGACTTCGAGGTGACCACCGCGCTGGTGCAGGCGTCCAGAGCGCTGGGCAAGCGGACGCAGGTGGGCGTCGTCCAGTGCAAGGATGCGTTCTACGGCCAGCACAGCCCGGCGAAGATGCCGGTATCCTACGAGCTGCTGAACAAGTGGGAGGCGTGGAAGCGCCTGCACGTCAAGGCCAGCGAGATGGAGTCCGCCGCGCTGTTCGTGGTGGCGGACGCGCTGGCGTGCCGGTGCGGCTCCTGCTTCCATGTGGTGTGGAACCAGGAGCGGGAGGCCGCCGGCCTGGATCAGGACATGAGCGAGGACACCACCTCCGCCGTGCAGGTGGGCGTGGAGGCGCTGAAGCTGCTGATCCGGGCGGACCGGGAGAAGGCGGCGCAGGCATAAGCACAAAAAACATCCGCAGGGACGTCCCTGCGGATGTTTTTTGTGCGTGTCAGACGCTTTCCAGCGCACGGCAATCCTGCGCCTCCCGGCGGTAGTCGGCGGCGGACTGGCGGATGCCGTCCATCTCCTCCGGCGTCAGGGGACGCTTCACTCTTGCGGGGGAGCCGATGACCATGCTGCCGTCGGGGATGACGGCGTTCTGGGTCACCAGCGCGCCGGCACCGATCAGGCAGTTTCTGCCGATGCGGGCGCCGTTGAGGACGATGGCGCCCATGCCGATGAGCGTCTCATCGCCGATGGTGCAGCCGTGGAGGATGGCGCCGTGGCCCACGGTGACGTCCCGGCCCACCACCGCCGGCAGATCGTACTCCACATGGACGACGCAGCCGTCCTGGATGTTGGTGCCGGCGCCGATGAAGATGGGGGCGCGGTCGCCCCGGAGCACCGCGTTATAAAACACGCTGCTGTTTTCGGCCAGATGTACCTCGCCCCGGACGACGGCGCCGGGGGCCACAAAGGCGGAGGGATGGATGTCGGGGTTTTTCATGGAAGGGTGCTCCTTTCGGAAAATTTCCCATATTGTACCACGTTTTTCCGGAACTCAACGGGTTTCCCGGAAATTTCTTAAAAATCGCCCTTACATTTTTTGACACAATGTGGTACAATCATATCAGATAGAAAAGCCGCGTGTCCGAAGGAGAGAGCGGACGGGCGGCGTGTTTCCGTGTGTTTTGTGTGTGAGGAGCGTGACAGAATGTTTGCAGCAGGCGATCTGGTGGTGTACGGCGGCGAGGGCGTCTGCCGGGTGGAGCGTATCGGCCCGTCCGGCATGTCCTACGACGATGGAGACAGGCTCTATTATCATCTGACCCCGCTGTACCGCAGCGGGACGGTGCTGACGCCGGTGGACACCGGCGTGCTGATGCGCCCCGTCATCACCCGGGAGGCGGCGTTGGCCCTGATCCAGGCCATCCCGTCCCTGCCGCCCTGCAAGCCGGAGCAGGCAGGCGTCCGGGCCGCCCGGGACTTTTACCACCAGGTGGTGATGCGCTGCGAGTGCGGCGAGCTGGCTGCCATGATCCACAATGTGTGCCGCAAACGGGCATGGGCGGTGCGCCACGGCAAAAAGGTCAGCCAGATGGACGAGCGCTATCTCAAGCGCGCCGAGGATCAGCTGTATGGCGAGCTGGCCGCCGTGCTGGGCACGGAGCGGGGCCAGGTGGCGGAGCTTATCCGCCGGAGCTGGCCGGGCTGGCCGGAGAAGCTGCCGGAGCCTGCGGCAGAGGCATGAAAACGGAAAAAGGGAGCCTGCGGCTCCCTTTTTTGCATATTCCGCAACTCATATCAAGTGTGCGCCGCGCTCCGGGCGTATGATACGGTGGAGAGGTCACGAGGGGAGGAAACGCGCATGTACGAATGGCCCAGACTGATACAGGGCATGGTGGACGAGATTGACCGGTCCATCCTGGCCCACGAGGAGGAGACGCTGACGCTGCAGCGGCTGTCCCGGGACATGGGGTACTCCGCGTACCACGCCACCCGGAAGTTCCGGGAGATCGCGGGTATGCCGCTGCGGGACTATCTGCGCCGGCATCCGAACGCAGCGGTTGTCAACCTCGGCTGCGGACTGGACGATACGGGCCGCAGCTGCGATAACGGAACGTGTAAAATCTACAATCTAGACTTTTCCGGCGTGATTGCCGTGCGCGACGCACTCCTGCCCGCAGGGGATCAGGAGGAAAACATCGCCTGCGACCTGAACGACACATTGTGGTTCCGCCGCATCGACGCGTCGGGCGGCGCGGTATTCTTTGCCGCGGGCGTATTCTACTATTTCCTGACGGAGCAGGTCAGAGCGCTCGTACAGGCCATGACGAAAGCGTTCCCCGGCAGCAGGCTGGTCTTCGACGCGGCAAATCAAAAAGGCGGTGCGCCTGATGCTCAAAACTTGGATCAAAACCGCTGAAATTCAGGATGTCGGCGCATATTTCGCTGTTTCCGATGCGAAAAAGGAACTTTCCGGCTGGTCGCCGCGCCTGCGCGTGTCGAGCCGGGGCTATATGCTGGGCTATCAGAGTCTGGATGACCCGTCGGTTCCCGGCTTTTATCGGTTTCTTGCAAAAGTCGGCGACGGCATGATGCGGATGCAGATCGTCCGGCTGGAATTTGCGGAAGGGGAGACAACACTATGAAATATGCCGGAATGCCTATGGGGATGTGGGCGCTGTTCGCCGGTTCGTTCCGGAGGGAACTGACCGCCATTTTCGGCTATGATGCGGCTGCGGCCAAAGAAATTACGAAAAACGCAAAGCCGCGCTACCGGAAGATCATTGCCGGTCTGCCGGAATTTGAAAAGGCTGACCGCTTCAAAATGAACATCGTGAACTGTGCGATGCTGTGCGCGTTCGTCCTCAGCATGCCGCAGCGCCCGGACGTGCAGCGTCTGACGGATTACTATGCAAAGTCTATGATAACCGCACCCATGCGCTGGTTCTGCCGCAAGAGCGGGAAAAACAAGTTCTCCGAAAAGGATCTTGCCTCCATGCGTGCGACCGCAGCCCTTCGCGCAGCCGACCGCAACCCCTATTCGTGGAACATGGAACTGTTTGAATATCCGGACGGCAGCGGCTATGAGGCGCGCTTTGACCGCTGCGGCATCTGTACGCTGATGCAGGAGTTGGGTCTGTACGACCTGACATCTGCTATGTGCCGCTTGGACTACACCATGAGCGATGCCGGCGGTGCGTCCGACTTCGTGCGCGAATATACCCTTGCCTCCGGTGGGCCCTACTGCGACTGCGGCTATCACCGCAAAAAGTAACTGCCGCCTCTCCACGGAACAAGGAAAAATTCGTACTGCACTTACCCGTTTCGTCATAGAGGGCAATGCCCACTCGGCTTGTTGGGGAGTAACGAATTTGCCGAAGACTACCGTAAAATCGGTACGTTTTGCCGGACCAATGTGGGAATCAGCCCCTACAACCGAAGATGCAAGTACATACAGATTCGCCGAAAAACAACGTGAAGTCTGCAACACTCTGCTGCACAACCTCTCCGGCTCGACTTCACCGATACCACCGCCCCTTCGCAACGGGGCGGCTTTTTTCGTATTTTGTGTTTAAGACTCCAGTAGTATTGACAACAAAATAAGACTGTGGTATTATGTATGCGTGGCCACTACTGGAGTCTTATGAAAAGAGGTATGTATATGGACATCAAATTATTTGACTCTGAACTGAAGGTGATGGACGTGATCTGGCGCGAGGGGGATACCCCCGCCAAGGAGATCGCGCGGCAGCTGACAAATGAATTGGGCTGGAATGTCAATACGACTTATACGCTCATCAAGCGCTGCATGAAAAAGGGTGCGATCGAGCGCAGTGAGCCGGGCTTTCTGTGCCATGCGCTGATCCCGAAATCAGCGGTGCAGGAGGCGGAGACGGATGAACTCATCAACAAGGTCTATGACGGTTCTGCCGACAAGCTGTTCGCCGCGCTGCTGGGCAGAAAAAAACTCTCCGCCGAGCAGATCGAGCGGCTTCGGCAGATCGTCGGGGAACTGGAATGAGGTGCCCGGTATGAGCCTTCTGCAAATGAGCGTCACGGGCGGCGTCATGATCCTTGCAATTACGGTCCTCCGTGCGCTGGCGATGAACCATGTGCCGAAAAAGACGTTCCTGGCGCTTTGGGGCGCGGCGCTGCTGCGGCTGGTGCTGCCGGTCTCGCTGTCCTCTACCCTGAGCATCTATTCACTGCTAGGGCAGAAGACAGCCTTGAACGTGGTAGACGTGCCCGCAGCGGCAACTCCGGCCCTTTTGCCGGGGCAGGCTGTCGCCGCCCTGCCGCAGATAGACGCTGCACCGGTGCAGACAATCTCCGTATGGAGCATTGTATGGATTGCCGGGGTGGTTCTCTGCGCAGCCTTTTTCGCGGCGGTTTACTGGAAATGCTGCCGGGAGTTCCGCATGTCTTTTCCAGTGGACAATGATGCGTCCCGGCAGTGGCTGCAAACGCATCCGCTGCGGCGCGGGATCTGCATCCGGCAGTCTGACCAGATTTCGTCGCCCCTGACCTTCGGCGTCCTGCACCCGGTCATTCTGATGCCCAAAAAGACAGATTGGAACGACGAAACGGCGCTGCAATACGTTTTGGAGCACGAATTTGTACACATCCGGCGGTTCGACGCGGTTTCCAAGCTGCTTCTGATCGCGGCTGCATGTGTACACTGGTTCAATCCGCTGGTTTGGGTCATGTATGTGCTGGCAAACCGGGACATGGAGTTGTCCTGCGATGAATCCGTTGTTCGCCGTTTCGACAGCGACGCAAGAGCCTCCTATGCAAATATTCTGATTAGCATGGAAGAAACAAGAAGCGGCTTCGCGCCGCTCTGCAATCACTTCAGCAGAAATGCGATTGAAGAAAGGATCACAGCAATTATGAAAACGAAAAAAATTACAGTCATGTCTCTGCTTCTGGCAGCACTGCTCGTAGCCGGAACGGTAACGGTTTTTGCAACCTCAGCGAAAACAGAGGAACCCAGTGTGCCGGTCAAGGGGACAGGCGCAGTTGTGGAACAAAACAGCGCGGCTGGCTCCGGCAGCTCTGTGGCCGTCGAAACCGGCGAACCGCTGGAGCCGAGCGCGGAATATGCTGCCGCCGGCATTCGCAGACAGGAAACCATGTGGTACTATCAGAAGCAGCCCATCGCCATGATTTACGACGACAACGGCGGTATTTATATGGATGGGGAAGCCGCGGACGGCATTTATCTGCATATCATACGGGGCAGCCGCAGCAGTATTTCAGAGGTAACCATCGTCACAAAGCAGCAGTGCCGTGAACTGGCGGATCGTCACATGAACGCTATAGAGCCCGAGTCCGCAGAAAACACGCTCATGTCCTACGTCGATCCGTCGGACGGCAAAACGTATTACAGCTTCGATGGCAGCAAGACCTTTGAGCCGATGACGGACGCGGAATTTGAAGCGCGTTTCCCGACACCGGACGTCGAATGGTGGACGTATGACGAATACAAGGCATGGCTCGACAACGAAAAGGTGCAGCTGCAAAGCCTGCTCGGCGAAGAGGCATGGACAAGCAGCGACGGCAGCTTCATCTGGACACAGGAGAAGATCGACGAGACGATTGCGCTGTATGAAGGCATTCTGGAAGACATGAAAAACGGCGTCATGTACTCCAAAAACGTGGACGGTCAGGACGACGTGCTGCTGAGTTATAACCCTGCCGATATCAGCACGTCGGCAGACTGACGTACAAAAGGCTCCATTTGGTGTCTTGGAAACGCCAAGCCGCCCCTGTTGCGCTATGCGCAGCAAGGGGCGGCTTTTGTTTGCTTTGATTATTTGAAAGCGGCTGCTCGTGCCTGCTCGGACGGGTAGCAGAGGCATGCTTCCGGGCGGAGGTCAAGGCGGATGGTCTGACCCGGTTCTGCGGGCGCGTTCTTGGGCAGCGCGGTACGGAGCAGCGGGGTGTTCTGATGCTCCGGGCGCAGGAGGACGATCGACGCATCCAAATCGCGGATTACGCGGGAGACAACGGCGCTGTAAGGCCCTGTGTGCAGCGTCCTGTGTTGCAGGATGGAGAACCAGCGCCTGCATATCCGTTATTGCACCGGAACGGCCATTTTCCATGACGCAGACTGTTTTGCAGTTGCGATAGCATTCACCGAGATCATGGCTGACCCACAGAATCGGGCCGGGAAAGTCCGCAAGCAGATCGGCTAACTCCAACTCCAGATTCCACTTGAGAAACGTATCCAGTGCGGAAAACGGCTCGTCAAGCAAAATCACGCGCGGTTCCGAGGCCAGAATACGCGCCAGCGCGACGCGCTGCTGCTGTCCACCGGAAAGCTGCACAGGGTATTTCTTTTCCAGACCCTCCGGCCGGAAGCGGCGGATCTGCGCGGCAGCCTGCGTCTGCTTTTCCGCGCGGCTTCCGGTGCGGATGCCGCACTGGATGTTCTGCGCGACGGTCATATTCGGGAACAGAGCGTACTGCTGGAACAGGTACCCCACGCGCCGCTGCTGCGGCGTGAGATCAATGTGCTTTTCACTGTCAAACAGTGTCTCGCCGTCGAGGACAATGCGGCCACTGTCCGGTGTCATGATGCCCGCAATGCAGCGCAGCGTCACACTCTTTCCACAGCCGGATGCGCCGAGCAGAGCCATAGTGCCGCTGCTTGCTTCAAATTTGGAGCGGAGCATAAAATTCCCCAGCCTTTTTTCAATATCTACGAGCAAACTCATGCGCACTGCCTCCTTTCCCGGCCTGCCGCCGATAAACTCTTCTTTTCCAGCATGTTTACAACCAGCAGAATGATAGCGGAAATTCCAACGTTCACCATGACCCATTTGAGAGCCAATTCGTCGTTGTTGATCTGCCAAAGCTGATAGACCGTGGTGGAAACGGTTGCGGTTTTGCCGGGCGTGTAGCCTGCAATCATGCTTGTTGCGCCGTACTCGCCGAGCGCACGGGCAAATGCCAGCACCGCGCCTGCCAGAACGCCCTGACGGCAGTAGGGCATGCGGATGTGCCAGAAAATATAGGTGTTGGACAGACCGAGCGTCTGGCCTGCATAGGCCAGCGTCTCGTCAAAGGCTTCAAACGCGCCGCGTACTGTGCGGTACATCAGCGGGAACACGACTACGACTGTGGCGAAAATGGCTGACCACCAGGTCATCACCAGCCGGATACCGAACGTCTCCAGCACCCACGCGCCAATCAGGCGCTTCGGGCCCAGGACGCGCAGCAGAAGATACCCAACAACCGTGGGCGGCAATACCAGCGGAAGTGTAAGAAATACGTCTAAAACGCCTTTGACCAGACGCGGGAGTTTTGCAATGTAATATCAAGACCGTCAGGGTTCTTGTCAGCGTCGTCCTTGAGTGTGCCGTCCAGCGCATTCATCTGCTTGGGAGCGGCGGAAATGAACAGATCGCACACAGCACCTTCCTTGATCTGGGTGAGCAGCTTGCCGGAGGAATCGAAGTTGAAGCTGATCGTCACGTTCGGATTTTCCTGCATGTACTTCTCACCGATGGCGGTCAGGGACTCAGTCAGGGAGGCGGCAGCGAAGACTGTCAACTCGACGGGCTCGGCAGTCTCAACGGGCTGTTCCTCAACAACAGGCTCAGCGCCATGACCAGAACGAGAAGAAACGCAAGTAACTTTTTCATTTTTGGGTTTCCTTTCTTAATGTGGGTATTTTATCTGATCGAAATTCTTTTGCGAAGATAACGGATTATGCTCTTACAGGGACGGGCCTGACTCTGTCGGCCCTCGTTCGCTTACGGATATGTAGGGGCCGATGCCCACATCCGCCCGCTGGGAAGTTGCAAATTCGCCGCAGATTTCCGAAAAAACAGTGCATTCTGCCGGGCCGATGTGGGCATCGGCCCCTACAATACGGTTTACTTCCCAAACGGACAGACCGGGTAATGGCATTCTGCGCATCCGAGGCACAATCCGCCCTCGCCGAGCGCCGTGATGTCGGCGCGCGTGACGGGAACATCCGCCGCGATTTTGGGCAGCATCAGGTCAAAAACCGTCGCGCCTGCATACATGACGCAGCCGGGCAGACCCATGACGGGCGTTTTATCTTCAAAATAACCGAGCAGGAACATTGCGCCCGGCAGGACCGGCGCGCCGTAGGCGACGATATCCGCCCCGGCTGCCTTGATGCCGCCGGGGGTATTGTCGTCCGGATCGACGCTCATGCCGCCGGTACAGAGGATCATATCGGGCTTCTTTGCCCGCATATCCAGAACCGCGTTCCGAACGGTTTCCACGCCGTCTCCAGAATAGACGACTTCCAGCGTCTCAATGCCGCAGGTTTTCAATTTCCCGATTACGACCGGTGTGAACGTGTCCCGGATGAGGCCGGACTTGACCTCGCTGCCGGTGGCGACAATGCATGCCGTTTTGCGCACGAACGGGCGCAGTGTCAGAAGCGGTGCGCTTCCGGCTGCCTGCTCCGCTTTGCGAAGCTTTTCTTCCTCAATCACCAGCGGAATGACGCGCATGCCTGCAAGCTTGTCGCCCTTGTGCACGGCCGTGCCGCCCTTGCGGGTGGCGATCATGACCTCGTCCTGGCTGTTTACCACAATGAGCCGCGCTGAATCGACCAGAAACACGCCGCTGCATGCCGCGCGCAGTTCAATCTTGCCCTCTTTTACCTCCGTGCGGGTCATGTTTTCCTGTCCGCACAGGGCCAGCAGCCGCTCGGCTGCATCGTTTTCATCAAGCTTCGCATTGTCTCCGATGTTGGTGCGCGGCTTCCCATTTACTGCACCTCACAGGGGAAGGTCTTTCTGGCAAGCCGCCCGCCGCAGGAGGCTGAGTGCCTGCTCCGGCGTCTCTCGCTGGCGCCTTTTACGCCGTATACCGTGACGGATGTGCAGGAACTGATGCAGGAACTGGATGCGTGCCGTGCAAACGGCTGCGCGATTGAAAATGGCGAGTATAAGATCGGCCTGCGCTCCATTTCTGCGCCGGTCTATACTGTCGAGGGTGAGGTGCGGTATACTGTCGGCGTGATCGGCATGTTCCGCAGTGTCCATTCAGACGAATTTCAGGTCGCCGTCAACTGCGTGCAGGACACTGCCCGCATGATTTCGACGGCGCTGGGCTATCAAAAGCAGGAGGAACCGATATGAGTTACACAGCAGCAGTCATTACCGTCAGCGACCTTGGCAGCCAGGGACTTCGGCAGGATACCAGTGGCCCCGCCGTCTGCGCGATGCTGGAAGGGATGGGTTTTTCTGTCGTGCATACCGCCATGCTCCCGGATGAGGCGGAGCAGATCAGCACGGAACTTCGTGCGTGCGCGGACGAAAAAAAGATCGGCCTTATCGTGACCACCGGCGGCACCGGGCTTTCCCCGCGCGACGTGACCCCGGAGGCGACGCTTGCTGTGCTCGACCGCGAGATCCGCGCTATTCCGGTCGCCATGTGGGTCGAGGGTCTGAAAGCCACGCCCCGCGCCATGCTTTCGCGCGCTGTAGCCGGAACGCGCGGCAGCAGTCTGATCCTGAATCTTCCCGGTTCGGAAAAGGCTGCGCGGGAGAATCTCTCCGCCGTTCTCGGTGCGCTTGAACACGCCATGCACATGCTAGCCGCCGAAGGCCACGGCTGAGCTGTCCCCCCAAGGCTTCTCCCTACAGGGTGCTGCGCATATTTTGGAGTGCTCCAAACGATGCTTTGTTGCTGCGCGGCTTTTCTTTTTTCTCTGTACAACCGCGATGGGTTCTGTTATAATATAAAAGATTATGACAGGATAAAGGGTGACACGCATGAAATTTTTGATCGATCTGATCTCCGAGCAGCTGGCAGGTGCATTTGAGCGGGCTGGGTTTGACGCGGCCTATGGTAAAGCGACGCTTTCCAACCGCCCGGATCTCTGTGAATACCAGTGCAACGGTGCGTTGGCAGCGGCAAAGCAGTATCATAAGGCTCCCATCCAGATCGCAAATGCGGTTCTGGACGCGCTGGGCGAAAATGAGTTGTTTTCCAGCGCCGAGGCCGTCATGCCTGGCTTTTTGAATCTGAAGATTTCCGAAGACTATCTGGCTTCCTATCTGCGCGAAATGGCGCAGGCCCCGCACTACGGCGCGCAGGACGATCCTGCTGCCTGCACCATCGTTCTGGACTACGGCGGGCCGAACGTCGCAAAGCCCCTGCACGTCGGACACCTGCGCAGCGCCATCATCGGCGAATCACTCAAGCGTATTTACCGGTTTTTCGGCAATCATGTGATCGGCGATATCCATCTGGGCGACTGGGGCTTGCAGATGGGGCTCATCATGGCGCAGCTTCAGGATGAAAAGCCGGGGCTTCCGTACTTCAACCCGGACTATACCGGCGAATATCCAGCCGAAGCGCCGTTTACGATCTCGGAACTTGAGCGCATCTATCCGGCAGCCAGCGCCCGCAGCAAGGAGGACGAAGCCTTTGCGGCCCGCGCGCATGAGGAGACGTTCCGCCTCCAGCATGGTGAACGGGGGGAACGTGCGCTCTGGCAGCACATTCTGCGCGTGTCCGTTGAAGATCTCAAACGCAACTATGATAATCTCGGCGTCAGCTTCGACGTATGGCTCGGCGAAAGCGACGCGCAGAAATACATCCCGCAGATGCTCGAGACGGTCAAGTCCAAGGGCCTCTGCGTGGAGTCCGAGGGTGCGCTGGTCGTGCCGGTGCAGGAGGAGACGGACGCAAAGGAGGTTCCGCCCTGCATTCTCGTCAAGTCCGACGGCGCGACGCTCTATGCCACAACCGATCTCGCTACTATTGTTCAGCGTGAACAGGATTATCACCCGCAGAAATACATGTATCTGACCGATAAGCGGCAGAATCTGCATTTTGAGCAGGTCTTCCGCGTGGCAAAAAAGGCCGGACTTGTTGGCGCGGATACGCAGCTTGGGCATATCGGCTTCGGCACGATGAACGGCAAAGACGGCAAGCCTTTCAAGACCCGCGCGGGCGGCGTCATGCGGTTGGAAACGCTGATTGCAGATGTGACGGACTATGTGACCAATAAGATCAAGGAGAACCAGACGGTTTCCGATGAAGAACTGTCGCAGACGGCCAAGTGCATCGCCATGGCGGCACTCAAATACGGCGATCTCAGCAACATGCCGACGAAGGATTATGTGTTCGATCTCGACCGCTTTTCGTCGTTCGAGGGCAACACCGGCCCGTATATTCTCTATACCATCGTGCGCATCAAGTCCATTCTTGCCAAATACGGCAAGCCTGTCTCGGGTGCGCAGCTGCTGCCGCCGGAAAGTGCGGAGCAGAAGCAGCTGATGCTGGTGCTCAGCCGTATGGCCGACGCACTCTGGACGGCCTACCGCGATTCCGCGCCGAACGCCATCTGTGCGTATATCTACGAGTTGGCGACAGCGGCAAATAAGTTCTATCACGATGTCAAGATCCTGACTGAGCCGGACGCAGCCAAACAGGCCAGCTATGCCGCGCTCATCGATCTGACACGGGGCGTTCTGGAGACGTGCATTGATCTGCTCGGCTTCTCCGCACCGGAAAGAATGTAACAAAAAGAAACATCGCCCCGCGTTCCGGTTCGGAATGCGGGGCGATGTTTCTTTTGATGCGGAGTAAACTCGGAATTTAATACATTTTTGCGCCCGCGGGGATATGCGGATCGAGCATCAGAAGATGAAGCTTTTCCACGCCCTCCTCGTGGTGAACCGCCGAGATCAGCATGCCGCAGGAGTCGATGCCCATCATGGGTCTGGGCGGCAGATTCGTGATGGCGACGCACGTCTTGCCGACCAATTCCTCCGGCTCGTAATACTCGTGAATGCCGGAAAGAATGACTCTGTCGGTGCCGGTTCCGTCATCCAGCACGAATTTCAGGAGTTTTTTGGACTTCTTGACCGCTTCGTGTT
>ERZ1106954.2509-NODE-2509-length-12546-cov-4.254343_pt1 | contig 12546 bp, 10 predicted proteins | sample MGYA00403678_ERZ1106954 | MGnify/ENA primary metagenome ERZ1106954 (study PRJEB35170, sample SAMEA104062445) | human gut metagenome | biome: human gut; feature: human-associated habitat; material: faeces | place: Denmark | collected 2012-08-20 ... | reverse complement strand
GTATGAGGGCATTTCCGCCCGGCAGAACCGCGTGTGCCCTTGTCAATCGACGCAATTGAATTTATTTTATCCGGCGCGCCGCGGCTTTTGCCGTGTGCGCGGCCAGTACCGCCGTGGTGAGCGCGCCGACGCCGCCCGGCACGGGCGTAACGGCGCGAACGACGCCATCCGCTTCGGCGAGAGCAACATCGCCGCAGAGCTTCTGCGTCTCTTCGTTATAGTGTATGCCGACGTCGATGACCGTCTGTCCGGCGCGGAAATACGCCGCGTCGACGCTCTCGCGCCGCCCGGCCGCGGCGACGAGGATGTCCGCTTCGCGCGCAAGGCCCGCTGCGTTTTCGGTCTTTGAGTGGCAGAGCGTCACCGTTGCGCCGCGGTGCAGCAGCAGCATTGCCGCCGGACGTCCGACGACGAGGCTCCGCCCGAGCACGACGGCGCGCTTCCCCTCGATGGGAATTTCATAATAGTCCAGCAGCTCCAGCACCGCCTGCGCCGTGCAGGGGGCAAAGCCCTCGTCCGTCCCGGCGTACACCGCGGCGAGAGAGCCCTCCGCCGCGCCGTCCACGTCCTTTTCCGGCGCGATGGCGCGCAGTATGCGTGCCTCGTCCAGCGCCGCAGGCAGCGGGCGCAGCAGCAGTATGCCGTGTACCGATGTATCGGCGCTCAGGGAGCGCAGCGTTTCTTCGAGCGCTTCGCCGGAAACATTCTCCGGCAGAGAGACGCACCGCGTTTCGATACCCACGGCGGCGCAGCGCTTCACCGCCGCCCGCTCGTAGGAGAGATCGTCCTCGCGCGCTCCAAGGCGCACGATGGCGAGCGTCGGGACGACGCCCTTTTCGCGCAGGCCGGATACGAGCTGCGCCGTTTTTTCATTGAGCGCGGCAGCAGCGGGCGCGCCGCGGAGAAGCATGCTCATCGCGCGAGCCTCCCGTATACATCGTTATAGATCTTTTCGGCCTGCCGCGCGTACTTATCCACGAGCGCGTGAGCCTTCGCGTCGAGCGCGGCGGCGCGCTCCCGATCCTGCATCAGCCGCGTATTGACGCGCACGTTGATCTCCGCGCCGCGAAGCGCCGCGAGAGCGAGAGCCGCGCCGACCGCGGCGTCCGAGACCGCGATGGGGCTTCCCATGTCGGCAAAGCCGCGCAGCAGCTCCACCGTCCGCCCGGTAAGCTCCAGCACCTCCATCGGCGGCGCGGCGGCGGCGGTGAGACACGCCTCGAGCGTTTCGGCCCGCTGCGGGTCGCCCTTCGGTATCGCGTAGGCCTTCGCCAGCGGCGCGAGCGCCGCGGCGTCCTTTTCCACGCAATCTAAAAGCCGGCCCCGGAGCGTTTCCGCCTCGTCGAGCAGCTCACGCAGTATCGGCTCGACGGCGGCGTATTTTTCCTTTCCGACGGTGAGCTCCCCCACCATGCCGCCGAGCGCGGCGGCGAGCGATCCGGCAAGCGCGCTTGCGCTGCCGCCGCCCGGCACAGACGCCTTGGACGCGAGCGAGGCGGTAAAATCATTCACGCTTTTGCGGAGCATTTCCATTCTTAAAACATCCCCGTAATGACGCCGTTTTCGTCCACGTCGATCCGCTCGGCGGCGGGCGACTTCGGCAGACCCGGCATCGTCATAATATTGCCCGTGAGCGCGACGAGAAAGCCCGCGCCCGCCGAGACACGGATCTCCCGCACCGTCACGGTGAAGCCCTCCGGCGCACCGCGTTTTGCCGCGTCGTCCGAAAAGCTGTACTGCGTTTTGGCAACGCACACCGGCAGAGCCCCGAAGCCGAGCGCCGTGAGCCGCGCGGCCTGCTTTTTTGCCTCCGGCGTGAGAACAGCGCCGTCCGCGCGGTACACGTTCCGGCAGAGAGCGTCCAGCCGCTCCTCGATCGTGCCGTCAAGATCATAGGCAAAGCGGAACTCGTTTTTCTCCTCGCAGAGCCGCACGACCTCGGCCGCGAGCGCTTCGCCGCCCGCGCCGCCGCGCGCCCACACATCGCTCCGCACGGCTTTGACGCCGAGCGCGGCGCATTTCTCCGCCACGAGCGCAAGCTCCGCTTCCGTGTCCGTCGGGAAGGCGTTCACCGCCACGACGCACGGGAGGCCGAATACATTTTTGATATTGTCCGCATGGCGCAGGAGATTCGGAAGGCCTTTTTCGAGCGCTTCGAGATTTTCCGCGCCGAGCGCGTCCTTCTCCGCGCCGCCGTGGTATTTGAGCGCGCGCACCGTCGCAACGATCACGACGGCGTGGGGGCGCAGATCTGCCAGACGGCACTTGATGTCAAAGAACTTTTCCGCGCCGAGATCGGCGGCGAAGCCCGCCTCGGTGACGGTATAGTCCGCGAGCTTTTGCGCCATGCGCGTGGCGAGCACGCTGTTGCAGCCGTGGGCGATATTCGCAAACGGGCCGCCGTGGACGAGCACGGGCGTTCCCTCGAGCGTCTGGACAAGGTTGGGGCAGAGCGCATCGCGCAGCAGCGCGGTCATTGCGCCCTCGGCTCTGAGATCGTGCGCCGTAACGGGCGCGCCGTCATAGGTATACCCCACGATGATGCGGCCGAGCCGCGCCCTGAGATCCAAAAGGCTCTCCGCGAGACAGAACACCGCCATGATCTCGCTCGCCACGGTGATGTCAAACCCGTCCTCGCGCGGGCAGCCGTTCGCTCTGCCGCCGAGCCCGTCCACAACGTGCCGCAGCTGCCGGTCGTTCATGTCGACGCAGCGCTTCCACGTGATCTGCTTCGGGTCGATCCCGAGGGCGTTGCCCTGCTGAATGTGGTTATCGAGCAGCGCCGCGAGCAGGTTGTTGGCAGCGCCGATGGCGTGAAAATCGCCGGTAAAATGAAGGTTTATGTCCTCCATCGGGACGATCTGGGCATAGCCGCCGCCGGTCGCACCGCCCTTAATGCCGAACACCGGCCCCAGCGACGGCTCGCGCAGCGCGGCGAGCGCGTTTTTTCCGCAGCGGCGGAGCGCATCGGTAAGGCCGATGGAGGTCGTAGTCTTTCCCTCGCCCGCGGGTGTCGGCGTGATGGCCGTGACGAGAATGAGCTTTCCGTCCGGCGCGGCGGCCTTTTCGCGCAGCAGGTCGAGAGAAATTTTCGCCTTGTGTCTGCCGTAAGGCTCAACGTATGCTTCGCCGATGCCCGCAGCCGCGGCGATCTCGGAAATATTTTTCAGCGCGCACTTGTGTGCGATCTCGATATCGGTCATTCAGACTCCTCCTTTTTCCCGAAAAGAACGAAAATGTACGGCGGCAGCACCCAAGTGGCAGGCTCGGAGAGCCACATCTCTGCACCGACGGCTTTCAGCAGCTGAAAAACGATGCTGTCCCACTGGCAGAAGTCACGCCAGGAGTAGCCAAGCTCGCCGTCTGTTACATAAGGAAGCATGCCGAAAAGGATACTCAGCATAGCAAGGATCGACGCGGAAGCAGACAGTTCACGCCGCGGCAGCTTTCGGAACAGCGCCCAGCCGACGGCGAGAATGATCAAAAAGGAAATACCGGAGAGAAGCATCCACGGCCTGCGGTCACCTCTCAGCAACGCGACGGCAGCAAAACGACCCAAACTGGCACGGATAAACAGCTGATAGCACAGAAATTCGGCAAACAAACAGTACGCCGGTATCTTCCACGAACCCCGCTTGCTCACCGTCCAATCCTCCGCGAGTCACTGATTGATTATTATCTCACAGTTTTCAGCAAAACGCAATCCGCTGCGGCAACATTGCATCCAACGGAAAATCTGTTATAATAGGCAGGTAATAGTATAGGCAAAAAGGACAAGAAGCCGCAAAGCGGCACGTCAGGGATGATCCTCTCAGCCGTCCTTTTCATGGCGCTCGGCGTCGGGCTCTACCGCGCGCTTTTGCTGTGCGACGAGATGTATCTAGAGCTCCTCGGCGAAAACCGCCGCGGCACGGTCGATGCGATGCTCACAAAGCCGCAGCGCCGCTTCATGCGCCAGATGAAGGATTTCCCCAGTGTGCTGCGCACCGGATACGCCCTCGCCCTGCTGCACGACGGCAACAAAGAGCGCGCCGCCCTGCTGCGCGGCCGGTTTGAAAAGATCGCTGCGGCCTACCCGTATCAGGGTGATATCGAGCAGGAACGCTCGCTTCTCGCGCTCGCGGACGGGAAAATTCAAAATATCGGATAAGGAGAACGCCATGTCACAGGTAACAAAGCGGGCGCTCGAGCAGTCGCTCAAAAATCTGCTGCTCAAAAAGCCGCTCACAAAGATCACCATCAACGACATTGCCGAGGACTGCGGCATCAACCGCATGACGTTTTACTACCACTTCAAGGACATTTACGATCTTGTGGAGTGGTCGTGTCTGGAGGACGCGCGCCGCGCGCTCAAGGAGAAGAAAACGCACGACACCTGGCAGCAGGGCCTCCTGCAGATCTTCGAGGCCGTGCGGCAGAATAAGCCGTTCATTCTGAACGTCTACCACTGTGTGGACCGCGAGCAGGTCGAGCGGTATCTCCGCCCGCTCGTGGACCATCTCATTCTCGGCGTGATCGACGAGCAGTCCGCCGCCATGACCGTCCGCGATGAGGACAAGGCGTTCATCGCGCAGGTCTACGGCTACATTTTCATCGGCATCATGCTCGACTGGATCCGCGACGGCATGGCCGAGGAGCCGGAGAAGATCGTGGACCGGCTCGCGCTTCTCATCCACGATTCGATCCGCGAAGCGCTCGCGCGCTTCAAGATTTAAGCAAATTCTCCGGTTTGATGAAAAACTTTACACTTTGCGCCCCCGTGATAAAACCCTTATCACGGGGGCGCTTCTGTTTATGGTAAATAAAATTCTTTGGGGTAATATAAGGCCATCAAAAGAAAAACAAATCTCACAGGAGGTCAATATTATGTATTACTCTGCCGGAACGTATGAATCCTTCGCCCACCCCGAAAAGCCGGAGGGCGTCGACAGCAAATCCGCCTATATCATCGGCACCGGTCTCGCCGGTCTGACCGCGGCCTTCTATCTCGTCCGCGACGGCCAGATGAAGGGCGAGCACATCCATCTTCTTGAAAAGCACGAGCTTGCCGGCGGCAGCTGCGACGGCTACCGCGACATCACCAAGGGCTTTTACATGCGCGGCGGCCGCGAGATGGACAACCATTTCGAGGTCATGTGGGACGTGTTCCGCGATGTGCCGAGCATCGAGACGCCGAACGTAACGGTGCTTGACGAATACTACTGGCTCAACAAGCACGACCCCAACTACTCGCTCTGCCGCGCGAGCGTCAACCGCGGCGAGGACGCCCACACCGACAAGAAATTCGCTCTCGACAAAGCCTCCGCCATGGCGCTCTCCAAGCTGTTCCTGACGCCGGAGAAGGATCTCGAGGACAAGAAGATCTCCGAGGTGCTGCCCGAGAGCTTCTGGAGCACGAACTTCTGGCTGTACTGGCAGACGATGTTCGCCTTCCAGCGCTGGTCGAGTGCGCTGGAGATGAAGCGCTATCTCTGCCGCTACGTCCACCACATCGACGGTCTGCCCGACTTCAGCGCGCTGCGCTTCACGAAGTACAATCAGTACGAGAGCATGATCCTCCCGCTCGTGAAGTATCTTGAATCCCACGGCGTGCGCATCGAGTACGGCATGGACGTGAAGAACGTCGTCATCGAAAAGCACGGCGATAAGAGAGTCGCCAAGGCCATCGTTTACGTGAAGGACGGCCAGGAGCAGACGCTCGATCTCATTGAGGACGATCTCGTGTTCATCACGAACGGCTGCTGCACCGACACCTCCTGCTACGGCGACCAGACCCACGCGCCCGACCTTTCCGGCATCGAGAACGGCAAGGGCGAGAGCTGGGATATGTGGAAGAACATCGCTGCGCAGGCCGAGAACGGCGAATACGGCAACCCGGACAAGTTCTGCTCCGACGTGAACGCCACCAACTGGATGAGCGCGACCGTCGCCACGGCGAACGAGGAGATCATCCGGCACATCATCAACGTCTGCCACCGCGACCCGCGCGAGGGCAAGGTCACGACCGGCGGCATCGTCACGGTCAAGGACAGCACCGAGAACTGGTACCTTTCCTGGACGATCAACCGTCAGCCGCAGTTCAAGTCGCAGAATAAGGACACGGTGCTCGTGTGGCTGTACGCGCTCAACACCGACCGCCCGGGCAACTACGTCCGCAAGCCCATGCGCGAGTGCACCGGCGAAGAGATCTGCCGCGAGTGGCTCTATCACATCGGCGTGCCCATCGACCGGATCGACACGCTCGCGAGCGTAGCGTGCAACACGACGACGTGCTTCATGCCGTATATCAACGCCTTCTTCCAGCCGAGAAAGGAATCCGACCGGCCGCGCGTCGTGCCGGAGGGCGCGGTGAACTTTGCCTTCATCGGCCAGTTTGCCGAAACGCCGCGCGACACCATTTTCACCACCGAGTATTCGATGCGCACCGGCATGGAGTCGGTGTACACGCTGCTGAACGTAGACCGCGGCGTGCCCGAGGTCTGGGGCAGCAAGTACGACGTGCGCGAGCTGCTGCGCGCGTGCTACTACGCCATCGATAAAAAGCCTCTCTCCGAGGCCGAGCTGAACTTCGGCGAGCGTGAGCTCATGAAGATCGTGCTCAAGAAGATCCGCGGCACGGACGTCGAGCTGCTGCTCAAAGAGAGCGGCCTCATCGAATAATTCCGAAAAAATCCGCAAAACAGCTGCCGCCGGTCAGAAAATCTGACCGGCGGCTTTTTGCCTTGACACAGGCGTTTGCCGTGTGTTATATAGAGAATATATCTGATTTTAAAAGGAGGGACTACCATGGACAGCGGCAGTAACGGACGAATATGGGGCATGGCGAGACGCATCCCAGGGACTTCGTATGGCCGCGCAGGCCGGTGAAGTCTCTCTTTTCCGCTGCTCACCATTGCCCGGATCGACGTGCGCCGCACGCCGGGCAGCGGTGATATTTTTTTGCCCTGCTCCGGCGCGGTTATCAAAAAATCGTTGAAACGGAGGGCAGAAACATGGAAAACAAAACCGAACTCATGCAGCTCCGCCACCCGGATTACGACCGGGAGCTGACGGAGCTCGTCCGCAGCAATCTCTCGCCGAAGGCGTTCCGCGAGAAGCTGCTCGACTATCACGAAAACGACATCGCCGCCGCGCTCGAGGCGCTCACGCTCTCTGAGCGGCAGCGGATCTATCACGCGCTCGACGCCGCGGAGCTCTCGGCCGTGCTCGAATACGCCGAGCCGATGACGGCGTATCTCAATGAATTGAGCCTCCGGCGGCGGGTGAACGTGCTCTCGCGCATGGACGCCGACGCTGCGGTGGACTATCTCAAAACACTCGAAAGCGGCGAGAAAAACACGCTCGTCGAGCTCATGGACGAGCCGAAGCGCCGCGAGATCGCGCGGCTCTGGGTCTACGGCGAGGACGAGATCGGCAGCATTATGACGACGAACTGCATCGTCATCCCCGAGGGGCTGAGCGTCAAGGCCGCAATGCACCAGCTCGTCGAGCAGGCCGCCGAGCACGACAACATCTCCACGATCTATGTTGTGGATTCCGACAACGCTTTCTACGGCGCGATCGATCTCAAAGACCTCATCATCGCGCGCGAGGGCGATCCGCTCGCGGAGCTGATCGCGACCTCCTACCCCTACGTTTACGCGCACGAGCGCATTGAAGACGCGCTGCCGCGCATCCAGGACTATTCCGAGGACTCCATCCCCGTGCTGGACGAGGAAAATCGGATGCTCGGCGTCGTAACGGCGCAAAGCCTCATCCAGACGGTGGACGACGCGCTGAGCGAGGACTACGCCCGGCTCGCCGGTCTCTCCGCGGAGGAGGATCTCAACGAAACGCTCGTGCAGAGCGTGCGCAAGCGTCTGCCATGGCTGCTCGCGCTGCTGGGGCTCGGGATGGTCGTGTCGAGCGTCGTCGGCCTTTTCGAGAGCGTCGTGGCGCAGCTCACGCTCATCGTGTGCTTCCAGTCGCTCGTGCTGGATATGGCGGGCAACGTCGGCACGCAGTCGCTTGCCGTCACGATCCGCGTCCTTATGGACAGCGAAACAACCGGCGCGCAGAAGCGGAAGCTTGTCTGGAAGGAGGCGCGCGTCGGACTTATGAACGGCGCGATCCTCGGCGCGGCCTCGTTCGCGCTCATCGGGGCATATCTTCTGCTGCGCGGCGAAGCGGCGCTCATGGCGTTCGGCGTTTCGGGCTGCATCGGCATCGCGCTCATCGCGGCGATGCTGCTCTCGAGCATTTCCGGCACGGTGATCCCGATCTTCTTCAAAAAGATCGGCGTCGATCCCGCCGTCGCCTCCGGCCCGCTCATCACGACCGTCAACGACCTCGTCGCAGTCGTATCGTACTACGGCCTCACCTGGCTGCTGCTCATCGAATGGCTCCATCTGGCATAAAACGCTTCCTGCCCGGCTCCGGTGAGCATTCACCGGGGCCGGGCAGGAAGCGATCGTTATTTAAAGCCATTTATTTTGCGGAGAGAAGTGCATGTATATTTTTCCCGCGGTGAACCGGTCTGCGGTCGATCCGCTGCAGATGCCGTCCGGTTTTCCGGGAGGATTTCGTATTTTTTATTTGCCGATCTGCTGCAGAACAAGCTCGGCGATCGTGGCGATGAATTCGCCGTTCGTGGGCCTGCCCGTGCTGCCGGAGAAGGCACCGCAGAAGATCTTTTCCTGCACGTCCTCGTCGCCGCGGTTCCATGCAATGTCTATCGCATGGCGCATCGAGCGTTCTACGCAGGACGGCGTGGAGGAGAACTTTTTCGCCACCGTCGGATAAAGCACTTTCGTTATCCCGGCGGTGGAGTCCGCGTCGCGGATCGTGAAGAGGATCCCTTCACGCAAATATTGATAACCCTTGACATGCGCCGGTACGCCGATCTCGTGGAGAACGTCGGTGACGGCGCTTTCCAGATGTGCGGGCACCGGAGCCGGCGCGGCGACAGCCGCGGGAGATTTTCCGCCCGCTTTTGCGCACTGCCGCAGGCACTGCATGAGCGCCGCGGTGTCGCAGGGCTTGGGGATAAAATATGCCGCGCCGAGCTTTGCGCACTCGGCAACGACGGCGGCATTGACAAATCCGGTGAGAACGAGCACCGGCGGCGCATCCTCCCGTCCGGCAAGCCGGCGGAGAATAGCGAGCCCGTCAAGCCGCTGCTGGATGAGATCCAGCAGCACAACATCCGGGCGTGCCGTCTGGATCAGGGAAAGGGTCTCCAACCCGTCAGATGAAACACCGGCCGCTTCCATATCCCCCTCCCGAGAAAGCGCCTGCGTCATTGTTCGTTGGAAATCCGGGTCTGAATCGGCGATCAGCACTTGAAGTTTCATAATATCGCCTCCATATCGATTTTTTCTTCAGCTGATCAATTACCCGATAAAAATAGCACATTTTCTGTCCTGTTTCAACAAAACCACCATAAAGATGCCGTTAATTCGTTCGACATAATTCGACAGAACAAACGAAGCCGAAACCGAATCGAGGGCGAATCCCCATCATAGATCTCAAATGAAGATATCGGGATCCGTCAGGTATCGGACAGTGAATACTTGAAAATCAGCTTGTCTTCCGTCTTATGCGATCTCCCACACTACGGTGACGGTATCAGAGACATCAATATCGTCAGGCTCAATATCCAGATCATAGGCTTTTTCGGTCATCGGCAGTTCACAGCAGTCCATCATCAAGTCGCCCATCGGTTTGTACTCAAAATTGATCTCGCCCCAGGAGTAGTCGATACTCTGGATATCTTTCAGCTTGACGCCGCCGGCCTGGGTCAGAACCGCAGCCTTTTTCTTGGCATCGGCGACGGCCTTCCCGAGCAGCAGGTTCTTTGCGGCTTCCGGGTCTTTCACAGTATAGCTGATACGAAACTCCGGCCGGACTTTGCCGTTGGCAAGGGCATACAGGATCTTGCCCAGACGGTCGTTGTCGGACTCGAACTCCACCTTCAAGGCGTGGTTGAACTGGTATCCGACGAAACGCCGCTTATAGTCGTTGTTCTTGTCCCGGTAGCTCTCATACTCCGTGTCCACATGGAAGCTGAGCGTTTTCAAATCAGACCGGTCAAATCCGAAGGCAGAAAGGACGTCCTTCAGCGCCTCCGTAGCCTCCGATGAGTGGCGCAGGGTCTCACCGTACTCCTTGAAGACACCGGTGAGGGTCATGGTGATACGGGTGATGTCGGGCTTGACTTTGATCTGCCCCTTGCCGGTTACACGAATCATTCTCATTGTGCTTGACCTCCTTTGTCAGCGTTCAAAATCATATTGATCCGGTCTTTTGTCAACAGGAAGGGCTGTCCCCGGGGATCGATAATGATCCCTCCCGGCATCTCCAAGCATCCCATCGGAAACGCCAATCCGATTCTCTTTGCTGCCGGTCTGGCCGCCGCGGTCGATCGCCTCATCGATGATACCGCTGCCGGAGAGGGTATCGCCGGGAAAATCGTCGTGACCGTGTTCCCGGGAAATATCAAAGCGGCCGAGAATATACGCCATATCCTCCGGGAGCCGGCGTTTGCACTCTGCCTTCAGGATGGCGGGCACGCCGTAAAAGGCCTCCGCGATGCTCCCTGCGATGCAGGTCAGTGTATCACAATCGCCGCCGAGGGAAACGGCAGTACGGATGACATCTTCGAAATCCGTCCCCTCCAGAAAGGCAGTGATCGCTTCCGGCACCGTCTTCTGGCAGCTCTCATTGTGATAATAGCTCGGCCGGATCTGGTTACAGGTGCGGGAGAGGTCATAACCGAACCCCTGCACAATGTAATCCCGGATCTCCTCCTTGCTGCGGCCGGTCCTGGCGAGGAAGATCGCGCTGGAAGTTGCCTCCGCGCCCTTGATCCCCTCGGGATGATCATGCGTGACCTCAGCCGTCAGCCTGGCCTTTTCCCGCGTCTCTTCGAGCGTATCGAACAGCCAGCCTGCCGCAGAAACGCGCATGGCCGAGCCGTTGCCGCAGCTGCCGTAGGGTTTTGGATCTTTCTCCCCGAGCCAACAGAGGAACTTCCTGCCGTAGCCAGCATCAGGATACTTTTTGCCCCATTTCCGCATCGACTTGATCAGCGCAGCCCGGATGCTGTCATCGTCCAAAAACCGGCTGTCCAGCAGGGCCTCCGCCACTGCTATCGTCATGACGGAATCATCCGTGAAACGGGAATTCTCGCAAAAGAGCGGAAACTCCTTGCTCTTGTTCCCCCTGTCAAATTCGTAGGGCGCTCCGATCATGTCGCCCAGAAGTGCTCCGTACATTTTCTCTCCCCCTTCTCAAAACTTGATCGTATTGTTAGTGCGCGCGAATATGCCGCCAAATCAACGGCGGGTACCGTACCCATCTTCTGCAGGGCGCTCAGCAGCTCCAGGCAGAAAACACGTCAACAAGCTTTTCGTTTTATGACGCGCCCCCATATCCGGTTCTATTCAGCCGAGCAAGTTTATTATAGTACTTTTGGCTTTTTCCAGCAAATTATATCAGCAGCAGTGTACAATAAAATGGACTCTATCTTGAGATGCCTTCTGTCAAGTGAAAAAGTAACCCCCCAGTAAAACTGGGGGTTCTTCCTATGCGGGCAAAGCCCTCTGTTCCTCGCGTAACGCGTAAACGTGTAATACGGTCTGCCAGCTGCGCGGGGATTGTTACTTGCTGCCCGCTTTTCTTTGTAGAATACTTTTCTTCGGTACCTCGGCGCAAACACTATGTGGTATTTGTAATTCCACTTCGCATGAGATAAATTGTTTATGTCATTCAGGCTCATTCTGAATTCCCTCCTTTTGCTTTTTAAGTGCATTTGCCAGACCGTACTTTTATTAAGCAAAAGGAGTTTTTTGTCTCCCTCATCGCCAAAGGCTCTTTTGAACCACGCGTCTAACGCGTGGTTTTCGGGTATACAAAAAGCAGCAGTCATACATGACTGCTGCTGCCGTTTTTTCGCAACAAAATAGTCCATTTCTCCATAACTCAAGAGCAAATAGACTTTAACAACCTGAGCAGGTCTCCTGACTTGCGTATCATAAGCCTTCCGCACAGCCTTCTCAGGATTAACTCCCAATGACCGACTTTCGTCATGTGCGGTGCCTCCGCGCATACAGTGGCGGTACCGTTCCGGATTCCAACCGGATTCCCTATTCTCCATCAACTCTATACAAAATCGATGGCACTCAGATATCATATTTACTAAACAAAAATATCATAGTAATGCATATTTGTCAAGCAACTAACAGACGATAAAAAATTATTATTAGTAAAGCTTTGATCAAAGAATATGTCCATACGAACGATTCCGCTGGTGTAAATGATGTGATTTTGTGTCGCCAATAAGAATAAAAATGCAAAATCAATTTCAACATCGAACAGTTCAGTACTAGTGTACCATCTATCTGCACTTTGGACAAGGATCTTTGACGCTGTCTAACAATGCACGTCAAAAGAGCTATCTGACTTCATTTGAAATCAGATAGCTCTTTTCTCGTGAATAATAAAATTCTGTTGCCAAATCGTTGCCGCGAGGGGCTTCAAGGCTCAAAAAATCCAGTGTTTACGGGC
>ERZ1106954.2507-NODE-2507-length-12556-cov-11.872090_pt1 | contig 12556 bp, 10 predicted proteins | sample MGYA00403678_ERZ1106954 | MGnify/ENA primary metagenome ERZ1106954 (study PRJEB35170, sample SAMEA104062445) | human gut metagenome | biome: human gut; feature: human-associated habitat; material: faeces | place: Denmark | collected 2012-08-20 ... | reverse complement strand
TAATCAATATTTTTCTTTACAAATTAAAAATATGTGTTATAATGATTAGGCTTGAATCCGGGGGCGTAGCTCAGTTGGGAGAGCGTACGGTTCGCATCCGTAAGGTCAAGGGTTCGAATCCCTCCGTCTCCACCAGGAAACCTCGTCTTATGACGAGGTTTTTTAATAGTATCTTTCCGCAGCGGCTCCGCCGGTTTTCCGCGGCGCCGAACTCAAACGCAAAGGGTGATCGACTTATGATACACGGCTTTATAAAGGCCTGCGCTCTGTCTCCGTCGCTTCGCGTGGCGGACTGCGCGTATAATACGGAAACCACAATAGCGGCCATGCGCCGCGCCGACGGCGACGGTGTGCAGCTCGCCGTGTTCCCCGAGCTGGGGCTGACCGGCTACACCTGCAGCGATCTGTTCCTGCAGCAGCCGCTTCAGCGCGCCGCTGAGGCTTTGCTGAAGGAGATAATTGCGGCCAGTGCAGAGCTTGGGCTTGTGTCCGTCGTCGGGCTGCCCGTCGCGGTGGACGGCAAGCTCTATAACTGCGCGGCAGTGGTGCACGGCGGGCGTCTGCTCGGCCTTGTCCCCAAGACCTTTCTGCCGAACTACGGCGAGTTCTACGAGCTGCGCCATTATAATCCCACACCCGACGCGCTGCGCATGATACGCTTCGCCGGTGCGGACGTGCCCTTCGGCACGAAGCTCCTGTTCCGCTGCGCGGAGATGCCGGAGTTCACTCTCGGCGTGGAGCTCTGTGAGGATCTGTGGGCGGCACTGCCCCCCAGCACGCACCACGCGCTCGCCGGTGCGACAGTCATCGCCAATCTCTCCGCGAGCGACGAAACGGTCGGCAAGGCCGACTACCGCCGCGCGCTTGTGAGCCAGCAGTCTGCACGCCTCCTGTGCGCGTACATTTACGCCGACGCCGGACACGGCGAATCCACCACCGACATGAGCTTTGCCGCGCACGATCTCATCTGCGAGAACGGCTCCCTGCTCGCCGAGTCGAAGCCCTACGGCGAGGCTTACGCCTGCACCGAGCTTGACCTCGGCCGCATGCTGTCCGAGCGCTGCCGCAACACCACGTTCAGACCCGAGACCGCGGGCTACACGGTCGTCGAGTTCCACATGCCGCTGCGCGAGGTCAAACTGACGCGCTACATCTCCCCCGCGCCCTTCGTCCCCGCGGACATGGCCGCAAGAGCGGAGCGCTGCGCGCTGATTCTGAACATTCAGGCCGACGGGCTTGCAAAGCGGCTTGAGCATGCGCACGCGAAAACCGCCGTCATCGGCATATCCGGCGGACTTGACAGCTGCCTTGCGCTGCTGGTCGCCGTGCGGGCGATGAAGCGGCTCGGCCGCCCCGCATCGGACGTGCTGGCCGTCACGATGCCCTGCTTCGGCACCACGAAGCGCACACGCTCGAACGCGGAAATCCTCTGCAATGAGCTGGGCGTCAGCTTCCGCGAGGTGCGCATCGCCAACACCGTTCTGAGCCACTTTGACGATATCGGCCAGGATCCGAACACGCTCGACGTGACCTATGAAAATTGTCAGGCTCGCGTGCGTACGCTGGAACTGATGGATATAGCGAACCTCACCGGCGGCCTCGTCGTCGGCACGGGCGACCTGAGCGAGCTTGCACTCGGCTGGGCGACCTACAACGGCGACCATATGAGCATGTACGGCGTGAACGCCGGAGTGCCGAAAACGCTCGTGCGCCACATCGTGCAGTACGAAGCGGACACGGCGGATAGCGCCGCGCTGCGCGAGGTGCTGATCGATATACTGGACACCCCTGTCAGCCCCGAGCTGCTGCCCGCGGCGGATAACGGTGAGATCGCGCAGAAGACCGAAGACCTCGTCGGCCCCTACGAGCTGCATGATTTCTACCTGTACTATGTTCTCCGCTTCGGCTTCGGCCCGGCGAAGATATACCGGCTTGCGAAGGCCGCCCTCGGCGGCAAGTACAGCGAGGCGGAGCTGCTGAAATGGCTGAAGAATTTCTACCGGCGCTTCTTCATGCAACAGTTCAAGCGCAGCTGCCTGCCCGACGGTCCCAAGGTCGGTTCCGTAACGCTCTCGCCGCGAGGCGACTGGCGTATGCCGAGCGACGCCTGCGCCGCTGTCTGGCAGAAAGAGCTTGAAGAGCTGTAAATATTGCAAATAATAACTGGGCGGCTCCGGCCGCCCAGTTATAGTATTTATATTATGTTTTTCGGCATCACTTCAGTTCTTCCTGATAACGGGCGCGCTCGCCGCCGATAAAGCGCGGGCGCGTGCGTGCGCAGATTATCGGCGCTTCACCGATGCGCGAAACGCTCAGCCGCACTGGCACGGCGACCTCTTTCAGGTGCATACCGATGAGCGTGCCGCCGATGTCTATTCCGGCTCTGGCACGGATGTGCTCGACCGCTGCGGGGCGCTCCAGCCGCTCCCACAGCGCAGTCGCGAACGAGCCTCCCGCGTGCGCCCACGGGCGGACGTTGACGATCTCATAGCCAAATTTTTCGGCCGCCGCTTCGTCGAGTATCAGCGCGCGGTTGAGGTGCTCGCAGCACTGCGCGGCGAGATATATCCCGCGCTCCTGCACGACCGGCCATATCCCGTCCAGCGCGGCCTGCGCCGCCTCCATGCTTGAGCCTTTGCCGATGCGTGCGCCGACCATCTCGCTCGATGAGCAGCCGATGACCAGCAGCTCACCCGCGCGCAGTCCGGCGGCGTCGACAAGCTCAGTCACGGCCTGCCGCGCCTGAGCGGTGATCTCTTCGTACATTATATAATACCTCCATTGTTGTGATTGTTATGTCTTTTGCCTAATGGCAATAGTACAACTCTGGCGACCCCTCAGTCGGCCGCAGGCCGACAGCTCCACTAAAAGGGGCGCCAAGGGGTGCAACGCAAAATCTTCGCCGCAGCTGCGCTGCCTAAAAGGGGCGCCGATAGGGCACGGCGCGGTTCATTCCACACACAGTTTACTCCATGCTTTGCCCTTCCGCAAGACTTAAGAAAAATTAAAATCCCGCTCTGCAAGAATTGTTGAAATTATTTGTATTTGTGCTATAATTATAAATTACTGAAATTATATTTACTGGAGGCATCGAAACTATGGGAAAGAAACAGTTCAAGGCAGAATCCAAGCGTCTGCTTGACCTGATGATCAACTCTATTTACACCAATAAAGAAATCTTCCTGCGCGAAATAATCTCCAACGCATCCGACGCTATCGACAAGCTGTGCTACCTGTCGCTGACCGACGACAAGGTCGGCCTCAGCCGCTCCGACTACCATATCGACATCATCGTCGACAAGAACGAGCGCACCATCACCGTGCGCGACAACGGCATCGGCATGACTCAGGAGGAAGCCGAGAACAACCTCGGCGTCATCGCCAAGAGCGGCTCCTATAAGTTCAAGAGCGAGCTTGACACCGAACAGGCCGTGGGCGAGGACATCTCCATCATCGGTCAGTTCGGCGTCGGCTTCTACTCGGCCTTCATGGTCGCCGACAAGGTCACGGTCATCACCCGCAAGTACGGCGAGGAGCAGGGCGTCAAATGGGAAAGCACCGGCGCGGACGGCTACACCGTCACCCCATGTGAGCGCGAGAGCGTCGGCACCGACGTCATCATGCACATCAAGGACGACACCGACGAGGAGCTGTACGGCACCTACCTCGAGACATGGAAAATCAAGGCGCTTATCAAGAAGTACTCCGACTATGTCCGCTGGCCGATAAAGATGGACGTTGAGCGGCAGGAGCGCTTCGAGACCGGCGAAACCGACGACGAAGGCAAGCCCAAGTATGACTACCGCATCGTCACTGAGAACGAGACGATAAACAGCATGGTCCCCATCTGGCAGCGCAGCCGCAGCGAGGTGACGGACGACGACTGCATCGCCTTCTACAAAGAAAAGAACCACGAGCAGAAGGATCCCTGCGCCCTTATCCGCGTCAACGCCGAGGGCACCGTGTCCTACAAAGCGCTGCTGTTCGTCCCCGGTGAGGGCAGCTCCGCAGGATACACCGGCGACCGCAAGGCCGGCATAACGCTCTACTCCAACGGCGTTATGATAATGGAAAAGTGCGACAAGCTCGTGCACGATTACTTTGACTTTGTCAAAGGCGTCGTCGACTCGCCCGACCTGTCGCTGAACATCTCCCGTGAAATTCTTCAGCATGACCGTCAGCTGCGCGTCATCGGCCAGAACCTTGAGAAGAAGATAAAGGGCGAGCTTGAAAAGCTGATGAAGGACGACCGCCCGAAGTATGAGGAGTTCTTCCGCAACTTCGGCACCGACATCAAGTGCGGCGTGTGCGATGAGTACGGCCGCTATAAAGATTTCCTGCGCGACCTGCTGGTGTTCTACACCTCCGAGGAGCATCAGATCACGCTCAAGGAGTATGTCGAGAACATGCCCGAGAGCCAGAAGGCAATATACTTCGCCAGCTCCGACTCCGTCAAGCACGCGATGAGTCTGCCGCAGTGCGATCAGGTTCGCGCCCGCGGCTACGAGCTGATATACCTCACCAGCCCGCTCGACGAGATGGTTCTCGAGAACCTGCGCGATCAGGACGGGCATCCGTTCTGCAACGTTGTGACCGAAGACCTCGGCTTCGAGACCGAGGAGGAGAAGAAGGCGGCCGACGAGCGCGACGCCGAAAATAAGGATTTCCTCGACTTCGTGCAGCAGTCCGTCGGCGGCGACCTTGCAAAGGTCAAAATATCCCGCAAGCTTGAGACTCTCCCCTGCTGCCTGACCACTGAGGGCAACATCACCCTCGAGATGGAGAAGTACTTCCGTCACGGCCCCAGCGAGGAAATGCGCAAGATCCGCGCGACCAGAGTTCTGGAGCTGAACGCGAACCACAAGGCTTTCGCCGCGCTCAAGGATGCGTACGAAAACGACAAGGACAAGGCAAAGCAGCTTTCAAAGATCCTCGCCTCCCTCGCCGAGCTTATGGCGGGCGTCGAGATCGACGATCCGGCGGAATTCGTCGCCGAGGTCAGCGAGCTGTTCTGATGCCGGCAGGAGCATATCCCCGCTACAAATAATCATCACGGAGACTGACCATGGCTAAACGTCTGGGAATATATATACACATACCCTTCTGCGCCAGCAAATGCAGCTACTGCGACTTCTATTCGCTCGCTGGCTGCGAGCATCTGATGCCGGAGTACCACAAGGCGCTGCTCGCGCATCTTGACGAGTCGGCAAAGTCGATAAAGAACTACGAGGTCGATTCCATATATTTCGGCGGCGGCACGCCCAGCTTCTACGGCGCGGACCGCATCGTAGAGATATTCAACGCCCTCAAGCTCAACGGCAACGTCAGGCTTGACGCGGAGGTCACTATCGAGGTCAACCCGGACAGCATCAGCCTCAACGCTCTGAAGCTCCTGCGCGAGGAGGGCGTCAACCGCCTGTCCATCGGCGTTCAGGCTTCGGACAACAATCTTCTGAAGCTCATCGGCCGCAGGCACAATTTCCAGCAGGCGCAGACCGCTGTCGCCAACGCCCGCAAGGCCGGCTTCGACAACGTGAGTCTCGACCTTATATACGGTCTGCCGAGCCAGATGAAGTCCGACTGGGCGCAGACGCTCGCCAAGGTCATCGAGCTGCACCCCGAGCATCTTTCCTGCTACGGGCTGAAGCTCGAGCCGGGGACGAAGATGTACGAGGACTATTACGGTTCGCCCATCCTCCCCGATGACGACGAGCAGGCCGACATGTACTGCTACGCCGCGGAGCTGCTGGAGCGCTACGGCTACAAGCAGTACGAGATCTCGAATTTCTGCGCGCCTGGGTATGAGTCCCGACATAATATGAAATACTGGACATTGGAGGATTATATGGGCTTCGGCCCCGGCGCGCACTCCTGCGTCGGCAACCTGCGGTACAGCTATGTGCGTGATCTCAAGCAGTACATCGCCGGAGTCGGCCGCGGGGTGAGCATCGTGGACGAATACGAGACCATAGAGCCGCTCGAGCGCGCGGTCGAGTACATCATGCTCGGCATGCGCACCGCGCACGGCATATCCGAGCGCGACTACCGCATCCGCTGCCAGTACAACTGGAAGCCCATCGGCCAGACGCTTCAGGCCTTCGCGGAGAAGGGCTGGACGGAAAAGACCGGCGACCGCTGGCACTTCACCGTGCCTGGCTACCTCATATCCAACACGCTTATCGGCATCCTGCTCGAGGCTCAGGCCGGCGGCAGGATTGAGGGCACCCCTTGGCTGAGCGAGGTGTTCGAGGCCGAGAAGAAGATAAACATCCCGAAGAGCGAAGAAGATCTGTTCACAGAGCTTTACAACCAGCATACAGAGAAGAATTGATGAGGGCAGAACATTGAACGAAAACAGCAGAAAGCACTTGAAAAAGCCGGAGCCGGCGCCGAAGGCTCCAAGCCGCGCCGCCCGCTCCCGCCATGACGGCGCGCCCGCCGCTCCCAAGAAGAGAGCCGCGGCAAAGCCCGCGGAGACCGACGCTAAGGCCGAAAAGCCGCAGCGTCCGCGCAAGCCGAAGAAGTCGCACAAGGGGCTTATCATCACCCTTGTGGTCATCTCCGTTCTGCTCGCGGCCATCGCCGTCGGGCTTATCCTGTGGGCAAATTCCGTCACCGCCAGCGATACGAACCTGCCGGGCGTCTACGTCGGCAGCACGAACGTCGGCGGACTGACCGAGAAGGAGACGCTTGAGCTTCTGAAGGGGCAGCAGTGGGACAAGTCCGTCAGCGGAACGATGACCGTCCAGCTCCCCGCCGGGCAGAGCTTCCGCATCGACTATATCCGCTCCGGCGCAGTACTGACCGCTGAGAGTGCCGCCGCCGCGGCATACCGCTACGGCCACGGCAGCAGCAAGTTCGACAACCTCAGAACCTATATCTCCAGCCTTATGACGCCCGTGGATATCACCGAGGGCGACAAGTCGCTCAACCGCGACTATATCATGACGCTCGTCACCCGCGCGCTGGAGCGTTTTGACAAGCACATCGGCGACGGCAGCTACACCGTTGACGAGGCCGCCTCCGAGATGGTGTACATCAAGGGCGCGGGTCAGATAACGCTCGATGCGGAGGCCGTGTACAACAAGGCCGTCGAGGGACTCAAGGCTCTGGAGAGCAGCGTGAGCTACACGCTTCCCGCGCAGGACGTCAAGGCGCCCGACTTTGAGGCGCTGCACACCGAGCTCATGCGCGAGCCGCAGGACGCCTACTATGACAAGGAGACCGGTGAGATCGTCCCCGACGTCAAGGGCTTCGCGTTTGACGCCTCCGAGGCCGAGAAGCTCTGGAACGCCGCGGGGCTGCTGGAGGAAGTCCGCATCCCCGTCAAGATAGACATGCCGGAGATGACCGAGGAGCAGCTCGTCGCTTCGCTGTTCCGCGATAAGCTCGGCTCGCAGACCACGCTCTACACCTACAGCTCCGACGCGCGCATCAACAATATCAAGCTCTGCGCCGCGAAGCTCAACGGCCTTGTGCTCAACCCCGGCGAGGAGTTCTCCTTCAACGGCACCATCGGCCAGCGCACCACCGAGGCCGGATTCAAGGCTGCGGCCGCATATACCGACGGTAAGGTCGTGCAGGAGGTCGGCGGCGGCATCTGCCAGGTATCCTCCACGATATACTGCGCGGCGATGCTCGCCCAGATGACGACAGTTGAGCGCACCTGCCATATGTTCGTCGTCAACTACCTGCCCTACGGCCTTGACGCTACGGTCAGCTGGCCGGGGCCGGACTACAAGTTCCGCAACGACCGCGACTACCCCGTCAAGATCGTCGCCTACTGCAACGATTCCGACAACTCCATCACCGTTGAGATCTGGGGCACCGACGTTGACGGCAGCTACGTTGAGCTGACCTCCGGCTACGGCTACCGCTACGACTCGACCTATCCCGACGTCGTCATCGGCTACAGCGCTGTCTCCTACCGCAATATCTACGACAAGGACGGCAATCTCATCGACCGCGTGTTCGAGGCCTCCAGCAGCTACGATCTGCACGAGAACGAGATCAAGTGGCCCGATCCCAGCGAATCCCCCAGCCCGTCCGACTCCGGCTCGACCGATCCGAGCACCGAGCCTTCCACCGAGCCTCCCAAGCCGACCGAGCCTTCGCCAGACCCGACGATAATAATCGTCGAGGGCAACGGCAACGGCTGAGAATACACGTCATATAAATACAGGAGAGAAGAGCCATGAAAAAGGAAACATTTTATATCACAACACCGATCTATTACCCCTCCGACAAGCTGCACATAGGCCACACCTACTGCACCGTGGCGACCGACGCCATCGCGCGCTACAAGCGCATGCGCGGTTATGACGTGATGTTCCTCACCGGTACCGACGAGCACGGCCAGAAGATTGAAGAGAAGGCCAAGGCCGCAGGCGTCACCCCGCAGCAGTTCGTGGACAAGATCGTCACCGGCGAGGGCGGCATCCTCGACCTTTGGAAGCTGATGAACATCTCGAACGACCGCTTCATCCGCACCACCGACGACTATCATGTCGAGGCCGTGCAGCGCATCTTCAAGAAGATGTACGACAAGGGCGACATCTACAAAGGATCCTACAAGGGCAAATACTGCACCCCCTGTGAGAGCTTCTGGACCGAGAGCCAGCTTGTCGACGGCAAATGCCCCGACTGCGGCCGCGAGGTGCACGACGCCGAGGAGGAAGCCTACTTCTTCCGCCTCTCCAAGTACGCAAAGCCCGTGCAGGAGCTGCTCGAGAGCGGCACTTTCCTTGAGCCTGCGTCCCGCGTCAACGAGATGATTAACAACTTCATCAAGCCCGGCCTTGAAGACCTCTGCGTCTCCCGCACCAGCTTCACATGGGGTATCCCCGTGGACTTTGACGCGGGCCACGTCGTGTACGTCTGGGTCGACGCGCTGTTCAACTACTGCACCGCGCTCGGCTTCATGAACGATAAGTACAACGATTACGACAAGTACTGGCCTGCCGACGTGCACATCGTCGGCAAGGAGATAGTCCGCTTCCACTCGATAATCTGGCCTGCCATGCTCATGAGCATGGAGATGCCGCTGCCGAAGAAGGTATACGGCCACGGCTGGCTCGTTATCGACGGCGGCAAGATGTCCAAATCCAAGGGCAACGTCGTTGACCCCTACCTGCTGGCGGATATGTTCGGCGTGGACGCGCTGCGCTTCTTCCTGCTGCGCACCTTCCCCTTCGGCTCCGACGGCAACTTCTCCAACGAGCTGCTCATCAGCACCATCAACACCGACCTTGCAAACGACCTCGGCAACCTCGTCTCCCGCACCACCGCCATGGTCGAGAAGTACTTCGGCGGCACTCTGCCCGCAGAGCGCGAGGCCGATGCGCTTGACGACGAGCTCGTCTCCATGATAAAGACCACCGGCGCGAAATACGCCGCACAGATGGACGCGTTCCAGCTCCACCTCGCGCTTGAAGAGGCGTTCAAGCTCATCCAGCGCGCGAACAAGTACATCGACGAGAGCACTCCCTGGGTGCTCGCCCGCGACGAGAGCAAGCGCGCAAGACTTGCGACCGTCATGTATAACCTGCTCGAGGCGCTGCGCGTGTCGCTCATCATGCTCAAGCCCTTCATCCCCGCAAGCTGCGAAAAAGCCTTCGCGCAGATTGGCGCGGACGAGAACAGCACCGCGTGGGAGAACGTCTGCGTATACGGTGCCCTGCCCGCGACCGTCTCCGTCCACAAGGGCGAGACGCTGTTCCCGCGCATCGACATGGCCAAGGCGCTCGAGGAGCTTGAAAAGCTGCACGCCGAGAAGAAACAGCCCGATGTCAAGTGCCCGCCCGTCCTGCCCGACGTGACGATCGATGAGTTTGCAAAGTGCGATATGCGCGTGTGCAAGGTTCTCGCCTGCGAGGCCGTCAAGAAGTCCGACAAGCTGCTGAAGTTCACGCTGGATGACGGCAGCGGCACTCCGCGCCAGATCCTCTCCGGCATCCACAAGTTCTATGAGCCGGAAACGCTCGTCGGCAAGACCGTCGTCGCCATTCTCAATCTCCCCCCGCGTAAGATGATGGGGCAGATGTCCAACGGCATGCTGCTCTCTGCCGTCCGTGAGGTCGAGGGCAAAGAGGAGCTGCATCTCGTGATACTGGACGACTCCGTCCCCGCCGGCAGCCAGCTCTGCTGATATGACGTAGAACCCCTCGCCGGTCGGCGAGGGGTTTTTATGCCCCGCGAGACGCGTGGCGATATTTATTGCTCTTTCTTTATACTCTGGCAACCCCTCAGCCGGCCACTGGCCGACAGCTCTCCTAGTAGGGGCGTCAAAAATCTCCGTCCGTGGGTCTATGACCCACGGACGGAGATTTTTTATGCTTTCAGAGTTTGCCGAGCAGCACAACGATACCGGCTGCCGCGAGCGCGATGATGAGGTACAGCACCGTAGCGATGGCGCGCTTCGTGAGCACGAGCTTCCACGTCTTGACATACGGCACACCCTCCATGCCCTTGATAACCCAAAGCTTGCCGCGGCCTACCCACAGCCGGTCAACGACGATGCCGTCAAACCAGTTCGTAACAATGAGGAATACGCAGGACTGGATATACGCCGTCCTGAAATCGTGACCCCGTTCCAGACGGAGATGATCACTATCAGCACGGCAAACATGACGGCGCAGAACGGCAGCATGAAGCGCTTTCCCTTCTTCATCACGGCATCCTTGTCCGCAGGCCGCGCCGCTCGGCCTTTTCAATATACTCTTTCGGATAGAAATACAGGCAGTTGAGCCCGCTGTTCCCCGCAGAGCAGGCGAGCGACGTTTCCTCGTCGGTCTTTCCAATGAAGCAGTACTCGGCGTCAAGGTTCACGAGCGAATAATCCTAGACCTGACACACGGAAAAGCTCTGCTCCAGCTTTTTTATCTCCATATCCGTTCCTCCTCCGCGTCACAGACGCTTTATATAAAACAGATCCATCGTGCCGTGATTCGTCTGGCTGGGCTTCTCTATCCGCCGGAAGCCCAGCTTCTCATACAGCTCCACGGCCGCGGTGAGCCGCGAATGTGTTTCAAGGTACAGCTTCTTATACCCCGCCGAGCGCGCCCACTCCTCCGTGATGCGCATCAGCTCTTTTCCGCAGCCCTTGCCCTTCGCGGAATCGTCCAGATACAGCTTCTGAAGCTCCGCGCAGTCATCGATGCCCTCGAACTCCGCGATGCCCGCGCCGCCGACGACCTGCCCGGCATCGTCGAGCGCGACGAAGTAACGGCGCTTCGACGGCTCTGCGTCATAAAACGCGCTCAGGTGCTCAAGCTCCGGATCAAAATGTGGGGAGACAGGATATTTGAGAAATGCGGGATAAGGCGGGATGAGGGGGGAGACGACGGGAAAACCCTTGAAACACGCGGGAAACGGCGACTTTCGGCGCGGGACGGAGGCGCGAATTATCAACAATCTTGAGATGAGGATGCGTCGGCGGCGGTCGGCGCTTTTTTCGCGCCCACGAGGCCGCACAACGGCGGCGGCGCGGCGAGGCGCACACATACGCAGAATACGAAAAAGCCCCGGAAACGCCCGTATAACGGCATTTCTGAGGCTTTTAGATGGTATGAGCCGCTCGGCCCCGTCCCGGAAGTCACAGCAGCAGACCAAGAGGACGAGAGCTTCGCGGCTCATGCTGCTATTGTAGCAGACGCGGCGGCAGATTGCAAGAGGGGCAAGCGTGCTAACGGAGCGTTAGAGCGTGCGAATTTTCGGGAAAACGGGGCTTTTCGGCGCGGATCGGTGGGGATTAGGGCGTGCGCTGGCCGTGCGAGGCGTGCGCGGCGGGGCGGCGAACCGGGCCAAAACAGGCGGCGAGCAATGTGACATTTTTTCAAATCGGCGTCACCTATGTCACATTGCCCATTTTTCAAGGGTTTTCGGGCGTTTTCGGGCGGCTGGCACTCAAAAAGCAAAGTGACAGAAAACAGATTTACAACTAAATCAAAACAGCGCAAAAAATCAAGCGGTTCCACCTTGGGCTTCAGCGTCCTCGGCGGGGCCGCTTTTTGCGTTGCTGCTCTCGTCGAAATATGTCCAGAATATAGACTCTTTTTCCCCGGTGCTGACGCGGCTGTACTTGTAGTGAACCAAGTCAAAAACTTCCTTTTGAGCATCCATCGGCAATAAGCGGAACATGGCGATCAAGTCGCTCTCCATCTCAGACAATCCGACACCATCGCACGCGCCGGGGGTTGTGTTTGAGCTACCTCCCTCCACCAAGTAATCCAGCGTCACACTTAGCCTATGCGCTACTCTTCGGACGCTTTCGACATTAGGGGTTTGGGTTGCCCATCTGCGGATAGTCGCATTGGCAAGATCGCATTCCCTCTCAACTTGCTTGACTGTAAGGTTTTGCTCTTTTATCAATGCGAGAACTCGGTCGTAAATAGTCATAGTGAATAGTCTCCTTAAAATTTAGTGGACAGGCTAATTTTGGCTTGACAATTAGTGAATGGGCTACTATAATAGGGGTGTAATCTGATTTAAGTATAAAGCAAGTAAATCATAGCACACCCCGACCGAAAATGAAATAGCAAATCGGCGAACGGTAGAG
>ERZ1106954.2504-NODE-2504-length-12566-cov-5.615378_pt1 | contig 12566 bp, 10 predicted proteins | sample MGYA00403678_ERZ1106954 | MGnify/ENA primary metagenome ERZ1106954 (study PRJEB35170, sample SAMEA104062445) | human gut metagenome | biome: human gut; feature: human-associated habitat; material: faeces | place: Denmark | collected 2012-08-20 ... | reverse complement strand
TCTCGGCGCGAATGGTGTTGAGGTACTTGATGCGGTCGGTGTAGATGCGGCCGGGGCCCATCGTGTTGACCATGATGTTGTACGGACCGAACTCGCGCGCCATCGTCTTGCTCATGCCGACCACGCCCATGCGGAACGTGTTGGAGAGAATGAGGTTATCCAGCTCCTGCTTGATGGAAGAAGACGTGGAGTTGACGATGCGTCCGCCGCCGCCCTGCTTCATGTAGGGCAGCGCCGCGCGGATGGCGGTGGTGTAGCTGTACAGGCACTTCTGATAGCCGTCCGCCCAGTCGGCCTCGGTCAGCGCCTCGAAGGTGCCGGCCTTCGGGCCGGGGCAATGATTGACGAGGCCGTAGATGCCGCCGAGGTCCTCCGCGACCTTGTTGATCATCGCGGCGATGCTCTCGTTGTTGAGCACGTCGTACATATAGGGGTGGGGACGGTTGCCGGTCTCCTTCTCGATGTCGACGACCGCCTGATCCAGCTCCGCCTTGAACGCCTCGCTGGTGCAGACGACCACCTTCGCGCCCTCGCGGGCGAACTCCGTCGCGATGCCCTTGCCGAAGCCGGACGCGCTGGACATACAAACGACGACCTTATCCTTCAAACCCAGATCCATGATAATTTCCTCCTGATATGTTAAAATTTTTGATCTTTCTCAGTGCAGCTTGAGATCCACGACGGGGTTCTTCAGCGGCTCCATCTCGAAGCCGTCGGGGCCGACGATACGGCACTCGGCGATGTCGCCGTCCTGAATGTGGAACGCGCGCGGGGTGCCGGTGGAGAGCACGTCGCCGGCGTACCAGCCCTGAATGCTCGAATGCAGGGAAACCAAGCGGGCGGGCAGATGTGTCATATGATCGACGGTATTCTTCGCGTGGATCTCGCCGTTGTGGACGCTCTGGACCTCGAGCTTGAGGACGTCGGGCACCTCGTCGGGCGTGACGAGCTGGGGACCGAAGGAGAAGAACGTCGGGAAGTTCTTGACGATGGTCAGATAGCGGGGATTGCCGGGCACGAAGTCGTTGCCCTTGAGGATGGATTCCTCGGTCATGTCGAGGATCGTGGTGTAGCCGACGATGGCGCTCTCCCACTCCTCCTCGGGAACGTCGCGGCAGTCGCGGCCCATGATGATGCCGAGCTCCGCCTCCGCGGTGGTCTTCTGCGCCTCCTTGAGCTTGGGCAGCAGGATGTCGTCATTCGGGCCGATGAGGGTATCGGCCATCTTGAAGAAGCTGCCGGGGAAGCCCGTGGGCGCGGCGTTGCCGATGTCCTTGGCGTGGTCGGCGTAATTGAGGCCGATGCCGAAGATGCGCTTGGGGTTGCGGTAGAGCGGGGCGTAGACGACCTCCTCCGCCGGCACGACGCCGGGGATGGTCTCAAGCTCCTCCTTGCCGCCCTCGTTGTACCACTTGGTGAGGCCGGGGATGTGATTGGCCTGAATGAGGCTCATCATGTCCTCCTTCCAGCCCGTGCCCTTGTAGGCGTTGAGCGCGGCGACGGGCAGGATGCCCTTCCCGGTGACGATGCCGGCGACCTCCGCGCCGTGCAGCTTGATCGTTGCGAGTCTCATGGTTGCTTTCCTCCTCTTAATCTTGTTCAGACGATGCGGCCCACCGGCTCTTGACCGGCAAGCACCGCATTGATGTTTTCGGCTGCGATCTTGGAAACGCGCGTGGCGGATTCGACCGTTGTGGGCGCGTAGTGCGGCGTGACAATGACGTTCGGCAGCTTAAAGAGCGGGCTGTCCGGCGCGACCGGCTCGGGGTCGGTGACGTCAAGACCGGCGCCGGCGAGTCTGCCGTTCTCCAGCGCCTCGATGAGCGCAGCTTCGTCCACGATGGGGCCTCGGGCGCAGTTGATGAGCAGCGCGGTGGGCTTCATCAGCGCGAGACGCTCGCGGTCGATGAGCTTGCGCGTCTCGTCGGTGAGCAGACAATGGAGCGTCACGACGTCGGCGCGGCGCAGCAGCTCGGAAAGGTCGTCCACCTTCTCGACGCCCTCGGGGACCTCGCTGATGTAGGGGTCGTAGACGATGACATGCATATCCAGACCGTCCCTGCACATATGCAGGATATGCTTTCCGATGCGGCCCATGCCGATCAGTCCCAGCGTCTTGCCGGTCATTTCAATGCCGGGGGCGTGGTTCTTCGCAGCAAAGCCGACCGTGCGGTACTCGTTGGAAACGGGAATGATATTCTTCGCCAGCGTGAGCATCAGCGTGAAGGCGTGCTCGGCGACGGAAAGGCTGTTCGCGTTCGGGGTGATGGTCACGGCGATGCCGTGGCTCTTGCAGTAGTCGAGGTCGATATTATCGTAGCCCACGCCGTGCTTGGAGACGATCTTGAGGTTCTTCGCCGTCGCGAGCAGCGAACCGGGCAGCTCGATGATGCGCACGAGCACGGCGTCCGCGTCCACGATCTCGCGGCGGATGATGTCCATGTCGCGGTCGGCGTAGACGACGGTGTGCCCCGCCGCGGTCAGCAGCTCGGGTCCGATGGGGTGGACCGATTCGGTGATGAGAATTTTTGCCATGATGCTTCCTCCTTTACAGGCTCAGGCCGTAGGGCTTGCCGAGCTCCAGCAGCTCTTCGTAGACCGGCTGCGGCACCTCAATACCGTTTGCAGCATTTTCTTCCGCCTTGCGGCCGGAGCGTTCGCCGGGCAGGAAAATTTCCTCCACACCATCGGCCTTTTTCAGCGCCTTGATCTCCCGTGACATGGCGGAAAGAGCCGACTTGAACGCTGCCGGTTCGATGAAATGCGCAATGTCGATGGCGCCGAGAAAATGGCTGACGCCCTGCGGCTCGTCCATCACATAGAGGTCATGCAGATGCGGACCGTAGGGGCCGCCGCTGAGAATGCCGCAAAGCACATCGACCATGATGGCGAGGCCGCTGCCTTTCGCGCCGCCGATCGGCACGAGCGAGCCGGCACGACCGGCCGCGGGGTCCGTGGTGGGTCTGCCGTCCTTATCCAGCGCCCAGCCCTCGGGAATAGACTTTCCCAGCTTCTGCGCCAGAATGAGCTTGCCCAGCGCCACAACGCTCGGCGCCATATCCAGCACGACCGGAAGGTCGTCGGACGGAGCCGCCACGGAGATGGGATTTGTGCCCATGTAGGGCTCAGCGCTGCCGAAGGGCGCGATCTTGCCCTTGAGATTGGTGCAGGCAAATCCGATCATATCCTGCGCGGCAGCAAGCCTTGTATAATAGGCGGCGGTGCCGAAGTGGTTGGAGCTGTGCACGCTTGCAAAGCAGCAGCCCGTCTCTTTTGCCTTGGCGATGCACCGCTCCATCGCAAATTTTGCCGCCGCCGCGCCCAGCGAGTTGCCGGCGTCCACGACCAGCGTGGAGGTCGATTCCCGCACGATGCGGATGTTGTTTTCACGCGACATCACGCCCGCGTCCATGCGCTGCATATAAACGGCCAGACGGCTCACACCGTGGGTGGACACGCCTGTCAGCTCCGCGTCGATCAGCGCGTCAGCCACCGCTTCCGCGCAGCTCCTCTCCACACCGGAGGCCGTCAGGACCGACACGCAGTAGCCCCGCAGCGCAGATGCTTCAAACCTTGGCATAATCTCCCTCTTTTCCGATGGTTTTTTGATTTCCCTGTTTGACTCTATCATAGTGCATCGCCGCGAAAAGGTCAAAGACTTAAATGTGACTATCCCTATAGCATTTTTACTATACCATGCTTGACGGCGCCGTATTTTTTGCTATAATCGAAGAGGAAAACGAGGTGATCTGGATGGTACAGGACCGAAATCCGGAATATTTTCTTGCCATTGCGTCCGAGAAAAGCATTTCCAAGGCCGCAGAGCGGCTGCACATCTCGCAGCCCTACTTGAGCCAATACGTCATCCATCTGGAAAAGGAATTCGGCGTCCGCCTGCTCGACCGCACCAAGTCGCCGCTGGCGCTGACCGCCGCCGGCAAGGTCTACGCCAACTATCTCGAGGACAGCTCGCAGCTCTACGAGCAGCTTTTGCAGGATTTCACACGTTTGAACGCCAGCCGCCGCCAGACGCTCCGCGTCGCCATGAGCAACTGGCGCGCCAGCACGCTCCTGCCGAGCATCCTGCCCGCCTTTTCGCAGGAGCACCCCGAGGCCCATCTTGAGCTGCTTGAGCGCCCGACGAGCGAGATGTTCCGTCTGGTGGCGGACAACACGGTGGATTTTGCCATCATGAACACCAATCTCAATACGCCCGACTACCTGACCACCGAGACCATTCTCTACGAAAAGATCCTCCTGGTCGGCAACCGCGGCAACCGCGCCGCGCAGGCGCTTGCGGAGGCCTGCCGCGCGGGACGGGAGCCGGAGCTCTCCGTTCTCGAGCACGAGCGTTTTGTCCTGCTCTACCCCGAGATCCTGCTCGCCATGCGCGTCAACAACTTTCTCGAACGGGAGCATATCACCGTCGAAAACGCGCTCTACACCACCAACGCCACCACGGCGCTGAACCTGACGGCGGAAAACTACGGCTTCTGCTTCGTCAATGAGACCGCCGTCCACAACGCGCCGAACCGCGGCGAGCTGCTCTTCTTCGACCTCGACTCCCCCGACCTTGTCCACCCGCTGAGCGTGGTCTACAAGAAAAAGCGCCACCTTCTGCCCGCCGCCCGCGCCTTCGTCGATGCCGCGCGCCGCTTCCTGCAATCGCAGTCGTGGCGCAGCGAGTGCGACTGCCGCGTGGAGCACGGCCGTCGGGTATAGCACGGCAAAGCCCGCCTCCGAAGCGATGTCGGAGGCGGGCCTTGTTCATTTCTTTTTCTCGCGCGCCAGAATACTGGAATAAAAGCGCTCGCCGAGGCGGCTGCTCAGAAGGCCGCGCAGCGCCGTGCGCTGCTCGTCCGTCATGGCTGCGGTCGGCACAAGGTAGAGCTGATCGGCCGTAAGGCAGAGCATGAACACGCTCGAAATTTCGATGGCCGAGGCGAGCTTCGCGAGCGCGACCGTGTTGCGGAGCTTCTTCTCGGGGATCTCGACCGAAAGCTTGCCCGCGTCAAAGCGCAGAACGTACTCCGTCCCCAGCAGCGACTCGTCGCTTTTGAGGTAGCGCAGCACGCGCTGCTCCTCGCGTCCGAGCAGCAAAAGCATCCAGACAAGATAGGCCGCCGCGATGTAGATCGGAAGGTAGCTCAGGGGAAAGGTACCCTGCACGGCAAGCACGGTGTAAAATGCCACCGCCAGCACGACGGCGATGCCCACACGGAAGGTATTGCGGTTTCGCAGGAACATGGCGTAGAGCGACGCCTGCCGAAACACCTTTTTATTGACGCGGTAACGGATCTCCTGAGCTTCCATGGTTCTTCTCTCCTCGCTTGGATTCTTACGCTACAGTATACCGCGCACCGGGGGCGCGGTCAATGAGAAAATATGAGGGTCCCTTTTCAGGGCCCTCATATTCCGTATCCGGTTCAGCGGAGCTTACTTCTGCTCCTGCTTGGCCTTGTGCTTGTCCATGATGAACTTGGGGCCCTTCTCCCACTTCTTCACGTTGACGAGAAGCAGAGCGACCGCGATCACAAGACCGGCGATATCCGTCAGCGTGCCGGGGATGAACATCAGCAGGCCGCCGGCGATGAACACGATGCGTTCAAGCCAGTTGAGCTTCCACAGCAGCCAGCCCTGGAAGCCGGCGGACATGATGGCAACGCCGATGATCGCGCTGATGGCGACGGAGATGATCTCGCCGACGCTGCCCTGCATCATCATTGCCGGGTTGTAGCAGAACGCGAAGGGCACCATGAAGCCGGCGAAGCCGAGCTTGCAGGCCTCGACCGCCGTGGTCATCGGGTTGGTCTTGGCGATGCCGGCGCCGGCATAGGCCGCGAGGGCGACCGGCGGGGTAATGGCGGACAGGCACGCGAAGTAGAACACGAACAGGTGCGCCGTCAGCGGGGCAAGGCCGAGCTTGATGAGGGACGGAGCGAGGATGGACGCCGCGATAACATAGGCCGCGGTGGTGGGCAGGCCCATACCGAGGACGATGCAGGTGATGGCGGTGAAGAGCAGGGACGGGAACAGCAGGCTGTGCGCCGCCTGGATCATCATATCGCCGAAGATGACGCCGATGCCGGTGATGGAGACCATGCCGACGACGATACCGGCGCAGGCGCAGCCGATGACGATGGACATGGCGCTGAAGCCGGACTTGACCATGGCGCTGGGGATGGTCTTGAGGGTGAAGCGCTTCTTCTTATCGAAGAGCATGACCACGGGCACCGCGCAGGTCGCCCACAGGGCAGAGTAGAGCGGAGAATACTGCGCGACGAGCAGGCAGTAGAGCAGGACCGCGATGATGAGCAGATAGATCCAGCCGTCCTTCATGACCTCGCGGCTCTTGGGAATATCCTTGGGGTCCATGAGCGTGACGTGCGCGATCTCCGTCTGGGACATAACGGCGACGGCGCAGCCCCAGTAATAGAGCAGCGCGGGAATGACCGCCGCGATGACGATGGCGATGTACTTCTGCTCGGTGAACGCGACCATCAGGAACGCGCCGGAGCCCATGACGGGGGGCAGAATCTGACCGCCGGTGGAGGCAACGGCCTCAACGCCGCCGGCGAACTGGGGCTTGTAGCCGCGGGACTTCATCAGAGGAATGGTGAACGTGCCGGTGCCGACGACGTTGGCGACGGCGGAGCCGTTGATGGAGCCCATCAGGCCGGAGGCGACGACCGCGCTGAGCGCGGGGCCGGACTTGATCTTACCGGTGAGGGAGATGGCGATGTCGTTGATGAAGTCGGAGCAGCCCGAGGCCTCAAGGAACGCGCCGAACATGACGAACATGAAGATGACCGTGGCGGAAACGCTCATGGTCGTGCCGAACAGACCGTCCAGGTCGGTAGCGAGGAACTTGCAGATACGCTCGAGGGAATAGCCGCGGTGCGCGATGGCCATGGGCAGATTCGGACCGGCGAGCGCATAGGCGATAAAGATGAGCGCGAGAACCGGCATGATATAGCCGAGGGTGCGGCGGGCGCACTCGAGGACGATGATGACGAGGCAGGCGCCCGCGAAGGTCGCCATCCAGGTCGTCTTGCTCAGACGCTCGGTGAGGTGATGGACCTCGTCCTGCGCCATCCAGACGGAGACCCATGTGAGGACGACGAGGATCATATCAAACGTGCGGCAGGCGGCGCGGAAGGCCTTGCTGCCGGCGAATTTATCCTTGAAAACGTGCTTATAGAGAGGCTGGGTGAGCAGGATCAGCGTGAGGGCGAAGCCCAGATGCACGCCGCGCTGCACGGAGTAGTCGAACAGGCCGAAAAAGCCGGTGTAAATATGGAAGGAGGTCATCAGGAAGGCGACGACGGAGGCCATCATAATGAACTTGTCGCCCTTACCCTCTTCGAGAGTTCTCGCTGCTGCCAGTTCGCTGTCAAGCGAGGCGACGTCGATCTCTTTGATTTCTTTCTTATCGGACATAAACGCATCCTTTCTGTTAAGTGGGGGGTCTTAACGAAACCTTAATGAAAAGGGGGAGCCGGAGTTGGGATGTCCCAACTCCGGCCAAAAAATGCTTTTCGCAGGGACGGTCAGATCGTCCTTTTGATCAAGTTTTCAGAATTCCTCGATTAGATGAGGCCCTGCTCGCTGTAGTACTTCTGGGCGCCGTCGTGCAGAGGAATGGGCATCTGGGTGCAGAGGAAGCTGGGATCGGTCATGTCCTTGAGCAGGGCGTTACCGGCAGCCATCTCCTCAGTGTGCTCGTTCATGGCCTTGCACAGATCGTAGACGAGATCCGCGTCCATATCGGCGGTGACGATGATGAGGCACTTGACGCCGAAGGTGTTGGCATCATTGTCCTGACCGGTGTAGGTGCCGGCGGGGATCTTGGTCTGGATGTAGGCAGCGTTGCCCGCGAGGACCTTGTCGATCTCCTCCTGGGTCATGTCGAGGACCTGGATCTCCTTGGTGGCAGCGAGGTTCAGCTGACCGCCGATGGGCAGGCCGGCGAAGCCGAAGGCCGCGTCGAGGATGCCGTCGCCGACGGAGTCGGCGCCGTCGCCGAGGCCGAGGTTCTCAAGGCTGGTGTTGCTGGAATCAATGCCCATGGCATCAAAGGCGGCGAGGGTGGCGTTCTCGGTCGCGGAGGCCGCGGGGCCGACGGCAACGCGCTTGCCGAGCAGGTCATGGATGTAGGTCAGGCCGGAGCTCTTGAGAGCCACGCCGCTGAGCACGGAGGTGTAGACCGCGCCGATGACGCGCAGGTTGTCCAGCTTGCCGATGTCGGCGAACTTGCCGGTGCCGTTGTAGGCGTTGAGAACGACGTCGGAGGTGGCGACCGCGACGTCGACCTCACCGGTGGAGACGTCCTGGCAGTTCTGGAAGGAGCCGGTGGAGGTCTGGGTGTTGCACTTCACACCCTGGACGTTGTTCGTCCAGACCTGAGAGACGGCCGCGCCGGCGGGATACATGGAGCCGCCGGTGTCGGCGGTGCCGAAGGTCATAATGACGTTGCCGCGGGCGGGCTTATCGCCGTCGCTGGAGGCGTCACCGTCGGAGGCAGGCTGCTTCTCGCCGCAGGCGACCAGAGCGAAAACCATTGCCAGTGCGAGGATCAGAGACAATACTTTTTTCATGCTGATATCTTCCTTTCAAAAATTTATATACCCGGCTTGCGCCGAATACGACAAAAAAGTTAAATTCTCTGTTCCGGCTCGGAACAGAGAAAAGACCACATGGTCTTTTTCGCGTACGCCGCACCCTCGTGCGGTATGTTTGGTACGTTCACAGCTTATTCATTTTTTATGGACGGATTATAATTCATTCATCCTCGTCTTGTCAAGTCTTTCACAAGCATATTTTCCTGTTTTTTCGATGAAATTTTCTGGTCATTGTCATTCCGCACAGAAATACTTCTTTCTTTTTGTGCTATCAGTCACTTTCTCCTTTTGTTTTTTCAGCAAAATTCAAATTTCGCCGTAAATTTTTCATATTCTGCCGCATTTTCGCGCCCGCGCTCCCCCTGTATCTGGGGCGTTCAGGAGATGTTTTCCGCCGTAAGGACTCCGTTAAGCGCGCGCAGCCGTTTTCGTGAGAGCGGCGGATCACACGCAAAATGCTTTTGTATGAATATTCATTCTTCTATACATCAATATTTTGCCGTTTTCTTCTTGTTATCTGCTATATCCCACCAAATCAACAGGTTTTATTCTACGCTATTACGATAGCATAGTCAATCGCAAACATCACTTTTTTGGAATTTTAGGATATCTGCACAGCATTTTTCGCCGTTTTTTGACACATCCGTGACATGATCCGTCCGCAGGCAGGTCCCATCCCCCAAAGAGTTGCATTATTTCATGCGATGGGTTATAATTCAGGTGATATTTTCCGTGCAAGGAGGAAACGCGATGAAGGCTAAGGTATATTTCTCCCGTGAGATCACGCCCGAGAAGGTCGTGGCGCTTTACCGTGCCGTGGGCCGCGAACTGCCGGGCAAGGTCGCCGTGAAGCTGCACTCCGGCGAGCAGGGCAACCAGAACTTTTTGGGTCCCGACTTCTGGCGGCCGATGATCGAGGCCGTGCATGGCACGGTGGTCGAGTGCAACACCGCCTACGAGGGCGAGCGCAACACCACCGAGAAGCACCGCCGCACGATGATCAAGCACGGCTGGAGCACGAATTTCGACGTGGACATTCTTGACGCCGAGGGTCCCGATCTGGAGCTTGCCGTTCCGAACGGCAGGAGCATTCAGAAGAACTTCGTCGGCAAAGACATTGCCAACTACGATTCCATGCTCGTCCTCTCCCACTTCAAGGGGCATCCGATGGGCGGCTTCGGCGGCGCGCTCAAGCAGCTCTCCATCGGCTGCGCGTCCTCCTACGGCAAGGCCTACATCCACGGCGCCGGCGAGCCCGAAAAGATCGGGACCGCCGACCACAACAGCTTCCTCGACGCGATGGCGGACGCCGCCTCGTCCGTGGCGGAATATTTCAAGGACAAGACCGTTTTCATCAACGTTATGAAGAATATGTCCGTGGACTGCGACTGCTGCGCCGTGGCCGAGGACCCGTGCATGGCGGACATCGGCATCCTCGCCTCGCTCGACCCCATCGCGGTCGATCAGGCCTGCCTCGATCTGGTCTACGCCTCCGACGATCCGGGCCGCGACCACCTCGTAGAGCGCATTGAGAGCCTCAACGGTGTCCGCACGGTCGAATCCGCGGCGGCGCTGGGCTTCGGCACGCGGGAATACGAGCTCGTGGAGCTGTAACATAAAACGCCATAAGGGAAAAGCACGGGGCTTCCCGTGCTTTTTCTTGTACATTATAATAGGTATGGGTCACAGGAACTTATCCAGCTCGCGCTCGACCTCGGGCAGCTTCTTCGGCGCGGGATGCTCGACGCGATAGCCGTCCTTGATGACCATGGAGAGCGTGCGCAGGGCCGAGAGATCCGCGAGCGGATCCTTCGCGCAGACGATCAGATCCGCTGCCTTGCCCGCCTCGATGGAGCCGGTCTCGCCGTCGATGCCGGCAAGCCGCGCGTTGAGCAGCGTCGCGGTGTGGAGCGCGAAGGCCGGCGTCACGCCGCAGTATTTCACGAAGTAGCACAGCTCGCGCCACATATCGTAGTGCGTGATATAGGGGCAGCCGGTGTCCGTGCCGAGGCCGACCGGAATGCCGTTTGCCAGATTTTCCCGCGCCATGGCGATGATGCCGTCAAAGACGACCTTGCCGTTCTCCTGCTGCTCGTAGGTCGCGTGGGAGACACTGCGGTCAAAAAGCGCATAGGGCAGCGCGGGCGAGAGCGTCGCGACCTGGAACGCGCCCTTCTCCTTGTAGAGCGCGGTAATCGCCGCGTCCGGCTGCGCGCCGTGCTCGATGGAGTCCACGCCGTTTTCCAGCGCCACACGCACACCCTCGGGGCTTTCGACGTGCGCGGCGACCTTCATGCCAAGCGCGTGCGCCTTATCGCAGGCCGCCTTCACCAGCGCGGGCTGCATCCGCAGCACGCCCGGCTCGCCGACGACCTCGGCGTCGAGCACGCCGCCGGTGATCATGAGCTTGATGAGGTCCGGCTTCTCCGCCGCGATCCGCTCCACATAAGCCGCGGCCTCCTCCGGTGTCTTTGCTTCGTAGGCAAGGGAGCCGGCCATGTGCCCGCCCGGCACGGAGACCGCCATATTGGACGCCACCACGCGCGGGCTGAGGATCTTTCCCTGCGCGGCCAGGTCGCGGATGATCGTGTCGAAGTCCGCCACGCCGCCGACCGTGCGGATGGTCGTCACGCCGCTGAGAAGCTCCGTCTTCGCGTAGCCCTCGCACAGCTTCACGCCGATGCGGCGCGTGAGCGCGTTGGCGGTGATGAGCTTCACGAGCTTCTTCGGGTCGCTCGCCTTTTTCTTCGGCTTGCCGGAGGCCGGCAGATGAACGTGTAGGTTGATAAGCCCCGGCAGCACATACTGTCCGCCGAGGTCCACGACCTCATAGCCCTCGCGGCGCGCCGCGGCATCGGCGACCGCGCCGATGCGTCCGCCCTCAATATAAATATCTCTGCCCGTCTGCGGCGTCATTTTCTCCGTGCCGTCGAGCAGCACGCCGTTTGTGAGCACATAGTTTGTTTCATTCCGGAACATGGCATTTCCTCCGCTCCTTCCGTGTTTGCCTTATCATACCACACCGCTCCACGGCCGGCAAACGGATTTTTTGCGCACTTCGTGCATTCTGCACAATTTCGGGCCGACATTGTTTGACCAAAAGCGGGTGAAAAAACCTTGCATCCGCCGTCGAATTATGGTATCATTACAATAGTTACAAATTGTAACCTTTGGTACCGTTCGGCGGCGCGCCCCGTCTGCGCCGCTTTTTCATGAGAATTTGAGGAGGATGCCCTATGAAACTGCGCCACGCGCTCCGCGGCACGGCTGCCGGCCTGCTGCTGGCGGTCTGCCTGACCACCCCCACCCTCGCGCTCACCGGCGTTGTGGACGTCGGCGGCAGCGTTCTGCGCGTGCGCAAGACCGCGAGCACCGGCTCCGCCGTCCTCGATCAGTTCCAGCGTTTCGTCAAACTCAGCTTCGGTGTAGTGGGGCAGTGCCAGCATGATGTCGCCGCTGATGTTCGCAAAGCCTGCCCGCCGGGCGGCGGCAAAGGCAGCCCGTGCCTGCTTTGCCGTGTGCGGCCTGCCCAGCGTGCGCAGCTGGGTGTCCCGGGCAGACTGCACCCCGAAGGAGATGCGGTTCACTCCCGCCTCCCGGAAGCCCGCAAGGCTCTGTTCGGTCACCGTCTCCGGGTTTGCTTCCAGCGTGATCTCTGCCCCGGGCAGGGGCCGGGCCGCATCGATGAGCCGCTTTGCCTGCTCCGGGCGCAGCAGACTGGGGGTGCCGCCGCCAAAATAAAGGGTGTCCGGCTGCAGGGGCCTCTCCGGTGCAAAGCGGTCAAGCTCCCGCACAAGAGCCTCCACATAGGCATCCGGCACGCCGCGCTCACCGGGGTGGGAATAGAAATCGCAGTACCTGCATTTGGAAAAACAGTAGGGTATGTGTAAATAAAGTCCAAGGGACATACAATATCACAGCCTTTTTCATGAAACGTTCATTTCT
>ERZ1106954.2484-NODE-2484-length-12668-cov-4.243320_pt1 | contig 12668 bp, 10 predicted proteins | sample MGYA00403678_ERZ1106954 | MGnify/ENA primary metagenome ERZ1106954 (study PRJEB35170, sample SAMEA104062445) | human gut metagenome | biome: human gut; feature: human-associated habitat; material: faeces | place: Denmark | collected 2012-08-20 ... | reverse complement strand
TATGTGCAGTGGTTAGCACTCGGAAAGAATGAGTGCTAACAGAGATATGAATGCTGCCATGAAGGGTTCACTCTCATGTGAAGACAGCGGAATGGAGGAATATATAATGAAATTAGTACCATTAGGAGACAGAGTTGTTATTAAAGCATTAGTTGCAGAGGAGACTACTAAATCAGGAATCGTCCTTCCTGGACAGGCTAAGGAGAAGCCACAGCAGGCAGAGGTTATTGCTGTAGGACCTGGCGGTGTTGTTGATGGTAAGGAAGTTGTTATGCAGGTTAAGCCTGGTGATAAAGTTATCTATTCTAAGTATTCTGGAACAGAAGTTAAGCTTGATGAAGATGAGAATCTTATCATTGTAAAGCAGTCTGATATTCTTGCTATCATTGAATAATTGACAAAGTCAGTTACAGATGATGGCGGTTTGAACATATAAGAAGTATATTTATTTAGGAGGCTATTATTATGGCAAAGGAAATTAAATATGGAATTGAAGCTAGAAAGGCTTTAGAGGAAGGCGTTAATAAGTTAGCTAATACAGTAAGAGTAACAATCGGACCTAAGGGACGTAACGTTGTTCTTGATAAGTCATATGGTGCGCCACTTATCACTAACGATGGTGTTACTATTGCTAAGGATATCGAACTTGAAGATGCATTTGAGAATATGGGTGCACAGCTTGTTAAGGAAGTAGCAGCTAAGACTAATGATGTTGCAGGTGATGGTACAACAACAGCTACTGTTCTTGCACAGGCTATGATTAATGAAGGTATGAAGAACCTTGCAGCAGGCGCTAACCCAATCGTATTAAGAAAGGGAATGAAGAAGGCTACTGATTGTGCTGTTGAAGCTATCGCACATATGAGCGAAAAGGTAACAGGCAAGGATCAGATTGCTAAGGTTGCGGCTATTTCAGCAGGAGATGAAGAAGTTGGACAGATGGTAGCTGATGCTATGGAGAAGGTTTCTAACGATGGTGTTATCACAATCGAGGAATCTAAGACAATGAAGACAGAGCTTGATCTTGTAGAAGGTATGCAGTTCGACAGAGGATACATTTCAGCATATATGGCTACAGATATGGATAAGATGGAAGCAGTTCTTGATAATCCATATATCCTTATTACAGATAAGAAGATTTCTAATATTCAGGAAATTTTACCAGTTCTTGAGCAGATTGTTCAGAGTGGTGCTAAGCTTCTTATTATAGCAGAGGATGTTGAGGGTGAGGCTCTTACAACACTTATCGTTAATAAGTTAAGAGGAACATTCAATGTTGTTGCTGTTAAAGCTCCTGGATATGGTGACAGACGTAAAGAGATGCTTAAGGATATTGCAATTCTTACAGGTGGTCAGGTTATTTCAGAAGAACTTGGACTTGAACTTAAGGATACAACAATGGATATGCTTGGTAGAGCTAAGTCTGTTAAGGTTCAGAAAGAGAACACAGTTATCGTTGATGGCGAAGGTGCTAAGGAAGATATCGATGCAAGAGTTGCACAGATTAAGGCACAGCTTGAAGAAACAACATCTGAATTTGATAAAGAAAAGTTACAGGAAAGACTTGCTAAGCTTGCAGGTGGCGTAGCTGTTATCAGAGTTGGTGCTGCAACAGAAACAGAGATGAAGGAAGCTAAGCTTCGTATGGAAGATGCTCTTAATGCAACAAGAGCTGCTGTTGAAGAAGGTGTAGTATCAGGTGGTGGTTCTGCTTACATCCATGCTTCTAAGAAGGTTGCAGAGCTTGTTAAGTCACTTAGTGGAGATGAGAAGATTGGTGCTCAGATTATCTTAAAGGCACTTGAAGCTCCATTATTCCACATTGCATACAATGCTGGTCTTGAAGGTGCTGTTATCATCAACAAGGTAAGAGAATCAGGAGTTGGTACAGGATTTGATGCATACAAGGAAGAATATGTTAATATGATTGATGCTGGTATCCTTGATCCAGCTAAGGTTACAAGAAGCGCATTACAGAATGCTACAAGCGTTGCTTCAACACTTCTTACAACAGAATCAGTTGTTGCTAACATTAAGGAAGATGCTCCAGCTATGCCAGCAGGTGGCGCAGGCATGGGCGGAATGATGTAATTCCACAATATAACTAAAACATACAGCCCGGTGGGGAGTTTCCCGCCGGGCATATTGCTTTAAAGAAAGGTTATTGAATTATGATAGAAGGAACAGTAGAGCAGATTGTGAAAGTTACCGCTCCTAAGATTTCAATTTTTTACAGAATAATACTTGTGATTGCATGTCTGCTTGCAGCAACAACAATTGTACAGACAGGCTGGTTAGGTGTAATAGTACTTGTTGCATTTATATTCTTTACAGTATTTGTGTTTGAGTATTATAATGCTGAATATGAATATTCATATGTTAACGGAAATCTCACTATAGATAAGATTATGGCGAAGTCAGTAAGAAAGAATGTTGGAAGCTTTGACCTTACAAGAGCAACTTTAGTTGCTAAGGTAAACAGCCAGGAAGCTTTAGGCAAAGCAAGACAGCAGTTAAGAACATATAATTGTTCATCAGGAGTAGATGACCCTGATGATATTGTAATATACACATATGACAATGACAGCAATGAGATGATAAGACTGTTTATGCTTCCTGATGATTCAATGAAAGAAGCAATAGTAAGTGCTGTTGGTAATGGGGTTGCACATTTATAAAAAATGTTTGACTTTTAGCGGCAGTTTTGTTATATTCTCTTGTAACATATTTATAAACTGACTAAGATGTCAGAGACTCGTAGAAACATCCGGATTAATTTATTTATTCGGATTTTTTCTATATATTAAAACACAACAGAAAGCGAGGATTTTAGCAAAATGGGTAAAATTATTGGTGAAGGCATTACATTTGACGACGTACTTTTAGTTCCACAGTATTCAGAAGTAACACCTAATATGATTGACCTCTCAACACAGCTCACTAAGAATATTAAACTTAACATTCCTTTAATGAGTGCAGGTATGGACACAGTTACAGAACACAGAATGGCAATCGCAATGGCTAGACAGGGCGGTATTGGTATTATTCATAAGAATATGTCAGTAGAAGCTCAGGCAGAAGAAGTAGACAAGGTTAAGCGTTCAGAGAATGGTGTTATCACAGACCCATTTTTCTTACATCCAGATAATACATTACAGGAAGCTAATGACCTTATGGGTAAGTTCAGAATCTCCGGAGTACCTATCACAGATGATAATGGCAAGCTTGTTGGTATCATTACTAACAGAGACCTTAAGTTTGAGGAGCATTTTGAAAGACCAATCAAGGAGTGCATGACAAGCGAGAATCTTATCACTGCTCCTGTTGGAACTACTCTTGAAGAGGCTAAGAAGATATTAGGTAAGGCAAGAAAAGAGAAGCTTCCTATCGTTGATGATGATTATAAATTAAGAGGACTTATTACAATTAAGGATATCGAGAAGAGCGTTAAGTATCCGTCTTCAGCACATGATTCACAGGGCAGACTTTTAGCAGGTGCTGCTGTTGGTATCACAGCTAATGTTATGGACAGAGTACAGGCACTTGTTAATTCAAGTGTTGACTGTATTGTAATTGATTCAGCTCATGGTCATTCTAAGAATATTATTACAACTCTTAAAGAGATTAAGTCAGCATTCCCTGATCTTCAGGTTATTGCCGGTAATATTGCAACAGGTGCAGCTGCAAAGGCTCTCTGTGAGGCTGGTGTAGATGCTGTTAAGGTTGGTATCGGACCTGGTTCTATCTGTACAACAAGAGTTGTTGCAGGTATTGGTGTACCACAGGTTACAGCTGTTATGGACGCTTACGCAGAGGCTAAGAAGTATGGTATTCCTGTAATTGCTGATGGTGGTATCAAGTATTCAGGAGATATCGTTAAGGCTATCGCAGCAGGTGGTAATGTCTGCATGTTAGGAAGCCTTCTTGCAGGTTGTGATGAGGCTCCTGGTACATTCGAGTTATTCCAGGGAAGAAAGTACAAGGTATACAGAGGAATGGGTTCTATCGCTGCCATGGAGAACGGAAGCAAGGACAGATATTTCCAGACTGGTGCCAAGAAGCTTGTTCCTGAGGGTGTTGAAGGACGTGTTGCTTATAAGGGTCTTGTTGAGGATACTATATTCCAGCTTATGGGCGGTCTTCGTTCAGGTATGGGATATTGTGGAGCACCTACTATTCCAGTACTTCAGGAAACAGCTCAGTTTATTAAGATGTCTTCAGCAGCTTTAAGAGAGAGTCATCCACATGATATTCATATCACTAAGGAAGCTCCTAACTATTCAGTTGAGGATAAGTAATTATCAGTAAGAATTGTCATCCGGGCAGATTATTCTGCCCGGTGTTTTTTTTCAGAAGCAAAATGTATTTTCTTCTGAAATTATTGCTATTAAATAACTATATGATGTATAATAAATTGAATATAATATATTTTAATGTGAATGATATAGAAAAGGTTATGGACAACGAATAATGTATAATTACCGTATTGAAGCAGAGTATGATGGTGGAAGATATGATGGATGGCAGAGACTTGGAAAAGATGCCAGCACCAATACAATAGAGAGTAAGCTTACAGAGATAATAAGTAGAATGACTGGAGAAACAGTTTATATGTATGCCGGTTCAAGAACTGAGAAGGGTGTGCATGCACTTTGCCAGACTGCTAATTTCAAGCTTGAGAAAGAAGTTAAAGCATTTGAACTGAAGAATTATCTTAACAGATATCTGCCAAGAGATATTGCAGTTATGTCAGTGACAGAGGTTGATGAAAGATTTCATAGCCAGTTGAATGCCAGACTCAGGATATATGAATACAGGCTGGATACAGGCAATGTAGCCAATGTGTTCCGAAGGAAATATGCTTATCATACATTTGATATGCCTGATTTTGATGCGATGAGAAAAGCTGCAGGATATTTTGAAGGCAAGCATGATTTTAAAGCATTTACAACAGCTAAGAAGAGCAAGAGTACAGAAAGAACAATTAAGAGAATAAGTATCGAGTATGAAGGAACAAGAGCATACATAAGAATTGAAGCGGATGATTTTCTTCATAACATGGCAAGATATATGGTAGGAATGCTGCTTGATGTAGGTAACGGATTAAAGAAACCGGAAGATGTCAGGAGATGTCTTGACGGAGAGAATGTCCAGATGTCACTTCCAGCAGAGAGCTATGGTCTGTTCCTTGTTAAGGTGATTTACTAGATAATATTAAAGGTGGAGAATAATGAAGACAATTATTGAATTAATTACAGATGAACTTAAGAGTGTGTTCACAGAGTGTGGCTATGATGAATCATATGCAAGGGTAACTGTATCTAACAGACCTGACTTGTGTGAATTCCAGTGTAATGGTGCAATGGCGGCAGCCAAGGCTTACAAGAAAGCACCATTTATGATAGCAGATGAGATTGTTGCAAAGCTTGCAGACAACAAGATGTTTTCTAAGATTGAAAGCGTAAAGCCGGGATTTATCAATATTAATATATGTGAAGATTATCTGGCTGGATATCTTAATGAGATGTCTGAAACAGAGAAGTTTGGATATGTTAATTCAGAGGGCAATAAGACTGTTATCGTAGATTACGGTGGAGCTAATGCGGCAAAGCCTCTCCATGTGGGACATCTTCGTTCAGCAGTTATCGGAGAGAGTGTTAAGAGAATTAACACATTTGTTGGTAATAAGACTATTGGTGATGTTCATCTTGGAGACTGGGGTCTTCAGATGGGACTTATCATTGAAGAGTTAAGAGACAGAAAACCGGAACTGCCATATTTTGATGACAGTTTTACCGGTGAGTATCCAGAGGAAGCACCATTTACAATTTCAGAGCTTGAAGAGATTTATCCGGCTGCTTCAGCTAAGTCTAAGGTGGATGAAGCATTTGCAGGGAGAGCTCATGAGGCAACACTTAAGTTACAGAGCGGAGACAAGGCTTGCCGTGCTATATGGCATCATATTATGAATGTTTCTAAGGCTGATCTTAAGAAGAATTATGACAATCTTAATGTACATTTTGACTTATGGAAGGGAGAGTCTGATGCACAGCCATACATTGATGATATGGTTAATAAGATGATTGATGATGGAATCGCTCATGAGAGTCAGGGAGCAACTGTTGTTGACATACAGCAGCAAGGAGATACCAAAGAACTTCCTCCATGTATCGTAAGAAAGTCTGACGGAGCAGCCCTTTATGCTACATCTGATCTTGCTACTATTGTTGAAAGAGAAAAGTTATATAAGCCGGATACATACATTTATCTTGCAGATAAGAGACAGGAACTGCATTTTACACAGGTATTCAGAACTGCCAAGAAGGCTGGAATTGTAGCACCTGATGCCGATATGAGATTCGTAGGTTTTGGTACTATGAATGGTCAGGATGGCAAGCCATTCAAGACACGTTCGGGTGGTGTCATGAGACTTGAACATCTTATAGCTGATATTGATGAAGCAGTATATGAGAAGATTATGTCTAACAGAACTGTTGAGGAATCAGAAGCAAGAGATACAGCTAAGATAGTTGGCCTTGCAGCTTTAAAGTATGGTGACCTTTCTAATCAGGCATCTAAAGATTATGTATTCGATATTGACAGATTTTCTTCATTTGAAGGTAATACGGGTCCATATATTCTGTATACAATTGTAAGAATTAAGTCTATCCTTAACAAATATAAGGAGAATGGCGGAAGTCTTGAGAATCTTAAGATTATGGGCGCAAAAGAAGAAAGTGAGAAGAATCTGTCGTTATCACTTATTAAGTTTGCAGATATGATTGATGGAGCATATAAGGATAACGCACCACATAAGATATGTCAGTTCATATATGAAGTATCTAATGCATTTAATGGTTTTTATCATAATAATAAGATACTTTCAGAACCGGATGAGGTTAAGAAGGCAAGTTATATTGCGCTTATCAGCCTTACCAAGAGCATTCTTGAGCAGTGTATTGATTTACTTGCAATTGAATGCCCTGACAGAATGTAAAGGAGAAATTTGATGGGTAAATTATTATCATTTGCAATACCATGTTATAACTCAGCAGAGTATATGGAGCATTGTATTAATACAGTGATTGCTGGAGGGGATGAGGTTGAAGTTATTATAGTTGATGATGGTTCAACAAAGGATAATACATATGAGATAGCAAAGCGTTATGAGCAGGAATATCCAGAAATAGTTAAAGCTGTACATCAGGAGAATGGTGGACATGGTGATGCTGTTAATACGGGGCTTAAGCATGCTACAGGTAAGTTTTTTAAGGTTGTTGACAGTGATGACTGGGTAGATTCCAAGAGCTATAAGAGGATGCTTGCGACTCTCAGGAGTTTTGAAGAGGGTGAAGAGCCAGATATGGTTATCGCTAACTATGTGTATGAGAAGGTTGGAGCAAAGAGAAAGAAAGTTATTCATTATGAGAATGTATTTCCAGTTGGACAGATGTTTACATGGGATGACATTAATATTGGTGATTTTAAGGTTGACCAGTACATTCTTATGCATACTGTAGTATACAGAACGCAGCTTTTAAAGGATTGCGGATTACAGCTCCCTAAGCATACATTTTATGTTGATAACATATTTGTATTTGAGCCGCTTCCATATGTTAAGAAAATGTATTATGTTAATACGAATTTCTACAGATATTTTATTGGAAGAGAAGATCAGTCGGTTAATGAAAGTGTCATGATTTCGCGTATTGACCAGCAGCTATCTGTTAATAAGAGAATGATTGATTCGTTCATTTCAGAGAACCCTCAGAATATCAATTGCAGAAAGTATATGATTAATTACTTAAGAATTATGATGGAAGTATCATCTATTTTTCTTATAGTCATTTTTTCGTCACTATATAATAGATTTTTTCGTTCCTCAAAAGGTGTTTTTGTTTTACTTTCAACTGCTGTTATGTTTGACAAAAAATCCTTATTGGTTGAAAATAAAATCAAATCTGTGTCTGCTTTTATTAATATGTCAAAATTGTTTCTAAATGCTACCTTTTTTAATTCAGTTTCCAAACTTATGTCTAGATTTGGCTCCTCATAATAGTCATTTATTTTATTATATAGCTCTTTTATTGTATTTGTTTTACTATATATGTAAAAGTTCTCTAATACCAAACTATTTACAGCTATTAAGCATATTACCAATGCTATAACAACTACACAAAGTGTTAGAAATAGCCTGACTCTTACTGATTTTAATTTTTCCTTAATCATTATTTTGCTCCATTTATTTTATTTCAAATTTATACCCAATGCCTCTCATTGTTTCTATGTATTTACCTTTTTTTCCTAGTTTGTGTCTTATTTTCTTTATGTGGCTATCTATTGTTCTCGAATCACCATAATAGTCATAGTTCCAAACATTATTTAATATTTTATCTCTTGATAGAGCTATTCCCTCATTGTCTACCAAATATTTTAATAGTTCATATTCACGTAAACTCATTTCTATTGGTTTTCCATCAACTTTTACAGTTCTGCCCTCTGGGTCTATTACAATACCATCATAATCTTTTACTTCAGTTTTATCTCCCATAGTTCTTTTTAGTATAGCTTCAACTCTTGCTACTAATATTTTAGGACTAAATGGTTTTGATATATATTCATCTACTCCAAGTTCAAATCCAAATAGTTCATCTTGTTCTTCTCCTCTTGCTGTTAACATTATAATTGGTATTCTTGAAGTTTGTCTTATTTGTCTAAGTACTGACCAACCATCAAGTTTTGGCATCATTACATCTAACAATATAAGATTAATATGGTTTTTATTTTCTTCATATACATGAAGTGCTTCTTCTCCATCTCCTGCTTCTAATATACTATACCCTTTTTGAGCTAAGAAATCCTTAATTAATTTTCTCATTCTTGATTCGTCATCTACTACTAAAATAGTAATATTATTCATCTAATTTTCCTCCTAAAACTCATAAGTTTATTATACATTATACAAATGTTTTATGTCTATATTGTGAACAAAAAAAGAAAAAATTGCCGTTGAAGTTCAACAGCAATCAAATTAAACTATATATTTAATTTCATTATGTGGAAAATATTTTCTCATTAAATCTCGTAAAAACATTTCCGCTTCTTCTCTTGTCTCTTTATTATATGTGTATTTTCCTTTTCCTCTGACTGTCATTATTTCCTGATTATATAGATTAGTTTGCTTTGGAAACGCTTCTTGATTTATCATTCTATGCACATAACTGTATGTCATAAATATTATTTCAAAAAACACATCTTTTTTTACTCGTTCTGATAAGTTTTCTGCTAAATACTGAATTAGTTCTGTATATTGTTTTTTCCAATCTTCTACTAAAATTACAGGCGCTATTAAAATTCCTAGTTTATATTCTGCATCTTTTAATTTATTTATTGCTTTTACTCTATTTTCTAATGGTGATGTTCCTATTTCAATTGTTTTAATTATCTCTCTTGGATTTACACTCATTCTTACTATTACTTTTCCATTGTGGTCTAACGGCAAAATTGGATCAACCATATCAAATTTAGTTGGAAATGTCAGCAAACCTTTTGGGTTAGCTTTGAAATTTTCGATTGTCCATACTAAATTGTTTGTAATTGTATTTTCTAGAATCAAGTCACTGTTACTCCCTATTTCAAATGTTAAATTTTTATCTGATTCATTTGCAACTTTTATTATTTTATTTAGCATTTGTTCTCTATTAACAAACAACCTTAAATATGCACATTTGTTATAATTACACACCAAATAGCAATATAAACACATTGCTATACAACCAGATGATGTATATGGAACCAAAAAATCTGATGTTTTATGATTTGGCACAAATTTATGTGTTTTTCTAATTCCTATTATTAAATTTTGCTTCATTTGTGGAAACTCATTATTTTGCTTTTTTCTCATTACTTCTATATTATTATGATTTTCTATTTCAATACACTGTATCCCTTTATCTTTATACCTTTGTAATAGTTCTTTTCCCAGCTCATAATTTTCACTTTCTTTTTCATAATAAACTGCTTTAGGCAAGAACATATTTAAATCACCTCTAAATATATTCTTGCCCAACATTTAATGATTATTCATTTTTTATTTTTCAATATATCCGCTTGTTTTTTGAGTATACATCTCATCTGTTACAGATTTATAAGTCTCACCTTTATAATCATCTGTGAATCCGTTATAAGCTTTATAAATTTCTCCTGTATCTGTATTATAAACTCTTTCATAACCTAAAGTTGCATCACTTTGTTTTTGGCTCATAATATCATAAGTTGTCTGTCTATTTTCCCATGCTTGCATATATGAGTCAAAAGCTGCTTGAATTGAAGCACTTAAAGCTAAGGCCTGTTTTGTTTGTGCATTTCCATCGTCTATTGTCTTTTTTACATAAGCATCGCTAAATTCAATTGAATTAGCTGATTGTAGTAAAATATCTTTATAATCTATAAACTCATCTTTGGCTGAAGTTATTGACATTATATCATAAGCCATATAGTATAGCATATCTGTTCCACCTTGATATTGGTTTCCAAAGTTTACTATAGATGCCATAAACATACCTTCACCTTGTTTGCCGTTATCTCCTGTGAATGTGGCTCTTAAAACTTTACTGTCTAAAGCAACACTTTTCATAGATGCTTTAGAATCGGATTCTTCTAATTTTGCAAAATTACTAAATTTAGGAAAATTAAATGTACTCAATGTTGATTCAATTGAATTCATGTATGAACCTATTTCATCAAATTTCTTGTAAAATTCTTCTGTTGTTGGTTTTTCTAAAACCACAGCATCTGCAAATACTTTGTACTGACTATTGTTTCCACCTAGCTTATAGTAATTTTGCCAAAAAGCTTTTCCTGCTGTACTTTTTAATAGCGGTTGCATTTTTAACATTAAAAATATTTGATTATTTGTTTCGTTTGGATCATATACCTTAATTGCATAATACATTCCTGTTCCACCATTTTCAACTTTCCATCCTTGTGGCTTTTTCATTGAAAATTCTGATGTTGAATAATCCTCTAAAATTAATTGACTTGCTGTATTTGCTACTATTTTAACATTATCTTGACTTTTAACTGTTCCGCCATTATTATTGTTCTGATTTGTATTATTATTTCTTGTCATTAAATATCCTCCTCCAAATACAACTATAAAAACTACAATAATTGCTATTATCCAATTTCTTTTATTTTTATCATTTTCCATAGTTTTCCTCCTTATAATAATTATTATACAAATAGTATTTGCAAAAATCTAGTCTTTTTAGTCTAAATATACATACATAGTATCATAATTATTTTTATTATTTATTAATTTTGCCAAATTTTCCATGACTTCTTGGAAGTTGATTTTTTACTAAAATTGTGCTAATATTTAGCAAGAAATTTTTTTGGAGGTTTGTTATGACTTTTAACGAGCAATTAAATAAATATATGGAACAATTTGATTGTTCTTCACAAGACCTTGTAACTGCATCTGGGCTATCATCTTCTGTTATCAGTCGTTACCGCAATGGTGATAGAACTCCAAATGTAAAAAGTAATCAACTAGAGCAATTAACTGTTGGTCTATATAAAATATGTTGTGATAAAAATATAAAAAAAGAACAAAGTGAAATTTATAATACTTTAGCCAATTCTTTAAATGATATATTAATTAGTTCTGAACAATTGAGCAAAAATTTTAATGAAATAATCTCAGCATTAAATATTAGTGTAGCAGATTTAGCACGTTCAATATGCTATGATGCATCATTCTTATCAAAAATTCGTGCAGGAAATAGAAAACCTTCAAAATCAAAAGATTTTGTTGAAGCCGTATGTGCATTTGTAGTATCCAAATACAGCTCTCAAAGTAATAAACAAACTATATCACTACTTATTGATTGTAATGTTGAAGATTTGAAAAACCAATCTGATTATCTTTTTCATTTAGTAAATTGGTTCTCAAGCAATACATCTATTGAGGAAAACTCTATTAGTAATTTCTTAAAAAATTTAGATGAATTTGATTTAGGGCAATATATAAAAGCCATTCATTTTGATGAATTAAAAGTTCCATTTGTGCCTTTTTATAAATCTTCTTCAAAGAATTATTATGGCATAGAAGAAATGAAAAAAGGAGAATTAGACTTTTTTAAAGCAACAGTCTTTTCAAAGTCAGAAGAACCTGTTTTTATGTGTAGTGATATGCCTATGGAAGATATGGCAAAAGACGTAGACTTTGGAAAAAAGTGGATGTTTGCTATTGCAATGACTTTAAAAAAGGGCTTACATTTAAATATCATTCATAATTTAGACAGACCATTTAATGAAATGATGTTAGGATTAGAAAGTTGGGTTCCAATTTATATGACTGGACAAGTTTCACCATATTTTCTAAAAGGAACTTCAAATTCTATATATCGTCACCTTAATTATGTATCTGGGTCAGTAGCACTTACTGGTGAATGTATAAATGGATACCATAATAAAGGCAAATATTATTTAACAAGTTCAAAATCTGAAGTTGCATACTATAAAGAAAAAGCAAAACATATACTTACTAAATCAACATCACTTATGGATATTTATAGAGCAGAATCTAAAAATGCTTTTTCTGTATTTTTATCTTTAAATGCAACTATAAATATGCCTCGCAGAAGAATAGTATCATCACTTCC
>ERZ1106954.2478-NODE-2478-length-12696-cov-3.319516_pt1 | contig 12696 bp, 9 predicted proteins | sample MGYA00403678_ERZ1106954 | MGnify/ENA primary metagenome ERZ1106954 (study PRJEB35170, sample SAMEA104062445) | human gut metagenome | biome: human gut; feature: human-associated habitat; material: faeces | place: Denmark | collected 2012-08-20 ... | reverse complement strand
TCATGCTGATGCTGGGACTTGTTGGAGAATACATTGGAAGAATGTATGTGTCCATGAATAATTCTCCCCAGTATGTGATCCGGCAGACAACCTTCAGTGAGGAACCCGCCGGGAAGGACGGAGGCAGGATGCAGAATACCGGGAAAATCCAGGCAGGAAATACTGAGGGAATTCAGGCAGGAGAATCGTAATGGGAACATGGATCTTTCCAATGGAAAATTATCTGGACTTCAGTAACAGCATTTTACCGGTGCTGATTGCACTGCTTGCGTTTATGGTGATCCGGAAGCTTCGTCCCGGGAAGCCAACCGTTATTTCCGTGCTGTTCGGGTTTCTTTTTTCAATTTGTATAGTATTTGGCGCACAGCTTGATCAAAAGGGCAGTGTTCCATTCATGAATCCATGGATGTGGCTTTCCGTTCTTGCTTTTGCGGTAGTGATGACCCTGATGGTAAGCGGACTCTGGAGTGCGATGGCACAGAGACAGCAATCCCGGGTAACTTTGCCGCATTTGAAAGCCTCCCGGGAGATTTGCAGAGTTTCGGAAACACAGACCGGCAGGACGGAAGGAGGGAGCTCTTTTCTGCTGCGGACCGGTGGAGTGATCTTTCTTCTTTATTTCGTGGTATTTCTGGCAGTTTATCCCGGATTTTTCGTTTATGATGCGCAGGAGGAATATCTGGAAGTGGTAACGAGGAGCTTTACCACACATCACCCTCTGTTTCATGTGCTGATGCTGGGAGGAATTGTCCAGCTTGTGTATAAACTGACAGGCTCCATCAATCTGGGAATTGCAGCCTATACCCTGTTTCAGATGGCAGCTTTGTCACTGATTTTCGGGTATTTTATCTGGAAGCTCGGGGAACATGGACTCAGGAAACGGGGGCAGTGGATCCTTACTCTTTATCTTGGCATCTGTCCGCCGCTTGTCATGTTCAGCCTGTGCTCGGCAAAGGACGGTCTGTTCATGGGGATGCTGCTGATACAGGTACTGCTTTTGCTGGATCTGTGTGAGGATGTGGAAGCCTTTTGGGCCGACAGGAAAAAAATGATTCTGTTTGCGGTATCTGCCATACTGATGATGCTGTTTCGCCATAACGGCTGCTACGCATTTCTGGTATTCCTTCCGTTTCTGGCTGTTTTTGTTAAAAAGAAAGCGTTCTCTGGCAATGATCGTGCACAGGCAGGAAGACGATCTGCCAGGCTTCTGGCTTATGGAGTATTGCTGATCTGCCTGTATCTGATTTTAAATAAAGGACTTGCTTTTGCAACAAAGGCAAGTGGGGGTGAGCATCAGGAAATGCTGACGGTTCCCATTATGCAGCTTGCACGGACCTATGCGTATGAGCCGGATGCCTTTACACAAGAGGATCGCGAAGTGCTGTTCCGGTATCTGCCGGAGGATGCCCTGCAGCGGTATACACCGAAGGTATCCGACGGGGTGAAAATCTCCTTTTCCAATGCAGCCTATGAAGAAAACTCCGGAGATTTCTGGAAGCTGTGGGCTAGGATGCTGATTCATCATCCGCTTTCTTATGTGAATGCATGGCTGATGACTTCGTATGGATTCTGGTATCCGGATACGGTGATTGACGTGTATCGTGGAAACACGGTGTTTACTTATACGTATGAAGACAGCTCTTATTTTGGTTATGAGGTGGAAGAGCCGGGAACAAGAGAGAGTCTGCTGCCTATGCTTGACGAGCTTTATAGGAGGATGTCCCTTACGGTATTCCAGCAGAAGGTTCCGTTTATTTCCATGCTGTTTTCACCGGGGTTTCTGTTCTGGTGTATGCTGTTCGGACTGGGATTCCTGCTGGATCAGAAGGAGCAGGGAAGATACCCGGAAGTGGTTCTGCCATTTCTGCTTCCGATGTTGGTTTTCCTGACATTTTTACTGGGACCGACCTATCTGGTACGTTATGTGGTGTTCTGGTGGGTACTGGTGCCGTTGCTTGCAGTACGAATCTATGTTATACTTAATAGTCAACGATGAAGCGCAGGCTGTTTTATCTGCCTGTCATAATTAAGGAAGAAGTATGAAAAAGGTTATTTATAAAAGTACGGCGATACAATTTATCATCCTGCTTGCGGCAGTGATCATTCTTTCAACACTCTGGCCGATGCGCCTGTGGAAGAAGGATGTGACACTTTCGGTTACTCCACGTTCCGGTACATTCTCAGAATATGTGGATAAGGATAAGATCATCAGGCAGACATTCCTGTCTCAGGGGACTCACCTTGAGAGGATGCGTCTCTATATCGGAGAGGGATCACAGGGTGAGTTCTTTTATGCCAGAATGTATGATGAGAAGTATCAGCTGGTAGCAGAGGAAGAGGTGCAGATACCGACAGAAGGACTTCCGTGCTATGTTGAGATGCCGATGGATCTTGACATGGAAAAAGATAAAACTTACTTTTTCACCTTGCAGGGAGTGGATCTGGTGGCAGAGGCAAGACAGGGAGAGGAAGTCCGTGTCTGTTTTGCCTATGAAATGATTGCACCGGATGAACTGCCGGGTGCCGGTATTATGTATTACAACGAGGAACAGATCTATGGAGCCGGAATTGTTGCGGATTATGTTTATAGCACACCGATCGGTATGAAAAGAACACTGGCCTGTATGGTGGGTATTTTACTTGTGGCCTTATGTCTGATGGCTGTGGTCAGGTGGCTGTTCCGTAAAGTGCTGCATGATTCTCTTACCACGGTAGAACAGGCGGTTCGTGCGACTGTCAATCCCTGTATCGCGGCAGGAGTAGCTGCAGGGCTTGTAACCATTGCTATGGGCAGGTGGACCTCCTATGCAGCAGACAGCATTTTCTATATGGTGGCTGTAATATTACTGGGAGCAGTACTTTTCTATGGAGTAAATCATAACAGGGATGGTCAGGGAACACTGCTTACCGGAGATTTTATCAGAGAACATCTGGCAGATGGATTACAGATATTGTTTATTGCAGGTGCGATTGCTGCATGCTGTGATTACATGAACGGACTTTATGAAATTCACCATCAGGTAGCACAGCGCAGGGAAATGCTGTTCTTTGCACTGGTGATTCTGACAATGTTTTCATGGAAGGAACTGGTGAACCGGTATACCCTGCTTTATGTGATTATTGCAGGCATTGCCGGAGCAGCTTATTATCATAATGGACTTAATGCCCTGATGGTACGGGAGTTTAAAGTAGAGTCAGAGTTTGGAATGAATGTGGAAGTACTGCGAAATACCGTGCTTATTGCGATCCTGTTCGGGTTTATTCTTCTGCGTACCCTGATCTGCTTATGTAAAAGGAAGCTGGCAAAGCCCAATTACTGGTATGGGGTGCCTGCACTGCTTTTCTTTGCAGGTATTGTGATTTTCCGGAATACCAGATGGTGGACAGTTGTGCTGGCCGTCAGCTTCACTTTATTATATTTAAGCTATGGAATGTGGGAGCATCGCAGCCGTTTCCTTACGAATGTGCTGTATGGTGTGGTTTTTCACTTTATACTTTCCCTTATTTATGCGTTGCTTCACCGGCCGTATGGAGCCTATGAGTATGCCCGTTATCCTTTTACCTTCCATACTGTGACAACAACAGCCACTTATCTGGTGATTGTGGAGTGTGCAGTGATTGTATTGCTGTTTGGGCGTCTGCGTCAGAGTAGCCGTCTGCGTGATGTATGGAAGGAATTATGTCTGTTCGGAATTGTGACGTCCTATATGTTATTCACGATGTCCAGAACAGGGTTGTTTACCGCCGGTGTTGTTGGAATCATTGCCTGGCTTATAATGACCGATGGAAAGGGGAAGAATAAACTTAAGAAGCTCGGATATCATCTCGGTCTTGTTGTGGCAACTGTTATTGTAATGTTCCCGATCACATTCACAGCGCAGCGTAATGTACCTATTCTGGCAAGTGAACCGAGAAAATTTGAAATTGAAAACTGGCATAATAAAATTATGCGTGAACACAATTTTACCTCCACACAATATATCAGTGTCGGACGATTTGCAGAGGTGTTCCTGGATAAAGTATTCAGCATCCCCGAAGGAACATTTGATTTTTATGGTGAAGATGAAAAGTATCGTACCCTGTATATGCACAATGAGGCTGCAGGAGAGCAGCTCGTGGCTTCCCTGGTTCTTCCTTCTGCGTTTTACAGTGAGCCGGATGCGGTTCCTTATGAAGAAACAGAAAGCAGCGATGATTATTCCAATGGACGTATGACTATTTTCCGGTCATATCTGGAACAGCTGAATGCAGATGGACATGATACGATGGGGGCGGTACTGCCGGATGGAGAGATTGCGGTACATGCACATGACATTTATCTGCAGGTAGCTTTTGATCATGGAATGGGTGTGGGAATTCTGTTTTTACTGTTTGGAGCAGCTACACTTCTGCGGGCGGTATTTTATTACAGAAAGAACAAAGCAAAACCGTATGCGGCATTTCCCCTGCTGATGACGATTTCCTTTGCCGTAGCGGGTACTGTAGAATGGATTTTCCATCTGAGCAATCCCTGTACACTTGTACTGATGATGGTAATAGCACCTTTATTATACAAAGATAATGCAAAGGTCGAAGAATAGAATGAAAAAGCCTTTTAATGTGAAAAAATTTTATCGAAGAACGTTTCTTGTGATTTACGATATTATCAGTGTGATTCTGGCAAGCTATCTTGCACTGATGATCCGTTACGGATTTTCGGTGTCGGATATTCCGGAACATTTTTTGAAGCCGATTACGGATTTCCTGCCGTTCAGTATTGTGATTACGCTGATTGTTCTTTATATTTTCCGGATGTATAACAGCCTGTGGGCTTATGCGGGAGAGACGGAATTGCAGAATCTGATCTGTGCGTGCATCATTTCCTCCGCATTACAGGCGGTTGGATTACAGTTTTTCCGTTTCTACGGAAGACAGGCCGTACCTAGCAGTTACTATTTCCTTTATATGTTCCTGCTGATCAGCTTTATTTTTGCAAGCCGCTTTTCTTACCGGTTCCTGAGAAGTCTGAAGCACAAGAACCAGAACAGGAAAAATGCCATTTCAGTCATGATTATAGGTGCCGGAGAAGCTGCAAATGTTATTATCAAGGAAATTGTGAACAGTAATTTTTCCACCATGGTCATCCGCTGCATCATCGATGATGATAAGGGAAAATGGGGAAAATTCATTCAGGGAATCAAGGTTGCAGGCGGTCGTGATAAGATCATAGAATGTGCGGAACAATATGATATTGATGAGATTATTATTGCGATGCCTTCAATATCCCGATCCCAGATGAGCAGTATTCTGGATATCTGTAAAGAAACGAATTGTAAGCTGCGTTCCCTTCCCGGAATGTATCAGCTGGTAAACGGGGAAGTCAGCGTCAGCAAGCTCCGTGATGTGGAAGTGGAAGATCTTTTGGGAAGAGATCCGATTGAGGTTGATCTGGAATCAATTCTTTCCTATGTGCAGGGCAAGCGCGTTCTGGTAACAGGAGCCGGCGGCTCCATCGGAAGTGAGCTGTGTCGTCAGATCGCTTCCCATAAGCCATCACTGCTCATCATGCTGGATATTTATGAGAACAGCATTTATGACGTGCAGCAGGAGCTGAAAACCCATTTTCCGGATCTGAATCTGGAAGTATTGATTGCATCGGTTCGTAATACGAACCGGATGAACTGGATTTTTGACCATTATAAGCCGGAAATTGTCTATCATGCAGCAGCACACAAGCATGTTCCGCTGATGGAGACAAGTCCGAATGAAGCTGTAAAGAATAATGTTTTCGGAACCTGGAAGACCGCCTATGCGGCAGCCATGAACGGAACGAAGCGTTTTGTTATGATTTCTACAGATAAAGCGGTAAACCCGACCAATATCATGGGAGCCAGCAAGCGGATCTGTGAAATGATTATCCAGACCTTTAATAAGCACTTTGATACCGAATTTGTAGCGGTACGGTTTGGAAATGTACTCGGAAGTAACGGCAGTGTCATTCCGTTATTTAAAAAACAGATCATGGAGGGAGGCCCGGTTACGGTAACCCATCCGGATATTATCCGGTATTTCATGACCATTCCGGAAGCGGTATCACTGGTGTTACAGGCCGGTGCCTATGCGAAGGGCGGAGAAATCTTTGTCCTTGATATGGGAAAACCGGTGAAGATCCTGGATCTTGCCAGAAACCTGATTAAACTGTCCGGCTATCGCGTCGGAGAGGACATCAAGATTGAATTTACCGGCTTACGTCCCGGTGAGAAGCTCTATGAAGAGCTTCTGATGGAGGAAGAGGGACTTAAGGAAACCGATAATAAGATGATTTATATTGGAAAGCCCATCGAACTGGATGAAACCGAATTCTTTGTACAGTTGAAAAAACTCAAAGAAGAGTCGAAGGATGAGAGTAATGATATCCGGGCGCTGGTCAAAGAAATCGTACCGACGTATCATTATGCCGATAGCAGTTCCATCATTTCTATAGGGCGGACGCCCGACATGAAATAAGCTGCTTTGGAAGAAGTACAATTCAGACAGAGAACCAGAAAGCAGCTTATGAATGGGCATGGCTGAACTGTAACAGAAGACCATGCAGAAATGATGGAGCATGCTGACCTGTCACATAGAAAGAAAACAGAAAGAAGGATGCAGTATGGAAAAGAAGCGGATTTACCTTTCTTCCCCGACCATGCATGGCGAGGAACAGGCATTTATTAACGAAGCATTTGCAACGAACTGGGTGGCTCCGTTGGGACCGAATGTCAATGCACTGGAGCAGGAAATGACAGCCTATATGGGTGGCGGACATGCCTGTGCACTGAGCGCAGGAACAGCAGCCATTCATCTGGCACTGCGCATTTTAGGCATCGGACAGGGAGATGTTGTATTCGCACCAAGCCTTACCTTTGATGCAACCTGTAATCCGATTGTATATGAAAAGGGAACACCGGTATTTATTGATTCCGAAAAGGACACCTGGAACATGGATCCGGAGGCACTCCGCAAGGCATTTGAAAAGCATCCGGATGCCAAAGCCGTAATTGTGGTTCATCTGTACGGAACTCCGGCAAAGCTTAATGAAATCATGGCGATCTGCGAGGAACACCATGTGCCGCTTATTGAGGATGCAGCAGAGTCCTTAAGCAGTACCTATCGTGGAAAGCAGACCGGAACCTTTGGAAGGATTGGTATTATCTCCTTTAACGGAAATAAGATTATTACCACCTCCGGCGGCGGCATGCTGCTATCCGCAGATGAAGAAATTACGAAGAAAGCTCTCTTCCTTGCCACGCAGGCAAGAGATCAGGCAAGATATTACCAGCATTCCGAGCTTGGCTATAACTACCGTATGAGCAATGTGGTTGCCGGAATCGGCAGGGGACAGCTCCTTCACCTGGAAGAGCATAAAGCATTGAAGAAGGCCATTTATCGGCAGTATAAGGAAGCCCTTGCAGATATTGATGAAATTACCATGAATCCTTTAAATCCGGATGGAGATGCCAACAACTGGCTTTCCTGCATCACGCTTAAGGAGGGAAGCAGGGTAATGCCAAATGACATTATGGATGCACTCGATGCTGAAAACATTGAATCCCGACCGATCTGGAAGCCGATGCATTTACAGCCCATTTACGCGGATGCCGAATTTTTTATGGCAGATGGGCAGCAGCTCAATACCGCGAAGGTAAAGGGTGATAATGGCGAAGACTGGGATAGAAGCGTGAGCGGTGATATCTTCCGCAGAGGCTTATGTCTGCCAAGTGACATTAAGAACACCCAAGAAGACATGCAGAGAATTATTGAAATTGTTAGAGGCTGTTTTGGATGATTTTCTTAGCACCGCAGATCCGCCCTGGAACAAGTATGCTGTGCCGGAATCAGAATCAGAATCAGAATCAGAATCGGAATCAGAACCAGAACACGAAAGGAGGCCTCCTCTATGTACAAAACCTGCATCAAACGCCTGTTGGATATCCTTTTATCCTTAACCGGAATCATCCTGCTTAGCTGGCTCTACCTGATCCTTTTTATCTTGATACGGGTGAAGCTGGGAGGTCCTGCGATCTTTACCCAGGAAAGACCGGGAAAGAATGGGAAAGTTTTCAAATTATATAAATTCCGTTCCATGTCCAACGAGAGGGATGAGAACGGAGAGCTTCTTCCGGATGAAGGTTTTTGCGTCCCACCAGTCTGGATGAGCTTCCGGAGTTTTTTAACATCTTAAAGGGAGACATGAGCTTTATCGGGCCGAGACCCTTACTTGTGCGGTATCTGCCTTATTATACAGAGGAAGAAAACCACCGCCATGACGTCCGTCCGGGACTGACGGGACTGGCGCAGATTAACGGACGGAATGCCCTGGGATGGGAACAGAGATTTGCTTATGATCTGGAATATGTCAATCATTGTACTTTTCTCATGGATCTTAAGATTATTGGCATGACTCTCGGAAAAGTATTGAAGCGTTCAGGAACACTATCCGGGGCAGATCAGACGGTAGCAGACTTTGATGTATATCGGAGGGAACAGAACCGGAACGGAGAGAAATAGATGCAGACAATCCCTTTTTTTGAGCAGGAGTTAAAGGAAACACCGATTCAGAAGCTGAATCTGAAGGCTGGAAATAATGAGATCTATATCAAACGGGATGACATGATTCCGTTCAGCTTTGGTGGAAACAAAGCACGTAAAGCGGCAGAGTTTTATCGTGATATGATAAAGACCGATACAGATGTAATTGTGACTTATGGGAGTAACAGCTCCAATCATTGCAGAATTATAGCCAATCTGGCCAGTGCAATGGGAATTCATTGCCATGTGATTTCACCGGAGGAGAACCGAACGGTTTTATATAATACCAGACTGGTAGAACAATTCGGAGCGACGATAGAAACCTGTCCCGTGACCGAAGTATCTTCTGTGATTGACCGAAGGCTTGCCGCATATAGAAATGAAGGGAGACATCCCTATTTTATTATGGGCGGTGGACACGGCAATCTGGGAACGGAGGCATATGTAAAAGCATACCGTGAGATTGGCAGCCAGGAAGAAAAGGAACAGCTTCATTTTGATTATATTTTTCATGCATCCGGTACCGGAGCCACCCAGGCAGGACTGGTTTGCGGGAAACTGTTGGAAAAGATACCATCCGAACGACAGATCGTAGGAATCAGTATTGCCCGTACGGAAGAAAGAGGAAGAGAAGTAGTTAAGGAGAGCATCCGGGACTATCTTGGAGAGCAGTTTGAGACACTGTACCGTGAGTGTGATCTTATTTTTACAGATCATTACCGGTGTGACGGATATGGAAATTATAGCGCGGATGTTACACAGACGATTGACCGTATGATGAGGGAAGAAGGAATTCCCATGGATACCACCTATGTCGGGAAGGCATTTACGGGAATGCTGCAATACCTTAAGGATAACCGGATTACGGATCAGAAGCTTCTGTTTATCCATACGGGTGGTACACCGTTATTTTTTGATCGATTGGGAAAAGAGGAAAATGTCGAATGAATCTATTGATTTTAAGCGCCGGAACCAGAGATAAGGTCGTACAGTATTTTAAACAGAATATGCAGCCGGAAGACCGGGTGATTGCAACAGACTGTTCGAATGTGGCACCTGCGGTTTATGAAGCGGATGTGTTTTATCTTGTACCGCGTATGACAGCACCGGGATATATCGAGAAGATTTTGGAAATCTGTGAGAAGGAACATGTGGATGGTGTGTTTTCCCTGATTGATCCGGAATTATCCCTGCTTGCAAAGGAGCGTGACCGTTTTCTTGCAATCGGAACGACACCGATTGTTTCTTCTTATGAGTTATGTGAGATGTGTCTGGATAAGTTCCGGATGTATCAGAAGCTTTGTGAAATGCAGATTCCGACAGGAAAATGTTTTGTAGATAAAGAACTTTTTAAAGCAGCCGTAGCAAAGGGGGAGATCACATTTCCTGTATTTGTGAAGCCAGCGAGAGGAAGTGCCAGCATCAACATCAATAAAGTGAATTCCATGAAGGAAATAGATTTATTGTTTGAACTTTATGATGGCTTAATGATTCAGGAGTTTATGGATGGGCAGGAGTACGGTGCAGATGTGTATATCGATCTGTTAAGTGGAAAATGTACTTCCATCTTTGTCAAAAAAAAGATCAAAATGCGTGCCGGTGAAACGGATAAGTCTGTATCCGTTAAGGATGAGGCATTGTTTTCCATGATCCGCAATTTTGTGGAGGCCTGCGGTTTCCGGGGAATGATTGATATTGATATTTTCAAAATTGACGGAATCTATTATCTGTCTGAGGTAAATCCCCGTTTTGGCGGTGGATATCCGCATGCCTACGAAGCCGGTGTGAATATGCCGGAGCAGGTGCTTATGAATCTTAAGGGAAAAGAAAATCCGGTCACCATAGGGGACTATGAAGAAGGAATCTGCATGATGAAGTACAATGAAGTCATGATCCGCAGGATTCCGGAAGCAGACATTGTGTGACAACTGAAATACTCCTGAAATTTAATAAACCTGCTTATACAGATTTTGATTTGCACTGCCGGTTATATGTTATGCAGGAAGTCTGTGCAGACAAATATAAAATTAGAGGTGGATTCTGTGAAAAAGATACTGATACTTGCGAATTCTTCCGGAGGACTTTACGATTTCCGGAATGATTTCGTACTTGGACTTCTGAAGGATTATGAGGTTTATGTGAGTATTCCGGATGAGGTGAAGACGAAAGAACTTACAGAAGAGGGCTGTAAAATCATTAAAACACCGATTAACCGCCGGGGAGTAAATCCGGTCGAAGATTTTAAGCTTTTCCTGGCCTATCGGAAGCTTATGAAGGAAATGAAGCCGGATCTGGTGGCTACCTATACGATCAAGCCGAATATTTACGGAGGCATGGCGGCACAGAGCCGGAAGCTTCCCTATATTGAAACCATTACCGGATTGGGAGGTGCGTTTGACCGTAAAGGCTTATTCTTGAAGCTTATCGTTACCCTTTACCGGATCGGAATGAAGAAGGCAGAATGTATCTTCTTCCAGAACCGGGAGAACCGGCAGATTTTCCGGGATTTCGGAATTGAAGGGAAGAGTGAATGCCTGGTAAACGGTTCCGGCGTGGATCTGATACGGCATACCTTTGAACCTTATCCGATGGATGAAAAATGTCAGTTCCTGTTTGTGGGACGTGTAATGAAAGAGCGTGGTATCGTAGAGTTTCTGGAGGCCGCAAAGAAGCTTCACAGTGAAAATGTGGAATTTGCGATTCTGGGCTATTGTGATGAAGATTATCAGCAGCAGTTAGACGATCTGGAAAAGCAGGGAGTGATCACCCAGCTCGGATTCCATACCGAGGTGCATCCGTATTTAAAGGCGGCGAGTGCAATTGTCATTGCGTCTTTCCATGAAGGGATGTCCAATGCACTGATTGAGGCTTCTGCAACGGGAAGACCGGTGATTGCTTCACGGATCAGCGGATGTAAGGAAGCCTTTGAAGAGGGGATTACCGGCTTTGGCTTTACACCGGGTAAATCAGAGGAACTGATTGCGGCGATGGAACAATTCCTTTCCCTTCCGGTTAAGGAAAGAGCCAGGATGGGACAGGAAGCCAGAGCCAAGATGGAACGGGAGTTTGACCGGCGGGAGGTTACGGCGTCTTATTTACAGGTTGTAAAAAAAGTGTTAAACTGATTTTACGTATTGAGAACAGAAAGAGAGAGGAATACATCAATGGATTTATATGAGAAGATTGTCAGTGGGGAAGAGAAGCTGTCCCTGGTCGGGCTTGGCTATGTGGGAATGCCGATTGCAGTTGCTTTTGCCAGAAAGATCAAGGTCGTAGGATTTGATCTGAACGAGAAGAAAATTGAACTATATAAGAACGGTATTGATCCAACAAATGAAGTCGGAAATGAAGTGATTAAGAATACAACGGTGGATTTTACGGCAGATCCTTCAAAGCTGCGGGAAGCGAAATTTCATATTGTGGCAGTTCCGACCCCGGTAAACGATGACCATACACCGGATCTGACACCGGTAGAAGGTGCAAGCCGGATTTTAGGACAGAATCTTACGAAGGGATCGGTAGTCGTATTTGAGTCCACGGTTTATCCGGGAGTTACTGAAGATATCTGCGTACCGATTCTTGAGCAGGAATCCGGACTGAAATGTGGGGTGGATTTCAAGATCGGATATTCCCCGGAACGAATCAATCCGGGAGATAAGGTACATCGTCTTGAAACCATTACGAAGATTGTATCCGGTATGGATGAAGAGACACTGGATACCGTTGCGAAGGTCTATGAACTGGTTGTGGAGGCCGGGGTATACCGTGCAGAGTCCATTAAGGTAGCGGAGGCTGCCAAGGTAATTGAGAACAGCCAGCGTGATATCAACATAGCATTTATGAATGAATTGTCCATGATCTTTAATAAGATGGGTATTGATACCAAGTCTGTACTGGAAGCAGCAGGAACCAAATGGAATTTCCTGAAATTTGCTCCGGGACTTGTCGGAGGACACTGTATCGGTGTCGATCCGTATTATCTGACCTATAAGGCAGAATCCCTTGGATATCATTCCCAGATCATTTTATCGGGACGCCGGATCAATGATGATATGGGCAAATATGTGGCAGAATCCCTGGTTAAGAACCTGATTAAGGCAGAGGTTCCGGTAAGAGGAGCGAAGGTAGCCATCTTAGGCTTTACCT